>Ga0181520_10003383_pt1 | contig 28171 bp, 16 predicted proteins | sample PEATcosm2014_Bin_29_FD_132451 | JGI IMG/M metagenome (GOLD analysis project Ga0181520, IMG submission 132451) | Peatland microbial communities from MTU Mesocosm Facility, Houghton, MI, USA - PEATcosm2014_Bin02_30_metaG | ecosystem: Environmental > Terrestrial > Soil > Wetlands > Peat | place...
AGCGGCTGGGGATGGGGCACGAGAGCCGGGTGAGCCAGGCGGTGGCGCGGATGACGAAGCGGCCCGGCCGGAGGTTGGCGGGGTTTCGGAAGGTGCTGGAGAAGCTAGAGGCTTGCGATGGAAGGAAATGAAACTCAGAAAAACAATAATTAAATGACCGACCCCTTTATTCCCTCCGAAGCCACAGTGAAACCATTGTGCTATAACTCTGCTATAATGGTCAGGGCGGCACTCGCCCTACTGTTGCTCTCTGTCGCCTGCCGGCGAGAACCTAGCCAATACTCGCCTGGCTATAAGGACACGACGACCTCGGTCGAGGGGGCGACAACGACGCTGAATGAACTGAAGCAGCGGGTGCCATTCGATGCGATGGTCGTGGATGCGTTCACGAAGCAGAGTCGGGAGGATGTCAGCGCAAGGCTGCGCCCGCGCGAGGAGTGGGTGACAAACGCCTACATGCTAAAGCTTCGGGACCTGGCCGGGCGCATAGACATCGTTGCGGGTGTGAACGCCGCGGAAGAGGATGTGCAGGGGATCAGCAAACTCGAGAAAGGAAGGGTTTACAGATTTCCATCGGTGATCGTGGTACGTCCTAAGTGAAAGGAATTGGACTTCACACGCCAGCCATGACCTCGAAAGCCGCCATATACCTCCTCGTCGCCAACCTTGCTCTTGCTGCGGCGCTCCTCGTCTTTTGTGTCCCGGTATGCAGCGTGTTTGGGCACGCCCAAGCGAAGTTGTTTTCGACCTTGGTGGAGGTAGGCGATTCGCACGTCGACTTGGTCCAAGGCATTTTGAAAATCGTTCGCACCGACATCATGGTGTCGACTCGCGTGGCTTTGTGTGTCTCCGCCGGCTTGCTTATCAACGCCACAGTTTGCCTTCTCGGGCTGAGGCAGGCGCGTGGACCAGCGCATAGGAGCTGATAAACGGGTCCTTGAAGTCTTGTTATTGTGCTGACCACGCGCAACGCGCGCGACCAGCATGGGAAGACATCCAGCCTGTCTGCATCGGAGAATGAGGATCTCGGGGCATACGTGTTGTGAAAAAACGGGAGCGCAGGCCTCCTCCCCGTTAGTATTCAGTGGGCAGGGTCGCGGTTTTCCAACGCTGAAGCGTTGGGCTATTGTCAAGCGTCCCTCCGGGACGCAAGAGAAGACAGGACGCGGAAGGCGGGGCAGAGAGATGTTGCTCCGGAACAAGGGCGGAACTGAGCGCTTCTGGGATCAAGCTCTTCCACTTTAAATCATGCCCTGCGGCGTTGGGGCGCCGCTTTTACCTTGACGTCATTGGCGGGGTGCGTGATAGCATCGGGCGCATGAAAAGACCCGATGCTCGACTTGTCCCATCCTTGCCGGCTCGTTTGGTTGTGCATGACCTGATGAAATCCAGAGGTGCATTGGTCCCGATTTCGGGCTTGCACGGGATCGGCCAGCGTCCTGTCGCATTCGGCACCCCGGGCAGGGCAAGCCACACGGCGTTGAAAGCGGGCATGGGGTTCTTTCTTCTGTTCTTCGTATGCGCCTCAGGTTACTCGCAGAAGTTCGACGGGCTGGCGCTGACACCGCCGATGGGCTGGAATAGTTGGAACACTTTTGGCGCAAACATTTCCGAAGGGTTGATACGGGAAACGGCGGACGCCATGATTACCAACGGGATGCAGGAGGCGGGCTACCGTTACATCGTGATCGACGACGGGTGGGAAGCCAAAGAGCGCGACGCCCAAGGCAACCTTGTGCCTGACCCGGCGCGGTTTCCGTCGGGCATGAAGGCCCTGGGCGATTACCTGCATGGGAAGGGTTTTAAGTTCGGCATCCACAACTGCGCGGGGACCAAGACGTGCGCGGGGCTGCCGGGAGGGCGGGGCCATGAGTTTGAGGACGCGCGCACCTATGCATCGTGGGCAGTGGATTTTTTGAAATACGACTGGTGCAACCACGGGACGGCCAATGGCGAAGAGACCTACAAGACGATGCGCGATGCTCTGTACGCCGCCGGCCGGCCGGTTGTTTTCAGCTTATGCGAATGGGGGGATACCCAGCCGTGGCTTTGGGCCAAGGAGGTGGGACATCTTTGGCGGACGACCGGCGACATTATGGACTGCTACGATTGCCAGGGCGTCTATGCCCTGGGGTGGAAATTCATCCTGCAGAAGCAGAACGGGCTGGAGAAATACGCCGGGCCGGATCATTGGAACGACCCGGACATGCTGGAGGTGGGGAACCCGGGTCTTTCTTTGGCCGAATCCCGGGCGCATTTCAGCCTGTGGTGCCTGCTGGCCGCGCCGTTGATGGCCGGCAATGATCCTCGCGCGGTGTCGCCCGAAATCCGGGCCATTCTCACCGACCGGGAACTGATCGCCATCGACCAGGACCCGCTCGGGAAGCAGGGGTATGCGTTCATGCTCCATCCCGGGAAGCAGATTTGGGTCAAGGAACTGGCCAACGACGAATGGGCGGTTTGCTTCTTCAACGACAGCGATGGAGCCGTGAAGCTGCGGCTGGATTGGAGCCATCTTTCGTTTGTGAAGGGGACGCGCCGAATTCGCGATGTCTGGGAAAAGACCGATCTCGGCACGACGGGCGCGAATTTCGAGCGCGCCGTTCCGGCACATGATGTCTTTGTGGTGAGGCTGGGTCCCTCAACTTAGCCTGGGGCGCTGGTTTGGACCCACTGGATGGCGTGGAGCATCACCTCGGTCGAGGTCTTGAGATCGAGCTTTTCTTTGATGCGGTTGCGGAAGGAATTGACGGTGGCGATGGTGACGCCGAGTTCCTCGGCGATCTGGCGCACGCCTTTGCCCTGGCCGAGCATGCGGAAGACTTCCAGCTCGCGGTCGCTCAAGGTTTCGACGGGAGACTTGGGCTGCTCGGGTTCGCCGCGCATGAAGCGGGTGATGAGGCTGCTGGATATCTTCTCGCTGAGGTACATGTCGCCGCCCAGGACCTTCTGGATGGCGGCTTTGACGGTTTTGGCGGGCTCGTGCTTCATGACGTAGCCCATGGCTCCGGCCCGGAGGGCGCGCTCGGCATAGAGAGCTTCGTCATGCATGGAGACCACGAGCACCGGCAGGTCCTCGAATTCGGCCTTGATGTCTTTAATGAGATCCAGGCCGCTGACGCCAGCCAGGGAAATGTCGACGATGACGACGTCGGGTTTGGAGGCGCGAATGCCCTGCAAGGCCTCGCTGGCGCCCGAGGCATCGCCGCAGACGGTGAGGGTGGGCTCGCGTTCGATCAACTGGCGGAGTCCTTCGCGAAACATCGTGTGGTCATCCACAATGTAAATGCGGCTTTTCTCCGTCGGCGCCGGGCTGGCGGGCAATACACCCGGGCCGGCGTTGGTCTCCTGAATCGGTTGTCGCGACGCCTCAGTCATTTTTTCCTTTCAAGGTGGATTCTCGGGGAGAGGGGTTAAAAACGCAAGCAATTTCCGTGCCCTCGTTGACGCGGCTTTGCACGTCCAAAGTGGCGCCGATGACTTTGGCGCGATAGCGCATGATGCGGATGCCCATGCCGCTACGATTCTTGCCGGAGAGGTCGAAGCCGCTGCCGTTGTCGCGCACCGACAGTTTGAAGCGGTCCCCATCGGCCGCGAGCGTCACTTCGAGCGTGGCGGCCTTGCCGTGATTGACGGCATTCAGCAGCGCTTCCTGCACAATATAGTACAGGTGCAGCTCGACCTCGCCATCCACCTGGGGTGGAGCTTTTTTGCAGACAAAGCGGCATTCGATGCGGTAGCGGCTGGCGATGCTGGCGGCCAGTTCTTCGAGCGCGAGGACCAGGCCGTGTTCCTCCAGCCGGACGGGGAAGAGGCCGCGGGCCACGTTGCGGGCCTGGGCGTTGGCTTCGTTGATGAGGGTGCCGATGCGTTCCGCCTCGACGAACTCTGGGGCATTGCGTTCCTTGAGCCGATCGCCGAGCACATCGAGGAGGTAGGCGATGGCGACCAGTTGTTGGCAAATGCCGTCGTGCAAGTCATGGCCGATGCGGCGCTGTTCCCGGTTGCTGACTTCGAGAAGCTCGCGCTCGAGGCGCCTTCGCTCGGTCACATCGCGGGCGCTGCTTTCGACTTCGACTCCGCCGCCGCGCTGCTCGACGAGGCGGGAGCCGATTTCGACTTTGACCCGGTAACCGGAGGCGTTGATGAAGTCCCATTCGGCGGTGGGCACATCGGCGCCGCTGATGACTTGATCGAGCCACTGGCGGGCGGCGGCGCGTTGATCTTCGGCGACCAGATCCATGAGGTTTTGCGAGAGGATGCCGGCGCGAGGCCGTTGCAGAAGGGACTCGCCCGCCTGGTTGATCGAGGTGATGCGGCCGTGGAGGTCATTGGTGAACACCATGTCGTTGGCGTTCTCGAAGAGCTCCTGATACCGCTCCTTGAGCGTGGCCTCGACCTGGAGCTGCTGGCGGATGATCTCAGTCTGTTTTTGAACCCGGCGGCGCAAGACGCCGACCCAGGCGAAGGCCGCGAGCACGACGACGCCGAGGACACCCACCGTCCAGAGCAGCCGGCGCAAGGTCCACCAGGGAGCGGCCTTCAGAACGACCAGATCCTCCGGGGAGCGAACCAGCAGTTGGAAGGAGTTGGCCCGCCAGCCTTCACCCGCCATCCAATCGCCCGGCTCGATGAGGCAGATTCCGGTCACCGACACTTTGCTGCCCTTCTCGACGCTGGGGAATGCCTGGCTGCCTTCCTGATACTCCAAAGTTGCGTGAAAGATGAAATGGTCCGATTCGAGCACCAGGAACTGCTCACTGCTCTGCCTGGCCACATCGAGCAGTGTGGCGGTGAGGCGCACCAGGCGGCAGTCGTAGTTGCCACGGCGCACCTCGTCTTCCGCGACATCATCGGGAGGCAAGGGCATTCCTCGGGCCACCTTACGATAGACGGCGTCCTCGAGGGTGGGGGTGTACTTGCCTTGGGCCGTAAAGCCCAGCACTTCCACCTGGTCACCGACTTTGAGGGGGGTTTCCTGGGTGGTTTCGACCCGCAAGCCGTATTGGTCGTTCTGGATATAGAGGAGCTTGCCTGGGCGTTGATAAACGACCTGGCCCGCCACCTTGACGCGACGCCCATAGGTTCCCCGGGGAGTGAACTGGAGCAGGCTGGCGATGCTGTGGCGGGGAATGTCAAAGGGGTAGGCCATGCTGAGCTTCTCGATGACGAGGTCCTCAGGGCGAGGCACCATGAGCCGGATGGCAAACAACTGCCTTTGGCGGTTGAATTGAGTGGAGCACACTCCGCGCACTCGGACGATGGAATCCACCAGCCGAGAAACGTCACCCGTATCGGGGCCCGGCAGTTGCCGCACATAAACCGTCAGCCGCCCGCCGCCGCTGGCCAGCGTGATGGCGTAATAGAGCGAGGCCTTGTCGAGGCGCACGGCGCGGACGATACCGGCGATCTCCACGTATTGGCTGTCATCGCTGCCACTGGCGAGATCCTCGAAGGTGGCCGGCTTGGCGGCCGGCAATGGCGCTTCGCCTACCACCTTGACCCGCTCGGTTTCGAGGATCGGGGCGTACTCCCCCGCCGCGGTGGTGCCCTCGACTTCGACCAGTTGCCCCGGCTTGAGCGGGGGCGTGTTGGTGCCCAGGTAGATGCCCGCGGTTTCGTCCTGCACGAACCGGGAGAAGAGATTTTCGTCGAAGAACGTCACCACTCCGCGCAGCCGCACCGGGATTCGCGCTTCCGCCTGCTGCTCGGTCAATCGCCGAATTTCCTCGGCGGTACGGAGTTCTTTCTGGCCTTGTCCCAGCGCCGCACCACAGGCCAGCAGCAAGAGCAGGCAGAGGCACCCGGCGCCCATCGGCGCGCTGAGTTTTGCCGAGAACTGTCGGCGCGGCCAGGCGCGCGGCCAACGGCCCCGCGCCGGGGCCGTTCGGTCGGTGAGAGGGTTTCCTGGTGCAGATGTAATTATCGGCTTCATGCCCGTGGCCGCAAGCATGCCAGGAACCCCGGGCGAAATAAACAGAAGAAATTGCTACTGGACCTTGACGCGGAAGAATTGTTGCGGCCCGGTGGGGGCATTGGTGTAAGGGGAGGATGCGGGGCTCACATTGGTCCATGGGCCGAGGACATTGGTGGCGGACTGGAGCGTGCCGCCCGGCCAGGCCAAAACAAAGGCATTGGCGGAGGATTGCGCCGACAATGCGACGGGCGGATTGACGATAACCGTGGTCATCGCGGCTGGGGAGCTGCAGCCGCCCGCGCTGGCGGTGACGCTGTACAGTCCGGCCGCGTTGGTGGCGGCGCTGGTGATGGAGGGATTCTGGGTGCTGGAGGAAAAGCCGTTCGGCCCGGTCCAGGCATAGCTCGCCCCGGGAACGGTGGAGGCGGTGAGATTGAGGTTCATGCCGGCGAAGATAGGGCCGTTGTTGGCGGCTGTCGGCGCGGCAAGCGGGGCGCAGAGAGGCGTGGCGGCCGCTTGAGGGGAATAGGCGCTCTCGCCGTAGGGGTTTATGCCTGTGACGACATAATAGTAGGTGGTGCTGTTGGCCACGAAGGAGTCCAGGTAAGCGGTTTCGGTCACACTGCCGGTGGTGGAGATTAGGGTGTAAGGCCCGCCGCTGGTTGTGGCGCGATAGACATTATAGCTGGTCGCACCGTCGCAAGCAGGCCAAATCAAAGTGACCTGCCCGTTTCCCGCCACGGCGGTAAGGGCTGTGGGGACCAGAGGGCTGGGCTGGAGGATTTCGATGCCATTAATCTGGGGATTGTCGGTAATCGATGTGAACTGGATAGTCATCTGGCCGCTCGAGCTGGCTTGCTTGTACAGGTCTCGGATGACCGCGCGGTTCTCCGCGCCGGCGGCGGCGAAGATGTCAAAGCTGGGAAGCGTGGTTGTGCCGTTCAGGGCCACATTAAACACGCGCTTGCCGGTCGCCGTCCAATAGCTTTCGGCGAAATGCAGCCTGACCCAGTAATAGTTGTTCGCGGCCAGGCCTCCAAAGGTGTAAGTCATCGAGCCATAACGATTGTTCTGGTATACCGCCTGGGGCGCCGGATTGGTGACGAAGGCGACATCGATGGCGGAGCCGGTTGAGGAGGTGCTGCCGCCGGAGTAATTGGCATCGGGCCCAAACCACGCGGCAGCGGCGGTGCTGCCGCAGTTTACGGCCACGCCTCCGCCCATCACAGCGGCTTCGACCGAGTTGGCCGATTGGCCGGTGGAAAGGACGGCGGAAACGGCATAGTAATAAACCGTGTTATTGGTCAAGCCTGTGTTCGTGTAGTTTGTGGTGGTGATGCCGGACGCCACCGTGGTGTAGGGTCCGCCACTAACGTTAGCGCGCATAAGGTTATAGCCGGTAGCCCCGGCGACGGGATTCCAGCTCAACACCGCCTGTCCGTTTCCTGACACGGCGGTCAAGCCGATCGGGACGGCCTTCCACGGCTTGATGAAGCGCCAGCGAGTATTGTCGCTAACGGTTCCGGCGGCGTACATCTGCAGATTGGTGGTGGTTGGCTGCCCGGAGCCGTTGTTGACCCGGTTGAGCCCCAAGCGCATGTTGGCGCCTGGATTATCGATAAAAAAGTAGCCGTTGCTGTTGGCGGTATAAGTCCATTGAACCGCTGGGCCTGTGGTGCCGGCAGCCGCAAGGCTGAGGGTGGTGCCGCTGTAACTGAGGCTGCGCTCGTCGGAGAGGGAAACGATGTAGAATTGATTGGGGGTCGGGGCCGGGACAAGCTGCCATTGCACGGTGAGATCATTGGTGCGGATGTTGGCAATCCCGGGGGCGGCTGCGCCAGTATTGCTGATGCGGTAACAGGCCCCCTTGTTATGGAGGATGTAGGGGATATTCGTATGGATGGTCAGATCGGCGTCCCAGGCGGCATAGAGCTGTCCGTACGGGGTAAGCGTGATGCCGTCGGCCAAAAAGACGGCGCCGTCGGGGCTGGTCTCGTCCCAGGTGTCTGTGGGCTCGTTTTCGTCGAAGCAGAAGATGCCGTAGCGATGGAGGCAGGCGAGGCCCTCAGCGCGCCAGAGGAACTCGGCCAGAAAGGTGTAGTTCATCTCCTCGGTGTAATATGTGCCTGGATTGCTGGTGGAGAATTCAGTGATCCAAACCGGGCGGCCCCAGGTGCTATAAACGGATTGGACGTTACCGATGATGGTGTCGGCGGAGGGATAGGAGTACCAGTGGAAACCGCTTTCGTCGATGCGAAGGCCGGCGCTGTTGGCAAGGGTCCAGAAATTGGTGATCCAGGCATCCAGCGGCCAGGTGGTTGCCGGGGCGACCAGCGGGACGTTGGCGGCTTGGAGCTGGGGCCAGAGAGCGACGCAGTTGGTGGTGGTCATGTTAGCCTGCTCGGTGCTGTCGGGTTCATTGAAACCCAGCAAGGCCATGGGCTCGGGATCGGTATGCCAGGCGGAAAATGACTGAGACAATGTGGTAACGCCCGAGCCATTCCATTGCTGAGGGAGGAAGGCTACCTGGGCGGGTGGCGGCTGGGATGGATTGAGGCTCCAGTTATAATCCCAGCTCGTGCCAAAGAGGCCCCAGTTCTCCTCGTTGCCGGCGATTCCCTTCTTGGGGTAGTTGGTCTGGAAGTTGATCTGCCATTGCTGGCGGGGGTCCGAGGAGACATTGGCGAGCGTGACCGTTGCCGGGGACTGGCCATCGGTTTGCAAGGCCAGACCGCTTCCGACATTGACCACCCGGTAGTAGCCTCCACCCAGGGTTTGGAAGCGCCACAGTTCATGCGGCATCGCATAGTACACAGGTTCTTCAACGACAGGGGTTCCGGCGGTGTTGCCGGCGTCCTGCGCGGCAATGCACCGCCAACTCGAGTGATGACGCAGCCGGAAAGTGTCGCTGTCGAGGTTATATAGGACTTGGAACTGCTGAGCCGTATTGGTGGCGTTGGGAGCCGCCTGAGTGGCGCCGGTGGCGCTGACGACCAGCGCGGCCGAATTGGACTGATTTACCAGGCTGTAAAAGCCGTCGCCGTAGGTTTCCCATTGCGTTGCCGGCGGGTCTTCGCTGACCACATCGGTCCAGAGCGGGTAACCGGTGATGCCGGTTCCGGCGGAGAAGACCGCCAACTCCCGCACGAATTGTGTGCCGTTGCCGGGAATGGAGAGCTGCACTTTGGTGGTGGAGACCGGCGAGGTAAACGCGATGACAAGGTCCTGCTGGGCATTGCCGGTTATCGTAGCGCCCGGGATGGCCGCCCAGGCATTGCCGGTCCAATAGTTTAGCGTGAAGCTGGAAACGGCGGGGTATGTGCCCGAGCCGGAGTAGAGGTGGGCGCTGCCGATGCGCGAGGCAACGGGGAAATCCACTTCCAGCGTGTGAGGTCCGTTGACGTTGGCGGTCTGCCAGCCGGCGTTGGTGCCGGCGTATCCGTCCACCGCTCCGGAGGCATAGTTGGAGCCAGTCATCGAGCTGGCGATGACGGTGCACTGCTTGCCCAGGTTCAAGCTTACGTCGGACCCGATGGTGTAACCGGACGGGCCGTTGGTGGCGAAGAGGGCGATCTCCCGCACGGTGACGGTGGCATCCGTGCAGTAAAAGCGAAACATCGGCCCGGTAACCGGCGAGGTGAAGACCACGTTAAGCACCGTGGCCGTGTTCCCGCTGAAACTGGCGCCGGGGATGGTGACCCAGGCGTTGCTGCTCAAATTGAAATACTGGAGGGAGAAATTGGCCGCCGGGGACGTGTCGTCGCTGCCCAGATAGAGCTGCGCGCTGCCGATCTGCATGGGGACAGGGAAGCTGATCTGCAGCCAATGGGGTCCGGCGCCGCTGCTCATCCAGCTATTGGTATTGCCCACCACCCCGTCGGTCGCCATATAGGCCGGTTTGCCCGGCGCCGCGGAATCCGAAGCCGTGGTCTGGTACTTTGCCAGGTTGACACGTTGGATTTGGGCTTCCGCATTCGAGAGCCAGAGAAGGCAGCTTGCCAGGAGAGCGCCAAGAGCATAACTCCTCGCGGCATGGCGGGGAGATCGAGGCGTGCCGGCCGGCAGAGCGCTGTCCATGCGCCTGAAGTCTGGGATAGAAGGGGCCTTCCTTGGCGCTTTGACGTTTGAAGAGTTCGAGGTGTTGTTTTTCATCGGTCAATTATCTTAATCTGGCGTAACGTTGCGGGTCGGTGGGGAGAGGTCTAATGCAGGGTGGAGAGGCGGCTGGGAGATCCCGCCAAGGGGCTGACAACAGAGGTTGTGGATGGCTTCAGTTCTGCCACGGTCTAAGACCATGAAGGCCGGCCCTGGGCCGGCCTTCATGTTGTACGGGATTTAGATCATTCGAGGGTTAGTTATGGGCGCGAACCCGATAAAACCGCTCGGTGGACCCGAGGGTGTCGGTAACGGATTTGACCGAGCCGGTGCCGATAACCGTGGTATTGGTCTTCCACGTCGATAGCGCCGCAGTCGGGCTGCTCGAGTAAAGGACGTCGTAAGTGACTCCGCTGGCGGCGGTGAACGAGATTTGCATCGAGCCGCTGAGGATCGCGGCCGAGAGCTTGACCGCCGCGGGGGCTGGAGCGGCGGCCTGCGTGATGTAGAGGTCGTCGTAATAGCCGTTGCCGGCCGTGTATGCGGGATCGTACTCAAAGACCTGGAAGGTTGCGGAAACGGCGCCGGCCGGCGCCACCAGGTTATTATCGATTCCGTTGGTGACTTGCAGCGCCAACCAGGCAGCGTTCGTCGTGATGCCGTTGGTCCCGAGCTCGGTGGAGGAGTAGGCAGCCAGGGTGTTTCCGTTGACATCTTTAAACGAGAACTGAAACACGATAAAGGTGTTGTTGGTCAACGGGGTGAGCGCCGGCACATAAGCCATGCCGCCAGCGTGGTAGGTGGTGCCTGCGGTGACGGGCACGGTCTGGTAGAAGCCGTCGGAGTCGTCGATGCCGCCATACGTTTCGGCTACCCAGATGCCGTCCCAAACCGACACCGGCATCGTGTCAGCCTGGTCATAGTAGTCAGTGGCGTTCTGGAGGACTCCGCCGTTAAAAAAGGTCCAGGCATTTTCCCAAGGCTCAGACCAGACGCCGTCTTCGAAGCCAGGATTGATCAGGAGATTGGTCGCCAACTGGGCGGGGGACACGACCTTGAGGCTGACATTCGTTTCGTAAGACCCATAATCGATGGACACCATGTACGACCCGACATCGTTGGTGGTCACGCCGACCACCGTCAAATTGGATGTTGTGGTGCCGACGTAGTGGCTGTTTTCCTGGAGCGGTAAGTTGTTCAAGAACCATGCGTAGTTGAGTGGGGACGAGCCGGCAGCGGACACGATGAATTTCGCCGTTGCGCCGTTGGTGACCGTCTGACCCAAGGGCGGTGTCAGGGAGATCACCCCGGGGTCGTTTACCGTGAGTTGTGACGGACTGCTGACGAGCGGGCCGCCCTGGTCGGTCACGGTGCAGGTGTAATTGCCTTGCATGTCTGTGGTCACATTCGACACGGTCAAGGTCGCGGTGGTCATGCCATGAGCGCTCGGGAAGGTGATGTTAGCGCCATCCTTCTGCCACAGGTAAGACAACGTTGACGTGCCGTCGGCGACCACGGAGAAGGTAGCGGTCTGGCCATAAGTCAGTGTCACCGCCGAAACCGGTTGAACGGTGATTTCGGGATCGGGCTTGGACGTGCGAACCAGACTCGCGTCATCCCAGTACGCCGACCCGCCGGGATAGCCGGAGGGTTGCTGGAAGATAATCTGGAACCGCACGAACGCCGTCCCGGCAGGCGCGGTAAGGTTCGTGTTGCCCGAGGAGCTGTCCGCGGCCTGAATACGAGTCCAAGTGCTGGCCGGAGAGGAAGGCGTCAGAAACGCTGACGGGTTGTTAGTGTAGCTCGCTAATGGAGTTGAGTAATTCGTGGTCGCATCCATGAACAGAACCTGCACATAGGACGCTTCAGTAGATTTCATGGTGTCGGGAGTCTGGGTCGAGGCCCAGGCAGAGGCGGCCCACGTCGAACCCGGTGCCGCGACGAATGTCTGCATAATGCCGGGGATGGTGGTGTACCCCTGGTTATAACCCCAAATCTTGAAGGCATTGCTGCCGCCGTGAACGGTGACATGAACGGTCGTGCTGGGGTAGACAAACGCGTTCGTGTTTTGAATCGCGGAGTAATTGGCTGGCGCGATCCAACCGTCGGGTGGAGCGATCCCCCAATCGACGGGAATGGTGGCGGCACTGAATTCAAAACCTGGATTGGCCAGCCAGTTGGTCAGCGTCTGGGCGCTAGCCGAGTTTGCCGATAAGGCGAGGGTGGCAGCGGAGACCAGAAGGACGGTAAGCAGGCTTAAGCGCCTGCTCGGAGTAGCTGGGCTTTGGTCGAGCCCAACGTTGGTTGTAGGGGAGTGCTTTTGTGGTTTCATTTAGTATCTTGTGGTTTATTGAGGCTGAACTGCGTCAAAATGTTTTTATTGCAGGGGGGATCGATTCTCGCGGTTGAATAGCTCGACTCTAGAACAAGGACGGCGCGAGACTTACAGCATTACATTGGCAATCGGGTCGTCTTTCCAAGGGGGCCGGCGATAGACTTTTTTCAGATTGTGGTTGACAATTTCTGTAGTGCTTTATATTACATCACATGTGCGCCGTCAACATCTATTTTACAGATTTGAGAGAATTGCTGTAAGTATTTATCTTGCAGCTATTTACGGCATTGTTTGCGCCTTGAGACAGGGATCCGTTGATTGCATGGCATGACATCGGGTGCATAGTAATTGAATCCACAGGAATTTCCGAATATAGAATTGACTGTCTATGCGTCAAAACAAGAGCTTCGCTGTCTTAATCGCACTGATTGTGGCGCTTGGGGGATTCGTCTGGGGATTCGATGCCACGGTCATATCGGGTGCGGTGCCGTTCATCCAGAAATACTTTGCTTTGAGCGGTGATCGGGGCGATTTCCTTCTCGGACTGGCGGTAAGTTGTCTGGGCTGGGGCGTGCTGGGGGGCACGGCGGTATCGGGATACTTCAGCGACCGGTTTGGACGCAAGAAGGTCTTGATCACGACGGCGGTTTTCTTCACCGGCTCGGCGCTGCTCTCCGCGCTGACCACCAGTTTCACACTGTTTGTATTTGCGCGGGTGGTGGGGGGGATAGCGGTAGGGGGGGCGATTCTGATCGCGCCGGTTTATATTGCGGAGATTTCGCCGCCCAAGCTTCGGGGCAGCATGGTTTCGCTGAACCAATTGATGATCGTGCTGGGCATCTCGGCCTCGTTTTTCTCGAACTACTTTCTGCTGGACTGGGGGACGAACAATTGGCGGTGGATGCTGGGCATGGACGCGGTTCCGGCGGTGCTCTATTTTTTCCTGCTCTTTGCGGTGCCTGAGAGCCCGCGGTGGCTATTCGGCCGGGGAGAGCCCGAGTTGGCGAAGGAGATCCTGACCAAGGCGTGCGGGGAGAGCCTGGCGGAGGAGGAGCTGGTCAGGATTCGAGAGAGCTTTGCGCGGAGGGCGCCGCGGGTCAGCGTTCAGGGGTTGCTGAGCGGCAAGATGAGTTTTGTGCTGTTCATCGCATTGGTCATTGCGTTTTTCCAGCAGATCACCGGCATCAACGCCATTTTCTATTATTTGCCGACCATTTTTGTCCAGGCGGGAGGGGGGACAAACGCTGCGTTCTGGCAGGCGGTGCTGGTGGGATTGGTGAACCTGGGGCTGACGTTTGTGGCGATCTGGCTGGTGGATCGGCTGGGACGCAAACCGTTGCTGGCTTTTGGGACGGCGGGCATGGCGATATCATTGCTGACTTGCAGTTGGGCGTTTCACGACGCCAGGTATGGGTTGAGCGAGAAGTCCTTTGTGGTGCTCCAGGACAACAAGGTGCCGGCGGAGCTGGTGAGCGAGCTGAAAACGGCGGAGAAGAAAGTTTTCGGCACGGAGAAGGAATTCATGGCGTCGCTGGAGAGCCAGTTTGGCGCCGAGCGGCTCAAGCCGTACCATGACGCGCTCAAGACAGCGGGGCTGAACATCCGGGCGTCGCTGGTTTTGATCGCCATTATCGGTTTTGTGGCCTCGTTTGCGTTTTCGCTGGGGCCGGTCATGTGGGTGCTGCTTTCGGAGATCTTTCCCAACCAATACCGCGGCGTGGCGATGTCGCTAACCGGTTTTTGGAATTCCGCCATCAGCGCGAGCGTCACGCTCATTTTTCCCTGGGAACTGTCGCACCTCGGGCCGGCGGGCACCTTTTTCGGCTACGGTATCATGGCCGCGGCTGCGCTGGTATTCGTTCTGATTTTCATTCCTGAAACCAAGGGCAAGACCCTGGAGGAGCTGGAAGCCATCCTGACGCGCAAAGAGAAGGCTGCTGTGGCGCCGAGTTCTCCTTCACCCGATCTTACACATGAAATTCGATAATGATACCGTGCGGGCTGGCCCGCTCGGAGCGCGGCTCGGCCGCGGCCTGGTGGTGATGGCGCTGCTGGCGTGCGGCTTGAGCCTGAGCCGGGGAGAAGGCCCGGTGCCCGGCAGCGGTCCGGCAAAGGTGGCTGTCCGCCAGGACGGCGGCCGATTCCGACTCTACGTGAACGATAAGCCCTTCTACATCAAAGGGGCCGGCATTGAGTTCGGCTCGCCGGAGAAGCTGAAGGAACACGGCGGCAACTCCTTTCGGACCTGGAGCACGATCAACGGGCGCGACTCGGGCCGAGCGGTGCTGGATCGGGCGCTGACCAATGGGCTGTTTGTGGCGATGGGGCTAAACGTGAGCCACGAACGGCACGGGTTCGACTACGACGACACCAACCGGGTGGCCCGGCAGTTTGCAACGTTGATGGCGGAGGTGCGGGAGTATAAAGATCATCCCGCATTGCTGATGTGGATCATCGGCAACGATCTGAATACGGAGAAGAATCCCAAGGTCTGGGATGCGGTGGACGCCCTTTCGAAGGAGATTCACCGGATCGATCCAAACCACCCGACGACCACCACACTAGCCGGGTTTCCTAAGGCTGTGGTGGAGGTGGTGGGGTCGCGCGCCCCGGACCTGGATTTCCTCAGCTTCCAGATCTATTCGGATATCATTAATCTGCCGCGGTATTTGAAGGACGCGGCCTGGGATCGGCCATACGTCGTGACCGAGTGGGGCGCGACGGGCCACTGGGAATGCGGCAGGACGGCGTGGGGGGCGCCTCTGGAGAACGACAGCACGGCCAAGGCCGAGCTTTATCGCATGCGGTTTGAGAAGGTGATTCAGTCGGATCAGCGGCTGTGCCTGGGATCTTACGTGTTCTTTTGGGGCCAAAAACAGGAACGGACGCCGACGTGGTACGGGATGTTTTTGAAATCCGGCGAAGAGACCCCACCGGTGGACGTGGTCCATTACCTGTGGACCGGCTCCTGGCCGGCCAATCGCAGCCCGAAGCTTGAGGGCCTGTGGCTGGATGAGAAGAGGGCCATTCAGAACGTCCATCTCAAACCGGGCCAAAGTTATGCCGCCAAAGTGCAGGCCAGCGATCCGGATCGAGACCCTCTTTCCTATTCATGGGAGGTGATGGAGGAGAGCACAGAACGCAAGTTCGGCGGTGACGTGGAATCCATACCTAAGAAAGTTACGGTCGTCATCAACCATGCCGACAAGAGCGAAATTACCTTCAAAGCGCCCAGCAAACCGGGTCCCTATCGCCTCTTTGCCTACGTGTTTGACGGCCAAGGCCACGCCGCCCACGCTAATATACCTTTCTATGTGGACTTGCCCTCGGAAGCCCCGCAAGCCGCGCTTCCCAGCGCCGCAAAATCGCAAGTTCCGAACTGATATGAAATCCGTTGAAACCGCGCCGGCCGTCCCCATCGAGTCCCCGGCTTGTTCGGCGCCGAATAGCGAGCGCCTGAGTTTCAAGGAGAAGTTGGGATACGGTTTGGGGGACACCGCTTCCCATTTTGTCTGGGACATGGTGGGTTTCTGGCTGCTGTTCTTCTACACGGACGTGTACAAGATCCCCGCGGCGGCGGCTGGCACCATCATGCTGGTGGCCCGGTTCTGGGACATGGGCATCGATCCGGTCATCGGCATCATTTCGGACCGGACGCGAACGCGGTGGGGGAAGTTCCGCCCCTACATCCTGTTTGGGGCGGTGCCTTACGCGGCGCTGGCGATCCTGACGTTTACGACGCCCAACCTGGGTGAAAGCGGGAAAGTGATTTATGCGGGAATGACCTATGTGCTGCTGATGACGGCCTATGCGGCGGTGAATCTGCCCTATTCTTCCCTCGCGGCGGTAATGACCTCGGACACTTACGAGCGGGCCGGTCTGAACACCTACCGATTCATCTGCGCGTTTGGTGGACAGTTTGTCGTCACGGGATTGGCGCTGACGCTGGCGAAGTATTTCGGCGGGGGCAACAAAGCCATGGGCTTCCATGACACGCTGGTTTTGTTTGGACTGCTGAGCGTGGTTTTCTTTTTTATTACGTTCAAGACCACCAAGGAGCGGGTGCAGCCCTTGAACGCCAAGCACAGCTCGCTCAATGAAGATCTGAAGAACCTGCTCAAGAACCGGCCCTGGATCATCCTCGCGGTTGTGGGGGTCGTCTCCTTTGTCATGTTCGCGATGCAGAACGCGGCCATCGCCTACTATTTCAAATACTACATCGGCAAGGAAGATAACGTGCAGGTTTTCAATGTTATCGGCACCGTTGCGCTGATTGCGGCGCTGCCACTTTCCAAGCCGCTGGCCCGCAAGTTCGGGAACCGGAATGTATTCGTCGCCAGCTCATTCATCTCGGGGCTTTTCTTCATGGCGATCTACCTGCCCGGCCCCAAGGGACTCGTCACGATCAACATCCTGAATATAATGGCAAAAATGGCTTACGCGCCCGCAGTGCCGTTGCTTTGGACCATGATCGCCGACTCGGCGGATTATTCCGAATGGAAAACCGGCCGGCGTGCCACCGGCCTCTATTTTTCGGCCGCCACGTTTGCCCAGAAAGCCGGTTGGGGCATTGGCGCGGCAATTGCCGGATGGCTGCTTACCGCATTCCACTACGTCCCGGACGCCATCCAGAGCGAGATGGCGCTCACCGGCATCAAGCTGCTGGTCTCGGTCATCCCGGGTGTGCTCTATATGTCTTGCGGCATCTTCATGTTCTTCTACACCATCAACTCGACCACTACCGATCAGATGAAGCAGGATCTGGATGCGCGGCGGGCGCAACAAGCCGCGGCGTAGCCAATCACGACCACCTCACTCCCCACTTCTATGACCCAGGCACTTTACCTTGGCGCCGCTCCAGTGCGCTCCAACTCCGGCAATGTTCAGGGCCATCAGGTTTCTCTGGATGGCGAAGAGTTCTACCAGATTGCGAATTACGACCGGATGCGGCCGTTTTTCATGACGATTGTGAGCGACTCCGATCACTGGATGTTCGTCTCCAGCAACGGGGCGTTGTCGGCGGGCCGGCGTAATGCGGACCTGGCGCTCTTCCCGTATTACACGGACGACAAGATCCGCGACATGGTGGAAGTCACGGGCAGCAAGACCATAATCATCGTCGAGCAAAAGGGCCGAAGCTATCTTTGGGAGCCGTTTTCCCAGCGCGGTCAGGGCGTCTATCGAACGCGGCGGAATATCTACAAGAACTTCCTGGGCAATAAACTCATTTTTGAAGAATTCAACGAGGACCTCGCGCTGAGCTTTCGCTACGGCTGGTTCAACAGCCACCGGTTCGGGTTTATTCGCCGGGCCTGGCTGAATTATTCCGGACGGGCGGCCACGCGAGTCCGGCTGCTGGACGGCCTGCAAAACCTCATGCCCTGCGGCACGGGCAGCCAGTTCAATCTCGAATACAGCACGCTGCTGGATGCTTACAAACGAAGCGAGCTCGATGTCAGGACCGGCCTGGCCCTGTTCCGGCTCAGCGCCATACCGGTGGATCGGCCCGAGCCGGCGGAGGCGCTGCGCGCCACCACGGTGTGGTCGCTGGGACTTGCCCGCCCGCGCATTCTCCTCTCTTCAGTGCAAATCGACCGTTTCCGCGAGGGCCTGCCTCTCCGAGAGGAAGTCGACGTGCGCGGGGAGCGGGGAGCATATCTTGTGGAAGGGGTGTTGAGTTTAAAGCCGGGGCGAAGCGCGGAATGGCTGCTGGCGGCGGATGTCAATCAGGGGCCCTCGGAGGTGGCTGGTCTGGAGCGCTCGCTGCGGGCTCCGGCGCGCCTAAGAAAGCTGGTGGAGGCGGACATTGAGCGTGGGAGCGCGGAGCTGACGCGGATCGTGGCGACGGCCGACGGATTGCAGAAGGCGGCGCTGCCGTTGAGCAACGCGCGCCATTACAGCAACACCCTGTTCAATGTGATGCGCGGCGGACTGTTCTGCGACGGTTACAACCTGGACGCGGACGATTTGCGGGCCTTCGTCACCCATGCGAACAAGGAGGTTGCCGCGCGGCATGCGGCGTTTTTCGAGTCCCTCCCCAAGCCGGCGGTTTATGGCGAGGTGGTGGCCGCCGCGGCTGCGAGCGGGGACGGCCAGCTCGAGCGGCTATGCCGCGAGTATCTGCCCCTGACCTTCAGCCGCCGCCATGGCGATCCGACGCGGCCGTGGAACCGCTTCTCGATTGCCACCCGCAACGCCGACGGCACGCGCATTCTCAATTACGAAGGCAATTGGCGCGACATCTTCCAGAATTGGGAGGCATTGGCCGTTAGCTTTCCCGGCTATGTCCCCGGCATGATTTGTCGTTTTCTCAACGCATCGACAGCCGACGGCTATAATCCCTACCGCATCACGCGCAACGGGATTGACTGGGAAGTGGTGGACCCGCACGATCCCTGGTCTTACATCGGCTATTGGGGCGATCATCAGATCATCTATCTATTGAAGCTTTTGGAGATCCTCGAGCGCCATGATCCGGCAACGCTTCGCGGCTTTCTGACGCGTGACATCTTTGCATGCGCCAATGTTCCGTATCGAATCAAGCCCTACGAAGCGCTGCTGGCAAACCCGAAAGAAACGGTCGATTTCGACCAGCAGGCCGAGGCTTTGGTCCGCCAGCGGGTCCAGGCCAGGGGAGGGGACGGCAAGCTGCTTTGGGACAAGGGCGGCGAGGTGCGCCTGGTGAACCTGACGGAGAAGCTCCTGGTGCCGATACTGGTGAAGCTCTCGAACTTCATTCCCGAAGCGGGCATCTGGCTCAACACGCAGCGGCCGGAGTGGAATGATGCGAATAACGCGCTGGTCGGCAACGGGGCTTCCATGGTCACGCTGTATTACCTGCGCCGCCACCTGATGTTCTGCCGGGAGTTGTTCCGCGGGCAGGATGATGGCCGGTATGCGCTGTCCGCTGAAGTCGCCGACTTTTTCGGGGCGTTGCGGCGGGTGCTTGAGGGGAAGCGATCGTTGCTGGCTGGACGATTGGGGGACGATCAACGCCGGCGCGTGCTCGACGGGCTTGGCCGCGTGGGGAGCGATTATCGGCAGCGGATTTACAAGCACGGTTTCTCCGAACGCAAGCGGAAGCTCACGGGCGGGGAGATCGCGGGGTTTTTCGATCTGGCGCTGGAGTGGACCAACCATTCCATTTCCGCAAACCGGCGCCCCGACGGGCTTTATCACGCTTACAATCTCATCCGATTGGAGGGCAAGAAAGGGGTGGCCATTCGGCGGCTTTACGAAATGCTCGAAGGCCAGGCGGCGGCGCTCAGCTCGGGGCATCTCTCGGCCGAGGAATCGCTGGCTTTACTGGACGCTCTGAAGCGGAGCGCGATGTATCGAGCGGATCAACACAGTTATTTGCTCTACCCGAACCGCCGGCTTCCGCGTTTTGTCGAGAAGAACAATATCCCGGCCAACGAGCTGAGCCGATCCCCGCTGCTGAAGCGGCTGCTGGCCGACGGCAACCGGGAGCTTATCGAGCGCGATATCGCGGGGAAGGTTCACTTCCACCCGATGGCTACCAACGCCCGCGACCTCCGGCCCCTCCTGGACAAGCTGGCGGCTTCAGGATACGCAAAGCTGGTCAAGCAGGACGGGCCGGCTGTCCTGGCGCTCTTCGAGCGCCTCTTCGACCACGAATCCTTCACGGGCCGTTCCGGCACGTTCTTCGGGTATGAAGGACTTGGCTGCATCTATTGGCACATGGTTTCCAAACTGCGCCTGGCCGCCCAGGAATCGTTTTTCCGGGCTGCGGAGGCGGGCGCGCCCCAGCGGTTGCTCCAGCGTCTGGCGGCCGCTTATTACGACATCTGCGCCGGCATTGGCGATTACAAGACTCCGGAGGTTTACGGCGCCTTCCCCATGGACCCGTACTCGCATACACCCGCCCAGGCCGGCGCCCGCCAGCCGGGGCTTACCGGGCAGGTCAAAGAGGATTTTCTCTGCCGCGTCGGTGAATTGGGGGTGTTTGTCAAAGCGGGAGAGATCCGTTTTGACCCCGCGCTGCTGCGCCGGCAGGATTTGCTTGCCGCTCCGTCTGAGTTTTTCTACGTTGACGGAGCGGGCGTCAGACGGCGGCTGCAACTGAAAGCTGGCATGCTCGCCTTCACCTACTGCCAGGTGCCGGTTCTCTACCGGTTGGGAGGGGAGAAGGCAGTGAGGGTGGTCTTGGCGGACGGCGCGTGCCTGACCAGCAAAGAAATGCGGCTGAATGCGGACATCAGCCGGCTGATTCTGGAGCGAACCGGCAAAGTCGCGAGGATCGAGGTCTCCATCGGCTTGTGAGTCCGGCGTTTCGGAAGGCAGGTGCCTGGGCCGCATAAAGCAACAGGCAACCCCCCCGATTGAGGGGTTGCTTTCACTCTGGCAGCCTGACAAAAATAATTGAGCATGAATCTATCAAAAGATCTATTCGGAATCGTCTCCCTGGTTTCCTTGCTGGCAGTGCCGGCGTGTGGTCTCGGCGCGACGACCAACTCGACTCCTGCGGCAGTACCCATGCAGCAGCGGCCTGGGGATTTGTTCTGCGGGACGCAGAGGGCGATTTGCTATTCCGGGTTCCGGCATGGAGAGCATCCGGACCGCGGATCGGGGGCTGTGAATCCGAGTGACAAAGAAATCCTTGAAGACCTTCAAATACTGAGGGATCACGGCAACTTCTCGGTGATTCGTCTCTACGACGCCCAGGAGAACTCGGAAGCGGTGCTGCGGCTGATCCAGTCCGAGCACCTCCCCATGAAAGTGGTGTTGGGCGCATGGCTGGACGCCGAGATGAGCAATTCAAATTGTCCGTGGCAGAAGACACCTTTGCCCGACCAACTTCTGAAGGCAAACCGAATCAAGAACGGAAAGGAAATTGAAAGAGCCATTCGCGTGGCCAACCAGTACTCGAATGTTGTGGCTGCCGTCGCGGTTGGCAATGAAGCCCTGGTGAGCTGGAGCGACCACATGGTGCCGGTCGAATCGGTCATACGCTATGTTCGCCAGGTGAAGAAGTCGGTATCACAGCCCGTGACGGTGGCGGACAACTATGAGTGGTGGGCCCACCACGGGACGGCCCTGGCAAAGCAACTGGATTTTATCAGCGTGCATACCTATCCCCTCTGGGAGGGCAAGGATATCGATCAGGCCATGGCGCAAACCATCTCCACTATTCAGGAGGTTCGGAACGCACTGCCGCTGAGCCGGATGGTGATCACCGAGGCCGGATGGGCCAGCGTCGGCAATGAATTCGGGCCTCGTGCCGGCGAGGAGAAGCAGCAGCAGTATTATCACGACCTTTATGCCTGGACCGCGAAGATGAACATCACCACGTTCTTTTTCGAGGCCTTCGACGAGGATTGGAAAGGCGAGTCCGATCACCCGCTCGCCGCGGAGAAACATTGGGGTATTTTCACCACGGATCGCAAACCCAAGCTGGTGATGAAGGACCTCTGAGCGGCTCTCGCCGGCCTCAGGCGAGCCAGTCGGTGAGTTCCCGGAGCGAGGTAATCTCGCGCGTGATCTTCGGCTGCGCTGGCCGCGGCTTTCGGCTGGGGTTGAACCAGCAGGCATCCAGCCCGTAGGCGACGGCCCCGAGGATATCCGAGGCCCAGCCGTCGCCAATCATGAGCGCAGCGTGTCGCGGAGGCTCTCCCAGCCGCGCGAACGCGGCGTCGAAGAATCCGCGAGCCGGTTTGGCGAAGCCGATTTCCTCGGAGATAATCAGATCGGAAATGTGCTGGCGAATGGCTGAGCCGGCCAGGCGGCCGCGCTGGACCTCCTTCAAGCCGTTGGTGAGGATAGCCATCCGATATTTGGGCGCCAATGTTCGCAGCGACTCCTCGGCCCCTTCGGTCAACTGGGAACAGGCGGCCAGGCATTCGAGGTAATCGGCGCTGAAGGCGGCTGCGGGATAGGCCACCTGGAGGGTTTCAAGCAACAACTCGAAGCGGCGCACCTTGACGGCGCCAGGCGTGGTTTCTCCCCGCTCCACCGCCTTCCACATCGCCTCGTTGATGCCGCGATACGCGGCCAAACAATTCGCATCGAAGGAGACCCCGATCCGCTCACAGGCCCGGCCCAGCGCCGCGCGTTCCGCGCGGTCGTAGTCGAAGAGAGTGCCGTCCGCATCGAACAGCAGCCATTGATAACGCGCCGACGAAGGGTGGGCGTGCGCGAGGATTTTGGACGCCGTGGAGCTCACATCGTCTGCCTGGACGCCGAACCGGTGCTCATTGGGCCCCTTGCGCCAAATCGGCGCAGATAATCTCCTGGTCGTTCCGGGCAAAGCAGCAGCGGTTGGCAAAAGCGGGGTGCGTCCAGACCACGGGGCGGCCACAGTCCTTGTTGGTGGGCTCAAGGAGATGGGCGCGGCTGATTTCCTGGTAGCCGGCCGGGCTGAGCCGGGCGATGATAAGGTCGCCATTCTCGTTGAAAAGAAAGAATCGGCCGGCGTTTTTGATCAGGAAGGCGTTTGCCCAACGGACCGGGCCGCCGGAGGTGGTGGCTTGGAAGGTTTCCCAGACGCGCTGGCCGGTATCGGCCTTGAGGCATCGGAGTTGGCCGTAGCTGCAGACGCCATAGATGTAGCCATCCTCGAGAAACGGGGTGCAGATAATGGCGTTGAGATGCGTGGTGTCGCGTTCGCCGGGCTTCTCGGTGCGCCAGGCCGTGGATGCGGCCGGTTGGCCCGGGTCCAGATGCAACATCATCGCGCCGTCGAAGAAGCTGGTGACGAACAGCCGATCGCCGAGTTTGCGAGGCGTGGCGACGCCAAGGCCCATGTTCGATTTGAAAGGAACCGACCAGTAAAGGCGGCCGTTTTGCGGATCGAGCGAGTTAACGGCTTCGGAGTGGAAGACGATGAGCTGGCGTTTGCCTCCGGCCTCGATCATGGCCGGAGAGCTGTAGCCGGGTTCGGCGGCGGTCAGGGCGCGCCAAAGCTCCTTGCCGGTGTCTTTGTCGAAAGCGAGCACCGTGGTGCCAGCGCCGCGCGCGATGCAGATCAGCCGGTTGCCGTCGAGCAAGGGACTGCCCGCAAAACCCCAGCCGGGGCTTTTGACGCCATATTCCTGTTTGATGTCGTGTGACCAGATGAGCCTGCCTTTTTCCGCGTCCAGGCAGAGGAGATTACCTTCGGCGCCGAGAGTGTAGACCTTGCCGCCGGCGACGAGCGGGGTCGTTCGCGGTCCGGACGGGTAGCTGATGGAATAGGGGCAGTCATACTCGTAGTGCCACAGAGTTTTTCCATCGGCTTCGTTGAGGCAAAGCACTCGTTCGAGGCTGCTTGCCGGAGCCTCTGCGCTCTGGCCGGGCTGGAGCGGGTGTTGACGGTCGGTAACATAGACCCGTCCTTTGGCCACGCTCGGGCCGGAATAGCCGCCGCCGACGGGGACGCGCCAGCGGATCGGCGGACCGTTGGTGGGGAACTTCTCCAGGATGCCTGACTCGGTCCAGATGGAGTCGCGGTTGGGGCCAAGCCACTGGGGCCAGTCCTCAGCCAACAAAACCGATCCGCCCAGCCACAGCAAGCCAAGCACAACCATTCGCAAACTCCATGATCGACGCATTGGGAAGAGCATTATGAAAAAGCGAGGCAGATGTCCAAGCTTAAGAGCGAGCGGAAGCGCGACGGCCACTTGCGCCAGCGCGCATTCCTCGGTTACAGGTCCAGTTGGGCTTGACCTGCGTCGGTGGCAGAACGCTGGCGCAGGTAGCGGTGCAGCTTCGCGTTCTCGTCAAGATACCAATTGAATCCGAACCGCCCCCGCACTATTCTCAGACGGGTCATGGCTAAATTCACCAAGTCTTCTGAGCCGTTGGATCGCCGAGGTTCCCGCGACGACCGAAGGCTGTTCCAGCAAAGAGGGCGCGGGGTGGTTGGTCTGGCCTTGCTCTGTTGTCTGGTCGGCGCCCATGGCATTCCAGCCTCCGTGACTGCAGGAGTTGGCGCGGGGAAGTATTCGGCATCGAGCTGGGAAATACGAGACCGACTCGCGCTCAATAAGCTGAATTCCATATTTCAGACGCACGACGGGTATCTGTGGCTGGCGACATTGGATGGTTTGGGGCGGTACGATGGCGTTAACATAAAATTCTTCGATAAGAACTCCACACCGGCTTTGCCAAATCCTCTGATCGCGTGCCTGTTTGAAGACCGGGCGGGGGCATTATGGATTGGCGGCGACAACGGTGGGATAACCCGCATGAGCCATGACCGGTTCGAAAGGATCGCAATGCCAGCGGCGTGGTCGCCGAGCCGCATCGAGCGGATCCTTGAAGATCAGAGGGGGACGCTTTGGATTCTCAACCACGCCGGTGAAATCGCCTGGCTTGGCGAAGGCAAGCCTGGCGGCATCATTTCCTCCGTCTGGCTGGGCCATGGGAAGCCGATGGCAACCGCACTGATCGGCGACTCCAACGGAACCGTGTGGAGCGTAAGAGGCAGGAGCCTAGTAGAGGCCAGCGAAAGGGAAGCGGCGGGGCAAGCGCTTGAGCTTCCGACGGAGAGTCCGAATCCTGTCGTTTTTCCCGCGCGTGCGGGCGGGTTCTGGGTGGCAGACGGCAAGCGGGTGCGTCGCTGGGCCAATGGCCAGTGGGCGGAGGATCGGGGAACACACGGTTGGACGGAGGTTGTCTCCGGGTTGCCTTTGGAGACAGCTTCCGGGGTGGTGTTGATTCCCACGAGCAAAAACAGCCTGGTTATCATTGACCCGGAGGGCGCGGAGGCGAAACTTTCGGGCCGGGACATGGGGGGCCGCGATCCGATCACCTGCTTATATGAAGACCAGGAAGGAATCGTTTGGCTGGGTACCGCGGTTGGCGGCTTAAGCACTTTGCGTCCTCGCGTTGTGGCGATGCTGGAGCCACCCGATCACTGGCTGGGTCAAGCTGTGGTTACGGTTGCGCCCAAGAATCGAGGCGGGTTGTTCATTGGCACCCAGGCCGGGGCAATCTATCACTATGACCAGGGACTCTTCACCGGACTGTCACGAATTCGAGACGAGTCTGCGTCGGCCGTTCGGTGTTTGTGGGAGGATGCGGCGAACTCACTTTGGGTGGGAACACAGGGAGCAGGCCTGTGGCAGGAGTCTCAGGGCGTATACCAGCGCGCCGGCTTCTCCAACGGGTCCCCAAGCCAAATCAGCGCTATCTTTCAGTCGAAATCCGGCGACCTTTGGTTTGGCACGGATGAAGGCCCGGTGCAGTTGCACAACGGCAAATTACGCTACCTGGCGCGTGAGTTTTCCATCCCGCACGCGGATACGCGGTGTTTTGCGGAGGGGCCGGACGGTGCGATTTGGATCGGGATGCAGGGTGGCGGACTGGGGCGTTTCACGGGCGGGCAGTGGCTCCAATTCTCTCCAGACGCGGGGTTGGCGGATGCCAATGTTTGGTCGCTCCTTGCTGACGCCGAGGGCAAAGTTTGGGTCGGCACGTATGGCGCGGGCCTGTATTGTTTTACCTCGGGTAAATTCAGTTCGGTCTCGACGCGGAATGGGCTTCCCAGCGACGTGATTTGCAGCATGGTGGACGACCAGCGCGGGAATCTTTGGATGAGCTCGATGGCTGGGGTTTTTCGAGTGAACAAGGACGCGCTGTCGCGGTGCGCCGAGGGCCGGGCAAAGGCGGTGGATTGCCAGGTGCTCGGTTTGGAGGACGGTCTTGCCTCACTGGAGTTTTCGGGCGGCGGCCAGCCGAGCGCATGCCGGACTGCGGACGGCAGGCTGTGGTTTCCGTGCAGCAAAGGGCTCGCCATGATTGACCCGCAAGCCGCCCGGAACGACTACACTCCTCCGCCGGCCGCCTTGCAGGAACTGGTGATCGACGGCGAATCGGTCGATTTGGAATCATGGCGAGCGCAGCCGGGGTCAGCCACCGAGGCCTACGAAATTGGGCCCGGGCGTCACCACGTGGAAATCCGCTATGCGGGCCTCTGCTTGAGTTCGCCGGAACACGTGCGCTTTCGTTACCGAATGAGAAACCTCGAAAAGGACTGGCTCGAAGCGGGAGGGCGGCGGTCTGCTTACTACAGCTACTTGCCCTCCGGTCAATATGTCTTTGAAGCGGTGGCCTGCAGTCCCAGCGGAGTTTGGGGCCCGTCCAGCGCCACGCTCAGCCTGAGGGTGCGCGCCTATTTCTGGCAGACGTGGTGGTTTTTGAGTGGAACCGCATTCCTGGGAATGACCGGCGCGGCGCTGGCGGCCACGGGAATTTCCCGCCGACGAGAGCAGCGCCGCCGCGAAGAGATGGAGCGCCAACAAGCGTCGGAAGCGGAACGGACCCGTATTGCGAGGGATATTCATGATCAGTTGGGCATCGGATTGACTCGCATTTCGATGCTCTCCTTAAGCGCGGCTTCCAGGCAGGCCAAAGCCCTCGACGCCCAGCGGAATGTTGAGGAAATTCAGCGGACCACGGCTGAATTGACGCGTTCCATGGACGAGATCGTATGGGCGGTCAACCCGCGGCACGATACGCTTGATAGCTTACTAACGTATCTTGGCGAGTTCGCGCGGAAGTTTCTTGAGACAGCGGAGATCCGTTGCCGCCTGGCTCTTCCGCTGGAGGTGCCCGAGGTGCCGCTGTCGGCGGAGTCGCGTCACCATGTCTTTCTTGCCTTTCAGGAGGCCTTGAACAATGTGGTGAAGCATGCGTCCGCGACGGAGGTTCATATTGTCGCCGAGGTTCAGACTTCGCAATTGATTTTGTCCGTGGAAGACAATGGGAAGGGTTTTTCTCGATCGAAAGGCCAGAATGCGGGAAGCGCCGGGAACGGACTCTTGAACATGGAGGACCGTTTGCGCGGTATTGGGGGTGGGTTCGATTGTGAAAGCAGCCCAGGCACCGGCACGAAGATCCGTATGATCATCCCCATCAAACGATGAAAGCGGGCCCTGAGCAGACTGCCTCCCCCTCCGCGACTCCGAAGATGGCGACGGTTTCGGTGGTCGAAGACGATCCGCGAACGCGAGCGATTCTCTCGGAGTGGATCAACGCGTCCGCCAATTTTCGATGCAAGAGCAGCTACGGTGACGGGAAACTGGCGCTGGAACATCTTCCCGCCGACCAGCCCGATATTGCTCTGGTGGACATTAATATGCCGAAGGTGAACGGGGTTGAATGCGTCCGGCGCCTCCATCTCCAATGTCCGGCCATGCTGTTTGTGATTCTCACCGTGTATGAGGATGCCGAGCACATTTTTGCCGCGCTGTCAGCGGGAGCTGTGGGCTACCTGCTGAAGCGCAGCAGCCCGGAAGAATTAATCGGCGCGCTCAATTACGTGGTGGCCGGCGGGTCACCCATGACCACGGTGGTCGCCCGCAAGGTGGCCCAATCCTTTCAGCCGCAGCCGGCGACCGCCGCCGCCGACACCGGTCTTTCCCCTCGCGAGCGGCAGGTTCTGGACCTGGTCGCCCGCGGCTATTTCTACAAAGAAATTGCGTCGGAGCTGGGCGTAACGCTCAATACGGTTCACACGTTTATCAGGCGAATCTACGAGAAGCTGCACGTTCGTACGCGGACTGAGGCCATCGCCAAATACCGTGTAAAGTAGCGCGCGCGGAGCGGTTGCGGCTTTCATGGTTGGCCGCTGGCTGCGACGGTCCCTCCGGCTTCAGCGGGTTGTCACTATTTGTAGCGACAGACGTGCTACCGAGGCTCTGTTATCGTGGGGCAATAGTTCCCTATGAAAACAACCACTCCTCAAAAACCCCGGTATCCGCTGCATCCGAACCGCCATGGATTGCGGCCGCGATTTGGCATCATCACATTGACCTCCATCCTGGCCCTGGCGTGCTTCGTCCGCTCAGGCCTGGCTCAGCAAATTCTGCCGCTGGGCGATA
>Ga0181520_10003385_pt1 | contig 28150 bp, 24 predicted proteins | sample PEATcosm2014_Bin_29_FD_132451 | JGI IMG/M metagenome (GOLD analysis project Ga0181520, IMG submission 132451) | Peatland microbial communities from MTU Mesocosm Facility, Houghton, MI, USA - PEATcosm2014_Bin02_30_metaG | ecosystem: Environmental > Terrestrial > Soil > Wetlands > Peat | place...
CCTGGAAAACATTCAACCTTCGACAATCAACTTCCAACCCTGAACGAAGGCAGCAGCGCGAGCCCCTTCGATATTGGGCGTTGAACGTTGAATGTTTCGTCTGCGGTTCAGGGGTTCAATGCGGACGCGGACGCGGCGCGGGCAGGAAGGAGCGGGCGACCCAGCGGGACAGGGCGGGGCCGATCAGGAGCACGATGAGGAATCGCGAGGCCTGCATGGACATGACGAAGGGCATGTCCACGTGGCTGGACGCGGCGATGATGGCCACCGAATCCATGCCGCCGGGGTTGGTGGCGAGGTAGGCGGTGAGGGGATCAATGCCGGCGGTCTGGACGAGCACCACGGCCAGGCCGCCGCAAAACGCGAGCAGCAGGAGGATGGCGAGGATGGTTTGGGGCAGGGTGCGGGCGGCATGGAGGAGAATATCGCGATTGAAACGCAGGCCGATGGTCCAGCCGAGCAGGGCGTAGCTGAGGGCCAGGAACCACGGCGGCAGTTCGATGGTGAAGGCGCCGGTCATCGTCACGGCGATGCCGAGGGCCAACGGCACGAGGATGGAGCCGCCGGGAATCCGCAATTTGCGGCCCAAGACCAGGCTCACAAGGACGAGCGCCAGCGTTTCGCCGAAGGCGGTCCAATGGACGGCCGGGAACCAGACGACGGCGGCGGCGTGGCCGGCGGCATGGAAGCCAAGGCGGGCGATGACGGAGGCGGCGATGGCGACGAAGACGACCCGGAGATATTGGATGAAGGCGACGAGGCGTCCGTCGGCGCCGAATTCATCGGCCATGAGCATCATGACGGAGGCGGCGCCGGGGAGCAGGCCCCAGATGGCGGTGGTTTCCGGGAAGAGGCGGAGGCGGCTGAGGAGCCAGCCGAGCGCGCAACTGGAGACGATGACGGCGAGCATGATGGTGACAAAGAGCGGCCACCGGCCGGCGAAAGTGCGGAGGATATGGGGGTTGAAGACGCGGGCGATGAGGCAGCCGATCACGGCTTGGGAGAACCAGAAGGGCAGGGCGGGCACGCGCACATGGCCGCCGGCGGTTTCGTGGAGGATGCCGGCGAGCAGGGCGCCGAGGAGCAGGGCGGCGGGCAGGTGCGCCCATTCCAGCAGGGCCACCAGGAGCGCCGACACGAGCAGCAGCAAACTCCATTGCACCGCGCCGGGAAGCCGGGCCAGCGGTTGTTCCTTAAGCCAGGCCAGCATGCGACAACCTAACTTTGGAAATCAATGTCCGCCGTGCGGGCAATGCGGCTGAGGCGGGGAAGAATGTGCTGGATGGCAAAATTGTGCATCTCAAGGGACCGGCCGCTGGTGGCGTCCTCGGCGAGCACGATGGCGTAGCCGCGCTCCCAGGCTTGGCGGGCGGTGGACTCCACGCCCTGGTTGGTGGCGATGCCGCCCAGGACGATGGTCTGGATGCCGCGGCGGCGGAGCTGCAAATCGAGTTCGGTGCCGTGGAAGGCGCCCCAGTGACGCTTGGTGATGCGGAGGTCGCCGGGCTGGGCGAGGCCGTCGGCCAATGCCATGAAATCGGGAGGCAGGCCGCCGGGCGGGGGCAAGAACGGCTGGTCCACGGGTTGGCGCAAGCGGTCCTTGCCGTCGGTCCAGCCGACATTGACGAGGACGATGGTGGCGCCGGCGCGGCGGAAACGTTCGGCGAGGGCGGTGGCGGTCTGGACGACGTCGGCGCCGGAACGCGGGGCGAGGGGCAAGGCAAGGACGCCTTTTTGGAGGTCTATCAGGACCAAGGCGGTGGTGTGGGGATCCAGGTTAAACATGCGGGAACGCGCTGAGCGGGCCGGATGGCAAGGTCCGAATCAGGAATGGCACGCTAACGGATGGGGGGCGGGCATTCAAGGAGAAACGGGAGTGCCCCGCTTGACGGCGGACGGCCGAACTGGCAGGCTTTGCAGAGTGGGTGCCAGCTTAGCTCAGTTGGTAGAGCACTCGATTTGTAATCGAAAGGTCGCCAGTTCGATCCTGGCCGCTGGCTCCATTTGTTCGCCGTCGGGGAGGTATTTTCACCGTGAATTTTGGCGCCGTGAGCGGCAGCCCTGCGGCGTGCCGCCGGGCAGATTAAGGAGTTTGAACTGGGTACTTAAATAATTGTAATAATTTTTGCGTTATCCAGTAATTGCCCATTGACTGACAAGATTGGCGGTGTCATAGTCTTTATCAGTCAACTTGGGGGGGGAATTAATTCTTGCTATGGGTCGAGACACGGTCAACGTCTTGCGCGTGGAAAACAGCCCGGCGCGGCGGGGAGCAAGGTCACTCATCGTCTGTTGTGGCATCTGTTACGATCGCCGGGAATTTATAGACTTAACCCCGTTTGTTTGTGCAAAAAGTTGATGTAAAAAAAACGTTTGGGGCGTCGGTGAAGACCTGGAGAAAACGGCTGGGAATTTCCCAGGAAGAACTGGCGGAGCGGGCGGATTTGCACCGGACGTATGTCTCGGACGTGGAACGGGGCGCGCGGAATTTGTCGCTGGAAAGCATCACGCGGGTGGCGCGGGCGTTGCGGATCTCGGTGGCGGAGCTGTTTCCGCCGGAGCGGCCCGACGGCGCGGGTCCGGTGGGGGGCGCGGGCCGCAGCAAGGAGCTGGTGGACATACTGCTGGTGGAGGACAACGGGGACGACGTCGAATTGACGATGCACGCGTTCAAGCAGGCGCGGTTTGCGAACCGGGTGCATGTGGTGTCCGACGGCCAGGAGGCGCTGGACTATCTGTTTTGCACGGGGGAATATGCGAGCCGGCCGGCGGAGCATCCGCAACTGGTGCTGCTGGATTTGTACCTGCCCAAGCTGAGCGGGCTGGAGGTGTTGCGCCGGGTGAAGGGGGACGAACGGACGCGCACGATTCCGGTGGTGATCCTGACGATTTCCCAAGTGTTCAGTGATTTCACGGAATGCCAGCGGCTCGGGGCGGAGACGTACATCATCAAGCCGTTGAATTTTCAGCGGCTGAGCCAGGTGACGCCGCGATTGAATCTGGACTGGGCATTACTCAAGTCGGCGCCGCCGCCACTGCCGCCGCAAGAGTCGCAGCCGTTGAGCCACGGCTGAAGGGGCGGGTTGGACGATTACGCAACAGCAGCAATGGCAACCGGGCAACCGAGCAAAGAATCAGTGAAAGAACTTCGCGACTTCAAAGCCGCGCTGGACGAACATGCCATCGTGGCGGTGACGGATCCCCAGGGAAAAATCACCTACGTCAACGACAAGTTTTGCGCCATCTCCCAGTATTCGCGCGCGGAGCTGCTGGGCCAGGACCATCGCATCATCAATTCGGGGTATCACCCGCCGGAATTCATGCGGGAGCTGTGGAGCACCATCGCGCGGGGGGGCGTGTGGCGGGGGGAGATCCGGAACCGGGCGAAGGACGGCTCGATTTACTGGGTGGACACGACGATTGTGCCGTTCCTGGCCAAGGGGGGGAAGCCGCGGCAGTACATTGCCATCCGGGCGGACATCACGGAGCGCAAGCGGGCGGAAGAGGCGCAGAAACGGCTGGCGGCGATCGTGACTTCCTCGGATGCGGCGATCATCGGGAAGACGCTGGCGGGGATCATCACCGATTGGAATCCCGGGGCCGAGGTGTTGTTTGGCTATACGGCGGCGGAAGCGATCGGCCGGCCGATGACGCTGACGTTTCCGCCGGAACGGCTGAAGGAAGAGGCGGAAATTCTGGCGCGCATCGGGCGCGGCGAAAGCGTGAAGCAGTACGAGACGGTGCGCCGGCGCAAGGACGGGACGCCGGTGGATGTTTCGGTGACGATTTCGCCGATACTGGACCGGGCGGGGAAGGTGATGGGAGCGTCCACGGTGGCGCGGGACATCACGGAGCGCAAGCAGGCGGAGGCGGAGGTGCTGCGGTTGAACGCGGAGCTGGAAGCGCGGGTGGTGCGGCGCACCGCGGAGCTGGAGGCGGCCAACAAGGAGCTCGAGGCGTTTTCGTATTCGGTGTCGCACGACCTGCGGGCGCCGCTGCGCGCGGTGAACGGGTTTGCGGGCATCGTGCTGGAAGATTACGGTCCGCAACTGCCGCCGGAGGCGAAGCATTACCTGGAGCGGGTGCGGGACGGGGGCAAGCGGATGGGCCAACTGATTGACGATCTGCTGGCCTTTTCGCGGCTCGGCCGGCAGCCGCTGGGGATGCAGGGCGTTGACACGAAGCGCCTGGTGCAGGAAGTTCTCCTGGAGTTGAACCTGCCGGCGACGGGGCGGGCCATCGAGACCAAGGTGGCGGACCTGCCGGCGTGCCAGGGAGACCCGGCGCTGCTGAAACAAGTATGGACGAACCTGCTGTCCAATGCGGTCAAATATTCGCGCGGGCGGGCGCCGGCGGTGGTGGAGGTGGGGGGCGAGCGGAACGACGGCGAATGCGTTTTTTTTGTGCGCGACAACGGGGTGGGGTTTGACATGCAGTATGCGGGCAAACTGTTCGGGGTGTTTCAGCGGCTGCACCGGGCGGAGGAATTTGAGGGCACGGGGGTGGGGCTGGCGATTGTGAAGCGGGTGGTGCAGCGGCACGGGGGGCGGGTGTGGGCCCAGGCGGAGCCCGGCCGCGGCGCGACGTTTTATTTCACACTCAAAGAAGAGGCCAAAGGATGAATAACGACGGCATCGAAATACTGCTGGTGGAGGACAATCCGGATGACTTGGACATGGCGCTGCGGGCGCTGCGGAAGGCGCATCTGGCCAACCATATCCAGGTGGCGCGGGACGGGGCGGAGGCGCTGGAGTTCGTTTTTGGCACCGGGGCGCACCTGGGCCGCAAAGTGGAGAACGGGCCGCGGGTGATCCTGCTGGACCTGAAGCTGCCGAAGCTGGACGGGCTGGAGGTGCTGCGGCGGGTGAAGGGCGACGCGCGCACGAAGATGATCCCCGTGGTGGTGCTGACTTCGTCCAAGGAGCAGCCGGACGTGGTGGAATGCTACAGCCTGGGGGTGAACAGCTATATTGTGAAGCCGGTGAATTTTGAAAGCTTCGCGGGGGCGGTGGCCGAATTGGGGATGTACTGGCTGCTGCTGAATCACCCGCCCAATTGAGGCATGGCCACGCCGCTAAAAATCCTGATCGCGGAAGATTCGCCGGCGGATGCGGATTTGATCACGGCGCAACTGCGGCGGGAGGGCTTTGAGCTGGCGTGCACGCGGGTGGAAACGGAGGCGGATTTTCTGGCGGCCCTGGGGAATGCGCCGGACATCGTGCTGTCCGATTACGCGATGCCGCGCTTCAGCGGGATGCGGGCGGCGCAATTGACGAAGGCGAGCGGCCGGGATCTGCCGTTCATCCTGATATCCGGGACGGCAGGCGAGGACGCGGCGGTGGAGGCGATGAAGCAGGGGGCGACGGATTATCTGCTGAAAGACCGGATTGCGCGGCTGGGGGGGGCCGTCACCCGCGCGCTGGAAGAAAAACGGCTGCGGGACGAGCGCCAGCGCACGGCGGAAGAATTGCGCTACCAGACCACGCTGCTGGAGGCGCAGCTGGAATCCTCGCTGGACGGCATCTTGGTGGTGGACAACCAGGGACGCAAGATTCTCCAAAACCGGCGGCTGGAGGAGATGTGGAAGAAATCGCCAACGGACGGCGCGAGCCGGACGGATGGGGCGCGGGCGGCGTTTGACCCGGCGCATAAAAAGAATCCGCAGCAGTTCGCGCAGAAGGTGGCTTATTTGAATGCGCATCCGGACGAGGCCAGCCATGACGTGATTGAACTGGTGGACGGCACGGTGCTGGACCGGTACTCCGCGCCGGTGCGGGACAAGGCGGGGAAGAATTACGGCCGCATCTGGTCATTCCGGGACATCACCGAGCGGCGGAAACTCGAGGCACAGTTTCGCCAGGCGCAAAAGATGGAATCCATCGGCATGCTGGCGGGGGGCATTGCGCACGATTTCAACAACATCCTGTCGGCCATTTTGGGGAATCTGTACCTGGCGAAGCAGGACGCGGCGGACCAGCCGGAATTGCTGGAGCATTTGGGCGCCATTTCGCAGGCGGCCAAGCGGGCGACGGATTTGGTGAACCAGATCCTGACCTTCAGCCGGCAAAACAAACAGGATCGCGAGCCGCTGAAGCTGAACCACGTGGTGCTGGAGGCGTTGAAATTGCTGCGCGCGAGCGTGCCGGCGACGATCCGGATCCAGACGGACCTCACGGATACGCCCACGGTGCTGGCCAACGCCACGTCGGTGCACCAGGTGATCATGAATTTGGGGACGAACGCCTGGCACGCCATGCGCGAGCAGCCGGGCACGCTGAAGGTGGAGATGGGGATGATCGAGGCGGACGTGGATTTTGCCGGGGCGCACCCGGGGCTGCATCCGGGCCGCTATGTGCGGCTGGCGGTGAGCGACACCGGCCACGGCATGGATGCGGCCACGCTGGAACGCATTTTTGATCCCTTCTTCACCACCAAGGCGGTGGGGGAAGGCACGGGCCTGGGGCTGGCGGTGGTGCTGGGCATCATGCAAAGCCATGACGGGGCCGTCACCGTTTACAGCGAGCCCGGCCAGGGCACCACGTTCCACCTGTATTTTCCGGTGTTTGAGACGGAGGCGGCGCCGGCGGAAAATGGCGCCCGCGCCATTCCCCGCGGCCAGGGCGAGCACATTCTGTTCGTGGATGACGAAACGGCCCTGGCGAACGTGGGCAAAAAGATGCTGGAGCGGCTGGGCTATACCGTCACCAGCAAGACCAGCGCCCTGGAAGCCATCGCGGCCGTGCGCAACCAACCGGACGCCTTTCGCCTGGTGGTGACCGATCTGACGATGCCGGGCATGGATGGCATCAAGCTGGGCACGCAATTGCTGGCGGTGCAGCCGCGGTTGTCCGTCATTCTCACCACCGGCTACAACGGCGTGATGACGGAGGAATCCGTGAGGAAACTCGGCTTTCGCGGGCTGCTGGTGAAGCCCACGACCGCGCGGGCGCTCGGCGAAGCGGTGGCTCGCGCGCTGCATCCGCCGGCGGAGGAGTGAGCGATTATTTGGCGGCGATCTGGAAAATTTTTCCGTCCTCCATCAGCACATAAATTTCCCCGGCGGCGTCCTCGCCGAAGCTGCAGATGTTGTCCGGCTGGGTTAGGAGCGTCCCGTGAGCGGTGACTTTTTGCGCGGCATAATCGTAGCGCAGGCCCCAGATGGTGCCGAGGTTGTAGTCCCCGTAGAGATAAACACCATTGAGGGCGGGAAATTGCCGGCCGCGATAGACGTAGCCGCCGATGACGCACAGGCCGATGCTGTGGTCCGGGAACAGGGCTTGGGCCTGAAGCTTGGGCTGGTGGGGATATTCGATGACGGGCTCGATGAAGCGGGCGCCCTCGGGTCCGGGCTTGAAATGGTGGGCGCCTTCGCGCACGCACCAGCCGTAGTTGCCGCCCTTGACGATCAGGTCCACTTCCTCCCAGAGATCCTGGCCCACGTCGCCGCACCAGAGCGCGCCGGTGGCGCGGTCAAAACTGTAGCGCCAGGGATTGCGCAGGCCCCAGGCGTAGATTTCCTTGCGGGTGCCGCGCTCGCCCATGGCCGGCTCGTTCACGAACGGGTTGTCGGCGGGGATGCCGTATTCGAGCCGCCGGGAGGTGTCGCCAAAGGCGTTGGTGGTGATGAAATTGACGTCCAGGCGGAGGATTTTGGCGAGGAGGGTGGCGGTATTTTGGCCGTTGCCGAGCGGATCGTCACCGCCGCCGCCGTCGCCGAGCCCCAGATAGAGGAAGCCATCGGGGCCAAAGGCCAGTTCACCGCCCTTGTGATTGCCAAACGGCTGCGGCACTTGGAGCAAGATGTGTTCGGATTTCAAGTCCGCGGCGTCGGGATCGTTGGTGGCCACGTGAAATTCGCTGATGATGCTGCGGCAGGGAAAATTCAAGGGCTTGAAATTCTGATCCGGCGGATTCTTTTGGTTGTAGTACACGTAAAAGAGGCCGTTGGTCCGAAAGCCGGGATGAAACGCCAGGCTGAGCAGGCCGCACTCATTTTCAAAATCGGGATGGCGGTCGGTGATGTCGAAAAAGGTCTTGGCGTCGGCGCCATCGGACCCCGGCGGGACGACGGCGATGCGTCCGGCTTGGTAAACAACGAACCGGCGGCCCGAGCCATCCGGCGCTTCGATGAGCCAGACGGGGCGCTGGCCGTGGAGCTGGGTGAGCACGGGCTGGAGCTGGATGGCCGGGAGCGGCTGGGCGCGGGCCAAGGGGGAGAGTGCGCAGAAGCAAAAGAGAAACAATGGATGCAAAAACCTCATATGCTACGAATGCCCCGGCGGCGGTGGAATGTAAAGCAAACTTTTGGCGGGCGGCCGGGAAGCCGTCTTGACCCTGTGTTATGCCTGACAGAAAAGATGGATGGACGAAACTCCCCATGAACCTGGAAAACATTCAACCTTCGACAATCAACTTCCAACCCTGAACGAAGGCGGCAGCGCGAGCCCCTTCGAGATTGGGCGTTGAATGTGGAATGTTGAATGTTCCTTTTGCGGTTCAGGGGTTCAATGCGCGAACGGTTTCAGGGAATTCTCTCGCCATTTTGCTCCGCCGACTTCGCAAAACGCGGAGAGGGGGGAAACGCCCCCAGCGTCTCGACGGAGACTGCCCCCGTTATTGTTTGCGGATAAGAAAAATCCCGAGATGCGGCCCGGCTTCCCGGGGGGCGCGCAGTCCGCCCTTTCGTTTGCGGGGATTTCTGCTAAGTTACTGATCACGAACAATTGAAATCGCTTATTCAGACCCAGGACGCGCTCTCGGTGCGCGTGTATCTCGTCGGCGTGGAGCTCAAGTCCCGCTCGGCGGCCGACGTACAGGAATCCCTCACGGAATTGGTGGAGCTGGCCACCACCGCCGGCGCGCAGGTGGCCGGGCAAGGCGTCCAGAAACTGGCCGTGCCCGTGGCGGCCACGTACATCGGCCCGGGCAAGGCGGAGGAGTTCGCGGGGTTTTGCCGGGAGCACGAGGTGGATACGGTGATCTTCGACGACGAGCTGACGCCGGCGCAGGCGCGCAACCTGGAGCGGATCTTTGCCTGCAAAATCATGGACCGGACAGCGCTGATTTTGGAGATTTTCGGCCAGCGCGCCCGCACGCGGGAGGGCAAATTGCAGATCGAGCACGCGCAGCTCGAATACCTGCTGCCGCGGCTCACGCGCTATTGGTCCCACCTGTCGCGCCAGCGCGGTTCCACGGGGTCCATCGGCGGCGAAGGCGAATCGCAGTTGGAGTCCGACCGCCGGAAGATTCAGGAGCGGCTGGACAAGATTTCCGTCGAACTGGAGACCGTGCGGCGGCAGCGCCACACCCAGCGGGCCGGGCGGCAGCGGCAGCAGTGGCCGCTGGCCTCGATCGTGGGCTACACCAACGCGGGCAAATCCACGCTGCTCAACCGGCTCACGGGCGCGAGCGTGCTGGCGGAGGACAAGCTGTTCGCCACGCTCGATCCCACCACGCGCCGGCTGCGGCTGCCCACGAACCAGAATGTTTTGCTCACGGACACGGTGGGCTTCATCAAGAAACTGCCCCACGGCCTGGTGGAGGCGTTCAAGGCCACGCTCGAAGAAGTGGTGCAGGCGGACCTGCTGGTGCACGTCGTGGATATCAGCCATCCGCTGGCGGCGGAGCAGATTGACGCGGTGAACGACGTGCTGCTGGAAATCGGCGCGGGGGAGAAGCCGGTGCTGATGGTGTTCAACAAGGTGGACCGGCTGAACGGCGGCGTTTCGCCGGTGCTGCGCGATAAATTTCCGACGGCCGTGGACATTTCCGCCAAGACCGGCGAAGGCATCGAGCCGCTGCTGGCGGAGTTGGGCACGCAGCTCCGGCCGGTGCGCGAGTTTCTGGACCTGCGCGTGCCGCAGTCCGAGGCTGCGGTCATTGCGCGGTTGCGCGCGGTGGGGCAGGTGGTGGAAAGCCGCTACAGCGGCAAGACCGCGCGGTTCAAGGTGCGCCTGCCGCCAGCTCTGCACCGGGAATTCGCGCCGTTTCTCGTGGACGGGCAGTGACGCGCGGGAGGGGAACGGTGCGGGTCTCAGTTGCCGGCAGTGGCTTCAGCCACGCCGGGGCGGCCAATTCAGATTCCGTCAGGCCGTATCGCGGGTCCACGAAACCGAGGCTTTGCTTGATCTGCAACAGTTCCTTCATTTGCGGGCCCGTGAAGGTGTTGAGCGGCTGGCCGAGCTGCCGGGCCGCCGCGACAGTGCGGCAGTAGGCCTCCACGATTTCCGTGCGCCAGTAGGCTTCTTCGATGCTGTTGTGACTCCAAGTGACCACGCCGTGGTTGGACATGAGGATGGTGTTGTATTGGCTGGTGAGTTCCGCGACGAGGCGGCCCATTTCCGGCGAGCCGGGGGTGCGATACGGCGCGACGCCCACGGAACAAAAGATTTCAAACTCGGGCAACAGGCGGGTCGGCGGCGCCACGTTGGCCACCGCGAAGGCCGTGGCATAGGGCGGGTGGCAATGGCACGTGGCGAAGACTTGGGGCTGGTGCTTCATCATCTGCAAATGCATGAGGATTTCGCTGGTGCGTTTCCGGGTGCCGAGAAGCTGGCGGCCCTCGAAGTCCACCAGGCACATGTCTTCGGGCTTGAGCCAGCCCTTGCTGACGAGGGTGGGCGTGCAGAGGGCGATGTCCAGGCCGACCCGGATGGCCAGGTTGCCGCCGTTGCCATCCACATATTCGCGCTGCCACATGCGCCGACCCATCTCGCAGATCTGCAGTTTGAGATCATGGACGTATGGCGAATTGAACAGCGCCTCGAGTTCCGGCTTTGGCGACTGGGAAGACAGCTTTTGGGCCGGCGCCGCCAGCGGGGCCCCGTTGGAGATACTACTAAATACTTGGCTCATAAATCATTGTGATGGTGCCAGTTTTTTGCAAACAGTCAAGATGCTAGTTTCATAATATACCAATATCTTCCAAATTCAATCACATACGATCACAGGAAAAGGTGTCGCAAAACTGGTCGCCAACTCGCCGCCGGTGGCCAACCTGTTTGCATCGGCGGGCCGGGTGAAGGTGATTCTGGCCGGCGGCGTGATGTATTCGCGGCCGGGCGTGGTGGTGGGGCCGGCGGAGCGGGGGAAGCGGGGCCGCGCGACCGTGGTTTCCGTGGAGGGTGCGCCGGACCTAGCGTTTGCCCCAGATCGTCAACACGATCCCCAGCAGAATGCCGAGGACGGCCGGCAATTTCTTCCAGCCGTTCACTTCGCGAAACAGGATCAGGCCGCCGAGGAAGGCGATGAGCGTGTTGGCGCGGCGCAGGCTCATGACGACGGCCACCAGGGCGTCGGGATGGCGGAGGGCCCAGAAATAGGCGTAATCCGCCAGCAGCAGCGACAGGGCGATGAACGGAATGCTCCAGCGCCAGGTGAATTCATTGCGCGGCCACCAGCGGAGTTTCCAGCCCAAGGCGAACGGGGCGAACAGGACCACCAGGTAGATGGAGAACCAGCATTGTACGGTGGGCACCGAGAAATGCAGGGTGCCGAGGAGATATTTGTCATACAGCGCGCTCACGGCGCCAAAGAGGTTGCCCAGAAGGAGCGACCAGAACCATTTGTTCCGGTGAAAATGGATGCCCTCCTGCGCGCCGGCCACGGACAGGCCCACGAACGAGGCGAGCGTGGTGAGCACGCCGACGGTTTCCAGCCAGGTGGGCCGTTCGCCGAGGAACACGACCGCGCCGAACAGCGTGAGCAGCGGGCTGGTGGCGCGGATCGGCGCGGCCAGCGAGAGCGGCAGGTGTTTGAGGGCGTAGTAGGTGCCGACCCAGGAAATGGCCACGACGGCCGATTTGGCGAACAATTGCAGGTGTTGCTGCGCGGTGAGCGGGTCCGTGACGAGCGAAGCCGGCAGCCAGCCGGGAAAGAGGGCGTCCGCCGCCAGCAGCAGCGTCCAGATGAGCGCGCCGGTGAGCGTGCTGAAAAAGAACACGGGCGTCACGGCATTGGCGCGCACGGAATGCTTGGTGCAAAGGTCGTAAATGCCGAGGAAACACGCGGACAACAATGTGGCGGCCACCCAGTTCATCAAAGACGCCCAGCATAGATTGTCCGTGGTTTCAAGGCGACTGTTTATGAACGGGCGATAGTGCTTGAAAAGGGGCGGTTCCTGGCCAATCGTGTTTGCGCGAAACGTTCCCGGAGGTTTCGTGTTGAATAGAATTTACAGATACAAATGAAGATCTCGGTTGCCATTTTGGTGCTGGCGCTGGCGGCGGCGGGCTGCGCCGGGAAGTCCAAGGCCCAGCTCCGCGAACAGAACGCCTTTCTGGCCGGCCAGAATGCGGCGCTCAAGCAACAGCAGGCCCAGGCGGCCGCGCAGTTCGCCGGCGTCACGGTCGTGGGCCCGGTCGTGCATTCCCAAGTGCCGTGGGTTGCCGGCCTGACACTCGCCCAGGCCATCGCCACGGCCAATTACGTCGGCCCGGACGCGCCCAAGCAGATCAGCATCACCCGCCACGGCGAAAGCGCCACCATGGACGCCGATGTGCTCGTGAGCGGCAAGGATGTTCCGCTGGAAGTGGGCGACGTGATCGAGTTGCGCTGATGGATGCGCGCATGGCAATTTACCATGCCGGCATGGCCTTTCCTATAGCTCCAACGTCTTCAGGCTGTCCACCAGCAGGGATCCCTGATGATCAATGGCGCCGGCATATTTGGTTTTTATTTCATTGTCCAGTGCGTCCGCCTTTTTGAACTCCGCCTTGCCCGGGTAATCCTGGGCCGGCCGTCGCCAGCACCAGCATTCCAAGGATCGTTGAATTTCGCATAGGTCACGTCTCCAACTTGGTTGATTGATGAACTCTTTTGGTTTCATTGGGTGCGACAGACAAGGAACGATCATTGTTCAAAATCTTTCACCTTGGACAGCCCTTGTCCAACCTCCCCTGTCAAAGTGGTGTCGTAATTCAAACGGAAATAAAATTATGACAACCAACGAACAACTCGAACTGGGATTGAACGGCACGCCCGTCCGGATTTTGGCACGGCGGCGTGAGACCCGGGTGGAACGCGCCCAATGGTGGTTCGCCCAAATGCGCGCCGTGGTGGCCGACGCCATGGCTTGGCCCCCGGCCGGCGAGGCGCCGGCCGAGCAGATTGTCTTCCCCGGCGTGGCCCGCGAAGTGAAGGTGTGATTTGCAACCCCTGGGCCCGGAGCGCGACCTTCAGGTCGCTTCACCGTGGAGTGTGATGAAAACGTGCGGACCATTCGGGCGCCCCGTTCCGTGGCCGCGTTGAAGCGCCATAAATGGCGCGCTCCCCCCACGCGAGCACGCCGGGCCCGATTTTCCGTTCCGGTCATAACTGCATCGTCCGGCTTGGGCCAGACCCGGGCGGCCGGGAACACTCAGCTTGCCAAGTCCGCAGGTCACTGCGGCCTACCGCGCGCGTGCCGGTTACTTGCCCACAACCTCGTAACCGGCGCGCACAAATTCCCGGATCACCGCGACCTCGGCGGGGCCGTAGATCGAGTGGTCCTTGGGGAACTCGTGCCACTCCACGTGCAGGCCGGCGCGCTGCAACAGTTGGACCTGCCGCTTGGCGACGGCAAAGGGCAGCAGCGGGTCGAATTGCCCATGGGTGACGAGCAGACGCTGCGAGCGGGCGACCGGCGTGAGGCCCTTCACCAGGGCGTCCAGCTCAAACACCCAGCCGCTGATGCCCACGATGCCCGCCAGCCGGTGCGGATAATGCAGGCCCGTTTCGAGGGACATCAGGCAGCCTTGGGAAAAGCCGCCCAGGGTGATCTGTTCGGCGGGATGGCCCTCGGCCCGGAGGTGGTCCAGCAGTTCCACCAGGAGCTGGCGGCTGCGATGGATGCCCGGGGCAATGTCGCCGGGGTAATCGAACCAGGAGAAGCCGCCGTAGTATTCATCCGGCGCATTGACCAGGAGGTAGTTGAGCCACGGCAGGTCCAGCGCCGTCGGCAGCCAGCGCCAGCCCTCCAGGGAATCGCCGAGACCGTGAAGCATGACAAAAATCCGGCGGGAATTCTTGTCGGCGGCGGGAATAAGTGCGGTGGTGAGCATTAGTGATTGAGGGGGGCGCGCAATTGGCCGGCACGGGTTTCGGTCCAGTCCATGATTTCCTTGCGTTGCTGCGCGGTCAGGCGCGCGGCGGCGTGCAGCAGCGTGTATTTTTTGGGGGGCATTTCGCGGTAATCCACCACTTCATTCACCCGGTCCAAATTCTTTGCCGCCCGGGCGGCGTCGGCCGGCCAGTCGGAAAAATTCAAATGCGTCCGCCCTTCGTTCACGTCCGAGGCGAGGAGCCAGGACGCCGGCGCGACGCGCGCGTACCACGGCCACACGGTTTCGTGGGAGTGGCAGTCGTAACAGGCCGCGCGGAGCGCCGCGGCGACGGCCGCCGGCGGGCGGGTGGCGGCCATGAAATCGGCTTTGACGGGCGGGTTGACGCGGGACGGATTGAAGCCCTGCAACGCCGCGAAGAGGACCACCGCACCGGCCAGCACCCATTTCAATCTCCGCTTCATGGCATTCGCCGGTGGGTCCGGGCTGCCGGTCACGGGTTGGGCCGGCCCGCCGGGAGCCGGTTGCGCATCACATGGATGAGCGCCTTGACGGTCAGCTCGATGAAGAGGAAGGGCTTGCCGATGAAATCGTTGCCGCCGGCCATGGTGGAATTGGCGCGGCTGTCGAAATCATTGAGGCTGGTGACGAAGACGACGGGCGTCTTCTTGTGGTGGGGCAGGGCGCGGAGCTTGGCGCACAGCTCGAAGCCGTTCATGTTGGGCATGTCCACATCGAGGAAAACCAGGTCGAAGTCTTCCGTGGTCAGCAATTGCAGCGCGGCTTGGGGGTCGTCCACGTTGACGGATTTGAGCTTGGCCTTTTCCAGCGCGTACACGATGGCGCGGCGGGAAATGGCTTCGTCGTCCACGACCAGGATTTTGGAGGCGGGCAGTTCCTGGCGGTCGGGCACGGTGCCTTTTTCGAACAGGAAACCGAGGAAATCCACGGCCGCGGCGATGGTGCGGATGGAGGAGGAATTGATGTTTTTGGGCTTTTCGTACACCTCTTTGAGGAGGGCCTCGAAGGCCGCGGACATGTGTGCGATGTGGGTGAGTCCGGCCAGGCCGGCGTTGCCGTTGAGCGCGTGGATTTGGCGGTACAGCTCGTACACCTGCTTCAGGCGGGCCATTTCGTTGTCCGCCTTCACGAGGGTCTGCAACACCGATCGCAGCGAATAAAGCGTGGCGGGAAGGTTTTCAATGAATGCCTGGTGAAGGTCGGATTGGAAGTCGGCGTCAGCTTCCGCCGGCGCGTCCGGTTTTGCGGGGGCGGCGGGCGCGGGGGCGGTGATCGTCCGGGAAGCCATCGCGCCGCTGTCGCCGATGGAGTTGCGGACGATGTCAATCACATCCTTCGGCGTGCAACTGGATTTGGACAGGCACTTGTTGGCCCCGGCGCGCCAGGCCTCTTGAATGAGGTTTGTCAGGTAGGTGCTGGTAAAAACGATCACCGGCGTTTTCGAGAACTCCTCTTCGCCGCGGATTTCCTTCATGACGTCCACGCCGGAAATGCCCGGCAGCATCAGGTCCAGCAGGATGAGGTGGGGCTTGAAAATGCGCATGACTTTCAGGCCGGTCTCGCCGTCGAACGCCACCTCGGTGGTGTAGCCCTCCACGGCCAGCTTGTTGCGATAGACGTTGGCCACGACCTGGTCGTCTTCGATGATCAGGATTCTCTTCATGCCGGTTTGAAATTAAGGATCACGGGGGCGAGATCGGGCTGGTTCTTTAAAAATTCCTGCACGCGCGCATATTCCTGTCGGGCCTCGCCGCAGAGCTGGGCGGCGTTGGGCAGCGCGCCCGAGGCGCCGAGTTTTTCCAGCTCGCGGAGCTTGGGAACGAGGTGCGTCATGCCCAGGGTGGCGCTGGCGCCGGCGCAACTGTGGGCCACGCGCCGCACGTCATCCGCCTTGCCCGCCTGGATGGCCGCCTCCATCTGCTCAAATTGCTTGTGGGTCTGCTTCAAAAACATTTCCACCAGTTCCCGCAAGCCATCGGCGTCGCCATCGGTCAAATCCTTCATGCGATCCATGTCCACCGGCGGCTCGGTGCCGGGCGTGATGGCGGGGGCGGGGGCGGCCGGGCGGGCCTCGGGCAGGAGCTTGCTGCCCCAGCGTTCCAGCATGTCCCGCACGTCTTTGGGCCGGACCGGCTTGGCCAGGTAATCGTCCATGCCCGCCGCCAGGCACTTTTCCCGGTCGCCCTGCATGGCGTGCGCGGTCATGGCCACGATGATGATGCGCGACTGGTAATGGTTGTACCCGCCGATCATCTGCCGTTTGCGCAAGAGCCGCGTGGCCTCCAGCCCGTCCATCTCCGGCATCATCACGTCCATGAAAATGAAGTCGAACGGCTGCCGGTCGAGTTTTTCCAAGGCGTCGCGGCCGTTCGCCGCGACTTCCGGCTGATAGCCCAACTGCTGCAAAATGCGCACCGCCACTTTCTGGTTGATGGCATTGTCGTCCACGAGCAACACGCGCAAGGGAACGACTTCGGCCAGCTTCTTCTGGGGCGGGGCCGGTTCCAGCGGATGGGCGGGGCTGCGGGGGCTCAACAGCGCGCGCTCCAGCGCCGAGCTCAATTGCGCCGGCTTCACCGGCTTGTGGACGGCGTGGGCGAACACGACGCGCATTTCCTCCGAGCTGCGCTTTTTCTTGCCCATCGGCGTCAGCAGCACCATGGGCAGCATCGTGGCCGACGGCAGTTTCTGGATTTCCGCCGCCACGGTCAGGCCGTCCATGCCGGGGAGGTGCAGGTCAATCAAGGCCAGGTCGAATACGCCCCCCTCGCGCAGCAATTCCAGCGCCTGGGCCGGGTTCTCCACGGCCTTGGGCTGCATGCCCCAGCGGCGGCATTGCTCGAACAGCATGGTGCGGCTCGTGGCATTGTCGTCCAGGATCAAAATCTTCAGGTCGGCCAGCCGCGCCAGCCGGCCCGCGTGGGCCGGCGGCGGCGCCTCCGGCACCAGCCCCACCGTGGCCGTGAAATGAAACGTGGAACCCTGGCCGGGCACGCTCTCGGCCCACATCCGGCCGCCCATCAATTCCACCAGCCGGCGGCTGATCGCCAGGCCCAGGCCCGTGCCCCCGTATCTGCGGGCCGTGGAGACATCCGCCTGCGTAAAAGCCCGGAACAGCCGCGCCAGCCGGTCGGCGGGGATGCCGATGCCGGTGTCGCGCACCAGAAAATGCAGCCGCATCGCCGCCGGGTTGGGCAATTCCTCCGGCGCGGTGGCCAGCACTTCGACCTTGACGAACACGTCGCCCTTTTCGGTGAATTTCACCGCGTTGCCCAGCAGGTTCACCAGCACCTGCCGCACGCGCTGGGCGTCGCCGGCAACCAGTCCGGGAATCTGGTCGTCCGCCTCATAGACCAGGTCCAACTGTTTGTCCATCGTCCGGGGCGCCAGCAGGTCCAGCGATTCCTCGATGGTGGTGCGCAGGTCAAAGGGGCGCCGCTCCAGCTCCATTTTGCCGGCCTCGATTTTTGAAAAATCCAGGATGTCGTTGATGATGGTCAGGAGCGATTCGCTGCTGTTTTGGATGGTCTCCAAATAACTGCGCTGATCCAGCGACAATGGGGTCTCCATGAGCAGGCTGGTCATGGCGATGACGCCGTTCATGGGGGTGCGGATCTCATGGCTCATGGCCGCCAGAAATTCGGATTTGGCCCGGGAATTGGCCTCCGCCGCGCGCATGGCCTCGGTGAGCTTCTGCTGGTGTTGCAGCAGTTCGCCGATCCGCTCCTTGAGCTGCACCAAACCGCGGAGGCGCGCCCGCAGCAGGCTGTTTTCGAAGGGCACCGGGATGAATTCCGTCAGCCCGAGGTCAAAGGCGCGCACTACCGGTGTATTGTCGCCCGCCGGCGCAAAGGCCACGCTGAAAACCGGCGTGGCCGCCGGGTGGTTTTTGATCTGCCGCAGGAGGTTCAGGCCGTCGGCTTCGGAAGACTTTAAATCCACCAGCACCAAGTCGGGCGGACGGTTTTGCCACACCCGTAACGCGTCGGCGTAGTTCTCCGCAAATTCCATGGTTGCGCCGTCCAGACGCAGCACCAGCGCCACGGCGTCCGCCAGCTTGGGGTCCGTACCCAGTAGCAGCGCCTGATATTTTGATTGATTCATGTCGTCGGGGACGGATGATGTTAAGCCACCAAGGAATTAACAGATTGCCCGCCTGCCAGCCAGCCGTTTCTTGAATTTAACATCGGCAACGCGGGTCGCCGGCTTGAGCGCCGGATGAGCCGTCTTTGGGGGCTCAACCGTTTGCTCCGGGCGGGTAACACACCGCCCGTTTCAGCCATTTCCGGCATTCGTGCCCAGCCTTTTCGGGTCGGGCTGGTTTCCTACAGAAGCTGTGGCAGCACAAAAAATGCCAGCGGGCTGGATAATGCCCCAAAACGGGGTTGCCGGCCAGAAAGGTGCTCCGCCCCGGCGCGGGCCGGCGTTCCGGCGGTGAAAGAATCATTGCTGGTGTTGGCTCCGGACGATAAACTTCGCCCATGCTGCAAGCTGTCACCGAGGTTCGGGTTGAAGCCTCAGACGTGGTCCGCCAAGCGCACCTCGCCGCCTTCCGCTGCATGTTGCGGGCGCGGCTGCTGGACGAGAAGCTCGCGGCGCTTTACCGCGCCGGCAAGATCTACGGCGGCGTCTTTTTGGGCCGCGGCCAGGAGGCTTTGAGCGCCGCCACCGGCCTGTCGCTCGCGAAAGGTGACATTTTTGCCCCCCTGATCCGCGACACGGCCGGCCGGCTGGCTTTTGGCGAGCCGGTCATTGACGCCGTTCGCACCTATTTCGGGTCAGCCCTGGGGCCCATGCGCGGACGCGACGGCAACGTCCACCGCGGCAATCCCCGGGCGGGGCTGCTGCCCATGATTTCCCACCTTGGCGCGATGGTTTCCGTGGTCAACGGCATGCTGCTGGCCCGCCGCATGAAGAAGATCACCGGTTCGGTGGGGGCCACCTGCCTGGGGGATGGCGCGACGTCCACCGGCGCCTTTCACGAGGCTTTGAACCAGGCGGCGGTCGAGAAATTGCCCCTGGTGCTGGTGCTGGCCAACAACCAGTACGCCTATTCCACGCCCACCAGCCGCCAGTTCGCCTGCGATGACTTGGCCGACAAGGCGGCCGGTTACGGGGTGGCAGCGCATGCGGCGGATGGCACGGATCTGACGTCCTGCCTGCGCGCCCTGCGCGAGGCCGTTGACCGGGCCCGGGCCGGCGGCGGACCGCAGTTGGTCGTGGCCCAGTTGCTCCGCCTGTGCGGACACGGCGAACATGACGACGCCAGCTACATTGACGCCCGCCTGAAAAAATCCCCGCTGGGACGCGACTGCCTGAAGGTCGCCCGCGAGACGCTGCTGCGCCAAAAATGGGCCGACGCCAGCCAGTTTGACGAATGGCGCCGCGAGGCGGTCCATGAAATCGAAACCGCCATCGCCCAGGCCCAGCGCGAACCGGCGCCGGACCCGTTTGCGGAAAAATGGACCGCGCTGTCCACGGAACATCTGATTGAAGGCCATGCGTAAGCCCATTTACCGGAAGATCGTTTGCCACCCATGAGCCTCACCTATCTCGAAGCCATTCGCGAAGCCCAGGCCCACGCCCTGCGCGATGATCCGCGCGTGTTCATCTACGGCCAGGATGTGGGCGCCTTTGGCGGCGCCTTCAAGGCCACCAAGAACCTGGCCAAGGAATTTCCCGGCCGCGTGCTGGACGCCCCGATTTCCGAGGACGCCATCATGGGCCTGGCCGTGGGCGCGGCGATCGAGGGCTTGCGGCCGATCATCGAAATGCAGTTTGCCGATTTTTCGACCGTCGGTTTCAACCAGATTGTCAACCAGGCGGCCACGCTGTTCTGGCGGACGAACGTCCCGTGTCCCATCACCGTGCGGCTGCCCTTTGGCGGCACGTCCGGCGCCGGGCCGTTCCACAGCCAGACGCCCGAGGCCATTTACGCGCATTATCCGGGGATCATCGTGCTGACGCCGGCCACCGTGGAGGACGCCTATTCCATGTTGCTGGAGGCGGTGGCGATTGACGACCCGGTGATCTTTTGCGAGCACAAGCTGCTGTACCGGCATCTCAAGGCCGAAAAACTCCCCACCGAGGCCCTGCCGGTGGGCAAGGCGCGCATCGCCCGGGAAGGGCGCGATCTCACCATCGTGGCATACAGCGCCATGGTGCAGGACGCCTTGGAAGCCGCCAAGGAACTGGCCGCCGAAGGCTGGGAAATCGAAGTCGTTGACCTGCGTTCCGTGAAGCCGCTCGATACGGACACCGTGGTGGCCAGCGTGGCGCGCACCGGCCGGCTGCTGGCCGTGGGGGAGGCGTGGCCCTGGGGGGGAGTGACGGCTGAAGTGGTCGCCCGCGTGATGAGCGAGGGTTTCGGCCTGCTGGATGCCCCGCCGCAACGGCTCAACGCCAAGGACACGCCCGTGCCGTTTCATCCGAATTTGTGGGCCGCGCACCGGCCGACGGTCCGCGCCATCGCCGCGGCCGCAAGAGACATTTTACGACAATGAAAACAGAAAAATGGATTGACCGGGTTCCCGGAGTGCGGAACCTGTCCCAATCCGTCAAACCCGCAATCCTTTTGACCCATGCCTGCTGTTAATATCATCATGCCGCAACTGGGCGAATCCATCGCCGAGGCCCGCGTGGTCCACTTCCTGGTGAAACCCGGCGACGCCGTGGAGGCCGACCAGGATTTGATCGAAGTGGAGACGGACAAGGCCACCATGACCGTGGCCTCGCCCTGCAAGGGCCGGTTGGAGACGTTTTCCGCGCAATTGAATGAGAGCTACGCCGTGGGCGCCACGCTGGGGCGGATTGAAGCCACGCTGGAGGAAGCGGCGCGGCTGGGCCTGGATGTGAATCCGCCGCCAAAGAGCGGCGACAGCGACCCGCAATCCCGGGGCGAAGCCAACGGCGAGAAATCGCGGGTATGGCCCACCGTGCGCGGCCTGCCGGTGCCCGCCAACGCGGCGGGCGCGAGTTATCTTTCCCCCCGGCTGAAGGCCCGCATGGATGAGTTGGGGCTGCATGCCGCCGACCTGGCGGGCGTGGCCGGCAGCGGCGCCGCCGGGCGGGTGACCGTTGAGGATTTTGAGAAATACATCGCCAGCCTGGACAAGCACAAGCTGAGCGCCGCCTCGTCCATGCGCGTGGCTGTGGCGGACGCCATGCGCCGCAGTTGGACCCGGCCGCTGGCCACCGTGGGCCTGCCCGTGGCGCTGGATGCCTTGCTGGCGCACCGCAAAACCTGCGACCCCAAGCCCGGTCCGGCGCTGTACGCGCTCCGCGCCCTGGCGCTGGCGCTTTCGGAGAATTCCGCCATCGCCGGCCGCCTGGTGGGCAGCAAAATTGTCCACCCCACGGCCATTGACGTTGGTTTTGCCGTGGAAGCGGAAGACGGCGTGCTCGTGCCCGTACTGCGCGGGGCGGACAAGAAGCCGTTGCGGGAACTGACCACGCGCTATAACGAACTCGTGGAGTTGGCCCGCCAGCGGAAGCTGCCGACCGATGCCACCGGTGGTTCGGTGGCCACCGTCACCAATTTCGGCACGTTTGGCCTGATGTGGGCCACGCCGATCCCGCTGCCTGAGCAGACCCTGGTGCTCGGTCTGGGCGCGGGCCGCAAAACACCGTTCTGGGATGACGCCCGCGGCCAATTCGTGCCGGTCATGGAAGCGCACCTCACCTTGAGTTTCGATCACCGCGTGCTGGATGGCGGCGCGGCGGGACGCCTGCTGCAACGCATTTCGGAACTGATGCGCCGGCCGGAGAAACTGTGATTTCGTTTATTCGTCCCGGCGCGGGAACAGGGGCGTGGGCACGCCAATCTTTTGCCCGGGTTCCAATTCGCCCCACTTTGCCGCGGCGAGGCGGTTCGGTTCACCGGTCAGGCCAAGCTGCGCATAAATCTTCGTTGCCGTTCCCGGCAGGAACGGCCACAGCAAAACGCCCAGAATGCGGCAGGTTTCGGCCAGGTTGTAGAGCACCTCGTCCAACCGTTGCGCCTTGGCCGGATCTTTGGCCAGGCTGAACGGCTTGGTCTGGTCCACGTATTGGTTCGCGCGGGTGACCAGTCCCCAGATACTGTGCAGCGCCGCCTGCAACTGGTTTTGCTTCAACAGCGCCCGCGTCTCATCCGCCGCCTTGTCGGCATCCGCCGCCAGCTCGTTCGAGCGGGCCGGCACCACGCCGCCGCGATATTTCTGGAGCATCGAAAGCGACCGGTTGAGCAGGTTGCCCAAGCCGTTGGCCAGCTCCGCCTGGTAGCGGGACCGGAAGCCCGCGTCCGTCCAGTTGCCGTCCGGGCCGATGTCCAGCTCGCGCAAAACGTAGTAGCGGAAAGCGTCCAGGCCCCATTCGTTGATCACGGCCACGGGGTCCACGACGTTGCCGGTGCTCTTGCTGATGCGCGCGCCGTTCTTCTGCCACCACCCGTGCACGAGAATCTGCTTGGGCAGCGGGAGGCCCATGGCCTTGAGCATGATCGGCCAATAGACGGCGTGAAATTTCACGATGTCCTTGCCGATGAGATGAATGTCCGCCGGCCACAGCTCCAGCTCCGGATGCGCAAAGGCGATGCTCGCGTAATTGACCAGGGCGTCGAACCACACGTAGGTGACGTAGCCCGGATCGAAGGGCAGGGGAATGCCCCAGTTCAACCGCGCCGCCGGCCGCGAGATGCACAAGTCCTCCAGCGTGTTGTTCTTGAGGAAACCCAGCACCTCATTCCGCCGGTACGATGGCGAAATGAAATCCGGGTTGGCCTCAATATAATTGATCAGCCACGCCTGCTGCTCATTCAGCTTGAAGAAATAGTTTTCCTCCTGCAGTTCATTCACCTCGCCCCAGGCGGGATCGAACGTGCCGTCGGGACGGCGGTCTTTTTCCGTGAGAAAAGTTTCCTCGCGCGCCGAATAAAAGCCCGAATAGGTCTTCTTGTACACCTTGCCGGCGGCCATTACCTTGGCCAGGCCGGATTGCACGAATTGCTTGTGGCGCGGCTGCGTGGTGCGCACGAAATCGTCATTGGTCAGCTCGAGTTTCTTCACGAACGACTGCCAGTCGGCCGCCAGTGCGTCGCAGTAATCCTGCGGGGTTTTGCCCTGGGCCAGCGCCACCTGCTGTACTTTCTGGCCGTGTTCGTCGAGGCCCGTCAGGAAAAACACCTCCTGGCCCAGGCTCCGCCGCGACCGCGCGATGACGTCGGCAATGATCTTCTCGTAGGCGTGGCCCAAATGCGGCTGCCCGTTCACGTAATCAATCGCCGTGGTGATGTAGAAACGCTTGCTCATCGTTGTCGGGGGATGTTACAGGAAAAGCGCCTCCGCGCCAGTGTGGAAAATGGCTTAACCACAGATGAACACAGATGGACACAGATCAAACAATAGCCATGTGGCTGTGGACGTGAGTCCACGGCAAACTCCATCTTTGGTTGAATTGGTTCCTCGACGTTTTTGATGGGTAAAGCCAAGGCAGAGGGTTCTCAAAGAGCAGATCGCGGCTGGGCCGTTGGAGACCCCCTTTTCCCCTCATCAAGAGACTATCCGGGCCTGCTGCCGGCCCTTGAAAGGTTCGAGTGGAAATATTCTTTGCGGGGACGAGCCGTCCCCGCCCCAGCTTGGCGATGTCTTAAAACCGGACACGACCTTGGACGAGTCGTCCCAAATCCCGGCTTGCGGCGAGGCGGCGATTACTTAAAATATCTGTCCGGCTGTGGCGGAAAACCAGCCCTCGAAACAAACACCGCATGAACCAAAATTTGTCCAGCTTCGCCGCTCGCTTGCGCGAGATCATTTCCCGTGGACCGGCCGCGCTCACCGACCGGCAATTCTCCGAGCTGGCCCTCGAGCTTTTTGCGCTCCAGTTCCAGCACAATCCCGTCTATCAAAGCCTCTGTGCCGCGCGAAAGCTGACGCCGCCGGCGGTGGAGCATTGGACCCGGGCGCCGTTCGTGCCGACGAGTGCGTTCAAGGAACTGGAACTCTCGTGTCTGCCGCCGGCGGAGCGCACGGCGGTTTTCCATTCCAGCGGCACCACCGAGCAGAAGCCCAGCCGGCATTTTCACGGCGCTGAATCGCTGGCCGTCTATGAGGCTTCGCTCTGGTCGTGGTTTGCGCCGCATTTCCGCGTGGCGAACCGTTTCATTTTTCTCACGCCGGACACGGCAGCCGCGCCGCGTTCCTCGCTGGTGCACATGTTTGAAACCGTCCGCCAGAAGGCCGGCGGTTCGCCAGCGGACGGGGCTTTCCTGGGCCGCGCCGCGGCCGATGGGGTCTGGACGGTGAAGCTTCCGACCGCTGTGGCGGCGCTCCAGTTGGCGGTGGCGTCCGGGCGGCCGCTCACGATTCTTGGCACGGCGTTTTCGTTTGTGCATCTGCTCGATTTTCTGGCGGAAAAGCATTTGCGGTTCGATCTGCCGGCGGGTTCGCAAGTGATGGAGACCGGCGGCTACAAAAACCGTTCCCGCGTGCTGCCCAAGGCGGAGTTGCACGCGCTGATCGCGGAGAAACTGGGCGTGGGCCGGAAAAACATCATTTGCGAATACGGCATGAGCGAGCTGAGTTCGCAGGCCTATGATTCGGGAATCCATCTTCCATCTTCGATCCTCCAGCCTCGCACTTTTCGCTTTCCACCGTGGGCGCGCGCGCAAATGATGTCACCGGAAACCGGCCGCGAAGTGGCTGAGGGCGAAACCGGGCTCATCCGCATTTTTGACCTGGCGAATGTGTTCTCGGTGGCCGCCATCCAGACGGAAGATTTGGGGATACGCCGTGGCGACGGTTTTGAATTGATCGGCCGCGCGCAACTGGCCGAACCGCGCGGCTGTTCGCTGATGACCGCATAAATCATAAATCAGAAATGGTGACACCCATGCCGCTGCTCAATTATTTTCTGGCCGACCTGCCACCCGAAGCCACGCTCTCGCCGGCGATGGTTGCGGCGGCGTGTGATACGCTCAAGCATAACCGGGAGAAATTCCTGGCCCCGCGTAAAACCGGCGACATCATCAAACTCCTGTGCGAAGTCGCGGCGGGCTGGCTGCGGCCGGAGAACCAGTTTCGCCAGCTCGCGCTCGCGGAGACCAACGGCACCGGTTTCTCGCGGGCCACCGTGGCGCGCGGCCTGGACGATTTTTTCCGGCGGTTCACGCCGGAGAATTTTCACGCCTTGCTCGCCCAGGACCTGGGGGAGGCCGCCGCAAAAGCCGTCATGGATGACCTGCCCGACCACGCGGCGGCCGGCGCGCATCACTTCTGGCACGGCCCGCAACTGATCGCGCACGTGGCGCCGGGCAACCTGCCCAACCCCGCGCTCATGAGCCTCACCCTGGGCCTGCTCACCCACTCCGCCCAGTTCATGAAATGCGCCAGCGGCGCGTCGCTGCTGCCGCGGCTGTTCGCCCACTCGATTTACGAAGCCGATCACAAGCTCGGCGCCTGCCTGGAACTGGCCGCCTGGCGTGGTGGCAACGCCGAGCTCGAAGCCGCCCTCTTCGGCGCCGCCGACTGCGTGACCGCCACCGGCAGCGATGAGACGCTCGCGGCCATTCGCGCGCGCGTCCCGGCCGGGACCCGTTTCCTCGGCTACGGCCAGCGCGTCAGCTTCGGCCTGGTCACGCGCGAAGTCCTGCGCGACGAGACGATCGCCGAACTCATCGCGCGCGTGGCGGACGATGTGATTGCCTGGGACCAGAACGGATGCCTTTCGCCGCACGTGGTCTATGTGGAGGAACGCGGTGCCGTGGAATCGGACAAATTTGCGGCGCTGCTCGCCGCCGAATTGATGAAACGCGAAGCTGCCGAACCGCGCGGGCCGATTTCCATCGAGGAATCGGCGCTCATCGCCTCGCGCCGTTCCCTGTACGAAACCCTGGCGACGCACCGGGGCGATGTGAAGATCTGGCAAAGCAAGGATTCCACCGCTTGGACGGTGGTGTTTGAGCACGAGGTGCGTTTTCATTTTTCGCCGCTGAACCGCTTCATTTTTGTGAAGCCCGTGCCGGACCTCGCCGCGGTGCTGCGGGGCGTGGATGAATTGCAGGGCAAGGTGTCCACGGTGGCCCTGGCCGCGTCGCCGGACCGGCTCAAGGACGTCGCGGCGCAACTGGCGCGTTGGGGCGTGGCCCGGCTCTGCCCGCCCGGCCAGATGCAAAACCCGCCGCTCACCTGGCGCCACGACGGACGCCCCGCCCTCGGCGACCTGGTGACCTGGACCGATTACGAACTGAACCACGAATGAATGCGCTCGGGCGCGAAGCCCGCCGCTTGAAGATTTTTATGAAGATGGAGTTAAGAAAGACGTATCAATTTGAAGCCGCGCACCTGCTGCCGCTGCTGCCCAAGACGCACAAGTGCCGCCGGCTGCACGGACATAGTTTCAAGGTCGAGATCGCCCTCGCCGGCGAATGCGATCCCAAGCTGGGCTGGCTGATGGATTACGCGGAAATCTCGGCGGTGTTCAAGCCCATCCTCGACCGGTTGGACCACTACTACCTGAATGAAATCCCCGGACTTGAGAATCCCACCAGCGAAAACGTCGCCGTCTGGATTTGGCAAAAGCTGAAGCCCAAGCTGCCGCTGCTCACGGAAGTCGTGGTGGCCGAGACCTGCACGGCGCGGGCGGTGTACCGGGGGGAATAGTTTATTTATGCTGCATTTCGCCGTGGACTTTTACCACGGCTTTCAGCAGCGCGTCCCAATCCGCCTCGGTCGTCTCCCAGCCGGCGCTGAAACGCACGGCCCGCATGGCTTGCGCGGACTTGAAGCCCATCGCCGACAGCACGTGCGACGGCTCCTCCTTGCCCGTGGTGCAGGCCGAGCCGGTGGACACCGCGAAGCCCGCCTTGTCCAGGCGGATCACCCATTGCGATTTGCGGTCGCCTTCGGGCATGAGGGCGGAAACCGTGTTCCACAGGCGCGGCAGGTTGTGGCCCAGGACGGTGGCGCCGGGCAGGGCGCGCAGCATCTGCGCCTCAAAATTATCGCGCCACACTTTGCGGAGCACATGCTCGCTGTGGGCGATCTGCTTCTCGCGCACCTCCAGCGCGGCCATCATCGCTGCGATGGTGGCGACGTTTTCCGTGCCGGCGCGGCGGCCGCCTTCCTGCTTGCCGCCGAGCAGCAGCGGGGTGAGTTGGCTGCGATGCGGGATTTTCAAAAAGCCCACGCCGCGCGGGCCGCCGAATTTGTGCGCCGCGCCGCTCACGTAATCGCAATCGCCCAAGCCCTTGCACGGCAGCTTGCCGATGAATTGCACGGCGTCGGTGAAATAAGGCACCTCGTAGGCCTGGCAGATGGCCAGGATTTCGCGCCAGGGCTGGATGACGCCCGTCTCGTTGTTCGCGGCCATCACGGCCACCAGGCCGGGGCGCTCATCCGCCAACTCCTGCGTGAGCCAGTCCAGGTCCACCACGCCGTCGCGCGTCACCGGGATGTTTTTGACGCGTTTGCCGAAATAATGCCGGGACGAATCGTCCACGCACGGATGTTCGATGGCGGAGACCAGGATGTGCTGCGCGGGCGGGAGCTTGCGCGCGAAATGGTGCATCACCGTGTTGTTCGCCTCCGTGGCGCCGCTGGTCCACACGAGGTCCAGCGGATGGCAGCCCAGGATGCCGGCGAGCTTTTCGCGCGCGTCGGCCAGCGCAATCGCCGCCCGCGTGCCGGCCTGGTGCATGGACGACGGATTGCCGCCGAGCTTCTCGGTGATCTGGAGCCAGGCCTCGCGCGCCTCGCGCATGACCGGCGCGGTGGCGTTGTGATCAAAGTAAATCATTATCGGTATGATAAGAAACGCTGGCGTGCAGGCCAGATTTTCTTACGGGGGGCGCTTGGCGGAGGTGTGAGGAAAAAATTTGGACAGGATGAACAAGATGTACAGGATGGGGAAAGCCCCGGAAAGAGGTTCGCGCATCGAACCCCTGAACCACTCGCAAATCCACCGTCGCGCCATCGCCGAGACGCGGAAACAACTTCTCCCTCTCCCCAGCAACGGTGTTAATTTGCAAGTTGGAATTTATCATTTTTGAGGAGGTGATTCATGAGGACTGCGAGCTTGCGCATGCAAGCGGTGAGTGCGACCAATGGTTTTTTGCC
>Ga0181520_10003387_pt1 | contig 28141 bp, 18 predicted proteins | sample PEATcosm2014_Bin_29_FD_132451 | JGI IMG/M metagenome (GOLD analysis project Ga0181520, IMG submission 132451) | Peatland microbial communities from MTU Mesocosm Facility, Houghton, MI, USA - PEATcosm2014_Bin02_30_metaG | ecosystem: Environmental > Terrestrial > Soil > Wetlands > Peat | place...
GATGATGCATACGGGCAACATTCCCTATCTGGACTTTATTGCCCCCGGCATCCTGGCGCAAAGCGTTCTCTTCGTGGCTATCTTTTACGGCATAAACGTAATTTGGGAGCGCGACCTCGGAATCGTTCAGAAGTTCCTGGTCAGTCCAACTCCGCGCGCGGCGCTTGTGCTTGGCAAAGGCTTCTCGGCAGGTATCCGAACTCTTTCGCAGGCCATTGTTGTTTACGGCCTCTCGCTGCTGCTAGGGGTCAGGCTGAATTGGAGTCCGCTCGCCCTGCTCAACGTATTTGTCGTTGTTGTGCTTGCCGCCACGCTGTTTTCCACGTTTTCGCTCGTTATCGCCTGCATTGTGAAGACCCGCGAGCGCTTCATGGGCGTCGGACAGGTACTCACGATGCCGCTGTTTTTTGCCAGCAACGCAATCTATCCCACCACCATTATGCCTGCGTGGCTCAAGGTGATTTCTCACCTGAATCCCTTGACCTACGTCGTCGATGCGCTCCGTACCTCCATGCTTTCCGGAAGCGCCAGTTCCTTCGGCCTCAGCATGGATTATGCGGTCGTTCTGTTGACAACCATCGTCCTGGTTCTTATCGGCGCACGCTTGTATCCCCAATTGGGAGTGTGAGCGCTCCCCCGTAGTCGTCACCAATGGATCGGCAACTTTCATAAGTTGTCTCTTGGGATACCAGGCTGGTTGGAATTCGGGTGCCCGAGCCAGATCAAAACTATTTTCCCGCTTGCAGTGCTTCCTCGATCGAAAAGGAGTCACAATGCCTGTCGGCAATAAGGAACGTCATCACACCGATCGCATTGGCTGGCTGCGCGCAGCGGTGCTGGGCGCGAACGACGGCATACTGTCAACATCGAGTCTCGTGCTGGGCGTTGCAGCCGCGCATGCGACACACCGTAATCTGTTGATTGCAGGAATGGCTGGCCTGGTGGCCGGAGCAATGTCGATGGCAGCAGGGGAGTATGTTTCTGTCCATTCGCAGGCAGACACCGAAAGTGCCGATTTGGACATTGAGCGCGGGGAGTTAAAAACAGACAATAAAGGCGAGCACAAGGAGCTTGCGGCGATTTACATTGCACGTGGGCTCGATCCTTCTCTCGCCAAACAGGTTGCTCAGCAACTGATGGTTCACGACGCGTTGGGCGCCCACGCCAAAGATGAGCTAGGTATGTCCAAGAAGCTTCGTCCGCGCCCCATTCAAGCAGCGTTGTCATCGGCAGGAAGCTTTGCACTCGGCGCATTGATGCCTCTGCTAGTCACAGCAATCGCACCGGTGCAGGGATTGATCCCCCTTGTATCTGTCTCTTCACTGGCTTTGCTCGCGCTTCTGGGTGGATTGGCAGCACGCGCGGGCGGGGCAGGAGTGATGATCGGTGCAATGCGCGTGACGTTCTGGGGTGGATTAGCCATGGCGATGACCGCTGGCATTGGATGGCTGTTTGGAGCAGTGGTTTAAGCGGAACGAATTGGAAGTTGCCATCCGGAGCGGGAGCGCCTTGTTGCCGAACTGGAGATGGAGCAACTCCGGCACTCACTTCAGATGACTCTCAGTTGGCGCGAACAAGGCAATCTCGCAAAGTGAGTGGCAAGGTATGGCTCGCATTCTCGAAAAGGATTGTAATCGTTACCGGAAACGCCTGGAGCGCACGAAATCGAAGGAGGTGTTGCTGAGAACCACAAAGCTCACAAAATACCGAATCGTCAGGAATTGATTGGTTGCAGTTCTTGCAGTCCTTCAATATCCTCACTCTTTCTTGAATAGCATTCAACCGATATGCTCTACCTCTGCCATACAGGAACAGACAACATCGTTGAGCTGAATGTGCAGACGCGAACTGTTCACACCGTGCTGGTCGGCTCCTTTCCATGCGCCGTTGCGATTAATCCTCGCACGCAGATGCTTTACGCAGTGAACTACGGCTCCGCGACTGTCAGCGCGATCAACCTGGCTACAAACAAGGTGGTTGCCACGCTGGTCGTGGGCGACCATCCTCAGGCCGTCGCAGTCGACGCGCTTCATAACCGCATATATGTGGCAAACGTCCACGGCGATAGCATCACTGCCATCAACGGCGAAACCAACAAGGTCATCGGCACATACAGTGCTGGAAAAAATCCCTATGCATTTGCGATCGACCCAACAGCAGAGCGGGTTTACGCAGCAAACTTTGGGCAGCCAGCCGTAACTGTCGTCAATGTCTCTCAGGCTGCAGCGCACTGATCGCTCCGGCCTGAATCCGTACCCCCTCACTTACCCGGCAATTCGTGAGTTGGCTTCACCATTTCTACTGCCCATATGGCTGACGGACGCATATACATGGATGCCCGGAAGTTTCCATTGATGTCCCAGGACTCGGGAGTTCGGAACCAATAGCCCTTGCTCACATAAATCACGTTGTACAGGCCCCAGAGTGTCTTATACGCCTCGGCCTTCATTCCCTCGCTCTTGAGCAATGCGGCATACGCTTCGGTTGTTCCTACCCAGGCCTCTTTTCCCTCAGGATTATCAATGATGGTGCCGTTCGTAGTCATACCGTTCACGGCGCCCATCGTTCCATTCCCAAACCTCATCACATTGTGATCGAAGATTGTCTTGAGTGCAGACACCTGCATCGTATGCGGAACCAGATCACCCAGGCCAAGCATGTTGGCGTACCATTGCCCTGCTAGTTGATCTGTCTGAATCGCATCTTGATTCCCAGGCTCCGTGTCATAGCGAAAATACTCTCCATTCCAAAGCTTGCCGATGTAGGTCTTCTGCCCCTTGAGAAACAGCTCGTGATACTCCTTCTCCGCCTGCGTATCGGAGAGCGTGCGAGCCGTTTCCTCCGCGGCCCGCAGCGCTGCCAGCCACAGTCCGCCGGAATATGCGCTGACGCCTTTGACCACCCAATCATCATAGGTCTGGTCAGGATAGCCGCTGTTCTCCGGAATTCCGCCCCCACTATCAAACTGGCGCAGGTACTGAATAGCATCCTTCACAGCTGGCCACGTCTCGCGCAAAAGCGCCTTGTCCTTGCTGCCCGTGAGCACATAATCGCGATACACCATAAGTACAAACTTCGAGTTCAGGTCCTTCCAGTCGTTTGTGTCCTGCCATCCAGGCTCGTTCACTGAGATAAATGGGTCGCCCGCAGGCACTCCAAGATCATGCGGCACAGCGCCAATCTTCTTTCGCATGTGCAGCACAGGCTTCCCCGTCTGCTGAGTCTTCCAGACCCAAAGCCCCTTCTCCGGCCATTCCTTTGGAACCGTGGCCGCAAATTCACGCAGCACCTGCTTGTCAATTGCAGGCCAGAACTTCAGCAGAGGCAGCGACGCATAAAAGCGCACATCGAGCGTTGCGTAGTAGGCGTAGTCATAGCACTCGAGCAACGCAAATGAGGACGGCGTCTTCGGATCGGCTCCCACTTGACGTCCCCAAAAGCTGCCACCATCCGTCAGAATATACAGCTCGTTGAAAAGCATTCCGCGGTACCACAGCGGTTCGCTGGCATCATTCACATACGGAGCCTGCCAGGCATCAATCGCGCCGCTCCACACATCCCCTTGCAGCAGGCCATCGCGTGCAATCTTCCAGGCGTTTCTGCCATCGGTTCCGTAAAAATCCGTATAATGGCGGTACCACTTTCGCCCTTCGCCAAACTGAACCACGGGAAAATCCCAGGCAATTACCATCGGGACAATCTTGTGCTCGCCCGGTTTCAGAGTGAATCGCACTGCAATCGCACCGGCAAGCTTCTCTCCATCGCTCACCCATGACGTGTTGTCGTCAGCCAGCGTTCCATCCGTTGCGAAGTGCGACCACACTGCGTGACCGTCTCCCATTGCGTCGAACGTTGACTGATAGCTGACCTGAACCCCCGGCGTCTGCAGCGCCGCAACGGCAAACTGCCCGTCCCACTCGTTCGGAGCCGAGCCCGCCCGCTTGCGATCGAAGACAATCCCCTTCATCTGCTCACCAGGGCTGATCGTCTCGCTCTTGTATGAGTCGAAGTTTCCTTGGTTTGGAGCCCGGCTGAAATCAGGGGCAAAAGTGCGGAACCATCCGGACATATTGGTCCAGGAGAGCAGCAAGGAAACCGTCACGGTTTTGTTCGTCGGATTGTCCGCGTGCCAGCGATATACCGCAACCGGATAGCTTGACTCGCGATAGTTGTTCGGAAGAACAGGAGAAAACTGCTCAAGCACAACGTGAACGGGAAACTCCTTCGACCGGTAGTCAAACCAGGACTTCGGATAAAGCGCGGCATATTCACCCGCCCCAACCGGATAATCCCATTTCCAGCTCGATAACTCGCCATGGGCGGGATGATTCGTCACCAGGACCTGCGCAACACCCGGCTCTCCTTCTGCGCGCTGGTACATCGCGAACTGATTCGCATAGCCGATCTCATATTGATTTACGCCTGCCTTCATATGCCAGCGTGCGAAATTGCCGCCATAGGTCCGCGAAAACGTGCCCGAGCCGAAGCCCCCGACAGGCGCTCCTTGCAAGTAACCGTCGTCGATGCTTCCAGCTTCCCAGGCCACGCCCGCATTTGCAAGAGGCAGACCGATCGGCCTGCGCCATGCGGCGGCAGGAATTCCGTTACTCGTCTGGCAAAAGGATGCAACCGAGAAGGCACAAAGCGAGAGCAAAGCAAGAAAATACACAGGCGATTTCAAAATATACCTCCAAACGCGTCAAAGCATCTCAACCGGAATCTCCTTTTTTGGGAACAATTTGTCCGAATTGTACCGCTCCCGAGTGGAATCGCAAGGCCAAAGTTGCATTTGCAGTCTAAAAACCGAGCGATTCCATGCCGTCCTAATCTCACCCACATTATCGATGTCGCTCCTCGCCGATTTCTCCGACACCTCTTCCTCCTCCTTGGTTCTCAACGGTTCGATCCGCTTGGTATGCCGCCGGTACCACCCGCCACGACCTCTCCTGTCCTTCGGCCTTTGCAAGCAGTTCCCGGTTCATGGCCGCCAAACCATTTATGTTCGCAGCCTGCGTCAGCACCTTGGTCTCAAACCAATGGAGTCGGGAGGGCAGGGCCGCACCGTGGTCGCGAATCTTCACTCAGCCAATCAGGCGGAAGGTCGGATCGTTGGAAAGACGCTCGGCGTCGTTGAGGTCTTCATAACCGGCCAGGCGGCTGTAGCTTCGCTGGCCTGATCTACCTATGGGATTTCAATTGCCGCCAGTTGGCCCATTTGGAGTTTGCAAGGCCGGTAGCGACGGTCTGGGCGGCGCGGACACCGATCCCTGTGGGAAATGCAGGCCCGTTTAGTATCTTCGGACCGGCGTTTTCGCGGTGGTTATCGGAGCTCGAGCGCACCTCTGCGCTGCGTGCAGGCGCACGAATTCGGGAGGGATGGCTCTATCGCGGCGAAGCATCCAACCCGGTCTGGTGCACCACTCTGGTCGCGGCAGCCAATACGCGAGCAACGATTACACCGGCCGCTGAAGGCGCACGGAATCCAGATCAGCATGAGCCGCAAGGGCAATCCGTGGGACAACGCGGCTTGCGAGTCGTTGATGAAAACGTTGAAATACGAAGAGGTTCTGCGCAACGAATACCGGGACCTGGCCGAGGCCCGCGCCTCGATCCCCGAGTTCCTGGAAAAGGTCTACAACCAGAAACGCCTGCACTCGGCGCTCGGCTATCTGCCGCCGGTCGAGTTTGAGGCTCAACTGAAAGCTCAAAATATGGAGGTTGCTGCGCGGCAACGTGTTGCATGAGTTTTCCAAGGCACGGGGAATCTATCGATCCGATGCTGAAATGTAAAGCCGGGAGCGGCATCTGTCCACCGCTTCCGGCGCTCATCGGCGTCGATGAGCGCCAGCCGGTTATTCCTCGGCGAACTGCGCTCCCGCAGAGCTCGCCTCTGCTTCACCGGCCGCGCTCAGAATGCGATAAAGTTGTCTTGCCGATCGAGCGTTCTGCAGCGAACGGCGAATAGGGTCCCTAAATGAGAGATAGGAATGTAATGCTTGCCGGGCTTCCCGCCGGCGTGTACCGCCCTGTGAAAGTGAGCACCCCCGTCTCGGAATCAATTCTAAACAAAGTGATGTTGTCGCTACGCCGGTTGCAGACGTAAAGAAACCTTCCGCTCGGATCGATTCTGCACTGGCCCGGATAGTCGCCCAGCGTCGATGCCTCGCCAACCTGCTTCAACTCGCCATGTGCATCGATGGCGAAGACGGTGATGCTGTCGTGCAGCCGGTTTGCAGCATAGAGAAACCGGCCATTCGGTGATACCAGGACCTCGGAGGCAAAGCTGCTTCCAGCAAATCCCGCAGGCAGAGCAGAGACCGTCTGCTGCGCGGCCAGCGATCCGGTTGCTGCGTCGTATTGGAAGAAACTAATTGTCGAGGCCTCTTCCTGAATCGCGTACAGCCAATGCCCATTCGGATGAAAAGCAAAGTGACGCGGTCCGTCGCCCGTCGGAAGACTTGCGAAGCTCACCGGCGTCAGCTTCCCGCTGCCTGCGTCGAAGCCGTAGCTATAGATACGGTCCTGCCCCAAATCGGTTGCCAATACGAATCTGTTCTGTGGGTCGGGCGCAATCATGTGCGCGTGCGGTGCATCATGTCCGCTGACGGCAAAGCTTCCCAGCGGAGCATGAGTTGCTTGCGCGGCGCCCACCGAGCCCTTGTCGCGATGGATATCCGCGGCCGCTCCGAGCGATCCGTCCTCATGGATGTGAAGCACGGAAATGCTGCCTCCGCCATAGTTGGCTACGAACACAAATTTCCCCGAGGCATCGACGCTCAGATGGGCCGGCCCCGCGCCTTCGGAGCTGACCGTATTCAACGCCTTGAGCTCCCCACTGGCCGCATCGATCGCGAAGGCGCTCACCGAACCGCTGTTGCCCTGAAAGTCGGCGACCTCATTGGCCGCATACAGATACTTGCGCGAAGGATGAATCGCAATCCACGAAGGGTTGGGCGTCTTTGCCACCAGCCCGCGCGGCATCAGTTCTCCGCTCTGCTCGTTCATCTCGAAGCAATAGATTCCCTCGCCGTTGCCGCCACCGCCGATCGCGCCGGTATAACTTCCCACATAGGCCAGTGTCTTCTTCGCCTTCAAGCGATTCTCTTCGCCGTGTGCAACAGCCAGCGCGGAGGGCACAACGGCAAAGGCAACCGCTCCCTGAAGAAAGTTACGGCGAGACCAGCCAGCCTGCAAAGTCATATTCTTCATGTGATCCATCCTTTTCGTTAAACATTTGCAGACCCGATGCAGAGTTATCTGCCTCCAGAGCACGGAGGACCTCACCGCTCCGCCCCCAGTTGGCAATGCCCGCGCACTACAGATGCGAGACAATCACCGGCACACGCGCCATGCGTCCGATCGCGAAGGCCTCGCTCATGGCATCGAGAATCGCCTCGCCCTCGGTGCGCATATGAGTGGTATACACCGCGCCCGCCGCGGCCAGAGGCTGCGCCAGCACCATCACTTCTTCTGTTGTGGCCGCATAAGCGGAGAGATAGGCGAGTCCGGAACTGAGTCCCAGCGCGCCGCCGTCCAGGGCCTCCTGTAACTGCGCGCACATCAGCTGAATCTCGGTATCGCTAGCGCTGCGATCGAGCCCGTCCATGTAATTGTTACGCAGCGCTGTATGGCCTATCAGAGCCGCAACATTCACTGCGGGTCGCGCCTCATCGATGGCTCTCTTGTACGCGGAGAAAGAAGGATAGCGAAAATCGTCGGCGTCGCCCAGCAGGTTCATGGGATCGGGCAGCCTGCCGCGCAATTGCACCGGAGAAGAGCTGATGCCGCAATTGCCCACGATGACCGTTGTCACTCCCTGCGAGATCTTGGGCAGCATCTCGGGCTTGCGAAGCACGGCGATGTCGTCATGCGTATGGACATCGATAAAGCCAGGCGCGAGCGTTCGTCCTTCTGCGTCCACAACCGTCTGCGCATCGATCCTGAGAGATGCGCCCATGGCGCAAATCATCCCATCGCGCAGCGCTACATCGAGCCGCTCCGGCGCGCCGCCGCTACCGTCCACGACGCTCGAATTCCGAATCAAAGTCTCGCAACTGGACATGGAAGTCGCCTAATTATATATGCTACGGAGGATGCTGTTTCAAGACCGCTCGTCATTTATCTTGAGGCCCGATGGGAGATGCGCACCGTGACCGATTCAAGCCAGACAAATGCCGACGCACTTGACCTCATCGCTCCGCTCAACAAGGGGCTTGGCTCTATGCAGCAGGCCACTCCACGGGAGGAAATTGTTCAACGTGGATGGAATCTTCTGCGCGAAGACCTCAGCTTGCCCTTGGCCGTTCTCTACGAAGACAGGCTGCGGCACAATCTCCATTGGATGCGGCAATTCATCGCTGCCTATGGGGTCAAACTCGCTCCTCACGGTAAGACCACCATGGCTCCGCGTCTCTTTGAGATGCAGTTGAAGGCGGGCGCATGGGGCATTACGCTGGCAACCGCGCATCAAACGCTGGTTGCGTACACGTACGGCGTGCGCCGCATTCTGATGGCCAATCAACTCATCGGCAAAGAGAACATGGCCATCGTTGGACGTATGTTGCGCGATCCGGCACTAGAGTTCTATTGTCTTGTCGACTCATCGGCACAGATCGATAAGTTAGGCGAGTTCTTTTCGGCCAGCAAGCAAAGGCTTCATGTCCTGATTGAGCTGGGCGTGACAGGCGGCCGCGCCGGCGTGCGCAATGACGAGCAGTTGCAATCCGTTCTTGCCGCATTGACTCGCTGGAGCGATTCAATTGCACTATGCGGCATCGAGATATATGAAGGCGTTCTCAAAGACGAAGCCTCGATTCGTGGTTTTCTTGAACGCGCGGTGGCTGTCACGCGAAAGCTCGCCGAAGAGAAACGCTTTCGCCGCGCACCCATCCTACTCTCCGGCGCTGGATCAGCCTGGTACGACGTTGTCGCCGATGTCTTCTCCGCCGCACACTTTGGCAGCTCCGTTGAAATTGTCCTACGCCCCGGATGTTATCTGACTCATGATGTCGGTTCGTATCTCAAGGCGCAGGAAGAGATTCTCCAACGCAATCCCATCGCGCGACAAATGAATTCCGGTCTCTTGCCCGCCCTGCAGGTCTGGGCCTATGTACAATCGGTTCCCGAAGCAGACAGGGCGATCATTGCCATGGGCAAGCGCGACGCAGCCTTCGACTCGGGATTGCCAACACCCGCATTGCATTTCAGACCGGGATCAGAAACGCCAAGGCCCGCTCCCGCGCATTGGGAAGTTAGCGAAATGATGGACCAGCACGCCTACCTGCAGATTGACGCAGAAGATGACCTGCGCGTCGGCGACATGATCGGTTTCGACATCTCCCATCCTTGCCTGACCTTCGACAAGTGGCGTACCTTGCCTATACTCAATGCCACTTACGATGTGATCGATCTCGTGAATACTTACTTCTGACCTCACGCCCCGCGATCTTCCGCGGGGCGCATCTTTGCAATGGACATCTTACTGCTTGGCTGCTTCCGGCATTCCCAAAGACGTTGCCGACGGTAGCTCCTTGCCGTCATACCAGTCGCCAATCGCCAACTGAAGATTTTCGCCCCTCCTCTGCAGGGCCGACGCATATCAAATTCCGAGCAGTTTGAGCAGGCAGGGGAGATTCCAAGCGGCTTTGAGGCGTTTCCCTTCGGTTCCACGGGTTGACGATTTGTCTTGTTTGGGCAGGTTGAGCGCGATGCGGTTGAGAACAGGAAAGTTTTGTGCAGCGAGACCAGCGCGTTTGCGATCCAGATCCTAGTTGTCTGCTCATCGGTTCTCCTCTTCTCAGCCATCTTAGGCTGCGGAAGAATAGACCCTCCACTTAAACCCCGTCCGAATTTCTTGAGCCGGCTCTATCCTATGCTGATGCGTATCTATAGTTGTTTTAAAAGCCATAGCACGGATCTCTTCTGTATTTGGAAATATTCTGGAGCCCGAATGGCATATATAGTGTGACCCACCGCGGTGAACACGACGCGGCCTTTGCCAAAATCGTAGGCCCAGCCGGAAATCGACTTTGTCCCGAGCTCCTCGTAGACAAGCCCATCGATATTTTCGGACTCCAAGATGATGTGACTCTTGTCCTTGTCATATTCGACATAGTGTTGTTCATCGTTCACCATGAACTCCTGAACACCCTGCGTGATGGGATGCTGGTTCTGCGACGCGCGTACGCGAAATGGCCGGAGAGGTGGATGGCCAATATACCTTCCTCCCATGACATCTCGATAGTTCTTCGAGCTGAGGGATATATGGCTACTGTTGTGGAGGGCATAGAAACCATTACCCGCACTTACAAAATCCCTAATCGCGGCACCCTGGTCCTCCGTGATCCAGGTTTTAGGTTTAGTCGGAGCAAAGTCCTTCACAAAATCCTTGATGGGTTCACCCTGGTCCTCCGTAGTGCTTGTTTGAGATTTGGGCGGCACAGCGCGCGAGGAATTCTCTAGACGGCCCTCGTAATCCGTATATGCATCCGGACCAAGGTATCCGTCAGGCCAAACCATTCCGTCACGAAAGCAGAGAAACAGCCGATATTTCTCCAACATCCCGCGCGAAAGCTGATCGTACTCGATGGTGTAATCGATCGGGATATCGAGCACTTTGAAAAGTCTATCTAGACTCACTCGAATGTAGTCAGCGTTGTGATATCGATCTCCAATGAGGGCGAGGGCTCGGGGTCTATCTCTGGGCGTCGACAGCTGCAACTGGGAGTGAGCGCCCTTGGCAGCGCTGCCCGGCAGGCTTGCTCCCGCTAAGGCGATGCCTGCTCATGGACAATTTCGCGCCATGCTTCCGCAAGGCGAATACAAGACCGCCACCCAGGGCGGTCAAGAAACCCGAACCTTATTGCCGGGTGAGACCTATCAGCTGGATCTGCGCGTGGGACACTTGCTCGATTTCACGGTCTCGAAGAATGCGGCATCCGATGGCAGAGTGCTCATCGGCGTGGATGCTCGCGGGACGGGAGCGCACCGCTTTACTGTGCGGTTCGACAATCTCAAGTTGAATGATGTGCAAAAAGAGATCACGCTGCAGTCTGGCGTTAGCGGCCACCTTGAATGGCACGCCCAGATTGATTCGCCAATCGGTAATCCGCTCACGCCGAAAGGAAAGCTGAACATCCATCTGGACACCTGCTCCGGAAGGGTTGTGGCCTCCGTGCCATTTCCATCTGCGGAAAATCGTCCCGGCGTAACGTCCCTCCAGGCCAGCGTGGCCCACCCGCAGCGTAGCTGCGAAAAAGTACCCCGAGGAGCTTTTTCCCATGTTGATCCTCGCTGTTCTTTCCGTAGGGAGCTTTGCTCAGAATGCGCGAGCAAGGCCAATCCAGATTTAGTGCAGAGAACCGAGCGCGTCCGTGGTACTGTTATTGGCAAACAATGCTTGGACTTCGCACCTCGATCATTGGCGCACCGCTGCTGCCCGCGGTTTGCGGAGCAGCGGCCCGGCATTCCTCCCGGCCAATGGTGGTGGCTTACGTCTTCACGCTCAATGCGCCCTTGTTGCCAGGCGCGACTAATGGGACCCTGCGCAACCGATCGCCCCGTGAAGTGAGTGCGCAATGAGCACAATCGCCGCTGCGTCGTCGAAGGCCGGCCTCTCTGAAACGGCCGCACCGCGCGTCGTCTCCATCGATATTTCCCGCGGCCTCACCATGGCATTGATGATCTTTGTCAACGCGCTGGCCGACGTTCGCGGCCTTCCCTGGTGGACGTATCACGCGCCGACCATGGCCGATGAGATGACCTATGTCGACATGGTTTTTCCATTCTTCCTGTTCATTGTTGGCATGTCGCTTCCTCTTTCCGTTACGCAAAGACTCAAACGCAGCGCTTCACAGCGCGCCCTCTGGGCACATGTCGGCCAACGGTTCCTCTCGTTGCTCGTGCTTGGTCTCATCCTTGCCAATGCAGAGAAGGCGACCCCGGCGCTGACAGGGATGAGCGGCAGTGTTTGGGGGTTATGTGCGCTGGTTTGCGCAGCGCTCTACTTGAATGTTTATATGCCTTCGAAGCGGTGGCCGCACTATTCCACCGTGCTTCGCACTTTGGGACTGGCAGGCGTTGTCGTACTCCTGGCGCTCTTTAGGCGGACAACACCCCAGGGCCAGGTGGCGTGGATCGATTTCCGGTACCCGGAGATCCTCGGGCTGATTGCGTTCGCCTATCTCTCGGTCTGCATCCTGTATATCCCTACGCGCCGATGGCGGTGGGCGCCGCTTGTCTGGTTCGCATTGCTGGTGGCCCTGTGCTGCTTTTCAACTGCGAAGATGCTGGCGCTTCCGGTGCACCTTCCTCTCTATGTGTGGCCGTTTGGTAACGGATCAAGCGCCTTGCTTGTGATGGCGGGCGTGATCGCATCTTCCATCTTTCTGGGTGAAGGCGCGCGGTCCAATCTACGCCGGACCATGCTGCTCGCCGCCGGTTTCGCGCTGGTAATGTTCGCGGCCGGCAGATTGCTTACACCGCTGGGAATTTCGAAGAATCGCGCCACTCCCACGTGGGCGCTCTATTGCGTAGGAGCCGGCATACTTGTGTTTGCCTTGCTCTACTTGGCCTGTGACGTGAAACAGTGGACCAAATGGGCCTTCTTTGTTCGCCCCGCCGGATCGAATACGCTGCTCACCTATCTGCTTCCCGACCTATGGCGTTACTCCATAGCTTCGATGGGGATCGTGGCCTATGAAGCGCACTTTAGCACTGGATGGCAGGGTGTGGTCAAAACCTGTCTCTTTACGGTCCTGATACTTTCGATTTCCGGCGCCATGACCAAAGCAAAGGTTCGCTTACAGCTCTGAGGTTCCGTTAGGGAACTCATTGGTTCCCTGATTCGTACCGGCAAATGTCCTAGGCTCCGGGAAAGCGGTGGAACCGGGGCGATTTGGCTATTGTGAGATATCCAAGAAGCATGAATCCATAGCTGGGCCACCACCGCGCACCGTCACTCCGGCACCAACTATGCTCCCTGAGCTCCTTCACTAACTTGCAGCTACTGGTGCGACTGAAGAAGCCGGAGCAATAGAAGCCTTCGTCTTCGATGCCCGCGCCCTCACTGCTGAGACATCCTTCTTGGCGGAAACTGGCTTACTTGCAACCTTCGTCGAAGTCGCTTTTTTTGCGGCCTTCCGCACTTTCGCCCAACGGGCTTTTTGGGCGGCAGCGATCCGGGCACGCGCTCCGGCGCTCATGGAACGCTTTTTCGCGGTCTTTGCAGGCGAGTCGGCCGTAACGGCCTTTGCGGTTGACACTGCTACCGCGCTTGGCGCCGCGTGCTTCGCAGTCTTCCTGGATTTCGCCCAACGCGCTTTTTGGGCGGCGGCCATCTTCTTACGCGCTGCGGCACTCACCGTTCTCCTTGGCTTGGAACCGCCGGGCCGGCTGGCAGTCACTAATGGGCGTGCTTCCCGGTCTTGCGTAGTGCTGGTGTCGGATAACAGTGCCTTCACCCGCCGCAGCCGGGCTAGCTCTCCATCGATCTCTGCAATGATGTCTTGTATATTCATGAATCCTCCAGTACTTAGGATAAATCACCGGCTGGATTCAAGAGCTTTCTCATCGAGATAACGGTCAAGATGGAATGGTTCGACAGCCACATACGTGCCGCGAAGGGTTCGCTTTAAGAAAATCCAGAAATTATTGAGAGCGCGAGGGCGGGACTGCATGCGGGCTATTTAAGCTGCTGGAGCAGAGGGCAATGAATGAGGGGCCGGACAAGCCTTATGCCGTAGCGCGGCGTTGCCATTTAGTCTATAATTCGCTCGCAATTAAAATGACCGGCTGAAGGTTGCGAAATTGAAAACGGCAGATGGTCCTTCAAATATGCCGTTCTAAAAAGGGGAGCGATGCCTTTTATGACGAATCTGCACAAAGGTTTAACCACTTTTGAAGTAAAGATTACAAAGTCCCTCCTGAGAATGGCCGTTGTTCTTGCGTGTACTGCATCCACTTTTGCTGTGGCTCAACAGTCGGCTCCGGTGATGCCGATGAAGCCTGACGATCAGAATGGAGCCGAATATCGCTGGCTGCACAAGAAAGTCCTCGACTCGCGCCTGCTCGATGGGATGGATGATCTGTCTCACTGGGCATTCAAGGGCGACGGCACTATGACGCTTTCTACCGCCGAGGTGAAGCAAGGGCAGTATTCGATCCGCATCGCATCCAATGACATTGGCCGCGTCGACGCCAGCGGGGAGTGGCAGGACCTGGTGGCGACACGTAACTTCCCCTCGGAAGACTGGAGCCGTTACAACCGCATCTCGGTGTGGGTGTATCCGGACATTGAGGGCGCTCCGGCTGTATCTATCGATCTGACGCTGCACAATGAAGGCGCACATACTTTGCCCGATGATCAGAATGAGGGCCGCGACGAATCCATTCCGCTGAAAGACCACCAGTGGAACCATGTTGTGTGGGAGATTGCTCCGCTTGACCGGGACAAGATCACCGGACTGAGTTTTGGATACGGCCTGCCTAAAATGTTTCCGGACCCCGGAGATAAGACAGTTCTTTATATCGACCAACTCGAGTTGCAGACGGTAGTGCCAGATCATGTTGAGGGATGGGATGTCTCTGCGGGGGAAATCTCCTTCAGCCATGCGGGATATATGCCAGGATCTACGAAGACCGCCATTGCCAGCGGGCTGCGTGCGCATGAGTTTTCTCTTTTTGAAGAAGGCATAGGAAAAGTTGTTCTAACCAAGTCCATCGAGGAGAAGAAGACCGATCTGGGGACGTATCAGGTTCTCGATTTCTCTGAGGTTCAGCAACCGGGAACCTACTTTCTCCGTGCGGGAGGCACTGTAACCCGACCGTTCCGCATCGGCAATGATGCATGGCTCGACAGCATATGGAAAGCCATCAACTTCATGTACAGCGAACGCTGTGGCACCGTCATTCCGGGCATTCACGGCATATGCCATCAGGACGATTACACGGTTCATGGGAATCAGCGCATTATCGTGAATGGAGGCTACCACGACGCTGGCGACCTGAGCGCAACAGGGAATACTCCGGCGATGTCCTACGCGCTGTTTACGCTAGCTGAACGGCTCAAGCAACAAGGCGAAGCCCCGGAACTGTATAACCGCGTGATTGAGGAAGCAGAGTGGGGGTTGAGGTGGATTCTGAAAACCCGCTTCGGCGACGGCTACCGCAGCAGGGGACAGCTCATCAGCTACTGGACCAACAATATTATGGGCGACGCAGACGACCGCTTCGGGGAAGCAGTGGATGATCCGGAATTGAACTTCAGAGCAGCGGCGCTGGAGGCGCTGGCCAGCCGCGCGCTGAAGGACAGCGACCCCGAGTTATCCAATCGCAGCCTGGCTACGGCGAAGGAGGATTGGAGGTTTGCCGTTGAGGAACTGAAGAAGGCTCCGCCGGTGCCTGCGCTTTATGGACAAAAAGATGATTTAGAGAGAATCTCATTCGGCGCGATTGCGTCTATCGATCTGTACGAGGCTACCGGCGATCAGGTTTACGCCGAGGAGGGTGCAGAGCTGGGCAACCAGATTCTTGCCTCGCAAGAACGAAAGCTGCAGCCGTGGAGCATTCCCTTAACCGGATATTTCTATACGGGGCCGGATAGAAAGTACCTTTTTCACCGCTTCCATCTAGGCGAGGAGGAGCAACCGATCATTGCGCTGGCCCACTTGTGCGAAGCATTGCCCAATAACGCGAACTGGATGAAATGGTATTCGGCGATCGTACTTCACTCAAAGTATTACCAGCAGGCTGCGGCCACTGTCGATGCACCGTACAACGTGCTGCCTGCCGGAATCTACCAGGTGAGCGGGGCAAGCATTCTTCCACAATCCGGGAATTGGAGACCGCTTGAGACCGCAAGCCCTGCGACGTTTGTCGCCCAGGTAAAGCAAGGACTGCACCTTGGCGGCGACTATTACCTGCGACGCTATCCAGTGTGGTTCCAGTTCCGCGGAAACTCCAGCGTTCTGCTGTCCGAAGCAAAGGCGCTCTCCACCGCGGCGCAGTTGCGAGGAGATATCACCGACGAAAACCTTGCCCAGCAGCAGGCGCAGTGGATCGTCGGCAGGAATCCATTCTCGGCAAGCATCATGTACGGCGAGGGCTATGACTGGACTCCTCTGTACAGCGTTCGCTCAGGACAGATGGTGGGAGCAATCCCGGTGGGCATTGAAACCAAGGGTATTGCTGACACGCCTTACTGGCCGCACCAGATCTGCTGGACATACAAAGAAGTATGGACGCAGCCAGTGGGCGAGTGGATCTGGCTGATGCGCGATTTGAGCGGCCCCGCGGTCGTGCGCGGGGTTGTCGACCCTGGAAGCACAGGCACGGTGAAGCTGGTAAATGAATCCAACAACAATGTGACTTCTGCTTCCATTGCCTCTGACGGAACATTCCGTGTGGCTGTCCCGCAGGGCCGCTACTTTATTGAATACAGAGACGCGCGCACATCGCTCACGGCCCTTGACGGAGGTGCATATCAGACCGACATGAGAACCGGACATGCCGTTGAGTTCGCGGCTTCTTCCAGGCAGGCTAACAACGGAGAGGTTGTTATCAGCGCATTGATTGATGGCGCAGGGAAGCATACCTTCTCGATTCGGACCGATAATCTGGGCGTCTCAGATGCGGAGATTGTGCCGGTTGATTTGGGCACGCACGGTAAGCGGGAAATCACCTGGCACGCACGCGTGACGGACACAACGACTCCCTGGGTTGCGGTTTTACTCAAAGACGGCTCACTGAGCGGGCATGCCGAACTAAGTGGTGTGAGCAAAACCGAATAACAACAACCAAATTAAACGCAGGGGAAATATGCTTGCGCAGCATGCTTTCCCGGCTTTTAAGGAAAGTACGGGGAACCTACCAACTCACCTCCACGAAGCGGGTCCATCCAGTTAGCAGTCCGTGGAGTAAGTAGTTGCTTTTCGGCAGTTTTTGGTGCGAGGCGGAGCGCCGGTTTTGCAGGCAAGATTTTCCGCGAAGCACAGATTGGGCTTCTGCATGAACGATTCCAGCTCGAACGCCACGCGATCCCCCGCTCGCTGTCGATGCCTTCGAAATATCCGATCGGCAGCGACCGGAAGTAAAACCCCGGCGCGTTGCTGGACCGGTTTGCCCGTCACGTTCACATCCCGGAGACGAACGGCGACAGCTACCGCCTCGAGCAAATCCGCCGCAAACGGACCCCGCCCGCAGACCGCCGAACCCTCCCACTTCGAACGCGCTTCGCGGGGAAAGAGCCTCTTCCGCTACGCTCCAGAGGCTCTTTCGCCGCGAAAATTCCTGCTTCATCGTTTCTTCTACTGGTTTCCTTTTACTCCACCACAGTGGTTTCCTTTCACTCCCCCTTGACAGCGCGGAGGTACTTAGAATCCTTTGCCAAGACTCAGCATGTGTGATATAAGTGGACCCGAAATTGTTCGCAGAGAGGAAGGAAATATCCAAATGAAAAGAACTGTCAGAGCCTTCACGACTATCTTTGTATTACTTCTAGGCACAGTGGCAATGTATGGGCAACTATATTCCGGATCGGTGACCGGTGTGGTTACCGACTCAACCCACGCGCTCATCCCGGGAGCCCACGTCACCATTACCGACCAAGACAAAGGGACTGCTTTCGGGGCGGTGACGGACGCAAACGGGCGTTATCTATTCCCGACGATTCCTCCCGCTCTATACCGGATCTCGGCTACGGCGCAGGGCTTCGAAACCCAGAACCAAAGGGACATCAAGATCGATGTTCAACAGAACATTACGGTCAATTTTTCGCTACCCGTGGGAAACGCAACTACGGTGGTTCAGGTTACCTCGGAAACCCCGCTTCTTTCCACCGAGGATGCTTCTACCGGACAGGTCATAGGGCAAGCGATGGTTAATTCACTGCCGCTTTTGAATCGCGACATGATGAGCCTGTCCTATCTCACTCCAGGTGTCGTCAGTCCAAATCAAGGGTCGACACAGTCGGGAACCTACGGGAATTATTTTATTTCTAATGGAGGCCGTGTAGGTAATCAGGACGTTTTGATGGATGGAGTATCGGCCACCAACTACGAACAGAATGGCAGTATCCAGGTGATCTCATACATGCCCTCGCCGGATGCCGTCCAGGAATTCAAGATACAGACCTCGAGCTTCAGTGCCGAGTATGGTTTCAGCGGCAATACCGTTGTCAATATGATTACCAAGTCGGGATCCAACTCATTCCACGGAAGCCTCTACAATTACATACGCAACCAGGTTCTCGACGCCAACAACTGGTTCAATGACGCAAGTGGAGTGCCCATTTCAAAGCAGCGGTGGGATAATTTCGGCGCCAGTGCAGGCGGTCCTATCAGGAAAAACAAGGACTTCTTCTTTGCCGACTACGACGCCTTGCGATCAGCGTCCAACCAAACCTTTAACTTTGGCGTTCCTAGTGCAACCGAACGCACCGGCGATTTTGGAGAACTCTGCGGTTACAACGGAGGCACATTCGACTCGACGGGCATGTGTTCCGCCCCAGCCGGGCAGTTATGGGACCCATACTCAGGTTCCTACAACGCGAGCCTGGGGGGCCCAGTCAGGACGGCCTTCGTACCGTACAACAATCTGGCGACCTACGCAAGTCCCGGCGATCCAAATCTCAACGGCACCAAGTACCAACTATCGGGAGGCGCGGGAGACCTGATCGATCCAGTCTCGTATAAACTCATGCAGTACTTTCCCAAGCCGAATTTGAATGTCGGAGGTTCAGGCTACCAGTATTTAAACAATTGGCTCGGGTCGGGAAGCAATATCCAAAACCGCGATCAGGCGGACATGAAATTCGATCACACCTTTAGCGAAAAAATGCAGCTCAGTTCGAAGTACTCACTGCAGCGCATTGACAATTTGGGGTACGAGTGCTTCCCTAACGTCTCGGATCCTTGTGGCGCCGGACCTGATATCAATCACGCTTTTCTGGCTGCGGTGAACCTGACGCGCACATTTTCTCCGTCGCTGTTTCTGACAGTATCGTATGGATGGAACCGCTGGTCGGAGCGTGAGAAGGGTGGCATGGGCGATTACCCAAGCGCCGACCCCATTACGCTGCTTGGACTACCTGCCTATATGGGCGTTTCCGGTTTCCCGACCATCCCTAACATCAATTTGGGAAACGGCTACAGCAGCGCGAACGGCGGCTCAATCGGAACCTGGCCTTGGACCATCATTGTCCGCGGTCAAGACACGCACCAACTGCTGGGAGATATGACCTGGATCAAGGGCTCTCATGAGGTGAAGTTTGGGGCCGAAGGACGTTTGCATCTTATCAATTTCCGGCTGCCGGGGCCGACGGGCGGGTATTTTTTCTATGGAAATAATTCCACATCCCAGAATCCCAATACCGGCGGAGATGCGATGGCCAGCTTCCTTACTGGCGTAGGCATGCAAAACAACGGCACGTATGAAGTCCCCGACGCTCTAAGCACAAGGAACTTTCAATGGGGCGGCTTCATCTTGGACAATTGGAAACTTACTCCGAAGCTGACCCTCAACGCCGGCTTTCGTTACGATCTCACTCTCCCTCGCACGGAGCGGCATAACAAGCTAAACTGGCTGGACCCAAATGTGGCCTCACCCCTAGTGGCACCTGGATTAGGCACGCTGACAGGAGGAGAAGTTTTCGCAACATCCAATGATCGCTCGGCATACGACCCGGATTTGACAAATTTCCAACCGCGGATCGGATTTGCATGGCAAGCCTATAAGCAAACCGTAGTGCTGGGTGGATACGGCATCTTCTACGGTGTTTCGACAGTAGGTGCTACCGGGCAGGGCGGGGTTGGCAATCAGGGATGGGTAAAGGACACGACTTGGCTGACCAGCTTTGAGAACAACGGCTACACTCCGTGGGGCCGGCTTAGCGATCCATGGCCTGGCGCCGGACCAGACCTGCCTCCGGGCAATTCCCTTGGACTCATGGACGACGTCGGATATGGTGGTATCGGTCCAGTCAAGACCACAAATGCCACGCCCAACGTTCAATCGTGGAGTCTTGGCATTCAACACCAGTTCCGCGGGAATCTCCTGGTAAATATCGACTATCTCGGTACTAAGGGCACCCATCTCTATTTCGGCGGAGATACCAATCTAAACATTCTCGGTCCGCAGATAGAGAACTATGATGCCACCCAGAGAGCGGCGCTAGAGACCTATGTGACGAACCCGTTTTTCAAGATTATCACCGATCAGAACAGCTCATTATCTGGCGCAACGATTCCAGAGTGGCAAAAAGAGTTGCCGCATCCGCAGTTTACGACTTTTGGTGGAGATGCGCAGCCTATCGCTAACTCAAGCTATAACGCGTTACAAGCCAAAGTGGAGAAGCGCTTTTCCCATGGGTCTGAAGTGCTGGTGACCTACAACTTTTCGAAAAGCATCGACGATGCGTCCTCAAGTAACAACGACTTTCTTGGTGGCGCAACATCTCTTCAGGATCCCAACAAGCCGTGGCTCGAGCGCAGCGTCTCCCTGTTCGACATTCCTCAACAGTTTCAGTTTACGCACGTGTACCAGTTGCCCTTTGGCCACGGGATGCAATTTGGCAGTCACTGGAACCCGATCTTAGACGCTTTTGCGGGCGGCTGGCAGCTCAACGGAACCTGGTCGTTCCTCAGCGGCTATCCCCTGCAGCCAAGTCTCGCGAACGGAGTGTCCCTGCCTACTTATGGTCCGCAGCGGCCCAATCTAACCGGCAGGCCAACGCGCAATAAGGGCTCGGACTGGATGGTGAACTATATCTCCAACCCACAGGTATTTTCCGCACCCAACAATTTTGCGATAGGAACCGCGCCCCGGACATTGCCGTGGGTGCGGACCCAGGGTACGAACAGCGCGAATTTGTCGGTATCGAAGTCATTCGTGCTCTCAAAGATACGAGAGGGTATGCAGCTACAGTATCGCCTGGATGCATTTAACGCGCTGAACCATCCAGAGTTTGGCGCTCCGAACATGCAACTTAACTCCGGTGCTTTCGGCAACGTGTCGAGTCAGGCAAACTCTCCGAGGCAGGTTCAGATGGCTCTTAGAGTGACCTATTGAGCGAAGGCGGAAGCTTATTAGCCAACTTGGCAGCATAATGACGGACTGGCTAGGAAGTTAGCGCCTTGCCAGTCCGCTCAGCCTCGACCTCAGGAGGGTCCTCGGTGATGGAATCGTTTGATCAGAAAGTCAAGAAGGTAACGAGACGGTCTTTGATTCAAAAGGCGGGCATGGCCTTAGCGGCAGCAAGCCTGCCAGGAAGTGCTGCCCAGGAAGCCCACTCCCAAGTAGCGGAGCCAGCTGGCAATAGCAGCGCGCCGCGACCTCTCAGTCCTATCGGAGATCGACACCGCGATGCCGATTACTCTCGATGCGGTTCCGCTGGGCATTTAGAAAACCTGGGTTTGCCCATGGCGGAAGATTATGAGAATTCCGCTGCCTACCGTTGGCTGAATAAGAAAGTGTTGGAGAGCCGTCTTCTGGACAACATGGAAAGGCTGAACAATTGGACGCCTTTCACGACTGGTGCGCCGGCAGTGGTGGACTCGCGGTTCTCCAGTAAGCCTGCGGCCGTACCGAAGGTGGTGGCGGAGATGACGCTCACAACGGAGCGATCACGCGACGGTGGCCACTCGCTCCGCTTCCGCAGCCCGACCAAACTGGACGGACCTGGCCCGGTCAACGGACGAGGATGGGGAGACTCCGGAGTCATCCGGCACTTCGATGGCGAGGACTGGCGCAACTTCAATCGGCTGTCGTTGTGGATTTATCCCGACTGTCCCGGCATGTATGTACCGGCGCTGGGTATGAACCTTCACAATGACGGGGTCGAGAAACTTCCCGCAGCCTTTGATCAGGAGGGGGATACCTCCATCGTCTTGCGCAACAACGAATGGAACCACGTGGTTTGGGAGATTGGCAACGTAGCGCGCGACAAGATAACAGAACTTCAAATCTCTTACGGGATGTCAGGGAACGAACCGGAGGCAGCCGATTACGTCAGTTTCGATTTCGATCGCCTGGAGCTCGAGCGCGTCGATCCCGACTACATCGAGGGGTGGAAGGTGTGGCCCGGACGCATCGCGTACAGCCAAACGGGCTATCTCTCCGGTGCTGCCAAGAGCGCCATCGCCAACGATTTGAGCGCTCGGGAATTTCAGTTGATCGACAACCAGACGGGCAAGGCGGTTTTGCGCAAACCTATCGAAACCATTCAAACACAACTGGCAACTTTCCAGGTGATGGATTTTTCCGAGGTTCAGCAACCTGGTTCGTACACGTTGGAGGCGGGAAACGTGTCCACCCATCCGTTTCGCATTGATTCGGACGTGTGGACCGGAACCATATGGAAGGCGCTCAACTTCTTCTATTCCGAGCGTTGCGGGATGGCGATTCCCGGCGTGCATGGCGAGTGTCACCGCGACTGGCAAGTGGTGCACGATGACAAGCGCATTATTGTCAACGGAGGATGGCATGACGCCGGCGACCTGACACAAGGCTTGGGCAACACGGCCGAGGCGGCATACGCCATGTTCAGGCTGGCCGAGCAACTCGATGCTCGAGGTGAAAATCCCGAGCTCTACGATCGCTTGATTGAAGAAGGCCGCTGGGGCCTGACATGGATATTGAAAACCAGCTTTGGCGACGGCTACCGCGATACGGGCTCGGTCAACAGCCGAAGGACGAATGGGATCATTGGGGACTTCGACGATACGATTGCCCAGGCGCGTAACATACCATTCGATAATTTCATTGCCTCGGCGGTCGAAGCGATTGCCGCCCGGGTGCTTAAGCAAAGCGATCCCCGGATTGCGGCCTATAGCTTGAAGATGGCAAAGGCAGACTGGCAGTTTGCCGTGACAGGAATGGCCAACCCCAATCTCGGGAACCACAAAGATATTTGGCAAGTATCGTTTGATTCGGGCGATGTCGAGCATGAGGTGGCATCGGCCGGGGTGTCGGCTTCCGTCGACCTCTGGCGTGCGACGGGTGAGCAGCAGTACGAGGATAAAGCGGTGGAGCTGGCGAGAATCATATTGGATTCGCAGCAGCGGACACGGCCCGGCTGGACCACTCCTTTCACTGGCTTCTTTTATACCGGGCCGGGAAAAGATCGCATTCTTCACTATTGCCATCGCGGCCGCGAACAGGCGCCGGTAGTGGCCCTCACCCAGCTTTGCGATGCCTTTCCCAACCATCCTGACTGGATGAAGTGGTATGCAGCGGTGACGCTGCATTCGGAGTACTTGCAAGCGATGGCAAAGTACACCCAGCCTTACAGGATGATGCCTGCCTCCATTTACAAAGATGACGAATACCTGCAGGCACCTGGGAGCCGCAGGGAGTCGTTTCGCAAGCAGGTGCTTAACGGCATCCCTCTGGGGGACGGCCACTACCTGCGGCTGTTCGCGGTGTGGATGAACTACCGGGGGCACTTCGGTACGATTCTGCCGCAGGCACTTGCCCTGGGAGAGGCGGCACATCTGCGCGGTGATCTGCCGGCGGCGCAGCTTGCCCAGGCACAGATGGAATGGGTAGTGGGACGCAATCCTTTCGCACAGAGCACGATGTGGGGTGAAGGCTACGATTACACGCCCCTGTACACTCCGTCGTCGGGACACATGGTGGGTGCTCTTCCAGTTGGAATACAGACCCGACGGGATGCGGTTGTGCCGTACTGGCCGGTCCAGACCACGTGGACCTACAAAGAGATTTGGACACATCCGGTTGGCAGTTGGATTGCGCTGATGCCTGACCTTGCCGGCCCGGCTCTGGTTGAGGGCAAGGCGGACTCAGCCATCACGTTTCGCGAAACAGCGCATGGACAATCGATTCAGGTGATGCCTGCGCTGGGACAATTTCGCGTCATGCTCCCGCAAGGCGAATACAAGATCGCCACCCAGGGCGGTCAAGAAACCCGAACCTTATTGCCGGGTGCGACCTATCAGCTGGATCTGCGCGTGGGACACTTGCTCGATTTCACGGTCTCGAAGAATGCGGCATCCGATGGCAAAGTGCTCATCGGCGTGGATGCTCGCGGGACGGGAGCGCACCGCTTCAATGTGCGATTCGACAATCTCAAGTTGAATGATGTGCAAAAAGAGATCACGCTGCAGTCTGGCGTTAGCGGCCACCTTGAATGGCACGCCCAGATTGATTCGCCAAATACTCCCTGGGTCGCGGTGATCGTGCCGGATGACGATCTGGCAAGACGTAAGGAATTGCGCGGCGCCGTTTGGGAGCATTGAGTCAGGGAGATACTTCAGCGTGAAGATAAAGCTACTCTGCCATCATCTGCGGATTGTCTGGCTTATCCTATACGGAGCCCTGGCAGATATGAAAGCTAGTTGCGTTGTTACAGACCTTTTCCGCTCATATTTCGGTAAAGGTCTGTACGACGCACGGACGCTATTGTTGACGCTCGAAACAGCCCAATACTCCCCCTAATTGGATCGAAATGCAGCCTCGACTTCAGGAGCGCCCACGGTGATGGAATCGTTTGATCGGAAAGTCACGAGGCGGGCTTTGATTCAAAAAGCAGGCATCGCATTAGCGGCAGCAAGCCTGCCAGGAAGTGCTGCCAAGGAAGTCCACTCCCAAGCGGCGGAGCCAGCTCGCCCGTTTCTCCTCCCCGCGATGGAAGTGTCGCGGCCACCGCTACAGTCGAAAACATCACCCGTAGCTTTCACTGATATCACCTCATCTGCCGGTATCTCTTGGAAGCATGTAAGTGGAGCCTCGGTTAGCCATTTCCTGAACGAATCAATGGGCGGAGGGGTCGCATTCCTCGATTTCGATCACGATGGGTTGCTTGATGTTTTCCTCGTTACCGGTGGCGAGACACCGAACCATCCAAGCGACGGGCCGGCTCGCAATGCGCTTTATCGCAATCTGGGGAACGGCAAATTTGAGGAGGTAGCTGCAAAAGCTGGAGTCGATCGCAACTCATTCTATGGTATCGGAGTAGCGGCGGCAGACTATGACAATGACGGTTTGCCCGATCTTTATATCACCGGCTATCCGCGCAGTGCCCTGTGGCATAACAACGGCGATGGGACCTTCACCGATGTGACGGATAAAGCGGGGGTCGCCAACGCTGGAAAATATGGCGCGAGCGCAGTCTGGTTCGATTACGACCGCGATGGCTTACTAGACCTTTTTGTCTGCAATTATGTGAAGTTTTCCTACGACCTTCCGTTGCACTGCGACTTCGAGGGTGTGCCATCATACTGTGCTCAGACTGCATATGAAGGAGATGCCCCAACCCTTTATCACAACAACGGCGACGGAACCTTCACGGATGTTACTCGCCAGGCCGGTCTATCACATTTAGTTGGGCGGGCATTGGGGGTTGTCGCCATTGACGTGGATGGTGACGGCTGGCAGGACCTCTTCGTATCCCGCGATCATTCGCCTAACCTTCTTCTGATGAACAATCACGATGGGACCTTTGACGATAGGGCCCTGGATGCCGAAGTGGCTTTCAACATGGACGGCAACGCGCTGGCTGGAATGGGAGTCGATGCGGGCGACTTCACAGGAAACGGATTCCCAGGGTTTGTAATAAGCAACTTCAGTGGCGAGCGGCATTCTCTATTTGTGAATCCAGGGCGATTTCCCTTTGTAGCGCGCACACTCGAATCGGGGATCGGCTCCGTCACCGTGCCCTATGTCGGGTGGGGAGTGCAGTTCATCGACTACAACAACTCAGGTCTGCTCGGTCTGCTGATTGCCAATGGACACATATTCGAGTCGATTGAGAAACAGCAACCAGGCATATCTTACCGGGAGCCTCCGTTGCTCTTGAGTAACTCCGGTGATGGTAAGTATCGAGATATGGGAAAGGCTGCAGGGGCGGTCTTTCAACAGAGATTCGTCGCGCGCGGTCTAGCGATCGGAGATATTGACAACGATGGCCGTGTGGATGCCATCATCACGCGCTTGAATGACTCGCCGGTTTTGTTGAGAAATACCTGGCAGCCGAGTGGTTCCTGGATCGGATTCGACCTAGAAGGTACACGCAGTAATCGAGATGCGATCGGAGCTAAAGTTACCCTCTCGCTGCCAAGGCGAAAACTAGTTCGTTGGGTAACCGGTGGTTCAAGCTATCTGTCCACTCACGACAAGCGAGTCTTGGTGGGGCTTGGCAATGAAGCGGGAGAAGTGAGCGCTGAGATTCAGTGGCCGAGCGGCCGGGCACAGACCCTTTCAGGCCTGAAGATCAACCAATATCATCATATTCTGGAACCAAAGTGAAACTTAGCAGGACAATGCGGGCGATTGTGGCGCTTAGTATCTCCGCTGCGCTGGGCGGCTCCAACAGTGCGGCGCAATCTCGTCCTCCGGGTGACGACGCCGGCAAGGGAATCCAGTTGGCGGCGGAGGGGAATTGGAAAGCAGCCGAGATTGAACTTCGTAAGGCTATGGAACAGAAACCGAATGAACCTCGAATCCTGGCCGCGCTGGGCACAGTTCTATTGCAAAGGCAGAAGACGTTAGAAGCGGTTACGTATCTGGAGAAGGCAGTCGAGATCGCTCCAGCCGATGTCGGGATCCGGCTTGATCTTGCGAAGGCGGAGTGGCAAGCGGGCAAGCTGCAGGCCGCGCAGAGCAATCTTCAGATGGTGCTCAAGCATCACCCCAACGACTCAAAGGCGATCATGTTGCTGGGCATGGTTGCGGAGAGGAGTGGAGACTTCGCAGAAGCGGCGAAGTTACTGAGGTCGGTCCCCCTGGCTCTACGCACTGAACCGCTCGCAGATGCGGCGCTTGCCAGCGCCTGCTATCACAAGGGTACATCTGAGCAGGCGCGCCTATGCATGGCGCCAATTCAAAACGCCTCCTCAGAAGGCATTTTTATGGCAGCGACCGCAGCTGCGGATGCTGGAGACTTTGCGACGGCGGAAGCCATGTTGCTGTCGATTCGTCCGTTCTATCAAGATCGATACGCCCTTGATTACCAGCTCGCACTAGTCCAATATCATGCGGGAGATATCGCGGCCAGCCAAGCAACGCTTACGGATATGATCGCGAAAAGGGAGGACAGTGGGGACACGCATAACCTTCTCGGCTGGTGCTGGTTCAAGCGAGACAACTTAAACCAGGCCGAACAGGAATTGAACGAAGCCATCCGCCTGGACCCTTCGTCGGAAACAAACTATCTCGATTTAGCTCGCATGCAACTTGCGGGACGTCAGCTCGATGCCGCCCTCGACAGCGCTCGCCTGGCGGTCAAGCTCTTCCCCAAATCGTCGGAAGGGTGGCTGGTGAAGGGTTCGATAGAGACTTTAGCACAACGACTCGCCGACGCCCTGACCTCCTATACGACGGCAGTGCGGTTGGACGGGAATAATGCAGAGGCGGAGCTTGCTCTGGCTAACGCCCAATGGTTAGCCGGAAAGACAGAGCAGGCGCGAGCCAGCTTCCACTTGCTGCTGCAGCGCTATCCCCGCACCGCCCAGGTCTACGTGGCTTATGCGGATTTTCTAAGCAACGTAGGGCCGCGGAACCCAGCGCAGTTGAGAGGATTGATGACGACGGCCTTGGCCCTTGATTCATCACTTGCCGAGCCTCATTACTACCTGGGAAATTCAGCGCTTACGAACGGGAAAGTTGACGAGGCGGTGCAACAGTTGGAAATCGCCGCACAACTGGACCCTGCCAGTAGCAAGACCCACTTCGCGCTTTCTAGAGCGTTACGGCAACAAGGACGGCGTGAGGAGAGCGAACGGGAATTAGGCATCTATCAAGAATTGAAGGCCGCAGAAGAAGGAGCATCGAGGCCAGGTCCAACGCCGCTAAGTGATCCAGCGAAGGAACCGTAGTAACAGGCCCACCAGCAGCGTAGCTGCGAATGATTACTCTAGCGTATTGTACGCATTGATAGCCGACCTCTTCGAGCCGCTGGAATTCACGGCAGTCGGCCAGAGCGTCGCGCACAGAGGCCTCGCCGATCTTCTCGTAGACCGTGCTGATAGACATCGTGCTGTTGCCCGGCAGCCCGCAACAGCGCATTCACCGTGAGTTTTCGGCAGGCGTGCGTGACGCCGTTTAGCTGACCTTGTTACTTTGAATGAGCCGCCAAGGACGGCTGGTAATGAGGCACAAGACTGGATCTCCCATTTCCGAACCAATCGCA
>Ga0181520_10003389_pt1 | contig 28124 bp, 21 predicted proteins | sample PEATcosm2014_Bin_29_FD_132451 | JGI IMG/M metagenome (GOLD analysis project Ga0181520, IMG submission 132451) | Peatland microbial communities from MTU Mesocosm Facility, Houghton, MI, USA - PEATcosm2014_Bin02_30_metaG | ecosystem: Environmental > Terrestrial > Soil > Wetlands > Peat | place...
CTGGCCGAGGATGATGTCGCGACAGCCGGTGCAGGTGACGAAAATATTGCCCCGCGAGCAGGCTTCTTCCATCGTCGTGACCTCGAAACCTTCCATGGCGGCCTGCAACGCACAGATGGGGTCGATCTCGGTGATGATCACCCGTGCCCCGTAGGACCGCATCGAATGGGCGCAGCCCTTGCCCACGTCGCCGTAGCCGCAGATTACCACCACCTTGCCGGCGACCATGATGTCGGTCGCCCGCTTGACGCCGTCGGCCAGCGACTCGCGGCAGCCGTAGAGATTGTCGAACTTGCTCTTGGTCACCGAGTCGTTGACGTTGATCGCCGGGAACAGCAGCGCGCCGCGGCTGTGCATGTCGTAGAGGCGGTGTACGCCGGTGGTGGTCTCTTCGCTCACGCCCAGGATATTGGCGGCCATGCGCGTGAACCGCTGCGGATCCTCGGCCAGGCTGCGGGCCAGCGTGGTGAGCAAGGCCTGCTCCTCTTCGTGTTCGGCCTTGGCGGAGTCCGGCACCGCGCCCTTGGCCTCGAAATCGACGCCCATGTGGACCAGCAACGTGAGGTCGCCACCGTCGTCCAAGAGCAGGTTTGGCCCCTCTTCACCCTTGAAGCTGAGGATTTGCGTGAGGATATTGTTCCAATAGGCCTGGAGTTGCTCGCCCTTCCAGGCGAAAACGGGCACGCCGGTGGCAGCGATGGCGGCGGCGGCGTGGTCTTGGGTCGAATAGATGTTGCAGCTCGTCCAGGTCACTTCCGCGCCGAGCTCGACGAGCGTCTCGATGAGGACGGCCGTCTGAATCGTCATGTGCAGGCAGCCGCAAATGCGGGCACCCGTCAGCGGCTTGCTCGCTCCGTACTTGCGACGCAAGGCCATGAGGCCGGGCATTTCGTTTTCGGCCAGTTCGATCTCCTTGCGGCCCCAGTCGGCCAGGGACATGTCGGCAACCTTGTACGGCAATTTCGTTTCAACCTGAGACACGGCCATTCTCTCCTAGAGGGAAAAACTGCTTTGAAACCGGCCCGGCAACCTGGACATTTCGTCCCGGCCGGCCGATTCGAAACTTCTTCCGAAAATGTTTCGTCCCCATATCATAGAGTATGAATCAGGGGGCTGGCAAGGGAGCTTAGCACGAGCTTAGGACCGGCGAATCAATAACTGTCGGAAGTCGACGCTGTAGGGGTGACTTTAGTCGCCCTATTGTCGAAGAGGGCGACTAAAGTCACCCCTACAACACGACACCTATTTATTCGCCGGTCCTTAAGGGGAACTAATGGCCGTACACCACGGGCGAAACAGGCCTTTTCCAAGTTTCGCATGAAAGAACTGGCAGAAATATGGTTGGCAGAACCTTGTAAGGAGCGCGGGGCACTCGCTTGCCAGTCATGGCGTCCCGGATTCGGAACGCCACGGAGGGCGTTCCCTACAGGAATACGGAAAGACCGCCAATCAGTACGCTATCAGAATTGCCGGAACTGCGCAGGCTTGTTCCGGCCTACGCCTGCCGGCTAACTCTATCTGCGTACGAGGTCGTCCACTACGGCATAGGAGGTGGCTCGGGCATCGCCTAGATCGGTTTCGATGTGGATCGTCTTCACGACCCTGCCAAGCTCGGCCCCGGCGACGAACGTGACCGGCACGACATGCATCGTGCTGGCCTCGTCGGACGGGTTGGCGATCACAAAGGCGGCCTTGTCACTGGTGATGGACTTGATGCGAAACGGTTTGTCGGCCCGCACCACCAGTGGCTTGGTGATCTTATCCCCGCTGTGTACGACGCCCAGGAACAGGTCGGCGGGACTGACAACCACGGTAGGCTGCACCTGCCCTTCCACCTGGATGGGCATCTGCCGCATGCCGGGGTCGTCGGTTGTGAGGATGATGTGATTACTGATATAGCCCGGCGCGGCCCCGGCGGCAAGGCGGACGACAACGTCGTACCAGACTTGCCCGTTCTGTCGCGCCACGAGAACCGCTTGACCTTGCAAATTCGGATCGGAACAGTAGACACTTTGGATTTGCCAGTTGGGGAAGTCGGCGCGGTAGAGACGCACGCGAGCTTCCTTGGGCTTGCCCTGTTCGATGGTGCCGAACTGCAAGCTGGCCGGGTCCATCAAAACATTGCTGTGGACCAAGGCGCGGATCTGCAACTGCACTTCGGCGTAATACGGCCGATCGATGGTCACTGTGAGCGTGGCAGCCCGCTGCCCCAGATGCGTGGCGCTGTTGAGATGGGCGATGATGGCGCCCGTTTCGTAGGTCTTGAGTGTGTGCTTGTCGTTAGCGACATAGGGAGTGGTACACCCGCAACTGGTGCGAACCGAAGCGATGTGTATGTCGTCCTGGTACTTGTTCGTCATCGTGAAGGCGTAATCGGCCTTGGCACCTTGGGCCACCGAGCCGAAATCGTGTTCAGTCGTCGTAAACAAGTTCCGCGCCCAATCCTGGGCCGGCAAAGTCGACGCCGTCAGCAAAGTCAAAGCAACACTGGATAGCAAGCGATGGTACATAGCAATTCCTCCTTGTGGCAATGAATCGGCATATATAAAGAAATCTATGCCGGTGGGGCGAACAATTCAAGTGGCCACCCCTCGTGACGTTCAAAATTCTTGCTCTACGGCGAATAATTCACGCCGGGCGTTCGCTACGTAGAACGGAATTGATTCCGTTTCCCCGAAGTACGCAAGGTAACGGAATAAATTCCGGTCTACGTAGGACTTTACAGTTCTCCCTACAGGGCCGCGAAAGAAGTTGCAACCCTTCCATCCTCTTGTTAATATAAACATTCCCGCCACACACGCCTTCCTTACCGCCGTATCCCCAGAACCATGATGAGCCTGCCTTCTCACGCCACGGCGCGCACCGACTTGTGCCATCCGCAAGGGGCACATCCAGACGCCGCCTGTCGCGAGCTCATTCGCCTGGAGAACATCACCAAGACCTATCACTTGGGCGACGTTGACGTGCCGGTGCTCAAAGGGGTCTCCCTGACCATCGCCCACGGTGAAATGGTGGCCCTGATGGGGGCGTCCGGTTCCGGCAAGACGACGCTTATGAATATCCTGGGCTGCCTGGACCACCCAAGTTCGGGCCAATTCTGGTTCGACGGCCAGGAAATGAGCCGCCTTACAGCCAACCAGCGAGCACTGGTGCGGACGAGCAAGCTGGGCTTCGTTTTCCAAAGCTTCAATCTATTGCCGCGGACGTCGGCCTTGCAGAACGTGCTCATGCCGCTGGACTACTCCGTGCGGCGTCCGCAGCGCAGTCAATCGCGGGCATTTGCCGAGTCGCTGCTCGATCAGGTCGGGCTGGCCACGCGCATGGACCACGAGTCTTCCCAGATGTCCGGCGGCCAGCAGCAGCGGGTAGCCATTGCCAGGGCCTTGGTGAATCGCCCTTCGCTGCTTCTGGCCGACGAACCGACCGGAAACCTCGATTCGCGGACCGGCGACGAGATCCTGCGGATGTTTCAGCGGCTGAATGCTCAGGGCATCACTGTCATCCTCGTCACCCACGACGCCAAAGTCGCCGGCTACGCCCATCGCACGATTCGTATTGCCGATGGACTGATTGCCGGCCAGCAGGGCGGACAGCCCAACGGTGGGCCAACGGCCGGCGAGCAATGCGGACTACTGGAAGGCGCAGCGGCCGCCAGCGAACGCCGGGCCCCTGGCAAGAATATTTCCCGCAAGGCAGGTCAGGCCGGCATGCCGCCGGAGGTGGTAGACTCGCACGGCGCTGGATCGCGACGATACCATCGTGGTGACGGGGCCGCCGTGGCCCCGGCCAACGATGGGCACGCGTCGACACTGGTCGCTCCGGCCGGAGCGCGGAGTGAACCTGCGGCCCGGGAAGCGGCTGCACAACACGATTCGGCAGTCGAAACCTCGGCGCGACCAGCCCACCGACGGTCGTTTGTCGGTTCCCTGCTCCCGTCCACCGTGCGGACTTCATTGGGCAACCTGCGTCGAAACAAGATGCGCTCGATGCTTACGGCCTTGGGCGTGATCATCGGCGTGGGAGCTGTCATCGCCATGACCGAGATCGGCGAGGGGTCCAAGAAAGCCATTGAAAAGTCGATCGCCAGCATGGGCGCATACAAGCTGATCATCTTCCCTTTTGCGGCCAGCACCGCCGGTGTGAGCCAAGGGGTCGGCACCGTCCAAACCCTGAAGCCGGACGACGTCGACGAGATCGCCCGGCAGTGCCCTGACGTTTCCGTGGTCGTGCCCATGGTCTGGGCCAGGGCCCAGGCGGTCTATGGGGGCCGCAACTGGGTGCCGCAGACACTACTGGGGACGGGGCCGGGCTACCTGGCCACGCGCGATTGGGAGGACCTGAAGGAAGGCACCTTCTTCACCGACGAGGACATCCACTCGATCAACCGTGTCTGCGTGGTCGGCGACACCGTGAAACACGAACTGTTCGACGACGAATCGCCCACCGGTAAAATGATCCGCATCCGCAACGTCCCCTTCCGGGTCATCGGGCTGTTGAGTCGCCGGGGCGCGAACATGATGGGCCAGGACCAGGACGACTGCATCATCGCCCCCTGGACGACGATCAAGTTCCGCGTCAATGCGGTCGGCGCCGGATCGACCATGGCCTCGACGTCGACGAGCACGGCGACGATCAATACCTTGAACAATCCTTATGTAACGCCCACGTCGCTCTATCCTGTGGCCTTGCTTGGCGAGACGACCGATACGCCGCAACCCGTGCGACTGACGAGCGTGGACTTTGTGCAGGCCAAGGCCGCCAGCGCCGAGCAGGTGCCCGCGGCTATCGAGGAGATCACTTCGTTGCTCCGCGAGCGACATCATCTTGCCGAGGATGCCGACGACGATTTCAAGATTCTCAATTTAACCGAGATCGCCGAGACGGCGGCGAAGGCCTCCGAGATGATGGGCCTGCTGCTCATGACGGTGGCCGGTATTTCCTTGGTGGTGGGCGGCGTGGGGATCATGAATATCATGCTCGTTTCCGTCACCGAGCGCACCCGCGAGATCGGCCTGCGGATGGCCGTCGGCGCCCGCAGCCACCACATCTTGCAGCAATTCCTCGTGGAAGCCGTGGTATTGTGTCTGGTGGGCGGGGCGCTGGGCATCCTCGCCGGCCGCAGCGCCTCGATCCTGGTCCGCGAGTTCGAGCATTGGGCCACTAGCGCGTCGATCCCCACCATCGTGATCGCAGTGCTTGTGTCTGGCGGCGTGGGCGTCGTCTTTGGCTTCTATCCGGCCTGGAAGGCCTCGCGGCTCGATCCCATCGAGGCGTTAAGGCACGAATAACGTCGGCTACTCTTCGATAGCTTCCTTAACAAGCTGGACAAAGTGCGGCGTTTTCTGCGACTCGGAGAGTTCGGCCGCTTTCTTGTCGGCCTCAGCTCGCTGATTGTATTCGAACGAGGTAATCCGCCGCAGTGTTTGATTAAAGACACCCCATGTGGCCTTGAGGCGAACCTCTTTGGCGGCCTTGGCGCGGCTCTTCCGCTTGGCGGGTGCTTTTTTCTCTTTGGTCTTGGCGGGAGCACCCTCGGCTTTCTGCTCTTCGTTGCGTTCCGCCGAATCGTTCTCCTCACGTAACTCCTTGCGGTTAAGAATCTTGCGAGCCATTTTCTTCCTCTAAACAAGCCAAGAACAGGTCACCGGCGCAGAGTGCGGACGGTGGACCTACATTTTAGCCGAAAAACTAAGATTGGACCAGAGGAGGCGGGGGATCATTCCCCCGTCGCCAGTTTCAAGGCAATTTCACATGAGCGGTGGAAATCGGCGCAATCCAGCCGTTCGGCCGGCGTGTGGGCATTCTCTTGCCCGCAACCGAGGGTTACCGTGGGAATTCCGCGGGCACTCATCCAGTTCGCGTCCAGGCCGCCATTGGAGATCACACGCAGCGGCCTGCCGCCCAGAGAACGGATTACCTCTTCGGCCGCAAGGACCGAGGGGCTGTCGCCGGGTAATCGGAACGACTCGTAGTCCAACCGGCCGTCGATTTCCACGCTGCCGCACTTGCCATCGACGTTCTTGACGCCCTGCGCGGCTTTCGTAAAGGCCCCTTCGATGGCCTTGATGATTTTTGCGCGAAAAGCCGGGTCGTGGCTGCGGGCCTCGGCGCGGACGCGGACCTCTGGGGTTATGACATTCGTGGCCTCGCCGCCCTGGATTACGCCCACGTTCGACGTGCCGCTGCCGGCCGGTTTGTCGATTTTTCCCAGCCAGCCGTCGCGGTGCAGTTCCGCGATGGCCAGCGCGGCGATAGTGATGGCGCTGACGCCCCGTTCGGGTTGCACGCCGGCGTGGCTGGCAGTACCGCAGATCTTGATGGCGAAGCGATAGCCGCCGGTGGCCCCGATCGTGACCTTGTCGGTCGATCCGCCGTCGAAATTGAAAGCCAGCTTTGGCCGGCCGAGCATGCCGATCGTGCCATAGCGAGCGCCGTAGAGACCGACTTCCTCTTGCACGGTCCAAAGGAAGGTGAGCGGCCCGTGCTGCGGTTTTTCAGTCAGTACGTTGAGCGCGGCCGCCAGGATTGCGGACGTGCCGGCGCGGTCGTCGGCGCCCAGCGCCGTTTGCTTGTCGGCCGGAACGATATATTTCCCTTTCTTCACAGGGCGTGCCCCCCGGCAAATGGGTACCGTATCGACGTGGGCCATGAGCAGTCGTCGCGGTCCCGGCCGGTTGCCGGGCAGTTTGAGGACGAGGTTGCCGATCTCGCCGCCGTGCGGGATCTTGCGATGGGCCTGGTCGAAAGCGAGCATCTCGTCGCTGGCCCCGGCTTGACGGAGCAGATCCACCAGGAATTTCATGATCGCCCCCTCCTCGCCACTGAGGCCAGGGATGGCAAGGGCTTGAAGCAACAACTCGTCGGCACGTTGGAAGTATGTCTTGGGCATGGCAGGGAAAATGGTCCGAGGTTCAGGAATGGGAAACAGCGTAAACAGAGAACTTTGATTACAATACCATACCACAGGCATGGGCATCCAGCCGCGGCCTGGTGTGAGGACAGTTGGGCGATGCTGCTGGTCGAGGGCGTGTTGCTTGGTGATCAGTCGGGCGTCACTTCAATCTCGTTGATTACCCGCCGGACTCGGTGTACCTCCCGAACTGCCTCCTGGGCAAGCTGCTTGAGATAGAAGCTGGGAAGCTTTCCGCGGAGAGTCAGAACACCATCTTCGAAGTGGCACGTGATCATTCGGAAGCTATCGTGAGCGCTTTGCTGCAAACATTCCTCCGCCAACTTGACAACTTGCCGAGATCGATTATTCGTATGCGGCCCGATTTGGCGAACAATGTTCACTTGGCAACCTCCCGGCAGATAGTGAATGCGATTACTTCAATCTGGACTTCGCTCGGATAGCGCCTGGACCACGCCGGCATCGCACGGGCACGGATATCGGCTGCAAGCCCGTCCCATGCAGCGATCGGCGGAGCGCATCTCGATTTCAAATCGCGCCCGGACCATGATGTTCTTTCCGCGGCGACGCGTGCCGTCGGATAATCTTGCAGGCGCGGTCGGCGTCTCGTGCGCGTACGAGCACGCCAATTTCCAGAATGTCCGAGAGCCCGGCCTGACGCTCTCCATCCAGCTCGCAGAAGATGCCCTCGCCGCGTAGAACAGTCTTGATGAGTTCCGCTTGATAAGGGTCATTCAGCATGTAGACAGCCACTGGGTCGTCAGCTTCCATTTTTGTTGCTCTTTAGCACGTTCCATGCCAATACGACCAAGTTAGAAAAAGTGGAACATAAACAAACTATCTCGGCATCGGCAGGATTCCAGTTGCGGTTTGCCCGGTGGAATCGCAGGTCTGGAGCCCGGTACTCTCCCATCTCTCATGGCTTCCCTCGCCTAGTCCATTGGATGCTTCCTTCGCCCCTGCGATCAAATCGTCCGCCAAACCGACGTGCGCCGACTTCCCGCCAGAGCTGCTCCGCGTCCTCACGATTGAAGTCCAGTTCGCAGTCCAGCAGCCAGTCCCGCACGGCTTGCTTGGCTGCCAGGCGACCGGCAGGTGTGTTGGGGTAAACGAGCCGAAAGTGGTGCTGCCCCTTCACGGCTTCGATGACAAGTGCATTCTGAGTGGGATTGATACCCATGATTCTGACTCCTCACTTGGATACCGTGTTCTCAGGCATGATCTTCTCTCCTCATGAGAAACACTGTCAAATTCTCAAGTGATCCATCTCGACATGACGTAATGCAACCTGCGTACCAATCCCGGAAGGCAGTTGCGAGGCCCGCCGATCGCGGTGAACTGCCGGCGTTTGAATGATCGTAGTCACCGGCAGTGTCTCAGAATGAGAAGCCGTCTCTCAGAGTGACCGCCGAGCATCGAAACACGGCACAGCAGATGCCAGCGGACGTGGAACCGACCTGGCGATCGCGGGTTGACCCTGGACAGTGAAGTTCAGCCCTCCCACGGTCAACACATCGCCATGCCTCAACGGGGAGAGTTCCGTGCGGACGCCGTTGACAAACGTGCCATTTTTCGAGCCTAAATCGTGGACCACCAAAACACCTTTGGCCGCAACGATTTCGCAATGTCTCCGGCTGACGTAGATGCCGTCCAATTGCACGTCGGCGCCAAATCCGCGACCGATCCGGACGGGGAAACTCGACAACATGATGACCGGCGTTTCCGTGCGCAAGGGCACAAGCGCGTATTCCACATCGGTTGCTGGCCCGAGTTCTTGTACTACGGCGACCATAGGTACTTGCGTCTCCCTTTCCAAGGGAGCGAACGACAAGCGAAAATGCCGTATCCGCTCCAGAAAACCTAGCCAAGCAACTCTGATGCCAGATGGCTGCGGGAAAATAACACGCCGAATTAGGCGGTTCCCGGCGGTTTCTCTTGCCGCGTTTCGCGAAGTCGCCGATGCAGAGTGGCGAGGCCGATGCCAAGCACCTTCGCGGCCTCCGTACGGTTGCCACGGGTGAACTCCAGGACGCGCTGGATGTGCTCGCGCTCCATGTCATCGAGTGAACGCGGAACGCCCGGCCGGCCCGCATGCGGCGTTCTGCGAACGATCTGCGGCGGCAGATGTTCGGCGAGGATGGTGCCGTCGCGACAGAGGACCGCGGCGTGTTCGATGGCGTTTTCGAGCTCGCGGATGTTCCCGGGCCAGTCGTGCGTCAACAGGTAGTCGAAGCAACTCGCATCCAAACGGAGTTCGGGCAAACCGAGGCGGCGGGCAGTCTTGGCGACAAACTCCCGGGCGAGTGAAAGAATGTCGTCCTGACGCTCGCGCAAGGGAGGGACGCTGATTTCCACCACGCGCAGACGATAGTAGAGATCCTCGCGGAAGGATCCCTCGCCGATGGCCCGCTCCAGGTTCCGGTTGGTGGCCGAAATGACCCGAACGTCGACCGGGCGCGGCCGCGTTTCACCGACGCGCATAATCTCGTGTTCCTGAAGGACGCGAAGCATTTTCAACTGTACGGCGGGAGTCGTATCGCCGATTTCGTCGAGAAAGATCGTTCCCTTCTGAGCCTCTTCGAACAATCCTGCCTGGTCACGGGTCGCGCCCGTGAAAGCCCCGGCCTTGTGCCCGAAAAGGGCGCTTTCCAGGAGGGTTTCCGGCAGCGCGCCGCAATTGACCGCGACGAACGGGGCCTGGGAGCGTCCCGACAGTTCGTGGATGTGGCGTGCGAGCACCTCCTTGCCGACGCCGGTTTCCCCCACGATCAGCACGGAAGAATCGAACTGTGCAACCCGCTGGGCCAGTTCCAGGACCCGCAGGAAACGGCGGCTGCGGACTTCCGTGGACGCGATCCGCGAACCCGAGAGCGCCACTTCCAACTCCCGCCGCTGCCTGGCCACTTCAAGTTCCTTCTCCCGCAATTCCTCGGTCAGAGTCAGAATCTTGCCCTGAATGTCGTCGGCCTGAAAGTAAGGGAGCACGGACGCCACTTCGTCTCCCCACGAATCGACGTCTTTGCCCATAGCGATGCAGACTTGATCGCCCTTGCCTCGGCAACCGCGCTCGATGAAATAGACGCTCTTTCCCAAGCAGTAGGAGGAATAGCCACTGGCATAGCCGACAAGGACCCAGCAACAGACATCCTCGGACAGGCCCATTTCATTGAGGTACTCGTCGGCTTCCGCAGAATCGCACCACGTCACCTCCATGTGCAGGTGTCCTGTCGTTTCATCGATCTCCAGAATCCGTGCCTCCACAGCTCCAATTCCTTGCAGGCTCTGGAGAACTGGGCCAGCCTTCAACCATTCGCTGGTGTTTTCCCATTGAAATAGGCGTTTCATGGCCGCAGAGTCCGCCTGGCCCCAGAAGTACCCCATTCTGGTAAAAATACGTCGGGCTTGCTCTCGGCCCATCATATCGATGATGTCTCGCCGGAACTGCCCCAGGGCGTGCAGATCGTGAATCACGAGCCGCCGACCATGCAAGTCCATAACCCCTTTGGTGAATCGAACCACCTCTTCCAGGCGAAGCTCGTCGGCTTTCATAGTTATCTGTCTCAAATTGAGTCTGCGGCGTGTCAATATGATACTCCAGGTGTCCGAAAACAACAAGATGCGGGTGGCCTAAGTCTGGCTTTGGGTCTGCGGCCCAAGAAAGAGAATTGGCATGGCGATTGCAAATGAAATTTGCGACACACCATCTAGCGAGGTTGTTCCATGGACCCCGTACTGTCGAGGACCAGTATCCGTAGCTATACGCCGCAGCCCGTCTCTGAAGAGGCGATCTGTACGTTGCTGCAAGCAGGCATGGCGGCGCATTCGGCCGGCGACCAGCGGCCTTGGCACTTTGTCGTGATCCAAGACCAAGATGTCCGAAATCGAATCGCCGAAATAGATCTCTTCGCCCACATGGTTCCGCAATCGCCCACGGCCATTCTCGTTTGCGGCGATCCGACGCTACAGAAGCATGCGGGGTTTTGGGTGCAAGACTGTGCGGCGGCAACGGAGAACATCTTGGTTGAAGCTCACTTGCTAGGCTTGGGAACGGTCTGGTTGGGAGTCTATCCCGCAGAGGGCAGGGTTCAGAGCCTCCGCCGGCTGCTCGGCCTGCCCGAGAACGTGATACCGTTCGCGCTCGTCCCCGTGGGCTATCCTGCCGAACACCGAGAGCCGGCACATCGCTACGACAAGTCCCGCGTGCATCGTGGTTGCTGGAAGAGTAATGGCCGACCGCACGCCGTTCCATCAATTCACACGTGAGCGCACGTTGGCCGGCCGACGTTTCAGACGCAGATCCGATCGTTCGGCATGCTTCTTGCAATAGACCTCGTGCGGTTAACCGGCCTGACAACACGGTCAAGGAGGATGAAGATGTTAGTGCTATCGCGCCGTCGTGAAACGGAGATCTGCATCGGTTCGGACATCACCATACGGATCCTGGCCATTCACAGGCGCCAGGTCAAGCTGGGGATTGAAGCGCCCAGCGGCGTCTGCGTCCGACGCCAGGAAGTTCTGCCGCTCTGTCGGCAGAGCAAGCCGCCGAGTGTTCACCCTTTGTTGAGGAGCAAGTAAGCATGTTTGGCAGAATGGTCCGGACGGCAGTGACGGTATTGGCGCTCTCTGCGCCCGCCCTCGGCCAGGACTGGGCGACGAAAATGTTTGAAACGACCAGCCACGACTTTGGCACGGTTGCCCGTGGGGAACGCGCGGAATTCGAGTTCGTCCTGGAGAACCTCTACGTGGAAGACGTGCATATCGTCGGGGTGCGGACAAGCCGTTGATGCACCGGTGAACGGATTCTATTGGCTTGACTTCCCGGGGCTGTCCATGCAAACTCAAGCAGTTGCCACCCAAGCCCAATGAACAACCGACACACACCATGAGAATCTCGGCACTGCTTTCCTGTCTTCTCTTCCCCCTCGCGTTTGCCCACGCCGCCGATCCGGCCACCTCCACGAAACAAATGACAATGAGAGACAAGCCGGACGGCGCCCAGACTGCCGTGTTCTGGGCCAGCGATCCGGTCGGCCCGGGCGAGACGGTGTTGATGATCGGCGAAGGGTTTGGCGAGAACCCCGACATTAAGGTCGTCCGCCTGGCAGATGGGTCGGCAGGCCAACCGGCCGCCGCGCCCGTGGCCTGGCCTGGCAACGGACAGCATCTCAAAGCGGCGCAAGCTACCCGGCAGTCGCTCAAGTTCGCCCTGCCAGCCGACTGGAAGCCGGGCGTATTCGCGGCGCGAATCACGGGCCCAAGCAATTCGGTCGTCGTGCTGTTGAACGTGCCGCAAGTCTGGTGGGCGCAGGGCAACCTGGGTGTCGATGCCAGCGCGGGCGGCTGGATTCGTCTGTTCGGCAAGAACCTCGGCTTGAGAGCGTCTGGCAAAACCGGAGTCACTACTCGTTCTTCACCGAGCTTTTCAGAGGTTCTGTCAGAGCCTCTGAAGCAGAAGGAAGCGACGACGGCCACGGCCTGGCTGGCCGGCCCTCAAACATTGGTGCTTCCCGCTGCCGCCGATGACCATGCGGCCAGGCTAGCGCTGCCCAAGGAACTTCTGCCGGGTCAATACAAAGTCCGTTTCCACAGCGGATTGGGCGGCGCCGCAGCCTGGAGCGAGCCGCTGTCGCTGCGCGTGGTCGTGCCTCGACCCTGGCCCCAGGCGGTCTTCAATGTCAGAGATTGCGGGGCGGAGGGCGACGGCGTCAAGGACGATACGCAGGCCGTGCAAACCGCCTTGGAGAAGGCCCGCCAGAACGGCGGCGGGCAGGTCTTCTTCCCGGCGGGCCGATACCGGCTTTCCGGCCCTCTCAAGATTCCGCGTTGGACCGTCTTGCACGGCGAGGACCGGCAACGGGCCTGCCTGGCCTGGGCTAATCTGCCCAAGCCGCCCGACGTGCTCCTGGGCGGTACGAACTCGTTCGGTATCGAGGAACTGACGATCTATGCGCAGAACTATCGTCACGTGATCGCCGGCGACCTGGGGGACCAGCCCGGGGCTGGCGACGTATTCTTGCGGGGCGTGCGGGTCCGCGCCAACGCGTTCCGCGGCCACCCGACGATCGAAGAGGTGGACGCGCGATTTCGTGAAGCTCAGCAGCTTTCCACCGGCGGCGGCGATACGGTACGGCTGGGCGGTCCGAACGTCGAGATCACCGATTGCGACCTTTACGGCAGCGGCCGCGCCCTGTTCCTCAGCCGGGTCCGCGGCGGATGCGTCCGCGGCAATACGCTGGTCAACGGCCGCTGGGGTTGGTACTGTATCTCCGGCAGCGACGGGCTTATCTTCGAAAACAATCTCCTCACGGGTGGCGATCTCATGTCGACCGGCGGCGGCCTGAACTGCCTCGACGGCTCGACCTATTCTCAAGACGTGTACTTTGCCCACAACCGGCTCCGCCTCATGCACGGCTGGGACCGCGAGGCCATGACCAGCGATGCCGGCGGCGACGCCTACTTCGGCAAGATCCGCTCGACGCGCGGTACCACCGTGGTCCTGGCCGCCGCGCCAAAATGGGATGGGCGGAGTTGGATCGGGGCTGGCCTGTTCGTGCTCCAGGGCCAAGGGGCCGGCCAATATCGCCGCATCGTGGGGCATGCGGGCTCGACAATCGAGATTGACCGGCCCTGGGCCGTGCCGCCCGGCGCCCAATCGGACCTTTGCATCACAATGTTCCAAGGCCATTACCTGATCCTGGACAACGATTTCACGGACACGGGGGCGCTGCAATTCTACGGCACCTCGATCGAGTGCCTGGCGGTCGGCAATCGCGGCACGCGGATGCAGGGCATCCGTGGCGCGGGCATGTGGTACGACGGCTACCAGCCAAGCTGGTTCTGCCAGTACCTGGGCAACGAGATCCTCGAAGGGAACTACTACCACTGGGACTCGGCCAGCGACGCGGTCATAGAAGTGAGCAGCAGCGCGCCGCCGCCGTATACCGGCACGATGAATCGCGGCGCGGTCGTGCGGGGCAACCATCTCTGGAACCACGCCCAGATTCGTGTCGCCGGCCAATGCCGCGACGCGGTCATCGAGGGCAACCGCGTGGAAGACGTCGATCAGGGCATTTTCATCAGCCGCGAGGCCCGCGACGTGCTCTCGGTGAACAACACGTTCCGTGGCGTGAAGCACCCGGTCGTGGACGAAGAAGCGGTCCGCAAGGCGGCCGAGGAGCGCATGAAGCGTTACCTGGGCCGTCGCGAGCCGGTGGCCATGTGGACGTTCGACGCGATCCAGGAGGGCAGTTTTGCCGACATCTCGGGCAACGGTTTTGCGGCCGCCGTGGAGGGTGGCGTCAGCGTGACCGACGGTGTGCGGGGCCATGCGGCCCGTTTCGACGGCAAGGGCTATCTCCGCGTGGAGGAGCCAGCCGTGTTCAACGCCCCCGACGTCACGGTTTCGCTGTGGATCAAGCCCGCCATGCTGTCTGGCCGCCGCGGTCTGGTGGCCAAGCGATTTGCCGGCAGCGGGACGCCGCTGGTCATCACGCAGCAGGGGGCCTGTATCGGCTTCGAGGCGGCCGACGCTGACGGGCGCTGGCCCTTCAACTTTACCTCCCCGGCGGTTCTCAAGGCCAAGCAATGGACGCACGTGGCCGTCACGGTCCGCCGCGGCATGGGGATTGCCATCTATGCTGATGGCCGCCAGGTCGCGGAGAAGAAGACCGTGCTGGACCGTGTGCCAAACAACGAGCCGCTGATTCTCGGCCGCGAGGCCTGGGGCGGCGATCCGCCCAAGGGCGACACGCCCGGACCGTACGTCGGCCTGATCGACGAATTGAAAATATGGACCCGCGCGCTGCCGCCGGCCGAGATCCAGGCGGAGTACGACAGCGTGCAAAATGTACGGAAATGAACGACCACGCGGCTAGCGGTCGAAAAAGGACGGCATACGACGAGGCCCGTTGACGAGAATTCCGACGGATATTACCTGTAAGGGGCGACCGACGAATAACTTCCGGATTGAGGTGGCATGCTTTAAGGCATGCCATTCTCACAGAAACACGGAAGTTATTTATCGTCCGGTCCGTTAGAACTCGCTATCGGGACGCTGCGGACGGGCGGGCTGGTTTCCACGCGGGCCATCATCATCCGCACCGCCTCGATCGTCTGGGCCACCTTGGTCATCGGGGCCTCGGCCGCCGGGTCCGCGCCGGCCTTGGCCGCGTTGACCATCCTGGGCGCCAGGGCCATTAGGTCCTCCAGGGCCGCCTCGTCCCATGCGAGGGGGACGCGTCTCGGCCAAGATTTTCTTCTGGGCCGGTGTGAGGATCTTATCGAGCTTGGCCTTGGTTTCCTTTTCTAGATCGGCCAGTTGCTTTTGCTGGTCCTTGGTCAGTTTCAACCTCTCAAGGACGAAGGGTGGCACGATGTGGACTGCGCCCGGGGCGCCAAACTCGCCGGGGCCTCTCGGGCCACCACGGCCGCCCGGGCCGCCCGGACCGCCGTCCTCGCGCGGGGGCGGAGGCCCATCGGGACCTTCTTCCTGGGCCATTGCCCGTACGGCAATCGCGGTGACCGCGAGAATACTGAACGCCAAGACGAAGTGCGGAAAACGTCGCATGAGAGACTCCTGAAGAAAGGGGGAAACGAAAACTCGCTCGGTTACGGCGGTATCTTTCAAAGGCCAATATATATTAAGGGCGACTGCCAAGCAATTATTGCAGATATTCTGGCCGGGATTCTACAGGAACGCGCAAATCAGGCATGGTTCAAACCAGGGTAACACCTTGCTGTCACACACCGAAAGAACTAAACTCTAGGAGGCCAAGTACTTGTCACCTCTCTGCCGGTCGATTATTCTTGAGCAACGAATTGTAAGTCGAGGGTGGACAATCGCTTTGGGGCGTTCGTATGACAACGGGAGCAAAGATCGGCGCATGGTCGGCCATGGGGCTGGCCCTGGTTATGGTGATCGGCTTCGGCGCATATTTGAACACGGAACGACTGTTGGAAGCGAACCGGCAGGTGCGGCACACCCACGAGATCATCGAGGGCCTGGAGCATGTTCTCTCAGTGCTCAAGGATGCCGAGACGGGCCAGCGGGGCTTCATTATCACCGGCGAGGATCGCTACCTGGAACCCTACGATGCGGCGGTAGACGAGTTGCCGCACGACATGGACACGGTCCACGATCTGCTGGGCGATGACACGACCGAGCAGGCATCGCTCCAGCAGGTCCAGAAACTCTCCGATGTCAAACTTGCTGAAGTGCGGCTCACGATCGAACTGCGGCGGAAGTCCGGCCTGAAGGGCGCTTTGCCGGAGATCCTCACCGATCGGGGCAAGAAGACCATGGATGCCTTGCGGGCCGTGATTGGCGAAATGGAGGCCCACGAGCAACAATTGTTGGACGAGGGCAACCGCACGGCCAGACTCGACGCCCGGCGTACCTTGTGGGCAATTACGGTGTGGGTACCCGTCGCCTTGCTGGTACTGGCCGGGGCGGCCGTGGCCCTGGTGCGGACGGTGCAGTTTGGCGGCGTAGCCGCGAAGGTCACGTCGCCCAAGAAAAGATGGAGCCTGCTTGCCCTCCAATACCTTTCTGCAGCGGTGATCGTGGTCGTGGCGGTGGTGCTGAAGATACGGTTGCAGGAGGCCTTTGGCCCGCTGCCCACGTTTGTCACGCTTTATCCGGCCGTCCTCCTGGCGGCCAGTATCGGGGGCGGCGGCCCGGGGGTTCTGGCGACGGTGCTCGCGGCGCTGGCGGCCGATTACTGGCTCATCCCGCCCTATGAGTCGTTTACCATCGACGAGCCCCACGACGTTCTAGCCCTGGGGATATTCACCGCCGCCGGTCTGTTCTTGAGCATTTTGGCCGAACGCCTCCGCCGAGCCCGCTGGGCCGAGGCGACCAGTGCGGCGCAGGAACGGCAGTTGCACGAATTATCGCGGCTCAACGAGGAACTCACGCAGCAGTCGGAAGAGCTCTCGCAGCAGGCCGAGGAACTTGCCCAGCAGAACGAGGAACTGCAAACGCAGTCCGAGGAGATTCATGGGTTGGGCACGGAGTTGCAACACCGCGAGAACCTGCTGCAAGAGCTGCTGGAGGCGGCCCGCCTGTCCGCCACGGAGCAAACCGTGGTCCAGGACATTTGTGCGGCAGCCAAGCAGATGTTTGGTCCCGCCGCCGCTGCCGTCATAGTCTTTGAGCAGGAAGCCGACCGCTTGCTGGTCCGCGGGCAGGCGGGGCTAGGGCCAGAAGGGGCGAAGGTCCACTCGTATCCCATGACCTGTTTCGCAAAGCTGGTCATCGCCGAGAACAAGACCGCCGCGTTGGCCGACGCCGCGCTCCGTCCGGACGTTTCCATGATCCAACCTCCCGGTGAGGATGCGTTTCGGGCCGTCTTGGCCGCTCCCTTGCGCACGGAGGGACGGCCCTTCGGCACCGTGGGTATTTACAGTCACCGGCCCCAGGAGTGGACGGTCGATCATTTCCGCCTGGCGGAATGGCTGGCCGGCCATTGTACGAATATCCTGGAAACACTGAGGATTCAGGACTCCTTGGCGCGGCTGGCGGCCATCGTTGAGTCTTCCGACGACGCGATCCTCTCCACCGATCTTAACGGCATCATCCAGACATGGAATGAGGGGGCCGATCGCCTCTTCGGTTACCGTGCCGAGGAGATCATCGGCCAACCGGTCACGCGGCTGCTGCCGCCGGGGCGGGGCCACGAAGAGACGCTGATCCTGGATCGTGTTGGCGGCGGCGAACGCGTGGACCATCTGGAAACGCTGCGCGTGACCAAGGATGGAGAACTGCTCGACGTGTCCGTGACCGTTTCTCCGGTGAAGGGCCGCGATGGGCGGATCACGGGGGCCTCGAAGATCCTCCGCGACATCACCCAGCGCAAGCGCGCCGAAGAGGCCCTGCGGCAGACGGCCGAAGACCTCGTCCGCTCGAACAAGGACCTCGAGCAGTTCGCCTACGTAGCCTCGCACGACCTCAGAGAGCCGCTGCGGATGGTGACCGGATTCATGAGCCTCTTGAAGGACCATTGCCAGGGGAAACTGGACGCCAAGGCCGACCAGTACATCGGCTTCGCCACGGAGGGGGCCTCGCGAATGCAATCGCTGATCGACGATCTGCTGATCTACTCGCGTGCCGGCCGCAGCGAGGTAAGCGAGCCTACGGACCTGGAGAGCGTGCTGGACAGCGTGTTGCAGACCCTCGCCGCCCGCATCGAAGAATCGGCCGCAACGATCACGCGCGACCCCCTGCCCGCAATCGCAGCCAATCGCCTGGAATTGACCCAAGTCTTCCAGAACCTGATCGCCAACGCCCTCACATTCAAGGGAGAGCGAAAACCCGAGATCCACATCGGCGCTCGGCGGCAGGCCAATGCCTGGCTGTTATCGGTCCGCGACAACGGCATCGGCATCGATCCGCAGTTTGCCGAGCGCATTTTCATGATCTTCCAGCGGTTGCACACCCGCGAGCAGTACCCGGGCACCGGCATCGGCCTGGCCATCTGCAAGAAGATCGTGGAGCGGCATGGGGGCCGCATTTGGGTCGAGTCCCAGCCGGAAAAAGGCTCGACGTTCTGCTTTACGATTCCTGATCTAGGAAGGAAATAAGGATGAAAGCGGTGGAAGTGTTGATGATCGAAGACAACCAGGGCGATGTGGTGTTGGTCGAGACGGCCATTGATAAGGCCAAGCTCCCTTACCACATTACCGTGGTGAGCGACGGCGCGGAGGCCGTGGAGTACCTTCACCGCCGCAGCAGTTATGCCACGGCGCCGCGGCCGGACCTGATCCTGCTGGATCTGAAACTCCCGCGAAAGAACGGTTGCGAAGTGCTCGACGAGATCCTCCACGACCCCTGCCTGGCGCAAACACCGCTCGTTCTCCTGAGTAGTTCCAAGTCGGAGTTGAAGCGGGCGCGGTCCTACGGGCTACCGCCGGAATGCTATCTGGAGAAGCCCTGCACCTATCAAGGCTTTGTAGAACTGGTGCTGGCCATCGAGGCCTTCCGCGGCAAGGCTGCGAAGGAGGCGCAGCCATGACCGCCGATCCCATGCGCATCCTACTAGTGGAAGACAATCGCCCCGACGCCGTCCTGTTGCAGGAGATGTTGGCGCGGGACGTCCAAGGGCAATTCGAGATTCTCTGGGCGAGTTCCTTGCGCGACACGCTGAACCGCCTTACCGTGGAGCACTTCGATGCGGTCCTCTTGGACCTCTCGCTGCCCGATTCGAACGGACTGGACACGGTTGTGCGGGTTTGCGCCGCCGCGCCGGCGCTGCCGATCCTGGTGATCACGGGTTTGACGGACGAGCAGGTCGCCAACGAGGCCGTACGTTGCGGCGCGGAGGACTACCTGGTCAAGGGCCAGACCGACGCGCGGTCGATCGCCCGCGCAATCCACTACGCCATTGAGCGGAAGCGGATCGGCGAGGCCTTGAAGGAGGCCAAGATTTCCGCCGAGCAGGCCAAGGCTGCCGCCGAGCAGGCCAACCGCGCCAAGGACCACTTCCTGGCGGTCTTGAGCCATGAATTGCGCACGCCCCTGACGCCGGTGGTGATGGGCTTGTCGCTGCTGCAGGACCGGTTGGACCTCGATCCGGGGCTGCGCGAAACACTGGAAATGGTCCGTCGCAACGTGGAAATGGAGGCCCGGCTGATCGACGACTTGCTGGACGTCTCGCGCATCGCGCGGGGAAAAATCGAGTTGCACCGTAGCACGATCGAATTGTGTACGACCATCCGCCGGGCGGCCGAGGTCTGCGCGCCCGATATCGAGGGGCGCAAGCTGCGCTTCGACGTCGACCTGGGGACTGCCGCTCCCTATTGGGTCGATGCCGACGCCGCCCGCCTGCAGCAGGTCTTCTGGAATCTGCTGAAGAATGCCATCAAGTTCACGCCGCAGGGCGGGACCGTCGGCATCCGTTGCCGGCCCGACGGCAGCCAAGTGGTGGTCGAGGTGCGCGACAGCGGGATCGGAATCGAGCGGGAGGCCCTGTCGCGGATTTTCAACGCCTTCGAGCAAGTGGAGCGCTCGATCACACGGCAGTTCGGCGGCCTGGGCTTGGGACTGGCGATCAGCAAGGCGCTGGTGGAAATGCATGGGGGCCGGATTGAAGCCCAGAGCGAAGGTCGCGACCGGGGGGCGTTGTTTTGTGTTTGGCTGCCGTTGACTGTGCCCGCGGGGGCGCCGCAATCGCCTCGGCCTGCCGCCGCGCCGCGGCCGACCGTCCGCCCCTTGCGCATCTTGCTGGTGGAAGACCACGGTGTCACGGCCAAGATGATGGGGACGGTGTTGACAGCGGACGGCCACACCGTGGAAACGGCCGGCGACATCGCTACGGCCCTGGAATTGGCTGGCCGGAACGCCTATCATCTGCTGCTCAGCGACCTGGGACTGCCCGACGGCAGCGGCCACGACCTGCTGCGCCAACTGCGGCAGCGCGGGCACCAATTCCCCGGTATCGCGCTGAGCGGCTACGGTCAGGGGGAGGACATTCAGCGCAGCCGCGAGGCGGGTTTTGCCGCTCACTTGACGAAGCCTGCCTCGCGTGAAGCCGTGATTGCCGCCATTGCCGCGGTCACGGCCACGGTACCCGCCCTGGAGCCGAGAGGCGAATAAAAATGCGACCGCTGACCGGTATTTCGCCAAGGTGGAGGTAAGCGCTTGCCTTAGCCGCGCGTCAGGGTTTCCCCCATCCCGAACGGCTTACCGCGGTGGTAAACTGAAATCTAACGTAAGCAATCATCCTGGGACATTCGCCGCATTTCGCGTGCAGAAACATGATTGCTCGTCCGTTGCCGGCAAAGAGAGGTCGCCATGTACATGGAGGTATCCGAAAAAGTGGAGATGCGGAACGAAAGACTGCCGCACGCCCCGGCAGTGGTTCAGGAGTGGGTGGAGACACATGGCATGGTGCAGAACAACGACGCCGAGGCTGCCAATAGGGCTAAGGGCCAGTTCTTGACCAGCATGAGCCACGAGTTCCGCACGCCCATGAATGCCATCTTGGGCATGATCGACGTGGCCCTGCCGAGAGTGACCGATAGTACGGTGCAGGACTGCCTGCAAACGGCCCGGGGAGCGGCCGCAATGCTCTCCGCGTTTCTCAACGATCTGCTGGAATCAGCGAACGTCGAATTGGGCCGCGGCGAGCTGGGCGAGGAGAGCCGGTTCTACTTCACGGTCCCCCTGCCCGTGGTGCAGAGGCTTCCCGCCGGCAATGAAACCCAGGCCGTTGTCTCGGCGGCTGCCCGCGCCGCGCTGCACGTCCTGCTGGTGGACGACAATCCCGCCAACCAGAAGTTGGCCGCGTACTTCTTGCAGGGGCGGGGGCATTGCGTCGAGATCGCTGGCGACGGCCGTGAAGCGGTCTTTCTGTGCGGACAGAACCGCTACGACGCGGTCCTGATGGACGTGCAAATGCCGGAGATGGACGGTTTGGAGGCTACGGCCGCTATCCGCCAACGCGAAAACGGCGGCAGTCGCGTGCCGATCATCGCCATGACGGCCCACGTCCTCAAGGGTGACCGCGAGCGGTGCCTGGCCGCGGGAATGGACGCCTTTATCAGCAAGCCGATCAATCGCAATACGCTGCTCGAAGTCGTCGAACGGTTGGCCCAATCGCGGGCGGCCATGCCTGCGCATTGCGATCATCGCGAGCGGCGCAATGGCAAGGCCCATGACGGCGCACAGGAACGGTGCGACGAGCGCGCTGATCCGGAACCGGTGTCTCTCTCCGCCAGTCTCTCGGGCCCAGTCACCGGTGACCAGGTTTTCGACTTCGACGCGGCCTTGGCAAGCCTGGGCGGTGAAATGGCGATTTTCCGGGAAATGGCAGCGTTTTTCTTCCGCGACGGATTGAATCTCTTGACTGAGATCCCGGCCGCCGCGATGGCCGGCCAGGCGACGGTTGTGGAGAAAAAAGCCCACCGTCTCAAAGGCACAGTGCTCTACCTGGGGGCCGGGACTGCCGTCAAGGCCATCGCCCGCGTTGAAGTCCTTGCGCGTTCCGGCGATTTGAGCGACATCGTTCCGGCAATCCGCGCGATGGAAGCGGAAGTGATGCGGCTGGCCGAGGCGTTGCGCTGCCACCGGGCCTGAGAGCTGCGTTCACGGGCAACCGACGAACAGCTTCCGGATTTGCGTGGCATGCCTAAAGCCTTCTAGGCTAGGCATGTTTGCCGCAAACATGTCTAGCCTAGAAGGCTTAAGGCATGCCACCCTCGCAGAAACACGGAAGTGATGCGGCTGGCCGAGGCATTGCCTCAGCGCCAGTGCCAGAACCAGTCCCAGTAGGTTTCGAGCAACTGGAAATTGGGATCGTCGGGGGGCAGATCGAGTTCGATCAGCGGAACTTCCCTGTCTTGGTCGCCCTGGCGGATCTTGCAGACAATCCCGTCAAACTCGTCGCCCAGACCAGTTGCAGGGTCGAACAGCGCAACGACAGTCCAAGGGTACTCCGCCACCTGATTGGCCGGCGCCGGCTCGGGGTACCATGCCGCGAAGGGGAGCGACAGGCTCTCGTAAAGATAACGGTAGTAGCGCCGCAGCGCCACAGCGTCGACCTTGGGCACGCGCCGCCTTTGGCTGCCGCCAAACGCCGCGCGGATCCGCTCCGTGCGAAGGTTTTCCGCCGACGACTCGGCGGGAAGTGGAGGAGTGGGCCGACCGGCTTGCATATATGCACAAACGTCCATGTATTTTCCTTTCGCGATTCTTGCCTCAAGCACGTCGCTCGTGAAGTGGAAGGCCGCCATGCGGCGGCAGCCAGATACTCACACCAGAGCCGCTTCGGCATAATCGCCGGCGGTCAGACAATGCTCGAGCTTCTCGTAAACCTCGGCCCGATGGATGGGCGCGTCGCCCGGTGCGACAAAACCGAGCTTCACTCGACGGCCATGCACCTCCAGGACGGTCACCACGATATTGTCCGCAATCACGATCGCTTCACCGCGTTTTCGAGTGAGTACCAACATGACAAGACTCTTCCTTGACTTCGAACTTGTTCCAAAAACCGACTTCGCACCAAATCTTTTCGGTACCGAGTATAAGTCTTTGATACAGGCTCTCTGGGAAAGAACGTTTCGGGAACACTCCCTGCGGCCGACCGCAAACTGCCGGCCCTTGGCAGCCAGCTACGTCGCTGGCCAACAGAATCCATACTTTAGTCTAGCGGGCAAATCGTTCTATCCCCATGATCCTCAAGCCAGCTTCAGGAAAGGGGGTGAACGGGATCGGGATTTCCCTTAGTACCTGGGGGTCAGGTTAATGCTTTTGAAACAGTTCTTTTGGTAAAATCTATGCTTTCGCGGGACATATGACTAGAATTCATGCGTAGTGACGATCTCAAGTACGCAACAGGGAAAGGTCGCCCATGAACGATCCTCAGGTGGAGGGGGCCGCAGCGGGCCAAGTCCAGACGGCAACAGAGAAGATTCACAATCGTCCTGATGATCTAGCGGCGGAGGTGCCGCGCGATTCTGCGCAGGCGCGGCTGGCCGCGATCGTGGATTCATCGGCCGACGCCATTATCGGCAAGTCGTTGGACGGCACCGTTCTCAGTTGGAATTCCGGCGCGGAGTTGATCTACGGCTATATGGCCGAAGAGATCCTGGGCAAGAACATCTCGATCTTGTTTTCGCCCGAGCATGCCGACGAGGCGCCGCGGATCCTCGAGCGGATTCGCCGCGGAGAGCGGGTGGTGTGCGACGATACCGTGCGGGTCAAGAAAGACGGCACGCCGATCGCCGTCTCGCTGGTGGTCTCGCCGCTGCGCGATGACGCCGGACAGGTTTACGGCGCCTCCACGATCGCTCGCGACATCACCGAGAGCAAGCGGGCCGAGACGGCCCTGCGCGACAGCGAGGCCCGGCATCGGGCCATCTTCGACGCCACGCTGGACGGCATCATTTCCATCGACGAGCGGGGGACGATCGAGTCCGCCAATCCGGCAGCCGTGCGGTTGTTTGGCTACGCGCTGGAAGAATTGGTCGGCGCCAACGTCCGGGTATTGATGCCCGCTCCCTATCACGAGATGCACGACACGTACCTGGAGAACTATCGCCGCACGGGCGTGCGCAAGATCATCGGCATCGGCCGCGAGGTGGTCGGCCGCCGCAAGGACGGCACGACATTCCCGATGGACCTTTCCATCAGCGAATTCTATGTCGGCGGCCGGCGGATGTTCACGGGGCTGATACACGACGCGACCGAGCGCAAAGCGGCGGAGGAGCAGTTGCGCGCGGCCCGCGACGAACTCGAAGACCGGGTGCAGCAGCGGACGGCGGAGTTGCAGCGGGCCAATGCGGAATTGGCCCAGGCGAAAAACGCGGCGGAGGCCGCCAGCCGGGCGAAGAGCGCCTTCCTGGCCAACATGAGCCACGAGATCCGCACGCCCATGAACGCCATCATCGGCATGACCGAACTCGTGCTGCAAAGCAAGCTCCTGCCCCGCCAGCGCGACTTCCTCAAGGTCGTCGCGGAATCGGGCGACGCCCTCTTGCGGCTGATCAACGACATCCTCGACTTTTCCAAGATCGAGGCGGGCAAGCTCGTGCTGGACTGCGCGGCCTTCGACCTCGTCGAAAGCCTCGGCGACACGATGAAATCGCTGGCGGTGCGGGCGCAGGCCAAGGGCCTGGAACTGATCTGCCGGATTCGCCCCGACGTGCCGGCGCTGGTCTGCGGCGACCGCGACCGGCTCCGCCAGATCGTGGTGAACCTAGTGGGCAACGCCATCAAATTCACCGAACGCGGGGAGGTGGAACTCGACGTGCGGCGGGAAGGGGCGTCGGACGACGAGGTGGACCTACACTTTGCCGTCCGCGATACGGGGATCGGCATCCCGGCCGAAAAGCAGAATGCCATCTTCGAGGTCTTCGAACAGGCCGACGCCTCGATGACGCGGCGTTTCGGCGGCAGCGGGCTGGGACTGGCCATCGTCTCCCGCCTGGTGGAACTCATGGGCGGCCATATTTGGGTCCAGAGCGAGATGCGGCGGGGGAGCACGTTCCACTTTACGGTCAAACTCGGGCTGGCGTCCGAAGATGCCGGCGGACGACCAGCGGCGCGCCCGGTCATCATTCAGGGAACGCGGGTCCTGGTGGTCGACGACAATGCCGAGAACCGGCAGATTCTCGAGGAAATCCTGCGCAGTTGGGCCATGCAGCCGACCAGCGTGTCGGGCGGCGAGGAGGCACTACAGGCCCTGCGCAGCGCCCGGCAGGCGGGCGTGCCCTATCGCCTCGTGTTGAGCGACGCGCAGATGCCCGGCATGAACGGCTTCGCCCTGGCCGAAAGGATCCGCAACGAACCGGACCTGGGCAACACGATCATCATGATGCTTACTTCCGGCGACCACCCCGACGACGTGGCCCGCTGCGAGGAACTGGGGATCACCGCCTATCTGATGAAACCGATCAAGCAGTCGGAACTTCTGGAGGCGACGATGCTGGCGCTGGGGATCGCTGCCCCGGCCGAGGCCGATCTGGACGTCGGGCGCATCCGCGGGGATGTTCCCCCGCTGCAAATCCTGCTGGCCGAGGACAGCCTGGTCAATCAGAAGTTGGCGGTGGCCCTCTTGGAAATGCACGGCCACACGGTCACGGTCGCCTCCAACGGCTGGGAGGCCATCAGCGCCCTGGAGTCGCGGCGATTCGACGTGGTGCTGATGGACGTGCAAATGCCGGAGATGGACGGGCTGGCGGCCGCCGCAGCGATTCGCGCCCGCGAGCAGGCGAGGGGCGGCCACGTCCCCATCGTGGCCATGACGGCACATGCCCTCAAGGGCGATCGCGAAGTCTGCCTGGAGGCCGGCATGGACGAGTACGTGGCCAAGCCGATCCGCGCCGAGCAGCTTTTTGCCGCCATCGATGCCGTCATCCCCAGATCGCAGGTGAAGCCCGCCCGCCCGTCGCCGCCGGCCAGCGGCGTCGACTGGTCCGAAACCTTGCGGTCCGTGCAGGACGACCCCATCCTGCTGGCCTCGATCGTGGACGCGGCCCTGGAAGAGATTCCGCGTTTGATGACCACGATCGAACAGGCCGTCGAGGAGCGGGACCCGACCGAATTGCGGCTTGCGGCGCATACGCTCAAGGGGTCGCTGCACTACTTCGGCGCGGCTGCGGCGGTCCAACAAGCGTCTTACCTGGAGCAAATGGGGCAAACGAGCGATCTGCACAACGCGCCGCAGGCCTTGCAGGCGCTCGACGTCGCGGCCCAAGAGGTCGTCCGTTGCCTCTTCGAATACGTGCAGTCCACCGCGCCGCCGGCGCCCCTCGATCAGGAAAAAGGCCGGCGTGTGAAATAAAGACCGGCGAATCAATTAGCGTCGTATTGTCGCCTTTCGCTCCGCGAAAGCAGCGCCACTTTCGCGGAGCGAAAGGCGCCAGTTATTTCTGCGCCGGTCCTCAGCGATCAGGAGTTCTCTTGCACCCATTGAAAGGCCCGGCGGTTCAATTGCGCGCCAGTCTGCACGTTCAACTTGGTCTTGATGACCTTGCGGTGCGATTCCACGGTCTTGGGACTCACTTGCAACTTGTGGGCGATCTCCACCGTGCTCATTCCCTGGCCAATCATCTCGAACACCTGCAACTCCCGGTTGGAGAGGGCCTCCGTGGGACTGTGGTCCAACGGCTTGCCGACGGCGGCAAGTTGCAGCAGACGCGTGGTCATGTGCGGACTGAGATAGACCTCGCCGCAGAGGATCTGCCGCACGGCCGCCACGATCTTGGGCATCGGTTCCCGCTTGGAAACATAACCGCCGGCCCCAGCCCGCAGGACGCGGCCGGCAAACGTCTCTTCATCGTGCGCAGAGTAAACGAGGATCTTGATCGACGGCCAGCGCGATTTGATAAAGTCGATCAACTCGATGCCGTCCTCCCCGTCCAATGACAGGTCGATGATCACGACATCGGGATGCTCTTCCTCCACCAGTCGCAGCGCCACCTCCGTGTTTTCCGCTTCACCACAAATCTCCAGGTCAGCCTCGCGGCCAATCGCCAAGGCAAGCCCTTGACGCACGACCGGATGGTCATCCACGATCAGGATTCGGCGACGATTCAAGGCGACAGACGAATTGCTCATGATGCACCGGGTATTACAGAGGAATTAATCCTACGATCTCAGAATAACACGCATTGGCCATCAGGGGAAGTAGACTAGTCGCCTCCAATCAGAAAAAAGTGCTTCCGGCGGCGTTTCTCAAGCGTTGCCCGCCGCGACCAGCCCACCGTATCGGGTCAGGCAGTGACCTGGCCACATCGAAAAAAGGGACCTCTTGGCGGTTTTGCGGCGATTTTCTACGTCCACGGGTGTATTCGGCTTTCGCTAAAGATATTGCTCACACGGAGAAAACTGCGGGGAAAAAAACGCTTGACACTCTAAGGATAGTCCTGGCACAGCCGAAGGCCGTAGGCAATTTGTATCCAATTTGTATCCATTTTCTTGGTACGCGTTATCATTTTGTTGCCATTTTGTGTCATTTTTTGGGTGCGTGTTCATTGGTATAGCATCTAGGGGTAGGGCACACGGCGTTCTCTGGCGGCTATTTAAGTGCAGAGTCAGAAAAATAATTAGTTGCTGCCACGGCGGGTGCGGTGGTTCGCGACCGTTGCCCGGGCCGTAGGGTGGGGAGAGGTACGAGCTCCACACGCCACTGCTTCCGCGCAGCCGCCGGCGCGGACGCCGACCTGCGCAAGTCGGCGCCGCGCGTTGCTAATGGCCCCCGGTTCGCTACGCCGGGGGCCGGTTGAATTGCCAAAGAACAATCCGCAAGCAATGTAGGCCGCGAACTTGTCGCAGCGCAGTTGCCAGACGGGCATCGCTGCTTGCGGGAGGTACGCGCCGCGTCCTGTGCTGGTCGCTGTAGTACGGGCTACATCTATACAGTACGCCGGCCCCGACGCAATCATTTGTCAAGTCGAGTCTCGAATTCTCGTTGCCCCAGCGCAGTTCCGGCACGGCCGTTCGAAGTCCCGGCTTTATCCGGTCGCCGCGAGTACTACCGCGGTAGTAGAGTGGTTGACCCGTAACGCGAGCCGCAGATTCCGTGCCGAAGTTGTTGGGGCTCTTGGATGTCCGGCAGGCTCATCAAGGGGGCCTGCACGGATATTCGGGCAGCGATGACGGCGGCGGCCGGGCGTTGAGCAAGTGCGGCGGCCAGAAGTGAGCCCGTTACCTGCCGGGATGATGGTCGATGCTGGTTACAGGCAAGTACGGGACCGGGATGCCGAGACGGTGACA
>Ga0181520_10003390_pt1 | contig 28115 bp, 53 predicted proteins | sample PEATcosm2014_Bin_29_FD_132451 | JGI IMG/M metagenome (GOLD analysis project Ga0181520, IMG submission 132451) | Peatland microbial communities from MTU Mesocosm Facility, Houghton, MI, USA - PEATcosm2014_Bin02_30_metaG | ecosystem: Environmental > Terrestrial > Soil > Wetlands > Peat | place...
ACCCTCGCAGCGGGTGCAATGAAAAGGGCTCATGGCATTAACAGGGTCCAGACGCTTCGGTGGTCGTAATCCATCTTGACTAACCCATGCTCGGCGGCGATCCTCTCGCAGTAGCCCTTGTCGATCTCAAAGAGGGTGCAATTCAGGCCCAGTTGCTTGCAGACGCGGAGCGTCGTGCCTGTGCCGGCGAAAGGATCGACGACGTTGCCCTTGGGCGGTGTGGTCAATTTCAGGCAGCGCTCCACCAGCCCCTCGTTCAATTGGGTCGGGTGCCATGCCCGGCGTTGCTTGCTGTTGCCGGTGACACGGGTGAAGTCGAACACGTCGCCCGGCACGCGCCCACGGGGATCAGCCCGCTTGTCGCCGTTCTCTTGCCGCCAGGAGGGCACGCGGATGGCGTCGGGGTAAAGCGGTGCGCCGGCCCGTTGGAAGCGGATCAGCGGCCGGTGGTTGTTGCCCAGGTCGTGGTGGTTGTGCTGTCCGAACGTGTAGGTTTGGACACAGGGCTTGACGGTGAGCGTCTTGCCGTAGGACTCTTGCAAGGCGCAGACGATGCGGCCAATCTCGAAGGTCCATTTGGCGTTGTACGAGAGCCAGATGGTCTTCGCCTTGGCGACGAACATACAAAGCCACCTTTGCAGCAGGCCCACGTACTCCTCTTCGCTGTGCTTGTCCTTGTAGGTGTCGTATCCCAGGCCGATGTTGTCGGGTGGGTCGGCGAAAATGGTGTCGATCTCCTCCATGTCGGGGAGCCACTCCATGCAGTCCATATTGATAAGCCCGTGTTTCATTTAATCTCTCCGTTGGTAACGAACCCGTGCCAGTGGCCGATCTTGCTGGCGTCAATGGATGGGGTGATGGTCAGGTTGTGGAAGTCTTCGCCGTCGATGGTCCAGACGTGGTTCTCAGTCGGCTGGTGGGCCTTGAGATAGGCGTCGTCGATGGCCTCGTGGCCCCTGTGGTGGAAGACCACGCCGACACGCTCTTGCTGGCAGTGCGGGCAGAGGAAGGTGAGTCCGACACGCGGGCCGCCCGGTTCAAAGGCATACCAGCGCGGATCAAGGTCAATGAGTGTTGTCATTTGGCACAGGGGTCGATGGCATAGATCACTTCCCATTTCTCGTACTCGTAATCCTGCCGAGCCTTGAGAATCCGATAGATGGCGGAATGCTCGCCGCTGCGGGCAGCTTCCAAGTCCCATTGCTGGTCAGGGTTGATCCAGTCGTGGTAACAACCTTCGCTGTCCAGCTTGTCGAATAGCAGCTTCATTGCTGCATTGACTTGCTCGCGGTTGTCGATCAGCCAGTACGTGACACCGTGCTTGCCCTCGTGGGCCAGGATGCGGGCTTGATTCATTTGTGGAACCTCACGGTGATATAGGTGCCCAGCCAATTGCCGGCCCCGAAGGCGACGACGGCGAAGATGTTCTTTTCGACAATGAGCACCGTCGAGACCAGGGCCAGCACGTAGATCAAGAGGGCCTGGTTTGCGGCCCGCACGGCTTGCCGGTTGCGGACGGAATTCACGCAGGCCGCCCACAGCATGTCGTAGATGAAACCGCAGATGAAGGCGGTCGTAATCAGGACTAACTCAGCCATCGGAACCTCCAACCAAGCAGATCAACGTATCGCACCCGCCCCTCCCGCTCGCTGAAAAGCGGCGGATGGTCACGGAGGCGTTTCATGTGGATGCCCCAGCCCAGAATGCGAAACCACAGATAGCCGGGGCTCTTGTGACAGCAGAACAGGCCGTAGTCGAAAAGCGGATTCATGGCACTAAATCAAAAGGGTGTAACAACGGTCAGGTGTGCGAACGACTTCCATCAAGTAGTCCAGGCCGCCCATCGCAAGGATCATGCCGGAACCGTTGTAGATAACCAGCTTCCCCAGCGGGCGACCCTTGGCGGCGGCCAGCTTGCCCAATTCGACTTGGACATCCTCGCACCATCCCAACGAACGCACGGCCTTCCTGGGAAAGTCCAGATGGAAATGTGTCAGCGATGCGTCAAGCACGATAGCTCTCACACGTTGAGGGTGTAGTTGGCATTCATAAAGTCGCCGGGGTGCATCCAGTACCCCGCCTCCTGCACGGACATTGCATCGCCCACGCTGTTGAAGATCGTCACCCTCTTCACGTAGGCGTGCTTGATGACCGGCAGCCGGATGAAGTCCAGCTTGATGCGCTCGGCACCCGGCCGCAGATCGCGTTCGATTCGCCGGGGAGCACCCAGGTTGTAGCTGCCGAGATTGGTGTCGAGCCGGGCGTACCAGCAATCGAAGACGCTCAGGTCGGCGTCGAACAAGGGAAGCCTGGCCTTGACGTGTGCCAAGCCACGCACAATCGGTACGGGCGGGTTCGGCACGTTGCTGAAGGTGGGCGAGATACCCTCGAACTCGGACGGGTTGTAGGGAGCGCTCGTGCAGGGCATGTCGAAGCGAACCTCCGGCTTGCCACCCGGCTCGCCCAGCGTGCCGTTGTAGCCCTGCGTTTCCTCAAGCAGGACTTCCATCAGGGGCCTGCCCTTGGGCGTCTTGCGGCGGGCCTTCGACGACGACGAAACGCCGGCCGCCTTGGTTCTGGATTTCGTGCTTGGTGCCTTGCGCGTTGGCTTGGTTGATCTTTTCATTGCTCTCTTTCGTGCGGAATGACAGGGTGATGATGGGGACCAGTTCGTCCGGCCCCACGGCCTCGTTTTCATCCGTGTAGTTGATGTTGATGGCTCCATCCGTTTCGCCGGTGTAGTTGACGGCCGCCAGGAGGGCAGCAAAGCCTTTGATGAAGTGCTCGGGTGCCAGTCGTGACGTGCGGATGCGGTCCAGGGCGGCGGGGAGGATTGTTTTCAAAACTCGTACCCCGGCGGCAACTGGCGAGGAATCACGGTCGGCTGCGGCGGCGGTAACTCGCCGGAGAAGAGGGCGCTGACGGCCACGGGGTCGAGGGCCACGGGGAACGTGACGACGTTCTCGATGCTGCCCATCAGCGGTGGCACGTCGGCCTCTACGACCGACTCCGGCTCACAGTAGTTCACGCCGACGACTTTCAGGTAGTAGCCGATCCGCAGATCAGCCTCGGCGATGTTCTCGGCGCAGGCGATGATAAGCGCGATGTTGTCGCAATGGGTCGCGTAGTGGGCGTCACGATTGAGCGGTCGGAGGATTCTCGAAGGTTTCATGGTATCTTTCTAGTAGCGGTAAGTGTCTTCCTTGCCGTGGTGCCAGCGAACATGGTGGCGATTGCGGAGGATCAGCACGGCGACGACCGGCCAACAGAACAAGGCCACAATGAAGTCGGCGCGATAGCTGGTCGGTTTGCTGGCCAGAGCGGCGTCCGCCTTGGCGGTCAAGGCGGCACCGATGATCCAGACAATGATGAACAAAAGAGCGAACAGGAAAATCACGGTATTACCTCCCAATCGCCCTTGGGCGTCTCGTGCCAGAAATGGGACCAGGGATGATCGAAGCGATCCACCTGGACCTTGAAGACGCCATCGACCATTTGGCCGATGGCTGTCTCCCCGACGAGGGACGGATCAGAACCGATATAGCGAAACTGTCTCATGGCTCACCACTTGGGTTTGCGAACGCATTCCATGAAGAAGTTGTCCATCTTGCCGCCGTCCGACATGAGCACGTCCGACATGCCATCCAGGACTTCGCAGCGGGCCTTGCTGTCTTCCAGGCTCATTTCCTGGAAGACGTGGCCGCTGGTAATGGTGTTCCAGCACTTGGCGACCCGCGCTTCGAGGGCCAGTTGATGGGCCGTGCTGACCCGGCCGCGATGGTTCGCCACACGCAGCAATGGCGGGTTGCCGTCCATATACTTGGCGACCAACTCGTCCAGCATGAGCACCACGTTCTCGTCACCGACCTTCTCGCCCAACAGCCAGCCGTAGAGGCAAAGCTGGTCGGCGTACTCTTTCGAGCAGCCTTCCATGTAGCCGCTGTTGATTTCCAGGCCCCGGAAATTCATGGCTAGATAGTTGGTGTGCTCCTTCATGTGCGACCGGCTCGGCTTGTCGGTCTTGTAGGCGTCCCGGCAGAGCCGGTAGCCCTTCGTCGGGCTCGCCCCGTACTTGCTGCAATAGCCGTGGACCTTGAAGTCGTCGATCACGCTGATGCGGCCCTCGCCCAGGTCCAGCACGAACCGCACGTCGGGCTTGCCCAGGAAGGGCGCACCACCGACCGTGCCGGTGAGGGTGAATTCAAAGCGCGGCGGCTCGATGCTCTTCTGAAGCATGTCGAGCAAGTCCTTGTAGCCGCCGCAGAACTTGAAGGACTTGAAGCAGTGCTTGCCGGCATTCAGCGCGAAGTCGCGGCACTGGGGCTCGACCTGACTCTCGAAGATCGTGCCGAACTCGAATTGGGACGACATGGCGCTGCCGTAGAGCGCCCAACTCAATTCGCTCTTGACATAGGCGTCGAACGCGCTACCCACGGCCATCGGTGGTTCTTGGGGCAGGCGTGGGGCGGCCTTGTCCGCCAAGTACCGCATGTAGAACTCTTCAATGTCTTTCTCGAAGAGCGAGAGCGACGAATAGGAAAGGGATTTTGGTGTTCTCATAATCAAGTCCAGAGGTACTTACGGAGGTCGATCAGTCGTTTCAGCATGTCGTTGTCGAGATCGTAGTCGTCAACGCGCGCGTCGTTCTTGCGGACCATCCACCAAGCGTAGAGCGACCGGATGGCATCCCAATCGGCCTCTTCTTGGCGGGCACGCTCATGGCCGCAGTCGGTGACATAGAGCGTGTAAACGTCTTCATAAAAGTGCCCTTGCTCGCGCTCCACGAAGTCTTCCAAGATTTGGAAGGCGGCGAAGAGCATCAGGTGGTCGCGGTCGCACCACGTCGGCGGCAGGGCCTCACAGGTCACGACGTTGTACTTGTGCCACAGTCGGCACTTCAGCCAGTACCAGCGGTCGTTGAACCAGCCGCAGGCCGCTTGCAGCCGGCGTCGTAGGCTTCGGTTACGCTTGCTCATGGTTGCCTTCTGTCTACGAAAACTCCCGTTTCAGCCCGGAGGCTGAAACGGGAAGAGTTTCACGACTCGCCTCACGGCGTCTGGGCCTCAGTCGTTTCGGGCGGGTTGATCGTGATGGTGCCGCCCGTGAGTTGCACCGGGGCGCAGCCGTCCATCTGGATCGTGGCGCTCTCAATCGGGAGGGTCACGCCGGGCACCGGGAACTCCGCTGCCGGGCCGTCACCCGCCGTGGCCGCGACGGGATCGGCGGCCATTTGCTGGGCAACCACGGCGGCGGTGTCGTCCGGGTCCGTCACAGGGGCCGCGTCGGGGATGCCTACCGGGCCGGGTTCGCCGGCCGGGCCGGGATCGTCGAGAATTCCCTCCGGGGCCGCGTCAATCGGGGCATCGACGGGAAGGGCCGTGGCGTCCACAGGGGCGGCGGCCTCGGGCACACGCGCCTGGGCCTGGATGGCGGCGAACTGCTCGGCGACGGCAGCCGGGACCGGACCCGGCTGGCCCTGGCCCAGAATCCGGGCGACCATGAGTTGCTCGCGGACTGCCGGCGGCAGGGCCTTGAGCATCTTGATCTTGTTCAAGCAACAGTGCTTGGCCTTCTTGCCGGACCCGCAGGGGCACGGGTCATTGCGGCTGATGTACGATTGGCCCAGGTTGGCCGCCGCCTGCTTGCGGGCGGCCTTCAGTCTCTTCTTGGCGCGTGAACTCATGGTCTCTCGATTTCTTTCAGTTGAGGTTGTAGCCGAACGCATGGGCCGCCATGCCCAGGCCGGAAAGGACGACAACGAAGGCAATGTAGCCGTCGATGTCCCAGAAGCGCCAGGCCAGGGCTCCACCCACGGCGATGGCCACTCCAAGCACGGCTTGTCCGATTTTCTTGGCGGTTTCGTTCAAGACGAGCAACCTCCCGTGAAGTTGTCGCTGGCCCCGATGGGCTTGCTGACCGGGGCGATGTTCGGGTCGTCGGTTTGGGTGGCGGCCTCGACGGGGTTGCCCACGTTCTGCCAGCCGCCGGGGCCGTAAACCTGCCCTGACCCACCCTGCACGGTCCTGGTCTCCGGGTTGCGGTCCACGGGATCGACCATGCCGTTCTGGACGAGTTGGGTGTTAATGGGCTTGCTGTTGGTGACGATGTTCTGCATGACTGAAACTCACTTTCCGAGTGGAGCCTTGCCCCAACCCACTTGATGCCAGAGTCGTTCGTGGTAATAAAACAGGACCAGCTTCATGGCGAAACAGACGCCGGTGAAGGCAAGGCAACAGCCAAAGTTGCCAAACCACAGATAGGCCATCCACAGGCCCACCAGGTTGCTGAGAACTTCAAACGACAGACCCTTGGTGAGGGTCCGTTTCGAGGTACTGGAATCAGGCTTCATTTCTTCCCTCGCTTTACCGTGGTGGGCTTGACAGCCGGGGCCTTCTTGACAGACTTGGGCTTGCTGGGCTTGTTGGGCGAAGACTTGCAGTGCTCGCCCATCCAGTCGAAGAAGTACCAGCGGTTGAGCCGGTCGATTACCGGGTCGTGGGCAATGTGCTGAAGGTAGGTCTTCACTTCATCCCAGGTCGAGAAGATCATTTCAAAGGGCAAGGTGCCGAAGAGCCAATCCGGGGTGTGCTCGACGCCCTGCTCAATGCGAATCAGGATGGGCTTCTTGCAGCGGTTGGCCCAGAACAATTCCTCGTAGGTGCCCGTGGCATGGATGTCCAAGTCGAGGTTCACGACCAGGAAATCGCTCACGTCCACCATCCGCAGATCGACGGGGCGAATCTGCCGCATTTGGGTGCGGATGAATTCGTAGTCGCCGGCCTTCTTGGCTTTCTGCCGGAGGGCACGGTTCTCCAAGTCTTCCACGCCGATGTCGATAGGCTTGCGGCAGGGATCGAGCCAGAGGATTTTCAGGTCGCTCAATGACTTCATCAGGTCTTGACGCCAGCCCACGCCGCCGTCCAGCACGCGGTCCATTGCCCCGCACAGGTAGCCACGGTTCATGGCCAGTCGGTTCATGGTTTTCTTCATGGCAGTAGTTCCGCGAACTTGGAGGAACCAATGCGGGTGCAGCCCATGTCGAGGTACTGGCACGCATCGGCGTAGGTGTTGATGCCGCCGCTGGCCTTGACTTGGCACCGGCCTTGGAGGACATCGAGCATGATCTTCACCATGCCGGCGGTGGCCCCTTGTGGGCCAAAGCCGGTGGAAGTCTTTACAAAGTCCACGCCCAGATCGACACACAGGCGGCAGGCGTCGGCAATCTGGTCGGGCGTGTAATAGCACGTCTCCAGGATGGCCTTGACGGTCACACAGCGTTCGTGGGCGGAATGGATGATGGGAACCAACTCGTTCGCCACCGGAGCCGAGTCGCCGTCCAGGAACCGGCCGTAGTTGATTACCACGTCAAGTTCCGTCGCGCCGGCCTCCATCGCCAACATGGCTTCCATGACTTTGGCGGCCGGGCAGGCGTTGCCGTGCGGGAAACCAATCACGGCAGCTACCCTCTCCGTATAGAGAGTTGCAAAAGAAACGAGACTGGTTGTGACGCAGACGGATTTTATTGCGTAGCGTTCCACCAACTCGCAGGCCGCCCGCACGTCTTCCAGGGTGGCCGTGGGTTTCAGCACCGCCAAGTCCAGGGCGGCGGCAATCCGTTTCACGCCGCAGGCCCGTCCATTGATCTCGCGGGCAACTTCCCGCTTGATCTCGGCGGAACGGGCCATTGCATTGGCGTACATGACATCGGCAGAGGGGAGGATCAGCTTGTCGGACACAGTTGGTCTTTCATTAGTTGGCAGTATTCGGGGGAAATGTCGATGCCGATGGAGAGCCGGCCGTGGGCACGGGCGTAGTTCAGGGTCGTGCCGCTGCCGGCGAAGGGGTCCAGCACGGTCCCGCCGTAGCGGCAGGTTGCCAGGATGGGGAGTTCCACCAGTTGCTCGGAAAAGGTCGCCCGGTGGCCCTTGCCGCCGTGCGAGGAGGGGACTTGCCAGGTATCGTAGGGCGGCATGACGCCGCCCTTCTGCGTGCGGCGGCCGACGGTCTTCTTGTCGAAGTAGTAAAACCGCTCGCGGACAAAGTGGAACATATACTCGTGCGACATGGCGCAGCGGTCCCGCACTTGGTCCGGGGTGGGGTTGGCCTTGACCCACACGTTGTCGTTGCGGACGATCCAGCCCTCGCCCTGCATGGCGATGGCAAAGCGGTGGGGAAGTAGCAATAGCTGCTTGCCACGGGTCCACAGGCCGGGACGCCGCTTGTCTTGCGGCCGGCAGCCGAAGCGGCGGGCGGACTGCTTGTTCTCGCCTCCTCGGGCCTGCCCCCGGCCGCTCCAATAGGTGTCGCCCAGGTTCACCCACAGCGAGCCCGTATCGGACAACACGGGTATCAATGCACGGAAGACTCCGACCAACTTGTCGATGTACTCCTGCGGGTCGGCCTCCAAGCCAAGCTGGCCTTTCACGCCGTAGTCACGCTGCCCGTAGAACGGCGGCGACGTGACGATGCAGCTTACCGTGTGGCCGTGGCTTCTCAGCCACTTGGCACCGGCGACGGCATCGGCGTTGAGGATCGTGGTGTAGAGGTCTTGATGGAAGATCATAGCCGCTCCAACTTCTCGATCCGGGGCGTGACCTGGGAGTGTCCGAAACAGGGCCACCAGTCGTGGAGCGACTCGTGGACGAGGATCAGAGAGCCCGTGCCGATGGGGTGCTGAAGGGTTTCGTAGTCCAGCGTGACGCCGGGGCAGAATGGGCTATTCATGCCCAGCGTCTTGTCGCCGGGGAACGAGGCCAGCGGCATGACCATCACGTCCCACGGGCCGATCTTGTGATAGCGGGCGATGCAGTAGTCCAAGACATTCTGCAAGTCAGGATCGTCGGTGCGGGTCTTCAAGACCTTCAAGTGGTCGATGGCCTTGTCCAGCCAGATTTGCTCGTAGGTGTGTTCACCCGTCGTCATGTAGTACAGGCCGCCGACAAAGGGAGCGGCGAGCATGAACATCGGGGCGACCATCACGATCAAGAGCCAACGGCAGTACCGCTTCATCACTCGGCCTCCCCGTTGTCTTGGGCGTTTTTGCGGTCGAGGTAGTCGGCCGACTTGCTCTTGAGGATCATTCGGCCCCGCAGCACGTCGCTGTAGGCTTCCACCACGGGCGTGATGACGATACCCTCGCGGCCCTTGAACTTGCTCTTGATGCCCTCGGGGCTTATCAGCGTGGTGGGGCCATCGGTGAGGGCCTCGACCATCTTGTGGCTGAAGGGGCCTTGGTAGAGCAGCGGGGCCAACTCCACGTCGTTGTTGTGGCACATGGCCTTGACAATATCCCAGTCGAGATAGTCGCCATCGTGCGTAATGTCGAAGACGCGGAAGCCCACGTCGCCGGCCGGGATGCCGTAATCCATGTCCTGGATGCCGGGTCCGTACAACTCGCCGAAGACCACGATGTTGCGGCGCTCGCCGCAGAGGGTGTTGAGCATGTTCAAAACACCCTCGATCTCCAACGGCCGCCAGTAGATCGACAGGTGGCCCTCCGTTTCCTTGGAGCGGTTCGTGTGGTGGCTGCCGGCCATGAATTGAAATTCGCCGTCGTGATAGACGCATCCCACCCGGCTGTTGGTGCCGTGAATCTTCTCCGTCACGCGGACGATGGTGCCGACCGGGATGGCGTCGGGGTGGCGGTAGTAGTTCTGAATGTCCGTGTACTCGTGGAACATCGGGCATTCCGGGGCCAGCCGGCCTTGGCCGCCGCCGCTGTTGTGAGCGGTGACGCGCGGCGGCTCGTACTTCTGGCCGGCGTAGAAGCCGGTGACGTTGGCTTGCTCCGTGCCGGCCCAGGCCGCGAGGTGCGCCAACTCGGGCGGCAGCTTGGCGATGAAGCCGTAGCTGGCGATGGTCCGCAGCCGGCAGGCGGCAACCCGGCAGGGAATCTTCAGGCCCTCGAAGGTCGCCGTCTTGAGGTACTTCTGCACGCCCAGAACCTCGCTCACGACGGCGGGGATCAGCATGTCGGGCGGGAAATAGACGATGGCGTCTCCGGCCTGATACTCGCCCTTGGGCACAACCACTTGCGTGCCCAGAATCTTGGCGATCTCCAAACGGTCGGCTTGCGGGTGCGGCTCGATGGCCTTGATGGTCTCGACACTGATGATGATTTCGGACATGCGCGTACCTTCAGACAATTGGTGGTTACTGGGTCTCTACAGAGGGATTTCAGGCGGCCCGAACGGGCCTATTCGGCAGAAGGAGCATCGCCGCGCTCCTCGGTCTCTTGGGTCGTCACGACCAGTTGCAACTTCACCGGCGCTCCGGGCTTCATCCCGGCGGGCCACAGGTCCAGCTTGAAGGTGCCGCCGCCGGGCAGCTTGCCTTCGACGGCAGGCCCGGCAAACTGCTCGGCCACGGCCTTTTCGACGGGCCACTCGTAGACATAGCTGGTTACGACGTTGCGTTGAATCTGGAACTTGGTCATTGGTTGTCTCTTAGGAAATCAGCGTTAGGGCGCGTGCCTTCAAGTAGCCTTCGACGACGAAATACTCGTCGCTGATCGTGCCGTCCGTGAAGTAGTTGAAGCTGCCGATGTTCGTCTTGACAGTTCGCCAGAAGCACACCGGGACGCCGGAAATGCGGAACACGTCGGCATTGCCCCAAAGGGTTTCTTCCACGGGGTAGCGCTGCTTCACATAGGCGTACAGGCAGTCGTAAACGCTGGCGTCGTCCGCAAGTTCTTCCTGGCGGCGATCCGTGCTGACCCGCCGCATCTGCACGTAGCGCAGATGCTTGAACCGCGAACAGAAGTCGATGATGTCGAAGACTTCCGCGTGGTTGAATCGCGTCACCACAATCTGGACTCGCGGGCGCTCGGTCTTGGTGATGATCTCTTCCCAGTCGGGAATGACCCGCGTGTCCATCATGGTCATGCTGACGTGCGGCTTCAGCGTATGTATCGAGTACCCTGCCGATAGGTCGCACTGGTTAATGACGTGCATCCGCTTCATGGCGAGGTGGCCGTTCGTCCGCAGCCCCACTCCGAAGCCACGCTCGTGAAGGTGCTCGATCAACTCGCTCAAGTAGCCGTAGAGCAGGCTGTCCGTGTTCTGGCCGGTGATGTACAGTTTGCGGATGCCGTGCTCTTGGCAGCGGTCAAGGAACTCCTCGAAGCGGGGCCATTGCAGATAGGGTGTCCACAACTGGTTCTGACCGGCTAATTCCGCCTCAATGTCCCTGCCCAGGCAGAAGTAGCAACGGATGTTGCATTTGCCTAATAGGTTAATGTTGGCGAAACTCGGTGCCTCGCGCTCGCGGTTCTTGGTGAACAAGTCGTTCATCGCGTGCCCTGCCCCCAGTCGTTGGTGTAGCCTTCCGACGGCTGCCCGCGTTGCTGCTCCCTGGCGTCCACGGCAAAGGTCTCGCCCTCGCTCGTCGGCGTGCCTTTCAACAGCTTGTTCTTCTCGACCAGCCGCAGGCACGCCTTGTAGACCGCACTGCCGGACAGATCGGACATGAGCCAGATTTGATGGGTTGAGAAAAAGCTGCTAAAGCCGTGCTCATAGTGCAAGTCCATGAGGGTTCGCATGACGGTCTTCTCGTGAACCGTCTCGGCCTCGTGTTCCGCCGCTCCCAGCTTCGTGCGGCGAATGCCGTACTCGACATCCAATTCGTCAATGACGCCTTGCAGGTCGCCCGGCTGGACCAGGGTGTAGGGGACGTGCCAGGCGTCCAGGTAATTGACGATGGTGCCGTGGATCGAGGCGGCAGCCTCGGCCGTCTGGTAGCGGCCTTGCGGCTTGTACTCGACCTTGCGGTCCACGAGGAAATTGATCGACTGGTGGGCCAACTCAAAGGCGTCGGCAACGTGCTTCAACTCGCTCGCCGCCGGCAGTTGTTTCATGCAGGCATACATGACCTGCAAGAGCATTGGCGAATCCGTGACGATGATGTTCACGCCCGATTGCAGATAGAGGTCTTCCGTATGCAATTGGCTGGCGAAGGTGTAGACATGATCGAACGACTTCAATTGCCGCTGCTGGTAGGCCCAGGTCTTGACGAATTCTTGGACCAACTCGGCGTCGAAGCCCTCGGCCTTCAAATAGCCGAACAACTGCGCCGCCAGGGTGCTTTTCCCGACACACGGACCACCAAAGAAATTCACTCGCAGACTCATTCCAAAACTCCAAAACCAGTTCGTCGATCGGCTACTTGCGTGGCAGCTATGTCGGTGCTATAGTCTCCGCTGCTACACGCCCAATTCACGTTCCCACCCGGAGCGGCCAACACCGAAACTGGGCCACTCACCCTCACCGATCAACGACCTGTGCGGTTACTCACCGGCCATTCGCTTCTTGGCCTGATGATAGTAGGTCTCGCAGTTGCGGCAGGCCCGGCAGTAGCCCAGGTCGATGCTGCCGCACATGCTCACGAGCCGGTTGTCTTGGTAGCGCTTGAGCACGTAACGCATGAAGTCCTTGGTCGGACACCAGTAGGAATTGATGTGTCGGACACGCCACTCGTAGCACTGGCCCACGGCGATCTTCCACTGCTCGGGCACGACCGGTTCGTGGTCGTAGTAGGACATGAAGGTCAGCACGGCGGGGATGCCGTCGCTGGTCCACCACCGCACGGCCTCGTCGATGTAGGAGAGGTTGGTGCTGGACACGCGGAGGCGAATGAACATGAGGTTGCGAGGCACTTCATCCGCGAAGCTCGGCAACCATGCTTGCTCCTCTTCCCTGGGGTTGGCCGTGAGAACCACGGGACCGGAGAAGTCCAACTTGCCGCGCACGGAGGTATTGAAGAAAAAGTTCTTGTACCGCTTGGCGGTCTCGACCACCAGCTTGCGGTTGATGTTGCTGTCGTTGCCGCAATTCATCCGCACGATGTCGTCGCCGACTTCCTCCGGCGTCGGCACGGTCGGCACTTGGGTGTAGTAGGCACCCGGCCGATTGAAGAAGCACTGGTTGCAGCCGATGGGGCACTTGCCCTCTTGGGGCACACAGTCCCAGAGGCCCATGCCTTCCATCTTCGGATTCCGCTTGACGGTTGGTTCGCTCATGTTGCACTTTCTGCGGTTAGTTGGCTGGACTCTCCGATCAGGTGTTCGGCGACCATGATGCCTGTCCTACGGACAAGGCAGCCGGCCCAGTAGACGATGGCGTGTTGATGCTTGCCCCGCTTGGCTGCTTCCAACTCGCCCAGGGCTTCGAGTACGGCCCGGCCCAGGTCGGTGGTCACGGGCTCGAATTCCGAATCCTCCACGGGCGTCAACTCGGGGTCCATGTACCGCAGGATGGCTTCCAGTTTGCTGTCCAGGGCGGGCTCGAATTCGCTGCCGCTGCCGCCGCACGTATTGCGGGCCTCAATCCTTTTCAGGATGTCGGTGGCGAGCATCCAGTGCTTAATCAGCCGGCGTAAGTTGTCCTTGGTCATTGGCGGTCTCAAAGGTGAAGGTGGATTCGATCTGGTTTCCCCATTGGCTCCATCCGGCCCTGGGTCGCCGGGCGAACAATTCCAGGCAAGGCCCCGGACTCTGCTCTTCAATCAGGTCATAGAAGAAGTCAGGCTTGACGCTGTGCGGCTGCCGGGGCAGGAGGTATGCCGTGGGCCGGCACGGACCCGCCAGACGCAGGCTGCCACGCACCGCGAACAGAAGATGCTCGGTCGCGGAGCGGAAGTAATATCCCGTCTTCATCGACGGCGACCCGTCCGCCTTGACCTTCACCCACGTCAGCAGCGTTTTGGGGACAAAGCCCCAGGCCCGTGCAATCTCGTGGGCTTCGACAAGGAACGAGTTGGTCGTCCACAGGTACAAATGGGCCGGCTTCTCCACCACGCTGGGTATGGGGATGGCTTTGATCGTGGCGATCGCCATGCTCCCGTACCGTCCGGCCGACCCCGCGCTGCCGATGACGCCGGCCCAGCTATTGGGTCGGTGGTCCGGTGCGGCACGCGGGCCATCTACGTTGTCGTAGGGCCAGGGCGGGTCGGCGTAGATGGTGGAGAACTTCATGGTTGAACGGTCAGTAGGTGCGAATGGGTTGCGGCAGTTGCTTGACGCCGAATCGGTTGGTGGGTGCCCACCACACGGTCTCTTCATGGGCCTTTTGAATCTCGGCGGCCCACTTGGCGAGGGCCTCAATGTCTTCCGACTTGAGGATCAGCATGTCGCCATACCCGCTCTGTTTGTGCCAGCGGCGCAGGGTGTCGAGGATGTAGTTGGCCAACATCCCGTTCGGCTCTCGCAGCGTGAGCGTGCAGATCGGCTCGGGACGGAACAGCGCGGGCCGGAACCATCGCCGCCAGCGCTTGAACAGCCTCAGCAGGGTCATATATCCTCCGCACTGCTATCGTTGCAGTCCGTACACTGCACAACCGGTGTATAGTTGTCGTTAATCTCGCCCTCGTAGGAGTCGTGTGTCGGGATGGCAGCGGCCCCACGTAGGATGCAGCCACAGGACTGGCAGCGACCCACAAGACGCCGAAGGTCTTTGCCCTTCGTCTTGAAGGTTTCTGGGTTGACACGGCGGCCCTTGTAACGCAACTCGCCTGGCTTAATGAAGGTAGGGGTGATGCTCATGTTGTGGTCTTGTGAAAGCGGCAGATGCGGAAACCAAAGAGGTACACGTCGATGTAGCGGTAGTCACCGTAAAAGCAGACGACGGTGCTCAAGGGGATGAGCGCTTGCCGCCAGTAAAAGACTTTGAAGAAAGATGCTGTACGAGGGGACATGATTGCCTTCCAGTGATGGGTTGGTATCGGGCCTTAATGACGAGGGCGGCCCACATCAGGACAATGCCGACCACAACCCAGCGGCCAGGACAATCAAGATGAAAGCGGGGAACCGCTTCATTGGTTTTCTCACTTGGCTAGGGTTGAAGTCAGACTGCCACTTTGCGGCGACGAATCACCCGCACTATCGCGGCGATCGCGCCGGCGACGGCAAGCAGGATGAAGGTCGAAGGCTCGGGCGTGACGACACACTGCTCGATAGAGACATTGCCCACGATGCCGTAGGACGGCAGTTGCCCGTTGCTGTTGTAGTCGCTGCTCGTGCCCGTGGCCCCGGCGGCGAGGAAGTCGATACCGACTACTCCGGCGTTGGCAATCGTGTTCGCAAAACCGATGCCGGTATTACCCACGGGCCACACGGTAAAGTTCGCCGGGTTCAGGGTGATTGAGAACGTCTCCCAGCCGTTCGTGCCGTTGCTAATGTCGATGCTCGACGACGGATTGCTGAGGTAGTAGTTGTCGTTCCAATCGCTTGCGATAGTGAAGCGGGCCAGGGCCGGCTCGCCGCTAAGCACCAGACAGGGAGACGCCTTGAGGGTGACGGAGAGCGTGTCACCGACCCGGAAACTCTGCGAAGTCAACTGCTCCATGCCGTAGAGGCGCTGGCCGTCCGTACCCGTGCCCGTGACGATACTGGTAATCGTGTTGCCGGACGTGGTGGACGTTATCAGGCCCGCATACGGGCCATCGCGGTTCTCGGGGCTGCCGTCGATGTAGCTGAGGTTGATGCCAGTGGGCGTAATGGTCTCGGTATTCGCCAGGCTGAGTTCGCTGGCCGAGGCCGTAATCGCCAAAGCAAACAGGAACAGGATGGGTAGCAGGTACTTCATTGGTCGTTCTTTCACTGGGGTTAGGACGCGGAGTTTACTTTCTCCGCATGGCTCGAATCTTGGCTTGCCGTCTTTTCGCAGACGGCTTCTCGTATCGCTCCCGTTCGCGCAGTTCTTGGCGAACGCCGGAGCGGTCGAGAATCTTTTGCAGGCGGCGGTAAGCCGATTGAGCGGTTTCCCGCTCGCGTAACACGATCTTGACCATTACTCCACGTCCCGCTTTCGGAAGTAGCGGGCCTCTTTGGGAATGCCGTCGTCGGTCAACTCCCGATAGATGAAGGTCACGGTCTGGCCCTTGCGGAAGACCTGACCCTGGAATTGCTCGGGCATATCGACGCCCGGATGCTGCGAGGCGTAGACCGACATTTCGCTGGTCTGGAAGGCCCGCTCGGCATCGGTGAGGCCGGAGAGTTCCAGCCGCTTGCCCTTGTAGTCCACGATCAAGGCCCCGATCATGCCTTGCAGGCGGCTGCCCTTGAGGGTCTCGCGGCCCGATGTGAAGCCAATCACCCGGCCCTCGGCATCCTCAAAGGGCTTGAACTTCAAGATGCCGTCGTGGCGCTTGGGAATCCAAGTCGCCGTGGGGTCTCGCATGACCACGCCCTCGCCGCCCTTGGCCAGCGTCCGGTCCAGGTGCAACTCGACCAGTTCGCGGGCAGCGGTCTCGTCGTTGGGCAGGAGGGTTTGCTGGTGCAGGAAGCAATGGTCGTTCTGCGTCTCGATGGCCTCCGAGAGAAACTTCAACTCGTCGGCAAAGGTCGCGCCGGGGTTGAGGAAGCGGAAGTCGCCCTCAAACTCCTCCATCCGCTGTTTCATCCATGCCATGATTTTGACGAAACTCGTCGTCACGACCATGTTCGTGTTCTTGATCTCGCCGTCGCCGAAAACTGCGCCCAGCGGCGGGCAGGAGTAGACGGCGTAGGCGATCTTCTTGAAGCGCGGATCGGGCTCGTCGCCGCCGCAGATCGAGCGGCAAAGCTGGAAGTTGCCACGCCCGGCCCACAACTCCCCGTCCGCCGGGCAGCAAGGAAGCGAATTCAGAAACCAATCGGGAGCCATGATGGGGTTGCCGTAGCGGCTCCACAGGCCCGTGGCGATAGGCTTGATCTTGCCCTTCAGCTTGCCGGTCTTGGGGTCCGTGACCGAGGCCCAGGGGACTTCAATCGTGGGGACGCCCCGGCTCAAACCGCCATCCCAAAAGCAACGGGTGCCGTCGAGCTTCTCGGAAATGTACCGGCCGGCGACCCGGAACGAGCATTGGCCCTTGCGGTCCTTCTTCTCGGGTTTGAAAGGCTCGGCCAGTTGGAGGAATTCGCGGCGATTGGAGGTTGCTTTTGCCATTGCTCGGTAGATGCCCTTGGGAGTTGGGTTATGAGGGGAAAGCGGCTTGGAGGAGTGGTTCCACCGAATCGCGGTCGGCGGCACGGCGGATGTTTACACGTCGTTCGATCTGGATGGGCCGGCTGAAGACCAGCAGGCCGGGACGCCAAGCGGCGTGCTCAAGGAAGCGGGCGCTGATGAATTCGACAGTGTGTATTGGCGTTTCTCTCGAAAGTGGTGTGCTATCCACCTAGAGAGTTGCAAAAACTTGCACACTGGTTTTCAAGGCTGCGCGGATTTTTGTCCGGCCACTCGAAACTCCCCTTGCCGGGCCAGCAGGCGGCCGAATCCTTCGACCAGATACATCGACGTGGAGCAACGATGGAGACGGTTCCAGGGGCGGGGCACCAGCAGGGCTTGACCGCCATATCTGCGGAAGAGGCGGCAGTTCTTCTCGTTGTCGTCCACCAGCAGCGAACCGGATTGGGCGAAGAACCATTTGCGGGGCGTAATCGCATAGCTGCGGTGCATCCACTCGGGGAAGTGCGCGTGAATCCAGTCAACCTTGCCGGCCGCACAGGCAGGGTCTTTGGTGGGGCTGGTGGCGATGATGATGTTCTCCCGGCCCACCAGCCGCTCGCACTGCTCCAAGACCCAGGGGTATTGCGGCGACTCCGGGACGCCGGCCCAGTCCTGCCGGTTGAACCACGACCAAAAGGACGGCCGGGTGAAATACTCCCCGCCCAGCAGTTTGTTGGCAACCAGCGTCAGGTCCACGTTCCCGGTTATGGGGTATTCGCTGTAGTCCGTGGGGCTGATCTTGCAACCCACAAGACTCAGGAAGTGCATGGAAAGCGTATTGCATACGTCATCCAGGTCAAGATAGATGCGACGTATCTTCATTGCTTGGCCTTTCTCGTATCACGCAAGCCGGCCTTGGCCAGCACGCGACGATACAGGTTCTCTTTCAAGCGGTAGGTGGTGGCCAGCGACGTGCCGATAACGGCGGCGATCTCTTGCAGGTTGTAGCTGGCCTCACGCATATCGACGTAGGTTCGCTCTTGCTCGGTCTCGCAGCAGGATTCAATCAGGTCGCGCATTTCCGCGAGCTTCTCGGCACCATCGCACGCGCAGGTGTCAGGGACCGCGCCGGAGGGCGTCATGGTCCTGATCCGCTTGCCGTTGGCCGTGGCGTTGTACTGCGTCTTGTGCGGAATCCGAATCATGGATTCGTCGTCCGTGAATTGAATCAACTGGCACATGATGGAGACGCCGATATACTCGACCGGAGCAGCCACGCCGCTGCCGTCCTTGGCGATGCTGTTTACGGCGTTCACCAAGCCGACAAAGCCGGCACTGGTCAGGTCGTCGCGGAGATAGGTATACTGCGGGAAGGAAAAGATATAGTCGTCCACCTTGGACACGACCAGCGGCATGTTGCCTTCGATCATCGACTTGCGGGCCTCGACATCGCCCAGGGCGACCTTGGGCGCGAGTTCCAGGTTGTCTTCCACGTTCAAGGGTGGCGACATCTGCGAAACGAGTTCACTGTTGTACTTGCTCATGGTCACGCTTTCGGATGGAGGATTGCGTCGATGCGCCAGGCGCAGATCGGCTCGAAGTTGTAGATGTTGAAGTCGGCGCTGCTGTACTCGTAGCCGTCCGGGTCGTAGATGCAGCCACGGTCGTAGGCGACCATGTGGCCGCAGCGGATGCCCATGCCCTCAATCACGCCTTGCGTCGTGTAGAGCGTGTCGTAGAAGCGGAGGTTGAGATCGCGCTGGCCCAGATGATGGCCGGCATAGGGGCGACCAATCACGTCCAACGACACCGGGAAGATTTCCACCGGCGTGGCGGCAAAGCCTCGCTTCAGGCAGCAGTCGATCAACTCCTGCATGTGGAAGCCGCGACGTTGCTCAAGACCGAGCGGGAACACGCCGCCGTCGTGGCCGATCTCGGCGATCAGGTCCGCGACAGGCACATCGAGCACCATCGCAAAGGACGTGATGGCACACTGCCATCGTTCGGGTTTCTTTTGTAAGCGCATAGAATCAGCCAGTTAGAGGTTCATCAGCGAGGGTTAAGAGAGCGGCGGGCTAGTCGAGTTGTGAGCGTTCAAGCTCTTCGCGGTCTAGCTCGTCGAGCAGTGCGTCGATGTCGGGAATCCGACCCCACGACTCTTTCCAGTAATCTTTCCAGTTGGCCTTCTTAAAGAGTTTTCCGTACTCTTCATCGGTGGCGGCGGTCAGTATCCAGATGCCGACACCCTTGGCGTCCCACAAGGGCCACTTCTGTTTCTGGGCCTTGGTGAAGCAGTATTTCTTCGGTTGCTTGCAGTCGATCCAGCGTGTGCCCCATTTCTCGTGGGCAATGAACAAGTCGGGAAAGCCGGTTTGATACAAGTTCCCGTGGGTATGTTCCACCATCCAGCCACGGGCCTTGAGGAATTTGATGAGCGCTTGCTGGATGTACCATTCCGGGCCGTGGGCGGGTTGGCGAATCTTCCTCACGTTGGCGTCTCCCAGGTCAGGCTCTTCACCAGCCGCCGCCCGCGCCGCTCGACCCGCCAGATGCGGGCGGGCGTGTGCGACTTCACGGCATAAGCAAACTCGCCGGCCGCAGCGATGGCGTCGAGCCGGGCGATCAGCGCCGGGTTGATGGGGTCAACCAGCCTGGGTCGTGGGACCAGTCCCAGGAAATACCAGGGTCGGACGATCTTCCACTCGTACTTGGGGAAGAGGTTGCCGATGAAGGTCCAGCGACGGTCGATCGTGACTTCAATTTCGTAGTGGTTGACGTATCTCATTACATCATTTCCTTGGCGCGAATCTTGACTGTTTGTGCGGTGCCCTTCTTCTCGGCCCAGGACTCCATTTCCTTGTGCCAGGTAATACCGATCAACGGCACCTTGGGGCGGAAACTCTCCACGCTCTCGCGGACGACTTCCACGATGGTGTCGCCCAACTCGGGCTTGGTCACGGTGAGAAGTTCGTCGTGGACGTTCATAATGGACAGCCGTAGTTCACCGATGCCCGGCGGCTGCAAGTCCCACAGCTTGCGTTGCACGGCCTTGGTAATCTGGGCACCGGGGCTCTGAATCTCGTGGTTGGCAGCGGCCCGCATGTTGGCGGCCTGCATACCGAACGAGGCCCCGTAAAGCGCCGATGACACGGCACCGCCGGCCGTCTGCACGCGATCGCGCCGCACGACTTTGACCTTCACGCCGGACCAGTTCTTGGGCGGCTTGCGGGCCAGATCGAAGAGGGCCTTGCAGATTTTGTTTTCCAGGCTGAAGTAGCGGCGGAAGCCCAGGAAGGATTCGATGTACTCGGCCGGGTCCGCCCAGACCACCGCACTGCCCAGCCCGCCGGGCTGTCTCATGGAGCAGAAGGCGTTGAAGGTCTTTTCGCGGGCCTTGGGGATACCGGGGAATTTTTTGAAGAATCCGTCTTCAGCACGTTGAGCCACTTCGGGCGGAAGGCCGAATTTGCCCACGAGGGTATTCCAGTCCCCTCCGTAAATCATCCCGAACACACCCTGTTTGCCCTTGGTGTACATATCGAACTCGGTGTCCGCCGAGGCCAAGATGTCTTCGTAGGTCTTGCCGGGGTACATTTCCATGCCGAACAAGGCGTGAATCTTCTTGCCACTGCACAGGGCGGCCCGCAAACTGGGGTCGTTGTACACAGCGTCGGCCAGCGTTACTTCAAATGAATCGAAGTCGCCGCCGCAGAGGATGTAGCCGCCCCAGGTGAGCGGGAACATTCGCCGCACGTCTTTGGTGTGCTTGATGCCTTGCGGATTGAGACCGTCTGCCCCGGCCATGCGGGAAGAGAGAGTACCAATCACCACGAAACTCGCATGGAACTTGCCGGCCAGGAGCAGCTTGTTGTAAAGTTCCACTTCCTTGGCGGCGATCTTCACGTCGAGGATGTCGCCGGCGCGGACTGCGGCGGGGTGCTTGCCGGCACGCAAGACGCCCGTGCCGTGGCAGCGGGCGCACGCGGGGTCAGGCTCGTCGCCGCAGCGCGTGCAGGGCTCGTCTTCCGTGACTTCCCAATTCTTGATGGCCTCGATATTCGACTTCTTCGTGGAGGCTTCCAGAATCACGCCCTCGGTCTCGTCCATCGCGGACGTGATGTAGGCGCGAACCTCGCCCGGCTTGTTGACGTTCACCGGGGAGTTGTCCACGATGTACTGGGCCTTCGCCAACAGGTCTCTCATGCCGGGCTTGTCGATCTCGAACCCGTGCCAGCGCACGATGGGGACCATGCAGGCCAGAGTCGAGTCGTCGTCACCGGGCGTAGGATCGCCGAAGTGATGGTCGAGGGCGCGGGTGTAGACAATATCGTCGTTGGCGTACTCGCGGGCGTCCACCCGTGTCGCCCAGTGCTCGATGAATTTGCTGACGACGCCGGGCCAAGCATAGCCCAGCAGCTTGTCTTCGCCGGCCTTGGGTTTGGCCTTGGGCTTGACCACTTCATCGTCGTCGTGCTCGTCGTCCATGCCGAGGGTGTTGACCGGCACGGGGTCTTCCTCCACGGCGACCTTGATCTTGCCCTTCCGCTTGCCCCAGACTTCCCAATTCTTCTCCGGCGACGAAACGGCCAATGCTGTGGGCGCATAGCCCAACTCGTAGGGCCGCCAAGATGTGGACGGTTCTACGTCTTTGTAATGGAACTTAGGCTTGTAGCCGAGCGCGTGTTCGGCCAAGAACTTCAAACCGCCAGCGGGATTGAAGCGCAGCACCACGTCTTTGAAATCGGGGTCAAGGTCGCCGAAGCGGTCCTTGCGATCAAAGACTTGCCAGCGCGGGGCGTCCGGGTCAGCAGACCGGGCAAAATAGATGGAGTCGAGTTGGATACGATTCTCCAACTCGCTTCGTAGGGCGTGGGCCAGAGCGGTGGGTACTCGCTTGATGCGAATATCCTCACGGGCCATGAGAGCCTGATAGGGGCCTTTGCGGCTGTGCAGCATCAGGTCGAGGGCGGCGGCAGGCTTGACGCAGGGGCCGTCCTGGGCCTGCGGTTCAAGCATGGCGATCTCGTTGATATGCTCGCACGGAATCCAGTCGCGCGGGCAGAGCCGGAAGGTCGTGTAGGTCTTGACGACCATGAACCAGTCGAAGGAGAGATTGAAGCCGACGACGGCGTGCTCGCAAAACCACTCGATCAAGTCGAGCGTCTCGCCGATGGGATGCCGCCAGACTTCATAGAGCGTAATCGGCCCTTCTTCCACGGCGTACTGGAAGAGAACGGGCGTGCCGAAGAGGCCGCACGTTTCCGAGTCGAGATAAAGTTTCTTTAGGGCCATAACGTAATCGTGGTGAAAGGTCGTGGAGAGCGGGAGCAGGCGACGGTCAGGCGGCCTTTTCTTCCTCTTCCTCGTCCATGAGCCCCTCGGCAACGAGGTTCGCCTTGGCGCGACCGATCTGCCTCAGCGCAGCGGCCATGCCGTTGGCATCCATGTCGGCGGCGCACTCCACGAATACTTCGTAGCAGAGGGCCAAAGTCTTCCAGGCTTCACATTGCTGTTTGATGGTCATGGTTTCTCTCGGGGTTGCGTGAGGGCTTCCGGCACATCGCGTGACTTTCCGCCAGCCACGGCGGGACTATCCTTACGGCCGGGCTACGGTCCACCCCAGTCGCCAGCCATCGCGGTTATGGGATCAGCGTATGTTTACGCAGACCGGAAGCCCTCCCACACAACATTTCAAAGGGTTAGAACACGTCGTAGGTCCAGCCGGGGCCAGCAATGCTGGCCGTGACGACCGGGCCTGTCAGGAAATCGCCATTACGAAAGTGAAGGAACATCTGCATCGTGCGGCCGATCCAATGGTCGATCCCCACGCTGGCGTCCAGAACGTAGACGCCCCGGAGGTACTGGCCAATCGTCGGCTCCCGCAGCAGCGGAGTCGTACTCGCGACCTCGATCAGACACCGCGCAGGATCAAGCACGACGATCTCGAAGAGCAGGCTGTCTGTCTCGACGATGATGCGTGTGCCCTTTTTCTGCTTTGTCAGGTCGATCCCCGGCTGGGATTTCAGGGCCGCCAGGGCTTCTTCGGGCGTTGGTAGCGTCTGCATCGTTTCCTCCACTAAGAGAGTTGCAATCGGCCGCTCTCTGGTTTTCAAGTTCGATGTCTTTTAGCAACTCCTCGTCGCTGACTTCGCCCATCGACCACGCCAGGGCTCGCGTCGGGAGGCCGTTGACCCCAAAACCGAACATCTTGAGGATCATGGCGTTGATCTGTTCTTTGGTCCGCCTTGATTTGAAAGTGCGTTTACACGCATCGGGCAGTCCCGGCAGGCGTCCGCTCTTGCCACCCAATCGGCGGGCCTCGGCCGTCTTGTTGGCGATGAAGACCTGATCGTCCGGGGCCTCGCGGTGGAGGCGTTCGATGGTCACGGCCGACAAGAGGCCGGCGGCGGCCTGGGCCTGAATCTCGGGTGAGAGGGTCAGCAGGCGAAGACGGGCGGCGACCCACTTGGTAGACCGGTTCAAGTCCTTGTGGCCCTGCCGGAGCGTGACGCCCTCGGGGTACAATCGCTGAAGGGCGATGGCCTCTTGCAGCATGTTGAGGTCTTCGCGCTCAAGGTTCTCGGTGAAGTTCAAGAGGCGGGCCTGATAATCGCTCAGGCCACGGCGGACCATCGCCGGCACGCGGGTCCACTTCAGATAGAATTCGACGGCCCGGAAGCGGCGGTGGCCGGCGAGCAGGCGGTATTCGTAGCCCTCGGGCAGGCCGCCCTCAACCTCGGCGACGGGCTGGACCACGACGGGGAAGTCAAGGCCCTTTAGCTCGGCACCGTCCCCCTTCTGGCGAATGCTGTCGGCAAGTTCGGAGACCGATTCCAGCATGAATTGTCCCCGGCAGTTGAAGTCAGCATCGTAGTAGATGCTGCTCAACGGCAGGGCGAACACGTCATACTGGGGGAGTCTCTTTGCTGCCACCGGCCGTCTCCTCAATATCGACTTGCACGTCCATCGAATCCAAATCGAGCCACTCACGGAGTTGGCCCTTGACCACTCGCACGACCTCTTCGAGGTCGGTGTCGTCCGGCAACCCGTGAAGTTGCACGCTCAAGCCGATATACATGGCTCACCCCAGTACCGTGTTGTTGAGCATCGGCCCGCAGTCCCAGTCCCAGACTTGGACCACGCCGTCGCCGATCCAGGCGAAACTATTCTTGGCGGCGCACCACGACCCGGAGTTGTGATACCACTCGCCCTTGTGACCCGGCGTATGGGTGTGGCCGCCGATTACCACGTCGCATTCGCCCTTATCGACGTACTGCTTCAGACCGTCGATCAGTTGCACGTCGCGCGGCTTCTTGCCCCAGAAGCGAGCATGGAAGCTGACCATCTTTTCCAGGGTGCCGACCCACAAGTCCTCGACGCTCCGTTTGCCCCGCATGGGGCCGCCGTTGCGGTCTTCCAGAATCCCCGTGATGGTCGTCAGGATGCGGCTCGTGCCCGGCATTTCGTCGGCACAGTAGGGATCGGCCTCGTGGCCGTGGACGATCTTCACACGCAGCTTGCCGTCGTTCAGGACGAACGGGGTGGTCATGCTGTCGAAGAGTGGATGGTTCAGGAAGTGCTTGCCGACGAAATGCAGCAAGTCAACATCGTGGTTGCCGAGGATGTAGACGGCACCCATCGCCGCCAAGCGGTCGAGCAACGGCAGATAGTGCTCGATGCACCGGCTGAGATTGCACTGCCAGAGATCGAAAAGGTCTCCGGCGATAATCAATCGCCCGGCCTGATCGCCGATGAAATCGAGGAAGCGGCCGAATTGCTGGGGCCGGTCGCCATAGGCGAAGCGGTCGCGGGGACCGCCATCGCACAAGTGCAGGTCGGAAACGATAAAAGTCTGCATGTTGATTCTCCAAAGGAAAGGCGGTGAGAGGGCTCGAACCTCCGCGCAGGATTTGTGACTTTGCTCTACCGCTGAGCTACACCGCTAAATAAGCTGCCGAGGCAGGACTTGAACCTACGACCACGCGATTAACAGTCGCGCGCTCTACCAACTGAGCTACTCGGCAATTGCCGGCCGCAGCCGGCTGGTTTCAGATGTCCACCGGAAAGCCTCGGGTGGGGTCGATGCCGTCGTCCCGGTCGTGACCTTCCTCGTCGTCGAGTTCGGTGTCGTCCAGGTCGTCTTCCTCTTCCTCGTCCAGGTCGAGATCGTCGCAGCCCGTGCAGCCATAGCAACCGAAGTCCATGCCAAGCATGTCGATCAACTCGTCCGCGAAACGCGGGTTCGTAAAGACCGTCTCGATGGTCCAGTCATGCGTGATCTTGGTCAGATCGTCGATCTGGGCCGCCATGTCCAGGGCGAGTTCTTCCGTGTCGAAGATGGCCACGGCAATGCTTAGGCCATCCTCGTTATAGGAGAGGAGCCAGGTGCCGGGGACATCGCCTTCGGTGATACCGCTGAAGACGATGCCGGTGAGATTCTTGGGTGTCCTACTCATTACTCGTCTTCCTCGTCTTCCTCGTCGTCATCCCAGTCCTCGTCCTCGTCTTCGTCCTCGTCTTCGTCCTCGAAGTCCCAGTTGTCGTCTTCCTCGTCGTCGTCGAAATCGTCGTCGAAATCGTCGTCGAGATCGTCGTCACGGTCTTCGTCGAACTCGTCTTCATCTTCGTCTTCCCAAAGCTCGGACTGCTCGACAGGGCAGTTCAATTCATCATCACGGTCGGACATGGTAGTGCTCCACGAAAAGGACAGGGACAGAACAGGGTAAGTAAAAAGCGGCACCGGCAGGTCTCGAACCTGCAACATTCCTTCCGCCAAACAGGCGGTCGCCACGAGCCACTTGTGCGTCGGTGCCAGTCGCTAGCTGTTGAGCTTGCGGCTTTTCGCCTTCATTTCGGCAATCACGGTTTCGAGTGTCTGGTACTCGCCGTTGGCCATTGCCTCGGCACAGCGGCGGTGCATTTCAGCGTTGTACTTGACCACCACGTCGTCCTTGGCGAACTCGAAACCAAGCCACTGCCAGGACACGGAAAAGTGCAACTCGTGCCCGGCGTCCCAGAACCACTGTCGCTTCAAGAGCGGGATGAAGGTCTGGACCAAAAAGAGCGAGTTGGCCAGGAAAGTAATCAAGGGTACAAGCAGTCGAAGCATGACAGTCTTTCCTTAACGATGGTGTCCACCGCCGCCGCCATGTCCACCGCCGCCCGGATTGGGCCGAGGGGCGGGTGACGGCCGAGGGGCGGGTGACGGCCGAGGGGCGGGTGACGGCCGAGGGGCGGGTGACGGCCGGGGAGTGGGTGACGGCCGGGGAGCGGGTTGCGGGCGTGGCTCGGGCCGAGGTTCAGGACGGGGTTCAGGGCGTGGGCCGGGGACGAAGCCGCCGTGCCCGCCGTGTCCACGGCCGTCACCAATGATGATGGGAACACCAATGATGATGGGGTCCACAATAATGATCGGGTCTCGGATAACGACGCCTCGCGGCCAGAGGATGCGGCTGCCATCGGGGACCAGGAAGTTGTTGCCGCTCGGGGTGTGGATGATGGAGCCTCGGGGCGGGTAGATCGGAAACTGAACATACACGCCAGGGGCCATGAGGCACGAGCCATCGGGGATCGGCAGCACGGTGCGGTCCATCAACTGAAGCTGCGAACCGTAGGGGATGGTGAAGGTCGTGGCCTTCGCCGTGGTGGCGAAGAGCATCAAGACCAGGGCAAGAAGCATTGCAAGGTATTTCATGGAAACCTCCAAATTAACGGTGATGGCCGCCACGGTGGCCGCCGGAATGGTTGGGGACCGAACGGGCCGGTCTCGGATAGCGCGGATCAGTGGGCACGTAGATCGGGTCAACAACGATCGGCGTGGTAATCGTCGGTGGGCTCACGGGCTCAACGATGATCGGTGGTGGTATGACTCCAGGCACCTGCCGCGCGGGGAGCAGGAGCCGCGAGCCGTAGATGATCTGGTAGACGACGTGCTTGGGCGTGACGATCTTGGAGCCTCGCGGCGGGAAGTCGGGAAACTCCGGTATCAGGCCGGTCTCCGGCTCCGGGGTCTCAAGGATCGAGCCCTCGGGTATGCGGTACGTTACCCCACCCGGCGTCACGACCCGCGTGCCGCTTGGGATAGCGAACGTCTCGGCCGTTGCCGTCGAGACGAGCAGGAGTAGGGCAACGAGATACTTCATGGCTTGGGAATGTCCAAGGTCGAGAAGGCCAGAACACGCATGTCTTCCAGGTGTCGCTCGATGGCAGCCTGCGTGCCGGCGACGGCCTTGGCCTGGGACGGCCGCAGTCCGCACGTCCAGAGTCGGTCCATCAACTCCTGGGCCTCCTCGTGATGCAGGCGGAAGGTCGGCTCAACACACGTACCCTCGGGAACCTCGAAGTCGAATTCCAGGTGCTTGCATACGCCGCGTCGTTCCCCGTTCTTGTGCCGGGTGACGACGAAGCTGATATACTCGTCGCACCACGGGTTGGCATAGGCCACGGCAGCGGTGAAGTCGTAACAATCGTAACCAGCTAAATTACGCAAGATCGTCGTGTCCTTTCGCATAGAACTCAGCCAGCTTGTGCAGCACGTCGTCGTCCTGCATTTCCACCAGCTTGAAGATACGCAGGGGTTTTTGCTCGCCGAACATGACTTCCGTGTAGCGATACGTCGGGCTCGGCAGCGGACACGACGGTGTTATTGGCTTGTCGAATCCAAAGGCATTGAAGGGCCTCGGCACCTTCATCAGCAACACGGTCAGGCCATCATCAATGGTCTTGACCATGCCGTCGCCAGGACCGCCGACCAGTAGAACTTGCTTCATTTCTTCTCCACACGCAGGTCAAGAACCAGGACATCGCCGGGCTCGCAGTTTAAGTCTTCGAGAATCTTGAGCCGTATCACGCCGCCGCGCTTTACGGTACAGTCCGCTTCCACTGCCTCGGGCGCGCCGCCCTTCGGCAGATGGAAGATACTGATGCGGACTTCAGGCATAGGCTTGCAGGAAGTCAATGAGTCCCTGCGGATCGAAGCGGAGTTCGTCGTCGGTGGCGAGCGTAATCGTTCCCGGCGGGAAAGCGATACGCGCGATGCCGTCTCTCCGCACGATGCTCTGGGTGGTCAGATCGAAACTGGCGATCCGTTCGCCGTCTCGCCAGTGCTCAATGCTGTAGCGGTTCATGGTGCCCTCACATGAAATAGTGAATACACCACGCCATGCCGGTGGCCATCAGGACGCCGACGATCCCTTG
>Ga0181520_10003392_pt1 | contig 28112 bp, 20 predicted proteins | sample PEATcosm2014_Bin_29_FD_132451 | JGI IMG/M metagenome (GOLD analysis project Ga0181520, IMG submission 132451) | Peatland microbial communities from MTU Mesocosm Facility, Houghton, MI, USA - PEATcosm2014_Bin02_30_metaG | ecosystem: Environmental > Terrestrial > Soil > Wetlands > Peat | place...
AATGGGAGCTGAACGACCCGCTGCCCGAGTTCTGGATTCGCAGCTATGAGTTGCGCGGGCTGAAGACGGCCACTCCGCGGGTCAACTTCGAGGGGCCTATCCTGCCGGGAAAGCTGTATTTCTCGGAAGGCCTGGAGTTCGAGATCCGCAAGGTGGAAGTCTATACCCTGCCGTTTCCCTGGGACAGGAAAAAGAACCAGGGCGTAAACTCATTTGCCCAGGCCGATTGGGTGATCTCGAGCAAGAACCTGCTGACCGCCACTATCCACGCGGCCCCGCAGCGCATGGAGTTCGTGAATCTGGACTACTTCAATCCGCAGCCCACCACGCCCGATGCGCGCCTGCACAACTACACCGCCACGCTTTCCGACCACCTTTCCCTTTTCGGCGGCCTGCTGGAGACCAGCTTTTCCGAAACCCGGTTCGGGGCCACCATCTGGGGCCAGGGGCCGGACGACTTCGTTTTGGCTCCGCAGGGGAATTCGGGCGATTACTTCGCCCAGCAGAGCCGCAACGCCTCGCGGATTTCCGGCTCGGTCGATTATGCGCTCCGCCCGGTCAGTTTTGGAGGATCGCACAGTTTCAAGATCGGCTCGTATCTGGCCGGGAGCGCGGACGAGGGCACGATTTCCAAGAACCCCATCGATTTACGAGATGCCTCCGGGCTGGTGCTGGAGACCATCGGCTTCACCCACGGGACACCCTTCTCGATGGGAGATACGGAGTACGCCTTCTTCGGCCAGGATCACTGGATCGTCACCTCGCGCCTGGCGTTCGACCTGGGGCTGCGCACGGAATCGCAGGAGGTCTCGCACTCCTTCCGGGTGGCACCGCGGGCCGGCGTGGCCTGGAATCTGCTGCCGGGGCGCGGCACCATGGTCTATGCCGGGTTCGGATGGTTCTACGATCACGTTCCCCTGAACGTCTACTCGTTCAATTTGTACCCCAACGAGATCATCACCATGTACGATGCGGACGGGGGAATCTCCGCCGGCCCATTCCTGTACAAGAACACGCTGGGCGAGGTTTTCCGGCACAGCCGGCTGATTTTCGGGGGACCGCAAACGGGAGACTTTTCGCCCCAGAGCGATACCCGCCGCGTGCAGATCGAGCAGCCCATACGCGGCTTCCTGAAGCTGCGCCTGAGCTACATGCAGAATTTCGGCGACGGTCTGGTGGACGTGACTCCCGAGGGACCGGATCTGGCCAGCATGACGGGCGGCTACCTGCTCTCCGGAGACGGCTATTCGCGCTACCACCAGCTCGAGGCCACCGCGCGTGTGAAGCTGAACCGGTGGGGCGGACAGTTATTCTTCTCTTATGTTTACGGCCGGTCGCGCGGCACCCTGAACGATTTCAACAACTACTTGGGGAGCTTTCCAGCACCGGTGATCCGGCCTAACGTATACGCGGACCTTCCGGGCAGTTTACCCAACCGTTTTCTGGCTTGGGGCCTGGTTCAGCTTCCGTGGAAATTCCGGGTATCGCCGGTTTTTGAATACCGGACGGGATTTCCCTATATCGTGACGGATGCCCTGCAACAATATGTGGGAATTCCCGACGATTCGCGTTTTCCTAATTTCCTTTCCCTGGATTCGAGGATCTCAAAAGATCTGAAAGTGACGGCCAAATACTCGATCAGACTCTCGGTCAGCAGTTTCAACCTCACGAATCACTTCAATCCTGAAGCGGTCCATGCGAATGTGGGCGATCCGGCTTTCGGCTACTTCTTCGGCCATCGCGGACGGCGTTCCACGCTGGATTTCGACGTTCTGTTCTGATCGCCGCCGGGTGTAGGTTTTTCCAGCGAGATAGGAAAGCCGTACTGGAACGTGGCAGTAACACGCTGCGATGAAATTCTGGTACGCGGGTAAATCGGTTGCCGATATCCGGAAATGGCCGGTTTTTACGCCGGAGGCATAACCTTTAGGAAAGCCCCATCGTCCTTTTGTAGAAAGACACCGATGCGAGGGGAGCATCCGGTTGGAAGGGTGGATTATGCAATCATTCTCAAGCAGTGCGCCGGCGCCAAGTCCCGATCATGGATTATTGCCATCGACCCTGGTACCTGAAGCCGTACCGGAACCGAAGTTAGTGCCGCCCCAGCCGGACCGCCGGCGGCGGCTGGTATGGGCAGCGGTCCTGGCGTTAGTTCTGGCCGGTGTGGCAACCGCGCTCTATCAGGCCAACCGGTCGGCGGCGCGGGCCAGCGGAAAGGCTGCCGTGGCCAGCATACCGGTCGCGGCGGTGTCGGCGGGCGATTTGAATGTCACGATTCGGGCGAATGGGACGGTGGCGGCGGAGAATTTCGCGGCCCTGATGGCGCCGCGCATTCAAGGCAGCCGGACGAATATGAACCGCGGCGGCACCGCGAATAATTTCGGCGGCGTCCAAACGGCCAGCGGCGGCGGGGGGTTGGGACCCGGCCCGATGGGCGATTTCAGCTTGATCCTGATGAACCTGGCCAAACCTGGGGCGCTGGTCAAGCCCGGGGACACAGTAGCCGAGTTCGATCCGCAGATGCAGCAGCAGCGCTTGGACGACTACAAAGATGCCGTGATCCAGAACCAGGGCACCCTGCGCAAAATGGAGGCCAACCTGGCGGCCATTCGCGAAGCCCACGACCAAACCGTGCGGTCCGCCAAGGCGGCCTGGCAGCAGGCGCTCCTGGACTTGCAGACCATTCCAATCCGCTCCGCCATCGACGCCGAGAACTACAAGCTGGCGGCGGAACAGACGGAGTCCGCGTATAAGCAGCTCCTGTTCGAGGCCTCGCTGGTGGTCGAGTCGCAGATGGCGCAGATCCGCGCCACGGAGCTCAACCAGCAGCAGACCACCATCGAAATGCAGCGGGCCCAGATCAACCTTCAGAAAATGACCGTGAAGAGCCCCATGCAGGGGATCGTGGTCATGCCCAGCATCGTACGCAACGGCGAACTGGGGCAAGTGCGCGAGGGCGACCAGGTGATGCCGGGCCAGACCTTCATGCAGATTGTGGACCTGCGTTCGCTGGTATTGAACGCCACGGTCAACCAGGTGGACGCCGAGAAGCTGCGGCTGGGGATGAAGGCGGCGGTGCAACTGGACGCCTATCCGGAGTTCAAGACCGATGGCACGCTGATCGGCATCGGGGCCTTATCGAAAACCAGCACGTTTCGCGCCGGCTACGTGGGCGAGATTCCGATTTTGATCAAAATCGACCACACCGATCCGCGCATGATTCCGGACCTGACCGGGAGCGCCGAGATCGTGCTGTCGAGCGAGAAGGACACGTTGATCGCGCCGCGCGAGGCCGTATTCGAGGAAGCCGGGGGCCCGTTCGTGTTCCTGCAAGGGCCGGAAGGCTGGATCCGCCGGAAGGTGGAAGCGGGGCCCAGGAGCTTCACCGGCGTGGCAATCCGCTCCGGGGTTCAGAAAGGGGATCTCATCGCGACGCAGCGTCCGCTTTAGAGATCGGGCCGGCCGGAAACCGCGAGGGAAAGCGCAATGCCATCCAAGGATAAAAGACCGAAACAGCGCCTGGGGCGCTCACACCCGGGAAGAACCAAGGCCATTTTCTGGGCCGTGGGGCTGAGCCTGTGCGGAGGAGGCCTGTACGCGGCCTACCATTACACGGGGACGACCGAGGTGGAAGTCGCCACGGCGCGCGTGCGGCGCGGCGATTTTATCATCAGCGTACGCGCGCGCGGCGATATTAAGAGCGCCCGCTCCATCATCCTGAAAGCTCCGCAGGTGCCGGGCTTGAGCATCACCCACCTGGCGATCAACGGCAGCAGCGTGAAGAAGGGCGAACTGGTGGTGCAGTTCGATCCCGTGCAGCAGGAGCAGAATGTCATCGCGCGGACCACGGCGGTGCGCGCGGCCGATGGCGACATCGAGCAGACCAAAGCCTCGCAGGTCATGGATAACGATGGCGACGATTTGACCAAGATGACCAACGAATACACGGTGGAGAGCTCCAAGCTGGACGCCAGCAAAGCGGCGGTGCTCTCGTACGTGGACGGCGCCAAGTTTCGTATCCAGGTGGGGGTTACCGAGGGGTCGCTGCAGCAGGAAAAAGCGGTCATCAATGCCCACCAGGTGGGCCACAGTTCGGACGATCTGCGCCTCAACCAGCGCAAGAACAAGGCGGTGCAGGACCTCGATCTGGCCCGGAGCTATCTCACGCTGATGCAATTGCGGGCGCCCATCGACGGTTCGGTGAACGTGCTCGCCAACTTCCGCGCGGGCGGCACCTTCGGGCAGACTCCGCCACCATTCAAGGAAGGGGACAACGTATGGACGGGGGCCCAGATCGTGGAGATTCCGGACCTTTCCGACATGTACGTGGACGTGGCGCTGGAGGAGACCGACCGCGGCAAGCTGCAGATGGGACAGGAAGTGCGCGTGCGGGTGGACGCTATCCCGGATAAAGAGTTTCAGGCCGTAATCGACTATATCAGCCCCATCGCGGTGCTGGTGTTCAAGGGCGGCATGACATCGAACGCGGCGGTCAAGACCTTCCCGGCGCGGGCCACGCTCAAGAATCTGGATCCGCGCCTGCGTCCGGGGATGAGCAGCACGGCCGAGATCATCATCGAGCGCCAGCGGAGCGCGCTGCTGATGCCCATACGGGCCAGCTTCTCGCACGACGGCAAGCCGGCGGTATACGTGCAGAAGGGCCAGAATTTCGCGATCCGCGGCATCGCGGTCGGCAAGCAGAACGACGACGACATCGTGGTAACCGGCGGCTTGAAGGAAGGCGAGATCGTCACGCTCGAGAGTCCCGCGGAAGCGGCCAAGCGGGCCAGAAAGAAGTTCTAGCGGCCCGGCCCGCGGGCCGGCAGGAATGGCATTCGATGAAAAAGGCAATCATACGCATATTGGGTCTGGCAATCCTGGTGGCGGCGGGCTATGGCGGCTACCGTTACTACAATCAGATGCCGCAACGGCAGGAGCAGATCGCCACAGCCAAGGTGCAGCGCGGCGACGTCGTGATCCGCGCCTATACGCGGGGCGAGTTGCGCGCGGTCCGCTCGTATCCCATCTCGGCTCCTAACCTGTTCGGCACGGTGCAGGTGACCCGGCTGGCGCCCATGGGAGCGCTGGCCAATGAGAAGGATCTGATCGTCGAGTACGACGATTCGGAACGCCAGGCGGGGCTGGAGGAAGCCCGGCTCTCGGTGCAGTCGGTAGACGAGTCGATCAAGCAGTTAATCGCCAATCAGGGCGTCACGCAGAGCGAGGACGCGCTGAGCCTGCTGAAGGCGCGTTACGCGGTACGCTCGGCGGAGCTGGCCGTGCAGCGGAACCCGGTGCTGGACCCCATCGACGCGAAGAAGAACATCCTGGCGCTCGAGCAGGCCAGGCGGGCTTTGGCGGACCTGGAGGCCGACGTCGAATCGCGGAAAGCGCAGCTCGATTCGCAGATGGCGGTCTACCAGGAGACACGCAACCGCAACATGCTGGACGTTTCGCGCGAGCTGCAGCGCATCGCCATGACCAAGGCGCTGACGCCCATCACCGGGCTGGTGGCGCTCAAGCAGAACCGCTCGTTCAACTTCAACTTCGGCCAGCAGATGCCGGACATACGGGAAGGCGACCAGTTGATGCCGGGCATGCCGGTGGCGGACGTGCTGGATCTTTCCGAAGTCGAAGTGACGGCCAAGGTGGGCGAACTGGACCGCGCCAACCTCATCGAAGGCCAGGAATGCACGCTGCAACTGGACTCGGTTCCGGATAAGCAATTCCACGGCAAGATCAAGGCGCTGAGCGGCACGGCCACCACGGACGTGTACTCGGGCGATCCCTCGAAAAAATTCGACGTGGTCTTTTCGGTGGATATGCGGGAGCTGCTGGCCGGGCTGGGCATGAAGCCCGCCGATATCGATAAGATCATGCGGACGGCGGCGGAAAACGCCAAGAAAAACCTGACGGCCTCGATGGTCTCTTCGGAAAGCGAAGGACCGGGCGAGGAGGGCGGCGGCCGGGGCGGCGCGCGGGGAATGCGCCAGAGCGGGGGAGAAAGCGGAGAAGGCGGGCGCGGCGGCCGCAGCGGGATGTCCGACGAACAGCGCCAGAAGATGCGCCAGGCGATGCAGCAGCTCCAGAACGGGACTCCCGCCGAACGCCAGAAATTGATCGAGCAGTTCAACCAGGCGATGGGCGGCCGGGGCGCGGCCGGACGCGGCGGAGAGAGCCAGGCGGGCGGCACGCCAGCGGCCGGGATACCCCTCGGGTTTGGCGGGGGCCAAACGGGCGGCGGGCGCGGCACCGGACGGGCTGGGGATAACACCTTGCAGGTGCTGATGAGCCGCTACAGCGGGTCGCAGTTCACCGAAGACGAGCGCAATAATGCCAAGCTGCCGCTGCCGCCGAAAGAGGATTCGCAGATGGGCGTGCTGCTGCGGCCGGGCCTGCTGGCGGACGTGGAGATCACGGTGGAGACAATCCCCAATGCGCTGCACGTTCCGGTGCAGGCCATCTTCCAGAAGAACGGCAAGCCCACGGTATTTGTCGGACAGAAGAACGGCAAGTTCGAGCCGCGGGTGGTGCAGATCAACAAGCAGAGCGAATCGATGATGGTGCTGGCCGGGGGTGTGAGCGCGGGCGAGACCGTGGCGCTTTCCGACCCGACCGCGCAACGGAACGGCAAAAAGGATAAGGGCGACAAGAAATCCGAGGCCAACCCGATGGGCGGCATACCGGGGGGGAAATAGCCATGTTCGGCATCGCGCACGTACTTCCCGAATTGAAAATGGGGTTGGCCAACCTCTTCGCGCACAAACTGCGCAGCATGCTGACGATGCTCGGCATGATCTTCGGCGTGGGGGCGGTGGTGGCCATGCTTTCCATCACGGCCGGCGCGCAGAAAGAGATGATGAGCTTCATCGACCAGTTGGGCGTGAACAACATCATCGTGGAGGCGCATGAAGCGGTGGACCGCAACGAGCTCCAGACGGTGCGCTCGGTTTCGCCGGGACTCACGTTCCGCGATTTCCGGGCCATCTCGGAGAACGTTTCGGGCCTGACGGCCATCACCCCGCGCAAGCGCTTCAAGCCGCAAAAGCTGCTTCCCAAGACCAGCCAGGAGCAGCCGCAGCTCATCGGCGTACTGCCCAACTTCGTCGAGATCAACAGCCTGAAGCTGGTGGCGGGGCGCTTCTTCAGCGACGACGAGAACCGCGCCTCGGCCGCCGTATGCGTGCTGGGCGAGACGGCCAAAGTGAACCTGCTGGGGTATGACAACGCGGTGGGAAAGTACGTGAAGGTCAACGACACCTGGCTGCAGGTGATCGGCGTGCTGACGCCGCAGGCCTCCGGCGACACCGAAGTGGAAGGCGTGCAGTCGTCCAACCGCAACAACATGGTGATCGCGCCGCTCAACACCGTGATGCGGCGCTTCGAAGACAACACCAGCTACCTGAAGGACGAAATCGACGGCATCTATATGAAGGTCGGCACGGGCGTCGATTCGATCGAGACTTCCAACGTGGTACGCGCCATCCTGGACGCGACCCACAAGGGGGCGGGCGACTTCACGGTGGTGGTGCCGGCCGGGCTGCTCGAGGAGCGGCGGCGGACGCAGTTCATTTTCAACATCGTGATGATCTGCATCGCGGGCATTTCGCTGTTGGTGGGCGGCATCGGCATTATGAACATCATGCTGGCCACGGTGCTGGAGCGGACGCGGGAGATCGGCATCCGCCGGGCCATCGGCGCGCGGCAGAGCGATATCGTGCGGCAGTTCCTCACCGAAGCGGTGCTGATCTCGATCGCCGGCGGGCTGATCGGCATCGCCTTCGGCTTCTCGCTGTCGCAGATCATCGCGTCGGCGGCGGGCTGGTCGACGGTGGTGACGGGATCTTCCATCGCCATCGCGTTCGGCGTCTCGGTCGCCATCGGATTGTTGTTTGGCATTTATCCGGCCGTACAGGCCGCGAAACTGGACCCCATCGAGGCCATTCGTTACGAGTAAATTATGCGGTTGCGAAGCTTTCTTATTGGCATCTTATTGACGACGAGCGCGTTTGCGCAGATGTCGTCGTTTCCGAAGCCGTCCTACTTCCGGGAGACGTTCCAGAAGGCACAAACCAAGGTGGAGCTGAAGGACCCGGTGCGGCTGAAGGACTTCCTGGTCTCTGGAAAACTGGAGCTCTCGTTGAGGGACTACCTGCAACTGGTGATGGCCAACAATACGGGCATCCAGATCCAGTTGCTGAGCGTGGAAATTCCCAAGACCGCCATTCAAACGGCCCTGGGCGCCTGGGATCCCAGGGCTATCGCGAGTTTCTCGACGACGGCATCCACCACGTTGCCGATCAACGCGACCACGGCTGAGAATGCCGCCACGGCCACCAAAGCGCTCACCCAGCCCTACTCGCTCCAGTACACGCAGACGCTGCAGACCGGCACGACCTACACGGCTATGTTCTCGGGGTCGAAGACGGAGCAGACCAACTCGTATAACAACTACAACCCCGCGCTGACAGCCAACATGCGGTTCGCGGTCACGCAGCCGCTGCTGCAAAACCGCGGCACTTACTTCAACCGCCTTCCGCTGATGATGGCTCAATCGAACTACAAACAATCGGTCTATGCCCTGAGCCAGCAATTGCTGACTCTGGTCAGCAATGCCGAGACGGCCTACTGGAACGTGGTTTCCGCTCGCGAGAGCCTGCGCGTGCAGGAGAAGGCCCGCGAGACGCAGGGCGAGTTCCTCAAGTACATGCAGCAGCAATTGGACCTGGGCGCGATTTCGCCGCTGGACATCTTCAACCCCGAGGCGAATGTGGCCGCCGCCGACCTGGCGGTGTCGCAGGCGCGGTTCACGCTCCTCCAGGCGGAAGACGCGCTGCGCCAGCAAATCGCCGTGGACCTGGATCCGCAGCTCCGCACCGTGCCGATCGAGCTGACCGAGCCGGTGGAAATCCCGGCGTCCGCCGCCGTGGCAGTGGATCGAGAGCGGGCGGTGCAGAAGGCCGTGACCAACCATCCGGCGATTACCCAGGCCTTGGAGAAGATGAACTACGACGACTTCGGGATCCAGTCGGCGCGCAACGGGCTGTTGCCGAACCTCTCGTTCTCGCTGTACTACCAATCCGACGGCACGGGCGGCGATTACAATCCCAGCCTTTCGACGATCCTGGGCAGCGGTGGCGCCTCGACGGGCGTGGTCCAGGGCGGGATCGCCAATGCCCTGTCCCAGATGTGGGGATTCGGGTTTCCGACTTACAACGCCGGCCTGACGCTGACGCTGCCCATCCGGTCGAAGGCCGCTTCGGCAGCCATGGCGGCAGCGGTGATCCAGAAGAGGACCGACACGCTCAATTTGCGCAACCAGCAGGAGACCATCCGGCTGAACATTCTGACCGCCGTGACCAGGCTCGAGGGCAGCAAGGACCAGTTGCGGCTGGCCATCGTGCAGAGAGACCTGGCCGCCAAGAACCTGGATGCGGAGAATCAGAAATACCAGTTGGGGACCGACATCAACCAGAACGTCATCAATGCCCAGCAGCAACTCACGCAGGCCGAGTCCTCCGTGGTGAGCAACCAGATCGGCGTTCAGATAAACCTGATGAACCTGTATTTTCAGACCGGCGAGTTGCTGGAGCAGCGCGGAATCATAGTGAAGTAGACGTTTGTGCCGCCGCGAACAGCGGCGTGCCGGAGCCGGCTTGCAAGCGCGGGCGGGGATCTGGCACTCTGAATTAACGGAGCGTTTCGCACGGATGCAAACGCTATTTCTCGCGCTGCTGCTGGCTGGGGTTTTCGTTTTCTTTTCCGCGACGTTCCAGGTGCGCCTGCGGTCCCTGCTTCACGCAAGGCCGGGGGCCGTGTGGGTTGCGCCGCTCTTGCTGACGGCGGTTTTCGCGAGCGCGGCGGCGCTGGCGGGCGCCTGGAACCCACGGCTGATCGCGCTGGTGCTGGCATACACGGCCGCGCCGGTGGCCTGCGTTTTTGCGCTGGGGAGCGGATACCCCAAACGGCCCCACTTCTTGGATTTCGCGGCCATCCTGTGGCTCTGGCTGCCGCTCGAATTCGCCGCCGGGGCCAGCCTGGTGGCGCGGCCGGCGCAGGGATTCCTGCACAGCGTGGCTTACGGGGTGGCCATCCTGCTGGGGCTGGTTCTATTCATCGGATTCCGCTCGTTCGAGGGGCTGCGATACAACCTGCCGCGAGCGCGGCGCGATTACTGGCTGCCGCTGGCGGGATATGCCGTGCTGGCCCCGGTGCTGATGGTGGCGGGAATAGCCCTGGGATTCCTGCCGGCACCGCACCTGCCCACCCAGACGGCCGGCCGGATGGCCGCGGCCGTGGGGATCGTCTTTGTGGGAACGGCGCTGCCCGAGGAGATCCTGTTCCGGTCGCTCATCCAGAACCTCCTCATGCAGCGGTTCGGCGAGGGCGCGCGCACGCTCGCGGCGGCCAGTCTGATCTTCGGCTGCGCGCACCTGGATAACGGTCCGCAGCCGCTTCCTAACTGGCGCTACATGATTCTGGCGACGCTCGCGGGATTGGTCTACGGCAGGGTCTTTCAGAAGTCCTCGACGGTCTTCTCTTCCGCGGCATTACACATGCTAGTAGATTGGACGAAGCATTTCTTTTTCTGAGGGAGTGGGGGGGATGAGGGCGGCGGCTCGCAAATACGCCATTCTGGAACCGGTCGCGATCTTCGTGGCGATCATGGCTTACATCTGGGGATTGCGCTCGACGCATCCGGGGATGAGCCTGGCGATTCTGGGAATGATGGTGATCTCGAACCGGATTCACCGCGAAGACGCCAGCCGCCTGGGCTTCCGGCTGGCCAACCTGAGGGAATGCTGCGAGAAATTCGCGCCGGCGGTAGCGCTGCTGGGGCTGGCGCTGCTGGCGGGCGGCATCGTGACGCAGAGCATGCGGGCCATGCGCACCGATCAGGCGGTGCTGGCCTGGTCCGCCTACCTGCCTTGGGCGCTGCTCCAGCAATACGTTCTAAACGGCTATTTCCTGAACCGGTTCGAGGCGTTGGTCTCGCGCCGCGCGGCGCCGGCAATCTCCGCGGCTCTTTTCTCCGGGGCGCATACTCCCAACTGGTTCCTGATGGCCGTGACGCTGGTTTTAGGCTACGTGTGCGCGCGGGTTTACAGGCGCCATCCCAACCTCTACTTCCTCGGCGCGGCGCACGCCACGGTCGGATTCCTGCTCCTTCTGGTGGTTCCGGATTCCATCAGCCATCACCTGATCGTGGGACCGGGCTGGTTCCGCTAGCCGTCCCGCCGTCCGAACGCCGCCTTTCCCAGGCGTGCACAAGCCGTCCCACAAGCGGACACCGCGCACCGATTTGCTATCCCTTCTAATCCGAATCGCGTCATAATGTTAGGCCGGCTACAAAAGTGGCAGGCGAGATGCCCTTTCCAAGGCCGGAAAGCGCTTATGGACATACCTCGCAAGGACGCCCGCAGAAAAAAAATCGTACGCATGGCGATTCTTTTGATCGTGCTGGCCGTGGCGATCGGCGGGATCAGTTTCGGGCTGACGCGGCTGAAGCCGGCGGCTCCCGGCGTCGATCTCTCGGCGGTCTGGCCGGATACGGTGAAGCGCGGGCCGATGGTGCTGGAGGTGCGCGGGAACGGCACGCTAGTCCCAGAGGACACCATGCTGATTACAGCGGTCACGGACGGGCGCGTGGAGCGCATCCTCATCCGGCCGGGCACGCCCGTGAAGGCCGATTCGATAGTCATGGTCATGACCAGCCCGGAGCTGGATACGGCGCTGCTGGGCGCCCAGTACGCGCTCAAGGCCGCCGAGGCGGATTACGCCAATCTGAAGGTGACGCTGGAGAAGGCCCTGCTGGACATGCAGGCCACCGCGGCACAGGTGAACGCGGATTACAACACCGCGCGTATGCAGGCGGACCGCGACCTGGCGCTGGCCAAAGAGGACCTGCTGGCCGGCCTGGACGCCAAGATCTCGGAAGTGAAGGCGCAGCAGCTCGAGGGGCGCTATAAGATCGAGCAGCAGCGTTTGTCGATCAACGCCCAGGCGGAGCAGGCGCAACTGGATTCGCAGCGCGTGAAAGTGGAGCAGCTTCGGGCGGAGTACGAGCTGAAAAAGCGGCAGGTGGACGAACTGAAGGTGAGGGCGGGTTTCGATGGCACGCTGCAGGCGCTGCCGCCGCCGCTGGCGCCGGTCGAGGAAGGGCAGAAGGTGGTGGCCGGCACGCCGCTCGGCAAGGTCGCCCAGCCCACCCACCTGAAGGCGCAATTGAGCATCGCCGAAACGCAGGTGAAGGACATCGTGATCGGGCAGCCGGCGTCGATCGACACGCGCAACGGGTTGATCGAGGGCGCCGTGTCGCGCATCGATCCCTCCGTTTTGAACGGCACGGTCACGGTGGACGTGCGGCTCAAAGGCCCGCTGCCGGCGGCGGCCCGTCCGGATTTGAGCGTGGACGGCACCATTCAACTGGCCAAACTGGACGAGGTCGTCTATGTCGGCCGCCCAGTCTTCGGGCAGGAGAACAGCACCGCGCAGCTTTTCAAGCTGGAGCCGGATGGGAAGTACGCCAACAAGATCAAGGTGGCGTTCGGGCGCAGCTCGGTGAATACGATCGAGGTCAAGGATGGCCTGAAGGTGGGCGACCGGGTGATCCTCTCGGATATGTCGCAGTACGACGCCTACGACCGGATTCGATTGAACTAACGACCGATCGTCTTCGTAGGGAAGAGAAGGAAAACGAACATGGATAATGGCACATCCTCGCTGATCAGGCTGGAAAATGTGAGCAAGGTTTTCATCACCGACGAAGTGGAGACGCACGCTCTTTCGGGGATCCAATTCGAGGTGAAGAAAGGGGAGTATCTGTCGATCGCCGGCCCGTCGGGGTGCGGTAAATCCACGCTGCTCGCCATTTTGGGCCTGCTGGACACGCCTACCGATGGCGGCTACTATCTGAACGGCCAGCCGGTGACGGGGCTGAAGCTTTCCGAACGGGCGCGCATCCGCAACCGCGAGATCGGCTTCATTTTTCAGGCCTTCAACCTGATCGGGGATCTGACGGTGTACGAGAACGTGGAGCTGCCCCTGACTTACCGCGGCATGTCGGCGGCGGAACGGAAGCGGCGCGCGCAGGAAGCGCTGGAGCGGGTGGGCATGTCGCACCGCATGAAGCATTACCCCTCGCAGCTCTCCGGCGGCCAGCAGCAGCGCGTGGCGGTGGCGCGTGCGCTGAGCGGCGATCCGCTGATTCTTCTGGCGGACGAGCCCACTGGAAACCTGGATTCGGCCAACGGCGAGGCAGTGATGACTCTGCTGCGCGAGTTGCATCGGGGCGGGGCGACCATCTGCATGGTGACGCACGACCCGCGGTACGAGCTGTTCGCCGACCGGACCATCCGGCTGTTCGACGGGCGGATCGTGGAAGAGAGCGTGGAGAGCGCCTCGAATTAAATAGCCGTTCCTTCGCGAGGCGCGGGATGTTAACCTGACAGGCCGTGCACTCGCTGCTGCAGGATCTGCGCCACGGAGTCCGCCTGCTGGGGAAAACCCCCGGGTTCAGCGCTACCGCCGTGGCGGCGCTGGCCCTGGGCATCGGCGCCACCACCGCCATCTTCAGCGTCGTGGACGCCGTGCTGCTGAAGCCGCTACCGTTCCGCGATCCAGATCGCCTGCTGGCCGTCTGGGAGAAAAAGCTGGGCCAGAAGCAGCAAAAGATGTTTGTCGCCAGCGGGAACTTCCTCGAGTGGGGCCGGCAGAGTCGCACGCTGGAAGCGCTGGCGGCCATCCAGGAAACCCACGTGAATCTGACGGGCGGGCCCAACGGCCACATCGACCCCCAGGAATTGAAAGCGGAGCGCGTCACGGCGGGGCTGTTCCCGCTGCTGGGCGTCAGGCCGGTGGTGGGACGCACTTTCCTGCCCGAAGAGGACCGCCCGGGCGGCGCCCCCAGCGCGCTGCTGAGCTACGAATTGTGGCAGCGGCGTTTCGGAGGAGACCCGGCCATTGCCGGGAAAGCCGTGATGCTGGGCGGGCAAAGCTGCAACGTGACCGGAGTGCTGCCGCCAGGATTCGCGGTGGTGGAGCCGGGCGTCGAGGTGTGGACGCCGCTGGCCCTCTCACCGGGCGACGCGCGCGGCGCCCGACGCCGCATTCTGACGGTTGTGGCGCGCCTGAAACACGGCGTGGAAATCGGGCAGGCGCGTGCGGAGCTGGAGACGCTGGGGGCCACGCTGGAGCGCGCCGATCCGGACCTGAACCAGGGCTGGCGCCCTTCGGTTTTCACGCTCAACGAGGCGGTGCGCGGGCAGGTGCGGCAGCCGCTGCTGATCCTGGCGGGCGCGGTGAGCCTGCTGTTGCTGATCGCGTGCGCCAACGTCGCCAACCTGCTGCTGGCGCGCGGAACGGCGCGGCGCAAGGAGCTGGCGGTGCGCGCCGCCATGGGGGCCAGCCGCGGACGCATCGCGGGGCAACTGCTCACCGAGAGCTGCATTCTCTCGCTGGCGGGCGGAGCGGCGGGGCTGGTGCTGGCGCGCGGGGCGGTGTCGCTGGCCGCCTGGCTGGGGCCGCAAAGCATTCCGCACCTGGGCGAAGCGCGCTTCGATGCGCGGCTCTTCCTGTTCGCGCTGGCGGCGTCGCTGGCCACCGGAATGCTATTCGGAATGGCGCCGGCGCTTCAGGCCTCCGGAGCAAACCTGAACGCGGTGCTGGTGGAAGCCGGACGCAGCGGCACCTCCGGCCGCACCGGCAGCCTCGTGCGCAACGGGCTGGTAGTGGCCGAGGTGGCGCTGGCGGTGCTCGTGCTGATCGGCTCGGGGCTGCTGATGCGCAGCTTCGTCAACCTGCGTTTGGCCGATTTGGGTTTCCAAAAAAGCGGCCTGCTGACTTTCCGGATGAGACTGGCGGGCGGACGGAACACGTCCGCGGAGCGGCGCGCGCCCTTTCTGAAAGACCTTCTGGAACAGCTCCGAAATCTGCCGGGCGTGCGGGTAGCGGGTCTCACCAGCGGGCTGCCGCTGAACGGACTGGGGTCGGGGATCGCCTTCGCCGTGGAAGGCCGCCAGGCGCCGCCCGGCGAGACGAAGACCACGGGTTTGTTGCGGTCGGTTTCGCCGGAATATTTCCGCGCGGCGGGCATTCCGCTGATCGCCGGCCGGGAGTTTTCCGACGCGGACGATACTTCGCAGGCGCGCCTGGCGCTGATCGTCAATCAGACGCTGGCGCGGCGCTTCTGGACGGATGGAGCGAGTCCTTTGAGCCGGCGGCTGGTGCTGGATTTTACCGAAGGAACCAAGACCGGAGAGATCGTGGGCGTGGTGGGCGACGTGAAGCCGGACCGCGTGGAAGCCGCGGATTGGCCCACGGTCTATTGCACCTATGCGCAGCAGCCCATCGCCGCGGTGGCGGTGGCGTTGCGCACGGCCGGACCGCCGATGGCACTGGCCGCGCCGGTCGAGCGCGCGGTTCACCAACTCGATCCGGATCAGGCGGTGGCGGACCTGCGGACCATGGACGACGTGGTGGACCAGTCCATCGCGGGGCAGCGCTTCGACACCGTCCTGCTGGGGATTTTCGCGACCATCGCGTTCGCGCTATGCGCGGTGGGGATCTACGGAGTAATCTCCTACGACGTGGGCCAGCGAACTAACGAGATCGGCATCCGCCTGGCGCTGGGGGCCGGCCGGAGCGGGATTCTGCGTCTGGTGGTGGGCGAAGCCGCGGGCCTGGCGGCCCTGGGAATCGGGCTGGGGCTGGCGGCGGCGTTCGCGCTCACCAGGCTGATGGCCGGTATGCTTTACGGCGTGCGGACCAACGACGCTTACACCTTCGCCGGCATGGCTCTGCTGCTGGGCATGGTAGCGCTGGCGGCCGGCTACGTTCCCGCGCGGCGCGCCATGGCGGTAGACCCGCTGACCGCCCTGCGGCACGAATAGAGACCCAATCATGATTACGCTTCGCAACATCGAGAAATTTTACGAAGCCGGCTACGGCCGGACTTACGTGCTGCGCCGCATCACCGCCGAGATCAAGGAAGGCGAGTTCGTCACCGTCATGGGACCTTCGGGCGCGGGGAAATCGACGCTGCTCGGCATCCTGGGCATGCTGGACGGCGCCTGGACCGGCGAGTTCGAATTCCTGGGGCAGGCGGTGCACCGCATGAAGCCCAAGGAGCGCGCGGAGCTGAACAAACGCTACATCGGATTCGTGTTCCAGAGCTACCACCTGATCGACAGCCTGACGGTCTACGAGAACCTGGATATCCCGCTCTCCTACCGCAACGTGAAGAGTTCCGAGCGGGCCGCGCTGGTATGCGACACGCTGGACCGTTTTCACATCGTGGGCAAGCGCGATCTGTATCCCAGCCAGCTTTCCGGAGGCCAGCAGCAGCTCGTGGCGGTGGCTCGGGCGGTGATCGCGAACCCCAAGTTGATCCTGGCGGACGAGCCCACCGGCAACCTGCACTCCAGCCAGGGCAAGGAAATCATGGAGCTTTTCAAGAAGCTCAACGGGGAAGGCACGACCATCGTGCAGGTGACGCACTCGGAGGCCAACGCGGCCTACGGCAGCCGTGTGATCCAGCTCGCGGACGGCTGGATTGTGGGGCCGGAGGCGCGCTGAGGCGACCGCCGGTCGAAGTCTAAATGTAAGCGATGACGTCGATCTCAACCAGCGAATTGCCGGGAACTCCACCCGCGGCGGCAATCGTGGTGCGCACCGGCGGCTCCGATCCGAAGCGGCCCTGAAACGTCTCGTTCATGCCTGCGTAGTCTTTCAGATCGTTCAGAAAGACGTTGCACTTCAGGACTTTTTCCATGGATGAGCCGACGCTCTCCAGTTGCTGCTGGATGGAATCGAGGACGAATTTCGTGTGGGCTTTGATATCGCCCTCGAAATGCGCGCCCACACCGGCAATGAAGAGCAGATTGCCATACGCCACGGTGCTATTGAAAAGCGGCGTTTTGGCCGGCTTTTTGCCATCCTTATAGAGGACCTTCTTGGTGGGCTTATCGGCCTGGGCCGCGGCGGGCCCGGCAACGGCCACGGCGGCGGCCGCGGTGGCGACTCCACGTCCCAGGAAACCTCGTCGATTCGTCTGTTTCATAGCATCTCCTCTTATTAATCACTACCCGTAATACTCAGCCGCGCGGTTCGGCGTCCGTCCGGTATTGATGCTTCTCCGCGCTCCAGCGAGCTTCGCCATACTCGCCCAGGGACACGGTTCCCGACATCCGGCCGCTCTCCGCGATGCCCGAGAATTGAAACGCGACGCGCGTGCCCTCGGTGGGGAGGGAACTACGGAATTTCACGGTATTGGCGGCCACCGTGCCACTGAGATCTCCGAAGGCGAACTCTCCCTGGTGCGTGCCCATCAGCCTGGCACCGTCCTGCTCCAGCATCAAAACATGATTGGCCGAACCTAAAACGAACTCCAGGCGGAGATCCCACCGGCCGGAGAGAGCCGCGGCCGGGCCTGACGGCGGGGAGGGCGGATTCTCGATCTTGGGTGGGTGCGACAGCAGCGCACAAAGACGATCGGCCACGACTTTCTCTTCGCCGGCCATCATTTGGTAGGGAACGATAGAGACCGAACTGGTCATATTGGAGGGGCGCACGCCGCTCGACCCGGCAACCACGATGCGCGGCTCCGTATCGAGCACGATCCGGGCGACTTCCTGGCCGGTGATGCCCAGCCTGGCGCCGTCCCATTGTATCTGCAGTTGCGGGGTGCGATTGGAGAGATCCGCCGAAGGCTGCTTGATCGCCGCGGTCACGCCGTCCACGCGCTTCACGGCGGTGGCAATGTGGTCGAGCCAGGCTTCCCACTGAGCCCATTCGGCCTTATGATCGCGCTTGACCCACATCTCAACCGCGGCCAGCATGCCCATGATCTCTTCCTTGCCGACTTTCAAAGAGCGCCCGAAGGCGTGGTGCGGCGCGCTGTTGGCCCAGGCTCCCCGGAGCAGGCTCTTTTCGCCCAGCAGAAGGCCGGCGGCCTGCGGACCGCGTATGCACTTGCCGCCGCTATAGGCCACCGCATGAGCGCCGCGCTCGAGGTGAACGTTGGGCTTGACGGTCAGAATTTCGGCTGCGGCATCCACCAGCACGGGAACGTTCCTGCGCCGGGCCGCCTCGGCAACCACGCGCGTTCCGAGCGGCCCGTCATCGCCCGGCCCGCCCAGTATGTAGACCAGGGCGGTGCGCTCGTTGAAGGCCGCTTCCAGTTCGGCCGGGTCATGGACGATGACCAGTTTGACGCCCAGCATACGGATGGCGTGGTCGTAGACATTACGCGAATAGGCCGGCAGGATGGCTTCGTTCTTCAGACCGGCCAGGTTGGGGAGCCGCTGCATGCGTTCGGGATTGCCGCCGGCGATGGCGGCCGCCGTGAAATGCGTGATGGCGGCGCAACAGCCGGCGGTCACGATTCCCCATTCGGCGCCGGTCAGCTCGGCCAGGCGCTTGCCGACGCCCTCCATCAGCTCATCCATATCCACGAAGCTGCGCGACGCCTGATCCATGGCCCGCTTGACTTCGGGAAGCGTCTCCGAACCGGTGATGATGGTGAAGGTGCCGCGCGCGTTGATGACGGGCCGTACGCCGATCGAGCGGTACATCTCGGCGCCCAGCTCGAGAGGCGCCGCCACGATCCGCCGGGCGCTCCCGCCCAGTGCTGCGAGCGCGGCCAGCAGCCCGCCCTGCCGGAACAGGTCCCGGCGGCTGTAACCAGCCCAGGGCTCTTTGATTTTCTTCCAGAGCGTTCGCGCCATTCCGCTTACCTCCTGCCCTAAGGAGCTTGTATATCTCAGCGGCATGATACCATCCCATCGCGGATGCGCGCTCCCGCAGGATCTCCCGAAGGCCGGTGCGTATAATAGGCGGAGATCATGGCGGCAGGCACCAACTGGCTCGGGATTCCAGCGACAGCCGCGTTGCTCCTGGCGGCCGCGGCGGCATGGCTGAGCGCGCAGAGCGGCACCGCGGTGTCACCACGCGCGCACGCACTGCACGATAGCGCGCTGGTCTTCGACGGCCATATTCACGCCGTGGATCGCGAGTTCTATCACGGCGGCGACATCGGCGAGCGGAAGCCCGACGGCCAGTTCGACTTGCCGCGCGCCCAGGAAGGCGGACTCGGCGCGCTCTTCTTTTCCATTTTCGTGACCGAGGACTACTATCCCGCGCGTCTCGAAACCAAACAGGCGCTGCGCATGCTGGATTGCGCGCTCGAACAGATCGGCCGCAACAGCCGAAGCATCGAAATCGCGCGCACCGCATCGGATATCGAACGGATCCACGCCAGCGGCCGGATCGCCGCGGTTCTCGACATCGAAGGCAGCTTCGATCTGGATGGCGACCCGGCCGTGATCCGCCAGATGTATCGCTTGGGGATGCGCTCCGTGCAGCTTTCCGCGCATAACTGGACCAGCAATTATGCGGACTCCTGCTGCTCGGAGCCGAAATGGCACGGGCTGAACGATAGCGGGCGCGAGGCGATTCGCGAAATGAACCGCCTGGGGATGGTGATCGAAGTCTCGCACGCCTCCGACGAGGCCATTTCGGCGGCCATCGACGCCAGTTCCGACCCGGTCGTCGCCACGCATCATGGGCTGCGCGCCATCAACGACATTCCTCGCAACATGCCGGACTGGCTGCTGAAGAAACTGGCGGCCAAGGGCGGCGTGATCGGCTTCCAGCTCGGCAACGAGTTCCACAACCGGAAGGCCTTCGAATGGGGCGCAGCGCACGCCGGGAAAGCGTTCTGGGATACTAGCGCCATTGCGCAGCGCGGCACCGATATTCCGATTGAGGATCTCGACAAGATCGTGGGGCCGCGATTTCCCATGCTGCCGGCCGACATTCCAGACGACATCCGCATGACGGTGGATGACTGGGTCGCGGTGGTGGATCGTGCCATTCGCCTGGTGGGCGAAGACCACGTGGCTCTGGGTTCCGATTTCGATGGCGGCCCGCCGCTGCCCCGCGGCATGCGCGACATACGCGATCTGCCCATGATCACCGACGCCATGCTACGCCGCGGCTACTCCGAAGCGCGCATCCGCAAGTTTCTGGGCGGCAACCTGCTGCGCGTGTTCCGGGAGATTACGGAGAAGCGATAGCCGGCTTCACATAGTCCCTTCGCCAGCTTTGTTTTCGGAGCGGCCGATGTGCGAAAATACCTGGGCTAGCGGGAGCACCCCATGCCGGTGGAACTCTTGCGTCAAACCGCGATCCGTTGGAACGACCCGGATCCGCGCTACGTGCCGTTACTCCGCGAGGGCGGCATCACGGCGGTACTGACCCCTCCCCACGAGGGCTTCGAGAAGGCCTGCGCCGCCGCGCATATCGAGGTGGTCCACGCGTCCGACGTGCAGTTTGTGGGCCTGGCGGACACTGCGAGAATTGCGCCGGGCGGGGCCGTGGTCTTTCGGACGGGATTGTGGCCGGGAGTGCATACGCCGGAGGCGGCCGTAGCCTCCGCCACCAGCACCATTTGGATCGACCAGAACTGTTACCTAGTGCAATGCTTGCGCGCGCTCTATCCGAAGGTGCCGCCGGTGCTCGGATACCTGCCGGATAAGGACGCCGGTGTGCCGCCGGAGCGGGTGGTGCCGTTCTATACGCTCGAAGTGGCGCTGGCCGAAGCGTGGATGTCTGGCGGGAACTTCGTCATGGCGCTGGAGCCTTTGTTTCGGGAGGCGTTGCTGAAAGGCGCGGCGGATGCGCTGGCGGCATGGCGCAAGCTGGGGCGCACGGCCGGCTGGCTGCGCGAGAACGCCGCCGTCTTCGGCCGGCCGATCGAAAGCATCATCACGCTGCTGGTGGAGAATAAGGACGACAGCCTGGAGATCGCCAAGTTGGCCTACCGGCAGAACGTCTCGCCGGCCATTGTGGCAGCGGCGAATCCGCCCGCGCCCGATCCGGCGCGCTGTCTGGAATTGGTGGCCGTGGGGATCGACACGCCCGCGCCCGACGCGCGGCGCCGCATCCTGGCCAATGCCGAGGCGGGGACCACGCTGGTGGTGGACGCGCCGGGCGACCAGGCCTGGTGGCGCGCGGCCGGTTTGCGGTTCCTGCGCGAAGATCCCGACCGCAACTACTATGCGCTGGGCAAGGGGCAGGTGGTGGCTTATAAGGAACTGGTGCTGGACCCGTCCGACCTGGCGCTCGACATGATCGATTACGTGACTCAGAAGCGGCGCGCGGCCCGCGTCTTCAACTGCGGCGCCGCGGTGGCAATGGCCGGTGCAGCGGTGCTGTACCTCGTCAACTACGGGCGGTCCCAGGACCTGCCGGTACTGGCACGCCTTCAAGGCCGCTTCAACAAGGCGACGCTGCTGCGGCCGGAAGCCGCGCCGCAAACGGTGAAGATATCCCGGCGGAACACCAGTTCCGAGGTTACGCTCCCCCAATTGGAGTGTGCCGCCGCCATGATTTTCGGGTAAAATCGGCATCAGCGAAGGAGGGACTCAATGGTTAACCGGCGAGATTTTCTGCGCTATGGCGCTTTGGCTGCGTGCGGAACGCTACCCGGGCTGAGATCGGCGCAAGCCGCGTCCGTGAATCACCGCTATTTCGGACTGCATCCCCTGATCGAGCGGAACCCCAAGGCGGTTTTCATCCGGCGCACCAACGTCGCCAACAAGATGGATGGGCCGGCCAAGCTGCGCGAGGGCCTCAACCTCTCGCGGCAGATTTTCGTGCCGATGAATAAGCCCGGCATCCCCCTCACTCACAGGATCGTGCTGAAGCCCAATGCCACGGGCGTCTACGACCGTCGTCGCGCGCCGGCCGATAACTGGGGCGTGGGGACGGACCCGCAATTCTACGAGGGCATGGTCGCGGGGCTGCGGGAACTGGGCCTCCAGCGTTTTCATTTCGTCGAATCTACCGAATACGACACGTGGGAGATTCGCGGTTTCAACGATGTCAACCAGCGGCTGGGCGTGGATATCGGCGAATCCGTACGGCGCCCCAAGCACCTGCGCGATGGCTACGGCGTCAATTGGGCCACGGTGCCGGATGGCGTGGTGTTCAAGCGCATTCCGCATTACGCGCCGGTGGGCGAACCGGACACCTGGATTCTCGATATCGCCAAGTGGAAGGCGCACGCCATGTGCCTGACGCAGTCGGTCAAGAACATGCAGGGCCTGGTGGTGCACCCGTTCACGCAATTCTGCGGCGGCTGGCGCAGCATCCAGACCGACCCGGTGGTGACGGCCGATGTGAACCCGCGCGTCGAGCCGCAGGTGAACGAATTTTTCGACCGGCACGTGAAATCGAATTTCGCGCGCTACGATCTCGCGCACGGCTCCGAAAGAGACCGCGGGCTGGGTCCCATCGATCAGGAAATCTGGGCGCACAAAACTTGCGACAACCTGAGCACGGTGTGGCCGGGGCTGGCCATGATCGAAGCCATCTTCGGGCGCGATGGCGATGGCTTCAACATCGGCGACGACCATATGGCCAACCTGGTGATGTTCGGCAAACATCCGTTCCTGGTGGATGTTATCGGGCTGTATCTGGGCGGGCACGAGCCGGGCAATGTGAATCTGTACCGCATCGCCAGGGAGCGCGGCTTGACCAACACGTTCAATCCCTGGGAGATTCCGATCTTCGAGTGGACCGACCAGGGTCCCGTGGAGCGCAAGCTGAGCGAATTTCCACGCACACCGCTCAAGAGCATCTATCTGACGCGCGCGGAGGAACCCACTCTGCACCTGGTAAACGAGCCGTTCGACTACCAGAAATACAAGGTCTGATGGATGCCGCATGGCTGCTAACCGCCCCAGGCTCGCCGCGATCACAACGGTCTACCGAAAGTATTCGCACGCGCAACACGTCGTAGATCGGTACCTGGAAGGATACGGTTGGAACGGCACACACCATCGTCCGGAGATGGATCTCGTCGCGCTGTACGTCGACCAGGTGGGCGCCGACGATCTGAGCCGCGATCGTGCCGCGCGCTTCCCGGCCATGAAGATCTACCCCACCATTGCGGAGGCGCTGACGTGCGGAACCGGCAAGCTCGCCGTGGATGGAGTGGTTGTCGTGGGCGAACACGGCGATTATCCCAAGACGCCCAAGGGGCAGGTGCAGTATCCACGCTACCGGTTCTTCGAAGAGATCGTGGCTGTATTCCGCTCGAGCGGCCGCTCCGTTCCCATGTTCAACGACAAGCATCTCTCGTGGAACTGGGAGTGGGCGCGGAAGATGTACGACACCTCGAAAGAGCTGGGGTTCGCGTACATGGCCGGGTCGAGCCTGCCGGTGACGTGGCGCATTCCGTCGGTCGAATTTCCCGCTGGCGCGCGTGTGCGCGAGGCGATGTGCGTCTGCTACGGCGGCCCCGATAGCTACGATTTTCATGGCCTCGAAACGATCCAGTGCATGGTCGAGCGGCGCCAGGGAGGCGAGACGGGCGTGAAGTGGCTACAGGCCTACCGCGGCGAGAAATTCTGGGACGCCTGCCGCTCGAACGTCTGGTCGCGCGAGCTGATGAATGCGGCGCTGTGCCGGAGCCATACGCTGACGCCCGCGCGAGCCGGATTCAACGATATCTTCCCTTCGCTCGACCAGATGCAACGGCTGGTCGCGGATCCGGTGGCGTACTGCTACGAACATGCCGATGGCTTGAAGTGCACCATGATGCTGATGAACGGCCTGGCGCGCGACTTCAACTTCGCGGCGCACCTGGAGGGCGCATCCAAACCATTTTCGACGCAAATGTATCTGCCGATGCCGGATGGGCGCACCACGCTGGCCAACTTCTTCAGCCCTCTGAGTTACAACATGGAGCGGATGTTCCTGTCGGGAAAGCCGACTTATCCCATCGAGCGGACGCTGCTGACTACTGGCTTGACTGCGGCCGGCATCGATAGCTTGTACGCAGGGCAGGTCCGCATCGATACGCCGCACCTGGCGATCCGCTATCCGGCGCCGGCCGAGTCCACTTACTGGAGGACATAGTCATGGCGCCCCATGTTACGCGAAGGACTTTCCTGCAGACCGCGGCCGCGTTTCCGGTGCTGGCGCAGGGGCGGCCGAAGCGCATCGCCATCGTCGCCACTGTGTTTCGACCTCTGTCGCACGCGCAGCATATCGGGGACCGCTTCATCGTGGGCTATCCCTGGGAGGGCGATTGGCACAAGCCCAATACGCAGGTTGTGTCGCTGTATGTCGATCAAAAGCCGGCCGGCGATTTGAGCCAGGACCGGGCCAGGGAATTCGGCTTCAAAGTATATCCGACCATCGCCGAAGCGGTCTGTTGCGGCGGCTCCAGCCTGGCCGTCGACGCTGTCCTGATTATTGCCGAACACGGCGACTATCCGCGCAATGAGAAGGGGCAGATTCTCTATCCGCGTTACGAGTTCTTCGGGCAGGTGGCGAAAGTTTTCGAGGCCGGTGGGCGGGCGGTTCCGGTATATAACGACAAGGCTCTTTCGTACAGCTTCGAGAAAGCCAGAACCATGTGCGACACGGCGCGGCGGCTGAAGTTTCCGATGCTCGCCGGGTCGTCTCTGCCGGTCACCTGGCGCCTGCCGGAGCTGGAGCTGCCCTGGGGATGCGAGATCGAAGACGCCCTGATGGTGGGTACGGGCGGCTCCGATGCCATGGATTTTCACGCTCTCGAAGCCATGCAGTGTATGCTCGAGCGCCGCCGGGGCGGCGAGCGCGGCGTGAAGAGCGTTCAACTCATCCAGGGAGACGCCGTGTGGCAGGCGGGCGTGCGCGGGCGCTGGTCGAAGGAACTGCTTCGCTCCGCGCTATCGCGAAGCGATAGTCCCAAGGGTCTCACGGTGACCGACGGCCGCACGCAGGATATGGTGGGGACAGGTGTGCTTCCCCAGTTAGTGAAGGACCCGTGGGCATATTTCATCGAGTATCGCGACGGCCTGAAAGCTACGCTTCTGATGCTGACCGATGCCGTCGGCGATTTCACTTTCGCGGCCAAGCTGAAGGGACAAGCGGAGATTCAAGCCACGCAGTTCTTCCTGTCGCCGGAACCGAACGTGACTTACTCGGCTTGCCTGGCGAGTAAGATTGAGCGGATGATCGAAACCGGCGCCGCGCCGTATCCGGTGGAGCGCACGCTGCTGGTGAGCGGCATTCTGGAGAGCTGCCTGGATTCCCGCGTCAAAGGGAATGCGGTTATCGAGACGCCTCACCTGGCGGTCACTTACCGCGCGCCGCGAGAATCGCAGTACTGCCGGAGTTAGTCTCGACCCGGAACCGCGCCGCGTGCGATCTCGGTGCGTGACGTCTCCTTGCGCTTTTTCGATCGATGCTAATACAATTACAGCGAAATGACGCTCGATTCCCTCTGGTGGCTAACCCTCGTTCTGTTTCCTGCGAGCTTCGCGCTGGCGCAGCCGCGGCAATACGACCTGCTGCTCGAAGGCGGTCATGTGATCGACGCGAAGAATAATATCGATGCCGTGCGCGACGTCGCGATTCGCGCGGGCAAGATCGCCGCGGTGGCCCAGCATATCGATCCGGCGTTGGCGTTCAAAGTCGTAAACGTCGGCGGGCTTTATGTCACGCCCGGGCTGGTGGATATGCACGTGCACGTATACGCGGGCACGGGGGAGGCGAATTCCTACGCCGGAGACAATAGCTTGTATCCGGATGGCTACACCTTCCGCGCGGGCGTGACCACGGTAGCCGACGCCGGCTGCTCCGGGTGGCGGAACTTCGAGGATTTCAAGCAGCGTATCATCGACCGCGCCCGAACACGGGTCCTTGCGTTCATCAACATCGTGGGCCACGGTATGCGCGGGCCGGCGTATGAGAACGACCTGACAGACATGCAGGCCCAGCCGACCGCCGAGATGGCACTGAAGTACAAAGGCCTGATCGTAGGCGTCAAGACCGCGCACTACGCCGGGCCGGAATGGACGCCGGTCGAGCGGTCGGTCGAAGCCGGCACCCTCGCCCATATTCCCGTGATGGTGGATTTCGGCGCGAACCGCAAAGAGAGACCGATGAGCGAACTGGTCACCAGGAAGCTGCGCCCGGGCGACATCTACACGCACTGCTATTCGGGATTGCGGAACGAGCAGGACGACTCGGGGCATGTTAACCCCGCCATGTTCGAGGCGCGCAAACGCGGCGTCATTTTCGACGTCGGCCACGGCGGCGGGAGCTTCGCCTGGCGCATCGCCGTGCCGGCGATCCGGCAGGGATTCGTGCCCGATTCCATCTCCACCGACCTGCACACCGCCAGCATGAACGCCGGCATGAAAGACATGGACATCCTGATGAGCAAGTTTCTGGCGATGGGGCTGGCGCTCAAAGACGTGGTGGCGGAATCGACCTGGAATCCGGCGCGCGAGATTCATCGCGAGGATCTGGGCAATCTCTCGCCCGGCGCGGTGGCCGATGTGGCCGTCCTGCGGCTGGAGAGCGGCGATTTCGGCTACACGGATATGTACGGAGCGCGGCTCAAAGGCGACCAGAAGCTCATCGCCGAGCTGACGCTGCGCGAGGGAAAAGTAGTCTGGGATCTCAACGGCATTTCGCGCCCAGATTGGACCACGCTGCCGCCCAACTACCGGCAAACCGGCGACGCGCGCTGGGACGCCGTCAGCCCCGCGCCAGTCCGCAAGCCGGACGCGCAGCGCTGATCGAGGGTTCGCTCAGAGGCGCAGCTCGGCCCTCTGGCTCAGGAGCACTTTCTGAAGCTCCTTGACATCCAAATCGCGGGGCTCGGCGCCTTGTTTGGCCGCGAGTGCCGCGGCGCATCCCGATGCGTGGCCCACGGCCATCGCGGGAGCCATGGACCGCGCGGATTGAAAGGCCCCCTGCTCGCACGAGATGCAGCGTCCCGAAAGCACCAGCCCGTCCACCGTCTTGGGCACCAGGGAGCGGTAAGGGATATCGAAGCCCTCATGCTTGAAGAAATAGCGGCTGCCGTGGTAATCCGGCATGGGATTGGAACTGATCGCGACGACATCGGCGAAGCGCTTTCCTTCAATCGCCTCCTGGGTGGTCAGCACGTGCCGGCCCACGATCCGCCGCGTTTCCCGCACGCCGATGTTGGTGCCGGTCTGGGCCAGGTAGAGCGATTCCATGCCCGGCTGGCTCCGCAGCTTCCGGACGTCCTCCCAGAGTTGCAGGCGCGCATCGATCTCGGCCCGTGTCAGGGCCTCCACATCGAGACCGTCGCCCGCCGCGCGCGGGCCCCAGCGCACCACGCGCTCGCCCATGCGCATGCCGCCGAACGGCCCCTTCACGCTGGAGGGCACGCCACCGAGGCCGTACATCAGGCTCATGGACATGCGGTCACCGGTATCGGCCGGACGCATGAATTCCGCTCCCGCGCGGGCGGCCACGTCGCCATCGCCCGTGCAGTCGATCACGATATCGGCCGCAATCGCCTGCCGGCCGGACTTGGATTCCACGATCAGACCGGTCACGCGCGAACCGCTCATCATCGGGGACGCCACCCAACTGTGCAGCCGCAGCTTCACGCCCTCCTTCTTCAGCAGGTTCAGGGAAGCCACCTTGGCGGCCTCGGCATCGAAGGGAATCGTGTAGGTCAGGTCGCCAAGCCGGTAGTCGTGCGGCGCGCTGTTGTAAGTGTCCGCATCGGCGACGCCGCCCAGCCGCACCAGTTCCGCGATGTACTCCGCCGGAATTCCTTTCACGGTCTGCAAGGCATCCGGAGGGTGCTGGTTGCGGAAGCCGTTGTAGCAGGTCATCAGGCCGGCGGTTCCGTTGCCGCCCAGGAAGGCGTAGCGTTCGATGAGCAGGGTGTCGGCCCCGCTGCGAGCCGCCGCGGCCGCGGCAATCACCCCGCTCGGCCCGCCTCCGGCCACCAGCACCTGGCAACGCGCCACTATGGGGGTGTCGATGGGCTCCCGGTATGTACTCGCGGTTTCGCGCGAGGCGGCCTGCCGAGCCTGAACCATTCCCGTGACGGCACCGCCAACCGCGGCGCCGAGGAATCCCCGGCGTGCCACGCCACCATTTCTTCTTCTGTTGTAACCCGACACTGTATGACTCCCCAACGTTAATTCGTTCACTAATACCCTAGTGTAGTGCGGCCTAACTAGTAACGAGTATCGTTAGCGCAGCGTCTTTACAATGGAAGGGGCAAAGACGATGCGTGTGGCTCGACCCGTGGTGCTGAGTACCGAGCAGCGAGACATGCT
>Ga0181520_10003393_pt1 | contig 28107 bp, 22 predicted proteins | sample PEATcosm2014_Bin_29_FD_132451 | JGI IMG/M metagenome (GOLD analysis project Ga0181520, IMG submission 132451) | Peatland microbial communities from MTU Mesocosm Facility, Houghton, MI, USA - PEATcosm2014_Bin02_30_metaG | ecosystem: Environmental > Terrestrial > Soil > Wetlands > Peat | place...
GCCCAGCTCCTCGCTCGCCGCCGCGCCCTCGACGGCGCAATATCGGTCGAGCCGGTCGAGCACCCTGAGCAGCCGGTCGATCGCGCTGAGGTCGCCCTCGGCGACCGCGCCGGCGGCGAGGCGCAGCGCCGGCTCCAGCCGGGCGATCTGCACCCGCGCATGGTCGAGCTTCGTCCCGGCGCCCTTTTCGTCGAGCGCCTTGGCGACGATCTGGCGCACCCGCTCGCGCGACAGTCCCTCCTCGCGCCCGATCGCCGCATAGGACAGCCCGGCCTGCACGGAAGCGAGGATGCGCAAGGGGGGCGGATCGCGGTCGCCAGCGGGGCGGCGGGCAGGGGAGGGGGAGGCGGTCACGACGGGGGCGGGGGCGGACATGGCGGGGCGGGGGAGTGGGGCTGGGCGGACGACGATGATAGCACGGATTCTGATTTTCAGAAAGGCCTTGTCGCACAATCCGTGTCGAGCCGCCCTGGAGCGGCGAGCGGCGGAGGCGGCCGGCCGGGAGACAAAAAAGCGATTATGCGTTGATGTCGCGGCGATCCCGGTTGGGGCCGCGTCGGCCCGGCGGCGTCAAGCCGCCCCATAGGGCGTCTCTCGACGCCCTATAGCCCGTCGAAGACGGGCGTCTATCGACGCCCCATAGCCCGTCGAAGACGGGCGTCTCTCGACGCCCCATAGCCCGTCGAAGACGGGCGTCTCTCGACGCCCCATAGCCCGTCGAAGACGGGCGTCTATCGACGCCCCATAGCCCGTCGAAGACGGGCGTCTCTCGACGCCCTATGGGGCGCGGCTCCTCCGCTTCGCTTCGGCCGCTCCGCGGCGACCCCGCCGTTCCGACGCGGCTTGTGGCGCCTGTGAGTTTTGCTGAGCCGACCGGCCCTTCGGGCCGGCGGTCTCAGCAAAGCTCACAGGGGCGAAAAGCCTGATCCGCGCGGAGGGGTCAAGGCCGCGACGCGAAGCGGCGCGCCCGCGACAGCGGGCTTGGCCTTGACGCCGAGCACGGATCAGGCAGGGCGTCGAGCGCGACGGGCAATTAGGGAATCCGTATCCTGTCACCGTTATCTGCTGTCACCGTTATCGTGTCACCGTTATCCACTGTCACCGTTATCCATGAAGCGGTCGCCACGAACCGCGTTCTCTGGGACCGCTTTTTCGATAGCGGAAAGGGCGCCTGATGAAAGCTGCAAGGGCGACGCCAGCGCTTCAGCCAGCCGGCCAACTGTGCGAGCGCCAACCAATGGAATGATATCCCCACCCTGACTTGCGACCCAGCCGATCGCGGCTTGGGCAGCCGTGATTCCTTCGCGTTCGGCGACCTCGGAGAGCGCAACCGCAAGCCTCTCGTTTTGTTTCAGGTTCTCGCCCTGGAAACGCGGATAATAGGTGCCTCGCAGGTCACCTGCGCCACTGCCCTTGCTGCCGGTCAGCAAGCCTCTGCTCAGCACCCCATAAGCCGTAACGCCAATGCCAAACTCGCGGCACAACGGCAGGATTTCACGCTCGATGTCGCGGGACATCAGGCTGTATTCAAATTGCAGTGCGCTGATCGGGTGGATTTTGTGCGCGCGCCGAATCGTGTCGGGGTCGACATTGGTGACGCCGACGTGACGCACATAGCCCTGTCCAACCAATTCTCCAATCGCGCCGATCGTGTCTTCGATCGGTACGGCCGGGTCGAGCCCGGTCTGATAGAGATCGACATAGTCGGTCCCCAGGCGCCGGAGGGAATATGACAATGCGGTTTTTACCGCCGCAGGGCGTGCGTCAATGCCTAGGAAAGAACCGTCGGGGCTGCGTTGCGAGCCAAACTTGACCTGGATAAAGGCCTTGTCGCGCTTGCCGCGCAACGCCTCGGCCAGCAACATTTCGTTGTGACCCATCCCATAAAAGTCGCCCGTGTCGAACAAGGTTACGCCGGCCTCAAGCGCGGCGGCAATCGTCGCCAGCGCCGCCTCGCGATCACTGAGGCCATAGAACTCTGACATACCCATGCAGCCCAAACCGATCGCCGAAACCGTTGGGCCGTTCAAACCAAGCGTGCGCGTTTCCATAGGACCTCCGGCGTTTACCTCAGCTCGATATGGCGTGCGACAGATTGTACGATAAGGAGGGTTCGAAAGAACGGGGCGTTCGAGGAGCCGGACAATGCAAAATCCCGATTTTGCCGACCTAGCCATGTTCGTCCGTGTCGCGGACGCCGGCGGCTTTCGAGCCGCCGCCAGTCGCTACGGCGTGTCCGCTTCCTCTCTCAGCGACAGTGTTCAGCGCCTGGAACAGGTCACCGGGGTCAGGCTGTTCAATCGTACGACGAGAAGCGTCGTGCCGACTGATGCTGGACAGAGGCTGCTTGACCGGCTGCGTCCGGCGCTGGCCGAAGTCGCGTCGGCCTACGACGGCCTGACGAGCAGCGGCGAACCAGCTGGGACGCTCAGACTGGACGTACCTGGAATCGTCGCCCGCTATATCCTTCCGCCGATCGTCGCTGCGTTCTTGGCTACGTATCCTCGCGTGAGGCTGGAGGTTAGCGTGACCGACAGTCTGATCGACGTCATGGCTGCCGGATGCGTCGCCGGCATTCGTTATGAGGAGCATCTCGCGGCCGACATGATGACGGTTCCGATCGGCCCGAGCCGTCAGCGCTACGTCGCCGTGGCTTCCCCCGCCTATCTAGAGAAATACGGTACGCCCCGTCACCCCAGGGAGCTTACGCGCCATGCGTGCATCGCGCACATGTTCGCGGGAGGCCGGATCGCCAACTTGGAATTCGAGCGAGAGGGCGAGAAGTTCCGGATCCAGCCCCAGGGGCAGCTTGCCACCAGTTCCAGCGACATCCAGGTTGCAGCAGCCATCAGTGGAGCGGGTGTGCTGCTCACTTTTCACGAGTTCGTCTCGCGGCACATCGAGCAAGGCGAATTGATCACGGTGCTTGATGACTGGCCTCAAGAATTCAACGGTCCGTTCCTATATTTTCCAAGGGCCCATCGGCGCGATCCCCCCTTAGCCGCCTTCGTGAACTTTATTCGGACAACCCGCTTATGATCTGAAGATTGCTCGCATCTACGCCATTTGGGCGCGGGAAAAGCTCCCGTTTGGGCAAATTTCAAACTGAGACACTCAACTGGAGAAATTCGCATGACAAGACCACCGAATCGGTATCGGCCGACCGACGCCTTGTCTGTAGCCGAAGCTGTGTTCAAACCAGCGACGCCGGCGGCGGCCGAGCCTGTCCGCGTGCAAAGAAGAGGTGACGTTCCCGTCTCGAAAGAATTGGTGTCGATCAAGCTCGACAGCGATCTGATTGCGCATTTTCAAGAGGATGGGCCGGGTTGGCAGGAGCGAATCAACGACGCGCTCCGGCGGGCAACGGGCTTGTAAGCTGGCAGTGGCGGCAATTGGCCGAAGCTGGCACGACAGCGGACTGGCAGAAATCGGCCAGGTTCAGTCATTTCGGCACGGTGGGCGGAAGGTTCGGCTCGGGTCAAAACCAGCGGCTGATGGCGGTCGCCGACTGCTTGATTTTGTCCACGAGGCCCCTGACGAGCCCTCACGTTGGCGAGGGGCGGACAGTGCACATAATCCCTGAATACCATCCGCCGGGCCCTATCGCGCCGGCGCCGTCAAACGCCTTCGGCGCTGCTCCGCTCCGCTCCGCTTCGCCCGCTTCGCGGCGCCAGCGCCGACGCGACAGGGCGTTTTGCGGCCAAGGCCTTCGACGCTGCAAACCGGCGCGACGCGCCGGTTTCGCGCGCCGAAGACCTTGGAGACCAACGGCCTGAGCCGCGCGGAGCGGTCAAGCCTGACGGACGCCGCGCGCGTGATCGCGTCGAATAACCGCTCTACGCCCAGTTGCGCCATTCTCGACCGGCGCGCTAGAGCGATTTGCTTTCAGGTCGACGCGGCGGCGCGTCGGTCCTTCTCCCCGCGAAGCGGGGAGAAGGTGAGGATGAGGGGCGTGGCGCGCGGCGACGCTGCGCATAAACTCGCCATGCCCCTCACCCCCGCCTCTCCCCGCCAAGGCGGGGAGAGGAGCCTAAGCGCGGCGACCTAATCGCAGAATGCTCTAACGTCGCTTTTGCGCCCCCTACCTCCCCTCCTCCCCAAACCCCCATTCCAGCAGCCGCCGCGCCTCCCGCGCGCGCTCTTCTTCCGTCCGGGCGCCGTTGAGCACCAGGATCAGCCGGCGGCCGTGCTGGACCGCCGAGCCCACCAGGCCGTAGCCGCTGCGGGCGAGGTGGCCGGTTTTGACGCCGTCGGCGCCGATGTTCATCGCCAGCAGCGGGTTGCGGTTGGGCTGGCGGACGCCGTTCCAGGCGAACTCGGGCTCGCCGAAATAGGGGTAGAACTGCGGGTAGGCGCGGATGACATGGGCGGCGAGGCGGGCCATGTCGCGCGCGGTCACGCTCTGCCGCGGCCCGCCGCCGCCCCAGGCGTTGGCGAAATGCGAGCGGGTCATGCCCAGCTCGCGGGCGCGCTGGTTCATCAGGGCGACGAAGGCTTCCTCGCCGCCGGCGACCTCCTCGGCCAAGGCGATGGCGGCGTCGTTGCCCGAGGCGACGACGAGGCCGCGCAAGAGGTCGCCGACGCGGACGCGCGAGCCGACCTCGGCGAACATGCTGGAGCCGCCGGATTCGGCGTCGCCCTCGCGCGCGGCCCGCGGCGAGATCGGCGCGCAATCGTCGAGCTTCAGCCGGCCTTCGGCGACGGCGCGAAAGACGATCTCGGCGGTGACGAGCTTGGTGGGCGACGCCGGTGACAGCGGCGCGTCGGCGTTCTTGGCGAACAAGGTCGCGCCGCTGTCGAAGTCGATCAGCAGCGCGTAAGGGACGCTGGTCTGCGGCGCGGCGGCCGCCCCAAACCCGAGGCCGGCGACAAGCGGCAGCGCAACGAGCGCGACGAGGGCGGCGAGACGGGTCATGGCTGGGCGCGGCGAACCGGCGGTCGGGGCTGTCGCGCCTGCCCTCACCCCAGCCCTCTCCCGCAAGCGGGAGAGGGGGCGAAACCCTTCTCCCGCTTGCGGGAGAAGGCAGCCGCGCGAAGCGCGGCCGGATGAGGGCGCGTCACTTCGAATGGGCGAAGTCCCAGTAGAGCGCGCGGGCGCGGCGGAAAATCGGCCCCGCCTGCAGGTCGCGGCCCTCGATGCGCTTGACCGGCGTCACCTTGCCGTAGTTGCCGACCACGAAGATCTCGTCGGCCGCCTCGAAATCGGCGAACGACAGCGTCGTCTCGCGCGCCTCGACGCCGTCGGCCCTGAGCAGCTTCAGCACCCGTTGGCGCGTAATGCCGTTGAGGAAGGAGCCGTTGGCCTCCGGCGTCATCGCCACGCCGTCGCGCGCCAGGAACACGTTGGCGGTGGCGAGCTCGGCGACGTCGCCAAGCATGTCGGCGAGCAGGCAATTGTCGAAGCCGCGCGCGCGCGCGTCCGCCAGCGCGCGGGCGTTGTTGGGGTATAGGCAGCCCGCCTTGGCGGCGATCGGCATGGTGATCGCCAGCGGCTTGGCGTAGGCCGAGCGGGTGATCGCGACGCCGCCGAGGCCGGGCAGCGGCGCCTCGTAGATCGACAGACAGAAGCGCGTCGAGGCGGGATCGGGGGCGACGACGCCGAGCCCTTCGTCCTCGGCCCAGTACATCGGGCGGATATAGAGCTCGGCGCCGGGGGCGAATTTCTTGATCCCGTCCCAGGCGAGCGCCTCGATCGCCTCGGCGCTCATCGTCGGCTTCAGGCACATGGTCTCGGCCGAGCGGTTGAGGCGCTGGCAATGCCGGTCGAGGTCGGGAGCGACGCCTTCGAAGGCGCGCGCCCCGTCGAAGACGCTCGAGGCGAGCCAGAAGGCGTGGGTGCGCGGCCCGACGATCGGGCGGTTGCCCTCGAACCATTCGCCGTCGAGAAAAGTGTGCGTCTGCGACATCCCGGACATTCTTCGCCTCGCTGCGCCCCGTCTTGGGGGCTCGCGCGACTAGCGCCGCCAAACACAGGGGCGAGTCAAGCGTCGATCGTGTCGCAGCCGGGGGACGCGCCCGTTCACGCCGCGAAGCCGGCGAGGATGCGCGCCCAGGAGCGCGCGCCCTTGTGGAAGGAGGAGCGCTCGTACTTCTCGTTGGGCGAATGGGCCGCGTCGTCGTCGAGGGCGAAGCCGACCAGCAGGCTGTCCATGCCGAGCTCGCGCTTGAAGGCGGCGACCACCGGGATCGAGCCGCCGGAGCCGACGAAAGCCGGCGGCTTGCCCCATTCCGCCTCCAGCGCCCGCCGCGCCCGGCGCAGCGCCTCGCCGCGCGAAGGCAGCGCGATCGCTGGGCTCGCGCCGTGCGAGACGAACTCGACGGCGACGTCGGCGGGCAGGCGCGCCTTGACGAAGGCGCGGAAGCTCTGGACGATCCGCTCCGGGTTCTGCTTGCCGACCAGCCGGAACGAGATCTTGGCGCTCGCCTTGGCGGGCAGCACCGTCTTCGTCCCCTCGCCGATGTAGCCACCGACGATTCCGTTGAACTCGCAGGTCGGCCGCGACCAGATCATCTCCAGCACCGAGCGCCCCTTCTCGCCGGCGGGAACCGAAACGCCGACCGCGCCGAGGAACGCCGCCTCGTCGAAGTCGAGGTCGCGCCATTGCCGGGCGATCTCCTCCGGCGGCTCGTCGACGCCGTCGTAGAAACCGGGCAGCGTGACCGCGCCGTCGGCGTCGTGCAGGTCGGCGAGGACGCGCGCCAGCGCGCGGATCGGGTTGACCACCGCGCCGCCGTAGACGCCGGAATGAAGGTCGCGGTTCGCGCCGGCGAGGATCGCCTCCTCGAGCACGAGGCCGCGCAGCATGGTGGTGATCGCCGGCGTGGTCGCGTTCCACATCTCGGTGTCGCAGACGAGCGCGAGGTCGGCCTTCAGCGTCTTGGCGTTGTCGGTGAGGAAGGCCGCCAACGACGGCGAGCCGGTCTCCTCCTCGCCCTCGAACAGCACGGTGACGTCGCAGGGCAGGCCGCCGTTGCTGCGGAAGGCGCGGCAAGCCTCGAGAAAGGTCATCAACTGGCCCTTGTCGTCGCAGGCGCCGCGCGCGACGATCCGCTGGCCGTTGGGCCCGTCGGCGAGGCGCGGCTCGAACGGCGGCGTCGCCCACAGCGCCAGCGGGTCGACCGGCTGCACGTCGTAATGGCCGTAGAACAGCACGTGCGGCGCGTCGCGCGTCTTGGCCTTCGCCGTCCCGACCACCATCGGGCGACCGGGCGTGTCGCGCCGCGCGGCGTCGAAGCCGAGCGCGGCGAGCTCGCGCGTCAGCCAGTCGGCGGCGCGCTCGCAGTCGGGAAAATGGGCGGGGACCGCCGAGACCGAAGGAATCGCCAACAGCGCGAACAGGCGCGCGAGCGCGTCCTCCTGGTTGGCGTCGATCGTCGCGAGCACGTCTTCGAGCGTGGCCATGAAAACTCCGCCGCCGCGCGATCCGAGCGGGGGGCCGGCCGCGCGTCCCTCCGTGCTTCTATCAGGGGAGGGGCGCGCCTCCAACCGAAATGGCCGCCGGCGAGGCCGGCGGCCGCTCGCCGTCGGTCAGAAGATATGGCGGAACAGCACGTACAGCGTGGCGGAGAGCATGATCGCCGCCGGCAGCGTCAGCACCCAGCCGAGCGCGATGTTGCGGATCGTCGACCACTGGATGCCCGAGCCGTTGGCGAGCATGGTGCCGGCGACGCCCGAGGACAGCACGTGGGTGGTCGACACCGGCAGGCCGAGGCCGTCGGCCGCGCCGATGGTCGCCATCGCCACGATCTCGGCGGCGGCGCCCTGGCCGTAGGTCAGGTGGGTCTTGCCGATCTTCTCGCCGACCGTGACGACGATGCGCTTCCAGCCGATCATCGTGCCGAGGCCGAGCGCGATGGCGACGCAGATCTTCACCCAGTTGGGGATGAACTTGGTCGAGAGATCGAGCTGCTTCTTGTAGGCGTTGAGGGTGGAGACCTCGTCGGGCTTCAGCTCGGACTCCTTGTCCTTGGCGAGGAAACGCATCGCTTCGGAGGCGAGATACATGTCGTTGCGGACATTCTGCACCTGATCGGCCGGCTCCTTGGCGAGCGAGCCGTAGTGCTGCACCTGGTCGGCGATCTGCTTCACCAGCACCGACAGCGAGGGATAGGTGCCCTCGGAGATCTTGTGCGCGTGCACGTAGTCGGTGACCGCCGGGCGCGGGTCGCCGATGATCGCGTAGCCGAAGGCGTGCGCGTCAACCACCTTGGAGGCGGCCTGCGACGCGGCGACGAAGGCCGGGACGTGGCTCTCCGGCAGCGCGCGGTTCAGCGCGTAGGCGGTCGGCGCGACGCCGATCAGGATGAGCATGATCAGGCCCATGCCCTTCTGGCCGTCGTTGGAGCCGTGGAAGAACGACACGCCGGTGCAGGTGAAGATGAGCAGGATGCGGATCCACCACGGCGGCGGCGCGTCGCTCGTCGGCGCGGTGTAGAGCTCCGGCGTGCGGATGACGAACTTCGCCGCCAGCAGCAGCACGCCGGCGATGACGAAGCCGAACAGCGGCGAGCACAACAACGAGCTGCCGATCTCGGTCACCTTGCCCCAGTCGACGCCCGAAGTGCCGTCCTGGCCGCGCATCATGGCGTTGGCGACGCCGACGCCGACGATCGAGCCGATCAGCGTGTGCGAGCTGGAGGCCGGCAGGCCGAGCGACCAGGTGCCGAGGTTCCAAAGGATCGCCGCGATCAGCAGGGCGAAGACCATGGCGAAGCCGGCGCTGGAGCCGACCTGCATGATCAGCTCGACCGGCAACAGCGAGACGATGCCGAAAGCGACCGCGCCCGCCGAGGTGAGCACGCCGAGCAGGTTCCACACGCCCGACCAGACCACCGCGATCTGCGGCTTCAGCGAATGGGTGTAGATGACGGTCGCCACCGCGTTGGCGGTGTCGTGAAAGCCGTTGACGAACTCGAAGCCGAGGGCGACCAGCATCGCCACGCCGAGCAGAAGGAACGGCAGAACGCTCGGCGCCGGCGCGCCGCTCTCCTTGACGTCCGAATAGATCGAGTAGGCCATAAAAAACAGACCGCCGGCGAGGACGGCGAGAAAGAGCAATATGGCGCGAATATCGATGGGCTGGTCGAGATGGACGCGGCCCGACGCCGGTATCGGCGCAGACGACGCAGTGTCAGCGATGGCGGACATGACGTGGCGGCTCCCTACGAGCAAAAACGACACGCCTGCTATCGCCAAAGCGAATGACAGTCTCGTGACGAAGGGGCCGCGCCGCGGCCGTTTCGAGCGTCAGATCGCCTCGTCGAGCAGCGACAATTGCCGCTTGGTCGGCGCGCCATCCTGATCGGTCAGGCGGGTTGGATAGTCGCCGGTGAAGCAATGGTCGGTGAACTGCGGCCATCGCTTGTCGCGCCCCTCGTAGCCCATGGCGCGATAGATGCCGTCGACGGAGAGGAAAGCGAGGCTGTCGGCGCCGATGAAGCGGCGCATCTCCTCGAGGTTCATGCGCGCGGCGAGCAGCTTGTCGCGCTCGGGCGTGTCGATGCCGTAGAAATCGGGATGGGTGATCGGCGGCGAGGCGATGCGGAAGTGCACCTCGATCGCGCCCGCCTCGCGCATCATCTGCACGATCTTCACGCAGGTGGTGCCGCGGACGATCGAATCGTCGATCAGCACGACGCGTTTTCCCGCGACCACGGCGCGGTTGGCGTTGTGCTTCAGGCGCACGCCGAGCTCGCGGATCGCCTGCGTCGGCTGGATGAAGGTGCGGCCGACGTAATGGTTGCGGATGATGCCGAGCTCGAAGGGAACGCCGCAGGCCTCGGCGAAGCCGAGCGCCGCCGGAACGCCGGAATCGGGCACCGGCACGATGACGTCGGCGGTCGCCGGCGCTTCACGCGCCAGCTCCGCGCCCATCGCCTTGCGCGCCGCGTAGACCGAGCGCCCGTGCACCACCGAGTCGGGCCGGGCGAAATAGACGTACTCGAATATGCACGGCCGCATCCGCTGCGGCGGGAACGGCTTCATCGAGCGCACGCCGTCGCCGTCGATGACGACGACCTCGCCGTTGTCGATGTCGCGCACGAACTTCGCGCCGATGATGTCGAGCGCGCAGGTCTCCGAGCACAGGATCGGCCGGCCGTCGAGGTCGCCGAGCACCAGCGGGCGGATGCCGAGCGGGTCGCGCGCCCCGATCAGGCACTTGTCGGTGAGCGCGACCAGCGCGTAGGCGCCTTCGATCTGGCTCAGCGCCTCGACGAAGCGATCGACGATGCGCGGCTTGCGCGAGCGCGCCGACAACAGCAGCACCACCTCGGTGTCGGAAGTCGACTGGCAGATCGCGCCGGCGCGGATCAGCTCGCGGCGTAGCGTCAGGCCGTTGGTGAGGTTGCCGTTATGGGCGACCGCGAGCCCGCCCGCGTCGAGCTCGGCGAATAGCGGCTGGACGTTGCGCAGGATGGTCTCGCCGGTGGTCGAGTAGCGCACGTGGCCGATTGCGGTCGCGCCAGGCAGGCGCTCGATCGTCGCGGCGCTGGAGAAGTGATCGCCGACCAGGCCCTGGCGGCGCTCCGAATGGAAGCGCGCGCCGTCGAAGGCGACGATGCCCGCCGCCTCCTGGCCGCGGTGCTGCAGCGCGTGCAGGCCCAGCGCGACGATCGCCGCGGCGTCGGGGTGGCCGTAGATGCCGAAGACGCCGCACTCCTCGCGCAAGTGGTCTTCGTCGAGGTCGAAGCCGAGCGGCTCGGCGGACTCGGAGCAAGGGGTCAAGCGGCGACCTTCTTCCATCGCGGTTCAGGGTTTGGCGGGCGTCGGCACGACGGCTGGCGCTGCCGGCGCCGGCACAGGCAGGTTCTTGTTGATCAGCGCGTCGAGCTTCTGCTTGTCGGCGCCGGCCGCGCCAGCCGCGGGCGTCGGGCTCTTCGCCGGCGACGCGGGCGCGGCGGCGGTCGACGCGGGCGCCGTGGGCTCGGCTGCGGAGCTTTCGTCCGGCGGCGTCTCGGCGGCGCCGGCGTTCTTCGACTTGATCCAGCCCTCGATCGTCGAGGCGGCGTCCTCCGGCAACAGCGCGACGATGCGGTCGGCGGTCTCGACCAGCGCCGGTCGCGTCCGCGCCGCCTTCACCCACTGCGGCTGCTGCTTGTCGGCGACCAGCCAGTTGAAGATGGCGAAGGCGACCACGGCGAGCAGGAAACCGCGCGCCACGCCGAAGACGAAGCCGAGAGAGCGGTCGAGCGCGCCGATCTTGCTGTCGAGAATGGCGTCGGAGAGGCGCACGGTGAACAACGAGACGATGACCAGGGTGACGAAAAAGACCACCGTCGCAGCCACCGCTTGGGCGACGATCTCCTTGTGGATATAGGGCGTCGCGTAGGGCATCAGCAGCGGATAAAAATAATAGGCCGCCACCGCCGCCGCGGCCCAGGAGGCGATGGCGAGCACCTCGCGGGTGAAGCCGCGCAGCATCGACAGCAAGGCCGAGATCAGGGTTACGCCGAGAACGCCGAGATCGAGATAGGACGGCATGATATCGAGCCTCGCGTCGCCGCAGGGAGGAGAGGGCCCGCCGGCCGGCCGGCCGCCGCGTCGTCGCCGGCCTTATAGCCAAGGCGCTCGCTTTCGTCACCCCGCCTTCGCCGGACGCGTCGTCACGCCCGCCGCGGCGATCTCGGCGACTAGCGCGGCGACCGAGGCGATCGGGGTGCGCGCGAGCCGCCCGCCTTCGCCCTCCTTGCGCTGGACGGGGGCCACGGCGCGGACGAAGCCGAGCTTGGCGGCCTCCTTGAGGCGCAGCGCGCCGTGGCCGACCGCGCGCACCGCGCCGGACAAGGCGATCTCGCCGAAATAGACCGCGTCATGGGGCAGGCTGACGCCGATCAGCGAGGAGACCAGCGCCGCCGCCGCGGCGAGGTCGGCGGCCGGCTCGGAGATCCTCAGGCCCCCGGCGACGTTGAGATAAACGTCGTGCTGGCCGAACCTCAGGCCGGCGTGGGCCTCCAGCACCGCCAAAATCATCGCCAAGCGGTTGGCGTCCCAGCCGACCACGGCGCGCCGCGGGGTGCCGAGCGTCGAGGGCGCGACCAGCGCCTGGATCTCGACCAACAGCGGCCGGGCCCCTTCGACGCCGGCGAACACCGCCGCGCCGGGCGCCGCGCCGTCCCGCCCGGCGAGGAACAGCGCCGAAGGATTGGCGACCTCGGCGAGGCCGGCGCCGGTCATCTCGAACACGCCCACCTCGTCGGTGGCGCCGAAACGGTTCTTGGTCGCGCGCAACAGACGGAAGGCGTGGGCGCCTTCGCCCTCGAAGGACAGCACCGCGTCGACCATGTGTTCGACCACCCGCGGGCCGGCGATCTGGCCGTCCTTGGTGACGTGGCCGACCAGGATCAGCGCCGCGCCGCTCGCCTTGGCGAAGCGGATCAGCGCCTGCGCCGAGCCGCGCACCTGCGACACTGTGCCCGGCGCCGATTCGATCGTATCGCTCCACATCGTCTGGATCGAATCGACGACCACGAAGCGCGGCGCGTCCCCCGAGGAGAGCGTGGCGACGATGTCCTCGATCAACGTCTGCGACGCCAACTGCACCGGCGCCTTGGCGAAGCCGAGCCGCGACGCCCTCAACCGCACCTGGTCGGTCGACTCTTCGCCCGAGACGTAGACGACGCGGCCGCCGCGCCGCGCCAGCCCCGCGCACGCCTGCAACAGCAGCGTCGACTTGCCGATGCCGGGCTCGCCGCCGATCAACGTCGCCGAACCGGCGACGAAGCCGCCGCCGGCGACGCGGTCGAGCTCGCTCAATCCGGTGACGATGCGCGGCTGCGGTTCGGCGCCGCCGGCGAGGTCCTCGAGCGGGAAGGCGCGGCCGGGCTGGCCGCGCCTTCCGGGCGCCGCGCCGACGCCGAGCGCCGCCGCTTCTTCGATGATGGTGTTCCACTCGCCGCAGGACTCGCACTTGCCCTGCCAGCGCCCGGTGATCGCGCCGCAGTTCTGGCAAACGTAGGAGGAGCGCGCTTTGGCCATGCCGGACTAGTGGCAGAGTCGGGGGCGGCTTGTCGAGCGGCGCGAATGGAGAAATGGAACGGCTGCCCGGCGCGGCGTCGCTCCCGCCGGGCGGCGAATTCGCGCCGCGCCGCTCCTCACGCCTGCCCGGCGCGCGGTTTGACGGTGATTTCGTTGCTGACGCCGACCACGCCGCTCACGCGGCGCGCGGCCGCCTCGGCCGAGCTTCGCTGATAGGGGCGGTCGACCTCGCCGGTCAGCGTCACCCACCCCTTCTCGCAATGGGCGGCGACGCGATGGCGCGGCACGGCGAAATCCCAATGGAGCGCGTTCAGCACCGCGGCGCTGAAGGCGTCGGCCTCCGCCCACGGCTTATCAACGGCTGGGGCGCGCCCTGGCGCGTCCTTATCGACATTCAAGGTTTCCATCGGCTCCTCCCTTATCCGCCTACTCGCGCGCCGTCCCTCTCCGGGGACCGAGTCACGGGGCGGCGTTTCGTTCGTGCGGCAAATTCGGCTTCGACCGTCGCGGCTGGCGACCCAAGCGCTCGCGCCGCCGAACGCTTCACTTGCGAGCAAGCCATCCTCGCTCGATCGTGGCGCGAAAGGCGACGGGCGAGCGAACGACTGTCACGTTCGCGTGTTTAGCGCCGAATTGTGGCCGTAATGCAAACGCGTCCGCTCATTCCGAGCGACTCGGGCCAGCGAGTCGCTCGGCCAGGCGAGCGATGTGCGCGGTCACGCCGCGCCCACGCGCCATTCGGCCATCCGGTTCCTGTCGGCGATCTTCGACATCGCGGCGACGGTGATCGCGTTGGTTACGCCGACGACGCCGCGCACCCGCCGCGCGTCAGCTTCGGCCAAGCTGCGCTGGTAGGCGCGCTGAACCTCGCCGGTCAGCGTCACCCAGCCCTTGTCGCATCGGGCGATCACCCGATCGCGCGGCAAGGCGAGATCCCAATAAAGCGCGTTGAGAACCGCGTCGGCGACGTCGCCGAGGACGCTTTGCTCCATCGTCGTTGACATGGCCTCCTCCCCGCTTGAAGCGGTCCGTCGACCATCGCCCGAAGAGCTCGCCGCAGACGCCGAGGCGCGCGCTAATGGCGTGGAGACGATCCCGTCCGGACTCGCCCCCCGACGCTCGCGCCGCCGCCTCTTTCCGCCGCGCTCCCTTCTCCCGTGGGAGACGGGCCGCAACTCCTGATTGAGGCTAACGTTGTCGCTCTTACGCCCGCATAAAGACCACGACGCAGATTCGACGCCGATTTGCCCGGAATTTTACTCCAATTCTCGGGCGACGGGCGAAAAATAACGCTCGTCATTTGCGTCAACGCGCGTCCTGCGACGGCGCGCGCCGCGCGGACCCATTGCGCGGCGACGGGGGCCGTCCTAGTGTCGGAGGCGTCATTGGCGGTCCGGCGCGAGCCGGGCCAACGGGAACGCGGTGCGGCGCGCCTTCGACCGGCGCGCCAAAGCCGCGGCTGCCCCCGCAACTGTAAGCGGCGAGCCGCTCTCCAACGATCCACTGGGGCTAAGCGCCCTGGGAAGGAGGAGAGCGGCGGAGAGCCGCGAGCCAGGAGACCGGCCTTTGACCGTGCAACCTTGAACCGCCGTCGGTGGGACGGCTGGAGGAGCCATGTTCAAAGCCGCATTCCGGCCCGCGCGGCGGGCCGCTTGGGCGTTCGCCGTTCTCTCGGCGACGTCCGCTCTCGGCGCTCGCGCCGACGAATTGCCGGAGATTGTCATCACCGCCGACCGGGTCGAAGAGCCGGTCGGCCAGACCGGCGCCTCGGTGACGGTCATTCCCGCTTCCGACATCGCCAAATACGGGACGAAGGGCGTCGGCGACGTGTTGCGCGACGTCGCCGGCGTCGACGTCTACGAACAAGGCGGCGTCGGAACCGTGACCGCAGTGCGCTTGCGCGGCGCCAACCCCGGCCAGACGCTGGTGCTGATCGACGGCGTCCGCGTCGGCGATCCCACCTCGACCGACGGCGCGCTCGACTTCGGCAACCTGTCGGCGGTCGACGTCGAGCGCATCGAGATCCTGCGCGGGCCGCAGTCGGCGCTGTACGGCTCCGACGCGATGGGCGGCGTGATCAACATCATCACCCGCAAGGGGACGAAGACGCCGCATCGCAATGTGACGGTCGAGGCGGGCAGCTACGGCACGCTGTCGACGCGCGCGACGATGTCGGGCGGCGACGACGCGTGGACCTATTCGCTCGGCGTCAACCTGCTGCACAGCGACGGCTTCCCGCGCTACGGCTACCGCGTCGACCGGCCGATTTTCGTCGGCAACGGCTACAGCGTGTATTTTCCGCTGCCGCCGTCGCCCGCCGACGACCCGACCGACAAGGGCGGGCTTTCCGGCCGTTTCGCCTACAAGCTGTCGCAGGACGTTTCGATCGACGCCGGCTTCTCGCTGATGGGCAACGCGCTGCGCTTCGACAATCCCTACGCCGCCGTCGCCTCCGACGTCTTCAGCCATTACAATCATTCGCAGGCGTTGATCGGCGACGGCTTCGTGCGCGCCAACGTCGATTCGTTCGGCGGCTTGCTGCACAGCCAGCTCACGACCTTCGACAACGTCACGGATCGCAACACTTGGGAGACCGAGCAGTGTTACGATACCGCTTCGTTCAACTGCCGCTTGGGCTATGTCGGCGAACGCTACGGCGCGGAATACCAGGGCGACCTCAAGCTCGGCGGCTTCGGCGACTTCATCTTCGGCGCGCGCAACGAGACCGAGACTGCGCGCACCTCGCAAAGTCCCAATCCGGACGACGGTTCGTTCACGCCGATCCGGGCCCAGCAGATCACCAACTCGGTGTTCGCCGAGCACCGCCTGACGCTGTTCGACCGGCTCGACCTGACGCTCGGCGGCCGCGTCGACGCGATCGAAGGCGGCCAGACCTTCGACACCTGGCGCGCCACCGCCGCCTACCGCATCGGCGAAACCGGAACCAAGTTGCGCGCCAGCGCCGGGACCGGCGCCAAAGCGCCGACGCTCTACCAGCGGTTCAGTCAATATGGAACGCCGGGATTGCTGCCCGAACACAGCTTTAGCGTCGAGGGGGGGATTGACCAGAAGTTATTTAACGATCGATTGTCGCTCTCCGCCACCGTTTTTTCGTCGGATTACAAAGATCTAATTCAGTACAACGATTCGTGCTGGACTTCGGATTGCTACTACAACGTCTCTCGCGCGCGCGTGCGCGGGGTCGAGCTGTCCGCGGAGGCCGCGTTGGCTCCAGGCGTTCTACGCGCCAAGGCGACCTACACTTACGACCGCGCCGAAAACCTCGATTTCGCCAATCCGTACGACATCGACGCGGGGTCGCAGTTGTACCGCGTGCCGCGCAATTCCGGCTCGCTGTCGCTGATTTACGACGGCGTCGCCAAGCTTGAGCTTGAGCCGCGCCTCACGCTCGTCGGGCAGCGCATCGACTACTACGACAATCCTGTGACCTTCACGTCGCAGAACGTGACTCTGGCCGCCTACGCCAAGCTCGACGTCCTCGCCAACTACAAGGTCAGCGACAACCTCGCCGCCTTCGCCCGGATCGAGAATCTCACCGACACGCGTTACGAGGAGGTCTACAACTACGGAACCGCGGGGCGCTCGTACTATGCGGGCATTTCCTACAGCTGGTGATGGAGAGCGCGGCGCGGCGGCGGGCGCCGCCTTTCCCCGCAATTGGGGAAGGCGGCGCGTCGCCGCGCGTCTTTGCGCGCTGGCGCTCGCCGCCGTTGCGGCGGTTTCGTCGCCCGTCCTCGCCAAGCCGCAGCGCGTCGTCTCGCTCAACCAGTGCGCCGACGAGCTCGTGCTGCGTCTCGCCGACCGCGACGCGATCGCCTCGATCACGTGGCTGTCGCAGGACCCGCGCGAGGCCGACATGGCCGCGGCGGCGGCCGGCCTGTCCGTCAACGACGGCCTCGCCGAGCAGGCGCTCGCTTACCGGCCGGACCTCATCTTGGTCGGCGCCTTCACCGATCCGGCGACGGTGGCGCTGTTGCGTCAGGTCGGCGCGCCGGTGGTCGCGCTCGACGTCCCCGAGACGTTCGACGCCGTGCGCCGCCAGTTCCGCGACGTCGCCGCCGCGCTCGAAGAGCCCGCGCGCGGCGAGGCGCTGGTCGCCGATCTCGATCGACGTCTCGCCGCCGCCGAAGCGCCGGTCGACGCCAGCCGGCCGCCGTTGCGCGCGATCGTGTTGAGGCCCGGCGGCTTCACCGTCGGGCCCGGCTCGCTCGTCGACGAGATCATGCGCCGCGCCGGCATGATCAATCTCGCGGCGCGGCTCGACGTCGGCGCCTACCCGCAGCTGCCGCTGGAAAAGCTCGTCATGCTCGACGCCGACGTGGCGGTGGTCGACGACGAAGGCTTCGCCGCCCCCGCCCTCGCCGAGGCGGCGCTCGCGCATCCGGCGGTCGCGGCGCTGGCGCGGCGGATGCGCTTCGTCTCGCTGCCGTCGCGGCTGTGGACCTGCCCCGGCCCCGCGCTGGCCGACGCCGTGCGCGTCCTCGCCGAAGCGGGCGCGGCCGCGCGGCGGGGGAGGGCGGAGAGATGACCGCGGCGCGGCGGCCTGCCGACGCCGGCGGTCGGCCGCTTCTGCTCGCGCTCGCCGGCCTGACGCTGGTCGCCTTCCTGATTTCGCTCGCCGTCGGCTATGTCCGCTTCGATCTCGTCGGCGCGCTCGAAGACGCGATCCATGGCCGCGACAGCCTCGCCGCGCTGGCGCTCACCGAGCTGCGTCTGCCGCGCGCGGCGCTCGGCGCGGCGGTCGGCTTCAGCCTCGGGCTGGCCGGAGCGGCGATGCAGGGGCTGCTGCGCAATCCGCTCGCCGATCCCGGCGTCGTCGGCGTCTCCGGCGGCGCGGCGCTTGGCGCCGTCGTCGCCTTCTATTCCGGCCTCGCCGCCGCGCTGCCGCTCGCTTTGCCGCTCGGCGGCGTCGCCGGCGCGGCGGTCGCGGCGATCGCGCTCTACGCGCTCGCCGGCCGCGGCGCCGGCACGATGACGCTGATCCTCGCCGGCGTCACCATCAACAGCTTCGCCGGCGCGCTGACCGCGCTGGCGCTCAATCTCTCCCCCAACCCCTACGCCGCGACCGAGATCATGTTCTGGCTGATGGGCTCGCTCGCCGATCGCAGCCTGCCGCATCTCTATCTCGCCGGGCCGCTGTCGCTCATCGGCTGGGCGCTCATGCTTTCCGCCGCGCCGGCGCTCGACGCGCTGAGCCTCGGCGAGGACACGGCGCAGAGCCTTGGTTTCGATCTCGCCCGCCTGCGCGCGCGCCTGATCGCCGGCTCGGCGCTGGCGGTCGGCGCCGGCGTCGCCGTTTCCGGCGCGATCGGCTTCGTCGGGCTGGTGGTTCCGCATCTCCTGCGCCCGCTGGTCGGCCATCGGCCGGGCCGGCTGTTGCTGGCGAGCGGCTTCGGCGGCGCGATCGCGCTGCTCTTCGCCGACGTCGCGGCGCGGCTCTTGCCCGTGCATCCGGAGCTGAAGCTCGGCGTCATCACGGCGCTGATCGGCGCGCCGTTCCTGTTCGGCCTGATCGACCGCATGCGGCGGGAGGGGTGATGCGCGTCGTCGTGTCGCAAGCGGTCGTTCGTTTCGGCGAGCGCAAGGCGCTCGACGGCGTCGATTGCGCGGTTGGCGGCGGCGAGATGGTCGCCCTCGTCGGCCCCAACGGCGCCGGCAAGACGACGCTGTTGCGGGCGCTCGCCGATCTGCAACCGCTGCAGGCGGGGGAGGCGCGCTACGACGGCCGGCGGGCGCGCGAGCTGCCGCGGGGCGAGTTCGCCCGCCGCGTCGCCTATCTCGCCCAGGGCGGGGAAGCGCATTGGCCGCTGCGCGTCGATCATCTCGTCGCGCTCGGCCGCCTGCCGCATCGCCGGCCGTTCGCGGATTTGAGCGCCGCCGACCGCGCGGCGGTCGAGGCGGCGCTCGCGGCGACGGACGTCGCGCATTTGCGCGCGCGCACGCTCGACCGGCTGTCCGGGGGCGAGCGCGCGCGCGTCCTGCTCGCGCGGGCGCTGGCGGTCGAGGCGGAGATCCTGCTCGCCGACGAGCCGGCGGCGGCGCTCGATCCGCTGCATCAGCTTGCGGCGATGGCGGTTCTGCGCGACGTCGCGCGCCGAGGGGCGGGCGTCGTCGTCGTCCTGCACGACCTCACCTTGGCGGTCCGCTTCTGCGATCGCGTCGTCGCGCTCGCCGGCGGCAAGGCGATCGCCGACGGCCCGCCCGCGGCGCTCACCGACGCGGTGATCGCCGCCGCCTACGGCGTCGAAGCGCTGCGCGGCGAGCATCGCGGCGAGCCGTTTCTGGTTCCCTGGCGGGCGATCGGCGCCGGGCGCGAGGGCGCCGGCGGTTGAGGCGCCGTTAACCCGCGCCTCAGACTTTGCGGCCGCGGCGAGACGGCGCGCTTGCCAAGCCGCGCGCGAATTGCCATGGAAAAGCCCATGCCGCGCAAGTTCGTCATCGCCGACGATCACGCTTTGTTCAGAACCGGGCTGCGTTTGCTGCTGGACGACCGTTGCGGCCCGGCCGAGGTGCGGGAGGCGGCGAGCCTGCCGGAATTGCGCGCGCTGCTCGACGCCGACGCCGAAGTCGACCTCGCGCTCGTCGATCTGACCATGCCAGGAATGAGCGGCGGCGCCTCGATTCGCGATCTGCGCCAAGCCTTTCCGCAATTGCGCATTGTCGTCGTCTCAGGCTCGGAGCAGCGCCAGGACGTGCTCGACGCGCTCGGCGCCGGGGCCTGCGGCTACATCCCCAAGTCGCTCGATCCCGAGGCGATGGTCGCGGCGTTCCAGCAGGCGCTCGGCGGCGGCGTCTACGCGCCGACCCTGCTGCTCACCGAATCGCCGCGGGCGCCCGAGCCGTCGCCGCCGATCGACCCCAACATCCTCGCCATGCTGACCCCGCGCCAGTGCGACGTGCTGCGCCTGCTCGGCAAGGGCCAAGCGAACAAGGAAATCGCGCGCGCGCTCGATATTTCCGAGGGCACGGTGAAGATCCACCTCGCCGCCATCTTCCGCCTTCTGGCGGTGCGCAACCGCACCGAGGCGGTGCTGCGGGCGAGCGCGCTCGACATCTGACGGCGGCCTTCGCCGCGGACGACAGTTGTTCGAAGCGGATCCTTAAGATTCAGGCCGGGCGATCCGTCCGGGCGGCTCAGAGGCGAAACGCCGCCTCCGGGCGCGCGCGGCTTCGCGGCGCCCGGCCGGTCGCGCAACCGCGGCGGTCGGCCGGCCTCGCTTTTGGCACATTTGTGCATTAGAATGCGCCTTTGTTCGGATTTCGACGAGTGACAGTCGGCGCCTTGCGCGCTAAGAGGTTCCATCAAATGACATCTCCGTCCTGTTTGTGGCGGATGGTCTAACGAATTGAGCAACGCGCTAAGCGACGGTCTTCTCGCCAAGCACGAGGTCATCCGCACCGACAAGATCGAGCGGTTCAGCGAGGCGCTGCTCAAAACCTGTCGTGGGCGCGTCGTTTCGGTTAATTGCGACGATCGGCCGTTTTTCGGCCAAATGAATCGAGTGAAATTCGAGCGCGTCTCTCTCGGTTACTGCGCCCTCGACGCCGACTTCAAGATCGAGTTTCCTGAAGCCCCTTGGTACCGCTACCAGATCTGCTTGAGCGGCGGCGGAGAAATGATCATCGGCCGCAAAGCGGTTCCGTTGTCCGATGTCGCGGCTTGCGTCGCCCCGCCAGGGACAAACATCACGAACCGCTTCGGCGCCGGATATCGTCATCTGCTGTTGTTGGTCGACCCGACGGCGCTGCAGCGAAAGCTCGAGGCGTTTGTAGGAACTTCTCTGCCAGGCCCGATCGAATTTCAGCCGGCGCAGCCTCTTGTCGCTCCTCGGTCCGAGATGCTGAGGCGTTCGGCGCTGTTCTTCGCCAGCGAGATCGAGAACTTCGAGATCGAGGCCTGCCGGCTGGCGCGCGGCGAGTTCGAGCAGGCGCTGCTGGCGGCGATTCTGTCGGGCAGCGCGCACAACTATTCCTATCTTCTTGAAGCGTCGTCGCCGGGCCTGACGCCGCGCCAGGTCTGGTTGGCGGAAGCCTTCATCGAGGCGAACTGGGACCAGCCGCTGACCATCGAGGCGTTGTCGCAGGCGGTCGGCGTCGGCGCGCGCAGCATCTTCAAGGCGTTCAAAGACTATCGCGGCTATTCGCCGAAGTCGTTCCTGAGGGACGTCCGGCTGCGGCGCGCGCGCGAATTGCTCCGCGTCGCCGAGCCTGGCGTCAGCGTCGCCGCAGTCGCCTATCGTTGCGGATTCCAGAACCACGGCTATTTCGCGCGCGAGTATCGAGCCCGGTTCGGCGAAACGCCCTCGGCGACGCTCGGTCGGGGCCGAGACGCCCGGCTGGGTTGAACCGGCCAGCTAGGGTCGCCTAGTCGGCGAATGCACGTGCGGCGCCCGTGCTTCGCTGTGGGGATTAAACGATCCTTGAGCATGCGCCACTACGATCAACGTCGGCGTGCGTGAAAAGCGGCGGCTCGTCCGTGAGTTTCCGCGTCCAATCCGTGGCGACAAAGCCGGCGCTCCCGGTCGCCGAACAGAGGGGCTCACATTATGAAGCCTGACGACCTTAATCCCCGGACCAAGACGCGCGTTCCACTGATAGGCATGGCGAAACGGTTTGGCGTCAAATCGATCGGCGGCCAGATCAATCTGCTGATCGCGTTCGCGATCGTCTGCCAAGTCTGCGTCATCGGCCATCAACTGATCGAATACCGGAACGTCATCTGGTCGGAACGCCAGTACGAATTGACGAACCTGGTGAAGAGCGCCTTGTCGGTCGTCGAAGCGGATTACGCTGCGTCTCAGTCAGGACAACTCAGCCTCGAGGCGGCCCAAGCCAGCGCGCAGAAGACGCTCGCCGCGATGCGCCACGGGGACGGCGACTATTTCTGGATCAATGATTTGCAGCCCCGCATGATCATGCATCCGCTCAAGCCTGAAATGAATGGTCAGGACCTCTCGGACTACAAGGATCCGGCGGGCAAGCGGATGTTCGTCGAAATGGCCCAAGTCGCGAAGGATTCCGGGTCGGGGTTCGTCAGCTACGAGTGGGCGAAGCCGGGCAAGGAGGCGCCGCAGCCAAAACTGTCCTACGTCACAGAATTTAAGCCTTGGGGTTGGGTGATCGGGACGGGGGTCTATGTCGACGACCTCAACGAGCTCTTCCTCGCGCAGCTGAAGACCGAAGGCGCTCTGACCCTCGCGGTCATCGTCGCCTGCGCGGCCGTGTCGTTCGCCATGGGAAGGAGGCTCGCGCGGCCGATCGTGTCCATGAGCGAGGCCATGGAGCGACTCGCCGAGGGACGTCTTGACGTTTCAACCGACGAGAACGCGCGCACGCGCGAACTCGGCCGCATGGCGCGCGCGCTGGCGGTGTTCAAACAGAACGCTCTCGATCGGAAGCGGCTCGAGGCGGAGACGGCCGCCAGCCGAGCCGCCGCCGAGGCCGAGCGCGAACGCACGGCGGCGGAGCGGGCCAAAGCCGCCGACGAGCAAGCGGAAGTTGTGCGCCGTCTCGGCGAAGGGCTGGAACATCTCGCCGAGGGCGATCTCATGGCGCGGCTCGGCGATGGTTTCTCGGCGAGCTATGCGGAAATCCGCGACGACTTCAACCGGGCTATCGACAAGCTGAAAGAGACCATGCTCGCCGTCGTCTCCGGCGCCGACGCGATCGAATCGGGCGCGCGGGAAGTCTCCACCGCTTCGGACGACTTGTCGCGGCGCACCGAGCAGCAAGCGGCCAGCCTGGAGGAGACGGCGGCGACGCTCACCGAAATCACCGAGACGGTGAAGCGGGCGGCGGATGGCGCGAAGCTCGCGCGCGAGGTCGTATCGAAAGCGAAGACCGACGCCGATAAGAGCGCCGTCGTGATGGGCGAGGCGGTCGAAGCCATGAACGCGATCGCGAGCTCCTCGCAGCAGATCGGCCACATCATCGGCGTCATCGACGAGATCGCCTTTCAGACCAACCTGCTCGCGCTCAACGCCGGGGTCGAGGCGGCGCGCGCCGGCGAGGCGGGCAGGGGCTTCGCGGTGGTCGCCTCGGAAGTGCGCGCGCTCGCGCAGCGCTCGGCGGAGGCCGCCAAGGAGATCAAGGGGCTGATCTCGCAATCGTCGACGCAGGTCGACGCCGGCGTCAAGCTGGTGGCCGAGACCGGCCGCTCGCTGGAGCGCATCCTGACGCAGGTGGGGCAAATCAACTCGGCGGTGTCCGACATCGCCGCGGGGGCGCAGGAACAGGCGACGGCTTTGCAACAGATGAACGTCGCGATCGACCAGATGAACATGTTCACGCAACAGAACGCGGCGATGGTCGAAGAATCGTCGGCCGCCGGCCGCTCGCTGTCCGACGAGACCACGAAGCTGTCGCATCTCGTTGGCCAGTTCCACGTCGGTCGACCGGCCGCCGAAGAGACGATCCGCAGCGAGCTGAAGAAGGCGGCGCCGCACGCCTTCCGCGAAAGGCCGCGATCCGAATCTGCGGCGAAGCAAAGCCCCGCTGCTCGCGCCAAGTGCGAGCCAGCGCGACAAACCGCGACCAAAGCCGTCGCGGCCGCGGGGGCGCGGACCGCCGCTGGCGACGGCGAGGAGTGGGCGGAGTTCTAAACGCGTTGGGCGGCGCGCCCACATCTCGGCGCGCCGCGTCGAATTCCGAGCGAACTTGAAACGGAAAAGGCGTTCTCGTGAGCGACAACGCAAACCTTGGCTCCGGCAAGGACATCGAGCTGATCGCCTTCAACATAGGCGAGCAAGAGTTCTGTCTGGGCACGACCTCGGTGCGCGAGATTCGGGGCTGGACGCCCGTCACCGCCTTGCCGCACGCGCCGCACTTCCTGCTCGGCGTCGTCAACCTGCGCGGCGTCGTGCTGCCGATCGTCGATCTGGCGGTCAGGCTCGGCTTTCCGCCCACGCTGCCGACGGCGCGCCACGCCATCATCGTCGTCGAGGTCGGCGACCAGGCGGCCGGTCTGCTCGTCGACGGCGTTTCCGACATCCTCACCGCCGAAGAGTCGCAAATCCAAGCGACGCCGACAATTGCGGCAGAGACCGCCAGGCTCTGCCTGCGTGGGGTGATCGCTTTGGACGGGCGCCTGATCGGCGTCGTCGACATCGCCAACTTGCTGCCATCGCCTTCCAAGGAACTCGCTGCGGCCTGAGCGCGCGCCCTCAGGACGCATGCAGCCGAATCGCGCTTGCGGCGCCTCTCGGCGTTCTTCTGCGACGCTTCCGAACGACGGCTCTTCGCCCGTCTGCGACCTACCCGGGCGGGGATTACGGGGATTACGCCATTCGGTCGCCAGCCAATTGCGTCTTGCAGGAACGCATCGGCCGGCTGTCCTGCCGCCGTTCGCCGCCAACGCGGTCCGGCTTCCGCTTCATGCGCCCGCCTGCGATCTCGGCGATTTCCTGCGCGCGCTGGCGACGCCCGAACCGATCCATCACGGGTCGCCGGCGAGCGTGAAGGAAAAGCCGATTGAGATCGGCGCGAAGGTCGTCAGCCACGGCCGCCATGTCGCGTTTCAGATCGCGGAGCTCGCCATCCCGAGGAATCCGTTCGCCGAAATTCTGCGGCCGATCGCCGAATTGCGACCGCCGTCGCTCCCATCGACGGCGTAAAGCGTTCGACTGTCATGCGATCGCTCCAGCGCTCAGGAGAAATGCGTCTCACAGGAGAAATGCGTCTTAATGAGCGAAAACTCGACACGCCCCGATTCTGAAAAGGGCGTCGGCCCGGCCCGACGCCCATCGTCAAGAGGCATCGGCGCTTCAAGCGCTTCAGGATTGCGCGACAAACCGATATGGCGCAGTCCGAGGCTGAAGCCAGCCGCCATCTGAGGGATGTCGGCTAAAGACCCCTCAGCTTCGTTTGCGGACGACGAAAGCGCGTCGCGATTTACGCTCGGGTCGCGGGCGTAGGGGGTAAATCGTGCTTGAAGGGCCTGCCGTCGACCTTTGCCGTGCGTAGATTCCGAGTCTCCCGCTCGATCAAGGGGCGGCCTATGCATGCCTCGTCGGGACCCCGTCCTCAAGCGACAGGGCGGCGACTGTGGCAAATTCGCGTCGATCGGCGCAAAGCAGGAGACATCATAATGGAATATCGACTTGAGATGATTAACTTCGAGGGCGAAGGCAATCGGCCCGATTTCCTGGTGCGGCGCCTCAATGAATTCGGCAAGGACGGCTGGCGGGTCGCGAGCGTCGACCTTACGCCTCATCCGGCGTTCGTGGAGGGGAAGCTTCCCGTCTTGCTTGAGCGGCTGACCGCCTCCGAGGTCAAGGCGAGAAACGCGGCGTGAGATCGGAGGACGAGGCGTGCGGAGCGCGGCCCAAGGCTTCATCGGGTCGCGCTCCGGCCCGCGTTGATCCGTTGCTCGCATGCTTTGTGTTTCTGGCGGAAGGCGACGACATTCCCGGGTGGCCGAGGATCTGCTCCAGCCGACGGCTGCTGCTGTTCGCCCAGATGTTTGAACGTCGGGGCGAAGGGCGCCGCGGCCGCGGCGCGATTGGGGGCGAGAACGCCCGATCGGGGATCGTAGGCAAAGGCGTTTATCCCGTCTTGGCCGCACGAGGCGACGATTTCAGGCGCTTCCTCGGCGATGCAACTGTGATAGTCAGCAGCTTAAGCTGATTTGGAAAGTGACGGCGCGGGGAACGCGGCGGGTCACTCGATCCCGGCGTCGCCCGTCGGGCGTTCATCCCTATCGCCCGAGCGCGTGAATCAGGGCGGCGCGAAGCGCGCGCGCCTCGACCGGTTTGGTCAGCCACGGCAGGCCGGAGCCGCTGAGCGCGGCCGCCGCGTCGGCGTCGGTCGAGCCGCTGATCATCACCACCGGCGCCGCGGGCCAGCGCGCCCGCAGCCCCTCGACGAACTGCAGGCCGGTCGCCGCTTCGGCGAGGTCGTAGTCGACCACCAGCGCTTCCGGCATTCCCGCGGCGTCGATCGCCGCCCGCGCCGCGGCGATCGAGGCGGCCGAGGCGACGACCGCGCCCTGGTCGACGAACTCCTGCTTCATCGCCGCCGCGCACAGCGGGTCGTCGTCGAGGATGAGGATGCGGCGCCCGGCGAGCGACTCGACCTCAGCCTCGGGGCGCGCTTCCGCGCGCGGCGCCGTGATCGCCTCGCGCAGCCACAGCGTGAAGACGCTGCCCTTGCCGGGCCGCGAGCGCAGGGCGACGCGGCCGCCCATCAGCGCCGCCAGGCGCTTGACGATCGCCAAGCCGAGGCCGATGCCCTCGTTCGCGCCGGTCGCCGTCGTCTTGGCGCGGCGGAACTCCTCGAAGATCGACTCGGTCTGGTCGGACGCGACGCCCGCGCCGGTGTCGACCACCGCGACGCCGATCTCGCCGCGTCGGCGCCGGGCGCCGAGCAGCACGCCGCCGCTCGGCGTGAACTTGAACGCGTTGGCGAGCAGGTTGCGCGTCGCCAGCTCGATCAGCGTGCGGTCGGCGACGACCTTGGCGCTGGTGGGCGCGACGCGGAAGGCGAGGCGGCGGTCGTGCGCCGTCGCCTCGAAACCGGGCTTGAGCGCGGCGAACAATTCCGAAAGCGGCGTCGGCGCTAGATTCGGCTTGATCAGCCCGGCCTCGATCTTGGAGATGTCGAGCAGGGTGTCGATCATCGCCCTCAGCGAGCGCAGCGCGCTGTCGAGGTTGGCGACCAGCTCGGCCGTCTCGCCCTGGGCGAGGCGGCGCGACAGCGCGCTGACGAACAGCGTCATGGCGTGCAGCGGCTGGCGCAGGTCGTGGCTGGCGGCGGCGAGGAAGCGCGACTTGGAGCTGATCGCCTCCATCGCCTCGTCGCGCGCGTCCTGCAACTGCGCCTCGAAGGCGCGCTCGCGCGTGATGTCGATCAAGAGCACGAACGCGCCGCGCACCCGGCCGTCGGCGTCAAGGTCGGGATAGGCGAAACCGCGCACGACGTTGATCCGTCCGCCGGCGAAGTCGACCGCCGATTCGAATTCGGCTTGGGCGCCGGCGAGCGCGCGCTCGATTTGCGGACGAACGCCGACGGCGAAATCGCGCGCGATCGTCCCGAGTGGGCGATTGAGATAGGCCGCGGGAGGCGCGCCGGTCCACGCGGTCACCTTGGCGTTAACGAAATGGCAAACAAGATCAATATCATAATAGGCGACGAGGGCGGGCAGCCCGTCCGCCATGACGTTCAGCATGTGCGCGTCGCACAAAAAGCGCGTGGCGCGCTGCGCCCCTAGGCAGGTGAAAGACGAATGTGGCTTGTTCATTCCGCGCCTTTCTCCGCCGGCGAACCGGCGAAAACCATACGCCTGGCGGACGGCGCGGCCAATTGCTTTCACCGAACGGCCTATGCCTTTCGGCATAGAGCGCAAGTAGCGCGTCTGGCGAATGGCGCCGGTCGCATTTTTTTGTGATGGAACGAATTCGGAAATTACGGAGAGCGTCGTACATGACTATCGCCATACAGCCCTGCGATCCCTCGGTAAGGCAAGCCGCCGAGTCGATCGCCGCGGGCGATTTGGCGACCCTCAAGTTCCCCTACGCCGACGCCGTCGTCGTCGCCTACGCGCCCGGCCAGGAAGTGGTCGGCGAAGGCGACCCCACCGAGAATTTCTTCGTCGTGGTGCGCGGCGTGTTCCGCGCGGTGAAGGTCACGCGCGATGGACGGCGGCAGATTTTCGCCTTCTACATGCCCGGCGACATGTGCGGCCTCGAGCCTGAGGAGACGCACGGGCTCACCATCGAGGCGGTCAACGCCGGGGCGATGGCGACGCTGGCGCGGCAGGCGTGTCGGGCCCGCATGAGCCGCGATCCGCAGTACAATGCGGCGATCTTCGACAATGTGACGCGCGCGCTCACCTATGCGGTCGACCATATGACGATGGTCGGACGCAGCTCCGCCGAGGAGCGCCTCGCTTGGTTTCTGGCGATGCTCGCCCAGCGCAGCCCGCGCCGCGGCGGCTCGATCGAGCTCGCCATGCAGCGCCAGGACATCGCCGACTACCTCGGCCTCACCACCGAGACCGTCAGCCGCACCTTCACCCATCTCAAGGCGCAGGGCCTCATCGCTCTGCCGACCACCCGCCGCGTCGACATCCTGCGGCCGGACTTGCTGACGCGCCTCGCCTCGGCCGACCGCGA
>Ga0181520_10003394_pt1 | contig 28103 bp, 25 predicted proteins | sample PEATcosm2014_Bin_29_FD_132451 | JGI IMG/M metagenome (GOLD analysis project Ga0181520, IMG submission 132451) | Peatland microbial communities from MTU Mesocosm Facility, Houghton, MI, USA - PEATcosm2014_Bin02_30_metaG | ecosystem: Environmental > Terrestrial > Soil > Wetlands > Peat | place...
CATTGGCTGTAACGCGTGACGCGAAGAACAACCGCAGATCCTTCGCTGCGCTCAGGATGACAGCTGCATTTTTGGCGGTGGGTGAATCACCGGCAACCCGGCAGTTGCCGGTTGTTCGGCCTCTCCACGCGTCCCGCGCGGAGCGCTGCTGGGCGCCCTGAGGCGATTGCCTGGCGACATAATCTCTTTGATTTTTGGAGGGGAGAATTTGGTGGAGCTGAGCGGGATCGAACCGCTGACCTCCTCGTTGCGAACGAGGCGCTCTCCCAGCTGAGCTACAGCCCCACGACTTTCATTATCTTACCAGCGAGCGGCAGATCCGCAAAGGGCGCTCCCGCGCTTTTGCCTTAGAGGCTTCCGCTCTTTTACCTTAAGCCTCCGCGCTTTTCCCTTGGGCTTTCGCTCAATTGACTTGAGCGGAAGCCCTTTTGCCCTTTGGACGGGTTCCCAGGCGTTGAAATCGGTCGCCGGGGAACTCGTCCTACAGCTGGTTCATATTTGCCAGGAACTCGGCGTTGTTGCGCACCTTCTCCAGGCGGCTGATCAACAGCTCCATGGCCTCCACCGGCGACAACGGGTTGAGCACCTTGCGCAGGATCCAGATGCGCTGCAAATCCTCCTTCGGAATCAGCAGCTCTTCCTTGCGGGTGCCGGAACGCTGGATGTCGATGGCCGGGAAAACGCGCTTGTCCACCAGCTTGCGGTCCAGGATGATTTCCATGTTGCCGGTGCCCTTGAACTCCTCGAAGATGACCTCGTCCATGCGCGAGCCGGTATCCACCAGCGCGGTGGCGATGATCGTCAGCGAACCGCCCTCTTCGATGTTTCTGGCCGCGCCGAAGAACCGCTTGGGCCGCTGCAGGGCGTTCGAATCCACGCCGCCTGACAAAACCTTGCCCGAAGGGGGCACGATGGTGTTGTAGGCGCGGGCGAGACGCGTGATCGAGTCCAGCAGAATCACCACGTCGCGCTTGTGCTCCACCAGCCGCTTGGCCTTTTCGATCACCATTTCGGCCACCTGTACGTGGCGGGCCGCCGGCTCGTCAAATGTCGAGCTGATCACTTCGCCCTTCACCGACCGCTGCATGTCGGTCACTTCCTCGGGACGCTCGTCGATCAGCAGAACGATGAGAACGATTTCGGGGTGGTTGGTGGAGATGGAGTTGGCGAGCGACTGCAACAGCATGGTCTTGCCGGTGCGGGGCGGAGCGACGATCAGGCCGCGCTGGCCCTTGCCCACCGGCGTCAGCAGGTCCATGACCCGGCCGCTGGTGGCCTCGCGAACCGTCTCCAGCTTGATGCGTTCCTGGGGATAGAGCGGGGTCAGGTTGTCGAAGAGAATTTTGTTGCGCGTTTCTTCCGGCGACTCGAAATTGATGGCCTCAATCTTCACCAGGGCAAAATATTTCTCGCCTTCGTGAGGAGGCCGCACGTTGCCGCTGATCGAGTCCCCTGTTTTCAGATCGAACTTGCGGATCTGCGAGGGCGAAACGTAAATGTCGTCCGGGCCGGGCAGGTAATTGTAGTCGGGAGAGCGAAGAAATCCATACCCGTCGGGCAGAATCTCCAGCACGCCCTCGGCAAAGATGTGGCCTTCTTTTTCGCTTTGTGCCTGAAGAATCTTGAAGATCAGATCCTGTTTGCGAAGGCCGCTGGCGCCCGGAATTTCGAGAGTACGCGCGATACGGCTCAGTTCGGTGATGTTTTTTTCTTTTAGTTCGGCGATGGTCATATGCACCTGCAATAAGGAGGGATGTGGGTGGGAGGGTACAGGAGGGGGAAGTGCTCCGGTGGAAAACCTGGCGGGAATTCAAAACATGCGGGCGGCAAGCGCCGCGTCTGGGGGGTGTCTCCCAAATTGAGCGGAGCAGAGATCACCGGCTAGGTAAGGCTGCTTTCGACTGCAAGCCGCCTGAAACCGTTGCCTGACTCAACTATAACCCTTTGGGAGACGCGATCATGCGGCGCGGCGCGTTTCGACCGGCTGCTCCGCGGGCGCCTCTACGGGCGCCGCGGAACCGGGATTGGTGGTGCGAAAGCGGGCAAAGACTTCGTTTGCGGTATCCTGCAGCCGTGTATTCGGCTTGTGCAGCCTTCGCGTTGCCTTGCTGGCCAGTTGACAGAGCTGGTAGCGATTGGACACATGAGAGAGTGCCCCAAAGACTAAATCAGAGCGCATTACGTGCTTCTCCTTCAAAAATTGGCTGCCCGGCCGGAATTGCCTGGCGCCGCCGGTGCAGCAGGGGAGCCAAAGCAGTGCAGGCTACCCCGGGTTCTTACTCCCAAGGTTTTAGACGCACAAGGTGCGCGCCGAGTTCAAAATCTTGACGCACTTTTGTACGAATTGAAACAGGCCTCATGCAATATCAGGGATACTGAAATGCCACCTTGGGAAACACGCGCCCGACATTCCCATTCCGGCGGATTTCAAAACGCACCGGAGGCATCAGTAGCTGAGCCTCGGCCCAAGTATGATGCGGAAATCGGACAGACGACTGCACAAAATTGCACAGTTCAAATTGCCCTTTTAGTTGGCACTCATGAATGTATACCCAGCCGCCATTCAGGTCAACAGTTTTTTCAGCGCATTCCGAGCTTTCAGCTTCGGACTAAACCCTGCATCCTTCGCGGGAAAACTCTTTTATAGTCAAAGAGATAAATGTATATTTGCGCGCGAAAGCGAAGCCCTCCGGGCACGCGACCGGCATAACATTTGTGGATTGCCCCGTCCGCGAACCAGCCTGGTTACCTGCGCTGGCGACGAGGCAGCACCGGCGTCCCATCGGGGTCCGACAGGATCGGTTCTCCATCCTCGTCCTGGCCACCCCCGAACCGTCGCGTCTTGGGAGCCTTTCTGGCTTCGCCAAACACCTCGTCCAGACGAAAGACGCCAATAAACAGCAGCAGAACGAGTGGAGCCGCAACCAGGAACGCGTCCCGGCCCGATTTCAGCATCTCCTCCCGCATCTCACTTTTCTCCGCATCTTCTATCGGTTCCGGACGAGCATCATTTCGCGATCGTGAGAGGGTTTATCCGCAGAATGTAGAACTTTAGTCACTAATAATGCTGAATTGTACATACTTAAGTAATCTTTAGTACCCATTCTCGCCCATCTGCCAACGTATCCGTCTTCATCTTCGGCAGAGAACCATCCTCCTACTCGCTCAGACGCGGCTTGCTCCACGGCCTGCCATCCGGATCGCACACGATCGGCCGTCCGTCCAAATCCAGCCCGCATGGCGGACGGCGATGCCGGCCTGCTTTCTTCGGCGCGGCAAAGTATTCGTCCAGCCGGAAGAAGCCCACCAGCAGCAAAGCCAGGAAGGGGATTGCAATCAGGAGCGTGTCCCGGCCGGAAGACAAAATCGCGTCATGCACTGTCCTGCCTCCGCATCAGTGAAGTGACCTGAATGAGGGTTTTCTCAAGCAGTCACCCCGGTTATCGGCGGAGGATTAGAAGGTCCTTAGAATCGAAGGTAACGAAGAACAGGGAACAGGGATCAGGGATCAAGAGCAACGAGACGCTGCGAGGTCCGGCCAGCCGAGATTTCCCGCTGTAACTGAGCCTGTCGAGGTTGGTTCTATAGCTTGTCGAATTTTGCCCTATAGCTATTCGAGCTTGGCTCTATCCAGATACGAAAACTTGTGGAAGGGAGCCTCGTGCGCAAACCAGGGCCCACGTGAGCATAACCACTTGTACGGGAAGATACTCGGCCTGATCCCTGATCCCAGATCTCTGACCCCAGATCTCTGACCCCTGATCCCTGCCTTTTTCACGCCCAGTAGCTGCGGTCCAGGGTCCGGTACTGGATGGCCTCGGCCAGGTGCGCCACGCTCAAGTGTTCGGCGCCTTCCAGATCGGCAATCGTCCGCGCCACTTTGAGAATGCGGTCGTGGGCTCGCGCAGTCAGGCCTTGTTGCTGCATGGCCCGCTCCAGCAGGCGCTCGGCGTCGGGGCCCAGTTCGCAGTGGGCGCGAATCTGGCGGGTGGTCATCTGCGCGTTGGAATAGATCTTTTCGCCGGATCTCCTGAAGCGAAGGCGCTGCCGCTCGCGCGCGGCCATCACTCGTTCCCGGATTTCCGCCGACCCCTCGGCCGCCGCTCCGCCGCGCAGTTCCTTGTATTGGACCGCGGGGACTTCAATGTGTATATCGATGCGATCCAGAAGTGGACCGGAAATCTTGGCCACATAGCGTTGAATCATCGGCGGCGTGCACATGCACTCGCGCGACTTGTCGTTGAAGTAGCCGCAGGGGCAAGGGTTCATGGCCGCCGCCAGCATGAAGCGCGCGGGAAAGCTGAGCGACATGGAGGCGCGCGCGATGGTTACCGTGTGATCTTCGAGCGGCTGGCGCATCACCTCCAGCACGTTGCGCGGAAACTCCGGCAGCTCGTCGAGAAATAACAGACCGTTATGCGCGAGAGACACCTCGCCCGGTCGCGGAATGATGCCGCCGCCGATCAGTCCCGCGTCGGAGATGGTGTGGTGCGGCGAGCGGAAAGGCCTCTGCGTCACCAGGCCGGACGCGGCGTCCAGCACTCCGGCAACGGAGTGAATCTTGGTCGTCTCCAGCGCTTCCTCAAACGTCAGCGGAGCCAGGATCGAAGGCAGCCGCTTGGCCAGCATGGTTTTGCCCGAGCCCGGCGGCCCGATCATCAGAATGTTATGACTGCCCGCCGCCGCCACTTCAAGAGCGCGCTTGGCCGTCTGCTGGCCGCGCACATCGCTGAAGTCCACGGAGAAATGCTGCAGCTCGCCCAGCAGTTGCTCGGTCGCCACGCGGTAGGGCTCGCGCTGAATGACGCCCACGACCATGGTGTTCAGCAGTTCCAGCACATCCTGCAGCGAAGAGGCGGGATAAACGTTCACGCCCTCGACGACCGCGGCCTCGGCGGCGTTGGCTGTGGGCAGAATCAGGTTGGGAATCCCTTTTTCGCGCGCCAGGATGGCCACCGGCAACATGCCGGGCACCGGCCTCATGCCGCCGTCCAGCCCCAGTTCGCCCACCAATAGAAACTGGCTCAGGTCGTTGGTGTGCAGGGCGCCATACGCGCCCAGAATGCCGACGGCGATGGGTAGATCGAAGCCCGAGCCTTCCTTCTTCAGGTCGGCCGGCGCCAGGTTGATGGTGATGAAGGTGGGCGGAATCAGGTAGCCGGAGTTTTTGATGGCGGCGCGCACGCGGTCGCGGCTCTCGCGCACCGCGGCGTCGGGCAGGCCCACCGTGTGGAAGACGTCTTTCTCCACAACCGCACCGCTATAGTCCACCTCGACGTCGATGAGGTTCGCATCAATGCCATAGACAGCCGCGCTATGTGCCTTGAAAAGCATGAAGGAATGTTGCAGCGAGTGTAACAGAAGACAGGGAACAGGGTGCAGGGAACAGGGTGCAGGGAACAGGGAACAGTCAGCCTCTGACACATTTGAGAGAGTGATCAGCTTTCAATACGCGGCGATCGGTTGCAATCGTCAATGATCGGAATAAAGCAGTGGACTTGTCTTTCTGTTCCCTGTTCCCTGTTCGCTAATCCCTAACCCCTAGTCCCTACTCCCTCTTTCCCGTACAATCTGATCCGTGACGACGAGTCTTTTCGACCTTTATAAAATCGGTGTCGGCCCGTCGAGTTCTCATACCATGGGGCCCATGCGCGCAGCCTGCCGGTTTGCGCGCGACCTTGCGCCTCGCGGCGTGCTCGGTCGTGTTGAGCGGGTGCGCGTGGAGCTTTATGGCTCGCTGGCCCTCACCGGCCTGGGCCACGCCACCGACCGCGCTGTTCTGCTCGGCCTGGCCGGCAATGAACCGGCTTCAATCGATCCCGCGGCCATCGAGTCGACGGTCGGAAAAATCCGCGCCACGCGCCGAATCGATCTGGCCGGTGTGCGTCCCATCCAGTTTGAGGAAGCCCGCGATCTGATTTTTGAGCGCGCCGTCATGTTTCCTCCCGGCGCGCAGACACAACATCCCAACGGTATCCGCCTCAAAGCTTTCGACGCGGCGGGAGCAGTCGTCGATGAGCGCACTTTCTTTTCCATCGGCGGCGGATTCATTACGGAAGACATTGCGGCCGGCTCGGCGGCAAAACCCTCTGTAACGGAAATGCCGCAGGCCGCGATTCCATTTCCATTTCACAGCGGCGCGGAACTGCTGGCGACGGCCGAGGCCAACGAACTCTCGATCAGCGAACTTATGTTGGAAAACGAGTGCGCCCTTGCGCCGCGCGAACCCGAGCGCGCGCCGGTCGAGTTCGTGCGTGCCGGCATCGACAGTATCTGGCGCACGATGCAGGTTTGTGTCGATCGCGGTATTGCGGCCGAAGGCATTTTGCCCGGCGGCCTCAACGTGCGCCGCCGCGCGCACCGGCTGGCCGCCCGGTTGCGCGAGAAGGAGTGCGACGGGTTGCGCGGCGATCCGCTGGCTGCGCTCGATTGGGTTACGGTGTGGGCCATGGCGGCGAACGAAGAAAACGCCGCCGGCGGCCGCGTGGTCACCGCGCCCACCAACGGAGCCGCCGGCGTGGTTCCCGCCGTGGCGCATTACTATGACCGCTTTATTCCTGAGGCTGACCACGAAGGCATCGTGCGCTTCTTTCTCACTTCCGCGGCGATCGGCATCTTATATAAGGAGAACGCGTCGATCAGCGGCGCGGAAGTCGGTTGCCAGGGCGAGGTTGGCGTGGCTTGTTCCATGGCTGCCGGCGGCCTGACCGCCGCTCTTGGCGGCACCAATGGACAAGTGGAGCACGCGGCTGAGATCGCCATGGAGCATAACCTCGGCATGACCTGTGACCCCATCGGCGGATTGGTGCAAATTCCCTGCATCGAGCGCAATGCCATGGGCGCAGCCAAGGCGGTTCATGCTTCGCGCATCGCGCTCAACGAGTCTGAAGCCCACAAGGTTTCTCTCGACCAGGTCATTCGCACCATGTATCTCACCGGCCTCGACATGCAGTCGCGTTACAAGGAGACCAGTCTCGCCGGGCTTGCCTTGAATATCATCGAGTGCTGAGCGTTTGGGTTCGCTCGGCGTTTGCCGTCAACCAGACTCGCTATGCTATCGAAGAGGATTACCTTGCCGATTCCAGAGTACGATCCGATCGATCCAATCGAACTCGCACCGCCGCAAGGGCCCGTTGCGCCGCCGGCTGTGGCGCCCGCCTGGCACACTCTCGTTCTGGTTGCGGGCATCCTGGCCATTTCCATTCATGGCGCCTCGCGCTTCTCCGCCGCGTATGGCCCGGTGAACCGGCTTGCGACCTATGGCCTTACTGCCGCCATGGAACTTGCCATGCTCGCATGGGTCGTTTTCGGTCTTCGCCTTTCCAGAACTCCGCTGCGCTCGTTGCTCGGTTCGTTCTCTTCGAGCTTTCGATCCATTGCCGCGGACCTTGGCTTCGCGCTCGTTTTCTGGATTGCTTCGCTGATGGTGCTGGGAACGATCGGCCTTGCCTGGTCGGGCGTTGAAGCCGCACTTGCGCACCGGCCTCTGGTAACGCACGGTGCTGGACAAAATGCAAAAGCCGGACAGCCGGGACAAGAGTTCAAGCCCGATCCCTCGCAACTGCAAGGGCTGCGCGCGGTTGCGCAACTGGCGCCTTCGAACGCAAAGGAGATGGCCGCCTGGGCATTGCTGTGCCTGGTTGTCGGCTTTGTCGAGGAGACCGTCTTTCGCGGTTACCTGCAACGCCAGTTCATCCGCTTTGCGCGTGGCGGCGTCGTGGCCGGTGTGGCGCTTTCCGCGCTGGTCTTCGGCGGAGCGCATGCGTATCAGGGCGTGCGCAACATTGTTTTGCTCACTGTCTTCGGCGCGCTCTTCAGTCTTCTGGCGCTGCGTCGCCGCAGTCTGCGCGCGGGAATGTTCGCGCATAGCTGGCACGATCTGATTGCCGGTTTGGCGCTCGCACTGCTCAAATCGACCCACGTGATCTGAGCCGTTTGCGCGAGGCTCGATTCCATGTTGAAAAAATGTTGCTTTTTTTCCGTCATTACTTCGTTTTTCTCTTGACACTCGCGAGACATAAATCTATACATTCCTCAACTGCAATAAGTATTGCAGGATCGATGCAAACCATCGAAAGGGAGAATAGGCAAATGGCAACCAAGAAAGCACCGGCCAAGAAGGCTGTCAAGAAGGCCGCCAAGAAGGCCGCAAAGAAGAAGTAGCGGTAGCTCAAAACGGAAGGCAACACTACGAAAAGGCAACACCGAGGGGGACGCGTCAAGCGTCCCCCTCAGTGTTTCTGGGAATGGATTACACTGATACACGCAAGCAACGCAGTGGGAGGGATATGTGACAAGCCGCCGCTGGATCGCCGAGCATTGGGACGAGGCCACCGCAACCCTGGTCGGCGCGCAGGCCGAACACATGTCCCGCGTGTTGCGCGCCCAGCCGGGCATGCAGGCCGACGTGGTTGCCGGAGGCCACGTTTTTCATGCCGAAGTAGCCGCCGTGTCCCCCAAGGAGGTCCGCTTCAACCTGATTACCGAACTCGAAGCCGATCCCGCGTTGCCGCTTACGCTGATCCTGGCCGTCTATAAGTTCGACCGCATGGAGTGGGTCATCGAGAAAGCAACCGAGTTGGGCGTTGCCGCCGTGGCTCCGGTGATTGCGCGCCGCACTGAGAAGCATCTTGCCCAGGCCGCCGAAAAACGCGCGGAGCGTTGGCGCCGCATCGCCCACGAGTCGGCACAGCAGTCGCGCCGCTCCGACGTGCCCATCATTTTCGATCCAATGCCGCTGGCCACGCGCGTGCGTCAAGCTTCAGAGGCCACGCGCATCGTTCTGGCCGAGCAGGAGCGCACCACCACCTTGCGCAATGCGCTCGATGAAGCGATGGCTTCCGCCGAGAGCGAGATGCCTACCCTGGAAATTGCCATCGGTCCCGAAGGCGGATGGGCGCCGTCCGAAGAAGCGCTCTTCGACGCCAATGGCTGGCGCGCCGCATCTCTCGGCCCACGCATCCTGCGCGCCGAAACCGCGGCCATCGCCGCGCTTGCCGTGGTCGCTTCCTGTCTGGAGTAGAAAGGTCAAGGCTTCTGGGTCTCAGAAATTCCAGACCTCGTCTCGGAAATTCCAGACCGGATGCGCAGCTTCCTATTTGCAAAAGATGAACGGTGTGTTTTGCGAGCCGGCGTGAAATTCGGGTGCCTCGCCCCTCGCTCGTGCGATGCGCGAGCCATTTTCTTAGAGCGATACCCCGCGCTTCCAGGGAATGAAATCGTTCTGGCCCAAAAGTTCCGCTCGGGTCAGCCGCTCGCCGCTGGCTACCTCGATTGAGAGCTCCAGCAATTTCTCAGCGCATTCGGCAATCGTCGCTTCGCCGGTGACGATTGCGCCCGCGTCGAAGTCGATGATATCGCTCATCCGCTCGGCCAAGGTCGAGTTCGTCGCAATCTTCACCACCGGCGCTACGGGATTCCCGGTCGGCGTGCCCAGGCCGGTGGTGAACAGGACCAGGTTCGCGCCCGCGCCCACCTGCGCCGTCACGCACTCCACATCGTTGCCCGGCGTGCACAGCAGGTTCAGTCCCGGCGTGCGTGCGTACTCGGGAAAGTCGAGCACATCCTGAATTGCGGAGACGCCGCCCTTGCGCGCCGCGCCAGCGGACTTGATGGCGTCGGTCGTCAACCCGTCCGCAATGTTGCCCGGCGAAGGATTCATTTCGAAACCCGAATGCACGGCTTTCGCGCGCGCCGAGTAAGCCTGCATCAGATCGAAGAACCTTTGCGCCAGCGCATCGGTCGCGCAGCGGTTCACCATCTCCTGCTCCACGCCGTGCAGCTCGGGAAACTCCGCGAGCAGCGTCTTCGCGCCCGCGCCCACCAATAAATCGGAAACATAACCGACCGTTGGATTGGCCGAGATGCCGCTGAATCCATCCGAGCCGCCGCACTTCAGGCCCACCGTCAATGCGGAGAGCGGCGCCGGCGCGCGTTCTATCCGGTTAGCTTCAACCAGCGCGGCAAAGGTTGCATCGAGTGCGGCATTCATCAGCGCCGTCTCCCGTCCCGACTTCTGCTGATCGAAAACCAGCACCGGCTTGCGCATTTCCGCGTCGCGTGCCCGCAGTTCATCCAGTAACATACCTGTCTGCGCGTTCTGGCAGCCTAGGCTCAACACCGTTGCGCCCGCCACGTTGGGGTGATGAATGTAACCGGCCAGCAGTCCGCACAGCGCCTGCGCATCCTGCCGCGTCCCGCCGCATCCGCCATGGTGGGTCAGAAACCGAATCCCGTCGATGTGATCGAACACGCGTTCCGCGCGCGAAGACTCAGCTGCCGCTAACTCAGCTGGGTGCGCAATCCTTGCGACGTTTTCTGCCGCAAGGGTGGGAGAGGGAATCGACTCACCGAGCTCTTCGCCATTTCTCTGCCGCTCGATCAGCTTCCGCACATGCCGCCGATAACTCGACTGCCCGCCGTAACCCAGCTCCTCTTCGAGCGCTTCCTTCATCCGTTCCACGTTGCGGTTTTCGCAGAACACCAGCGGCACCACCAGCCAGTAGTTGCGCGTGCCCACCTGTCCATCCGCGCGGTGGTAGCCCATGAAGGTGCGCCCCATCCACGCCGATGCGTCAGGCGCGGCCAACTCCGCAGGCTGCCTCACGGCCGTGTAAGCGCCGGCGCGATGGCGCACGTTGCGCGTCGTCAGCAGGCCTCCGCGCGGAATCGCTTCCATCGCCTCGCCTACCACCATGCCATAAAGAAAAATCAGGCCGCCCGGCTCAATGTCGACCAGCGCCAACTTATGTTTCGCTGGGATCGCCTGCGTCACCGGAATCGATTGCCCGTCCAACTGCGCCACCGTTCCGGCCGCAAGTGGGACAAGCGCCACCACAACGTTGTCGCGCGGATCGATTTGTAGAACGATTTTCGCCATCGGTCTTATTCTCGGCAAGCGCAGCCGTCAAGGCAGGCTCTTCAGCCAAGAATACAACCTAACCGCAAACCGAAAGCAGTCTCCTCTCGACCGTCAACATTTCGCGTTCCGCACTAGATCTCTGACCGATTGTTCTTGTACCAACTCCGTGCCCCATCCTTTCGCCTTTTTCCTGGCGAAAGGGTGGGACAACATAAACCTCAAAGCACAAATTCACTCGGTCAGAGACCTAGAGATGAGCGCTATGCAGCAGCAGTCCCGCCAGCACAGCGCCCGCCAGATCGCCGATGAGCGGAATCGGCGCATAGCGCCAGTTCGAGCCGCCCTTGCCGGGAATCGGCAGCAGCCAATGAGCCAGCCGCGGACCCAGGTCGCGCGCGGGGTTGATGGCGTAACCGGTGGTTCCACCCAGCGACAGACCGATGCCCCACACCAGGCTGCCCACCAGCCAAGGTCCCAGGCCCGGAGCCGGTCCGGTCGCCGAGACCCCGTGCGAACCGATGGCCGCTGCAACCACCACCAGCACCGCCGTGCCCACCGCCTCGCTCACGATGTTCAGCATGGGACTGCGCACCGCGGCGTTGGTACAGAAGATGCCAAGCTTGGCCGCCGAGTCGTCCGTCAACTTCCAGTGCGGTCCGTAGTGCAGCGCCATCAGCGAAGCGCCACATACGGCCCCCAGCAATTGCGCCGACCAATAACTCAGCACCTGCGAATAATTGCCGGTGTTCACCGCGGCGGCCAGCGTAATGGCGGGGTTCAAATGCGCTCCCGGACTGCCAAACGCCTGCGCCACCAGCACGCCGCACAGCACGGCCAGCGCCCAGCCGGCGCAGATGGCCATCCAGCCTGCGGCGGCTGCGTAGGACTTGCGCAACGTTACACCGGCGTTCACGCCGTTGCCCAGCAGCACCAGAACCAGCGTGCCCAGAAACTCGCCCATCCAAACCGAGTGCATCGAGTCTTCCTTGTGCCTGCGCGGTCGCCCTCTGGTGGTGGATTGGCGTGGGCGCCGTCGATTGCAGGATTTGCGGAACTCCAGCATTGTCCACTGTCAGGCCCAACTTCGCCAAGGGGCGCGCGCGGCCATGCCCGGGGCCCCCCTTCCGGATGTTTTGTCTTACAGGTAGGAATGCCGTGTTATTTTTGGTGTGATTGAGGCTGGAGGAGCTATGGAAAGCAGATGGTTCCGTGCGGTATCGTGGTTGCTCTTCGCCGCAACCGTGTATCTCATCCTTGAGGAAGCCTTATGGCCGTGGATCCAACTGCCGGCGCTGGGCAATATCGGATTCACACTGGTGTTTGTTCTCTTCTCTCTGACTCACTGCGCGGCGGTCGAAGGCCTGCGGCGCACCGGCCTGTTCTTTTTGATCTCTGCCATCGTCTCCTACCTGATGGAAGAGATTGGAGTACGTACCGGCCTCATCTTCGGCGCCTATCATTACAGCGACATGCTGGGCGCCAAGCTCGGCCATGTGCCCGTCATCATACCGCTGGCCTGGTTCATGATGATTTATCCCTCGTGGATGGTGGCGACGGCGCTCACGCGGGGCGTCCAGGCGCACTCTCTTACCGGTCTCACCGCAAGGGCCGCAATTGCTGCCTGGGCCATGACTGCCTGGGACCTGGTGATGGATCCCGGCATGGTGGCCGCTGGCAATTGGATATGGGAAGATGGCGGACCGTACTTCGGTGTCCCTTTCCGCAATTACTTCGGCTGGCTGCTTACGACTTTCCTGGTTTACTGGATTGCGGGTCAGCTCTGGCGGATTGGACAGCGCCGAACAGCCGTCACCAAGTTATTTACGTCGCTTCCGGTGATCGTGTATTCCCTGTTCGCCGTCCGCTATGTTACCTCGAATCGCTTCCCGGCATTGCAGGTCGTGGCCGTCTTTTCCATGGGGATGCTCGCCCTGGTGGCCTTGACACAACTTTGCCTGAACAAGAACAGCGGGGTAGCTGAGAGCCCGGATCGTCTTCCCGAGTCGCTTGCATAATTGCAGGAATTGAGAGTGTCGCGGATTACTCTCCCGGCGTGGCAGTGAGCATTCCGGCAATCTTGCCGGAATGCCAGGAACTTGTCCGCGACTGGCAGATAACAAACACTTAAAAGATTTTCGTCAGCGCTTTGTTCGCACCCCGTCCTCTGCGTCCCGGCCGAGATCGTCAGCAGCATTGCCACAAGATAGACTGAAAATCGCCGCACGCGATTCCTCTTGTGTGCGATAGTAACCTGCCCGTCAAGGAATCGTTTTCCCCTTATATCTTTTGATGCCGGGTCTTCTTATGCATTGAAACTGCGGTATGCTTGTACCACTAAACCCTTTGCCCTCCATACACGGGTGAGTCATCATGACCGTTCTCCGTACTGGTTTTCGTCCCCAGCCGTCTTCCACCGGTCATCTGCTTGAGAATATCGCCGATGCGTTTGTGCTCTTTGACTTTAACTACCGGATCACCTACATGAATCCGGCTGCCGAGCATATCGCGCAAGTGCATCCCGGCCAGTTGCTTGGTCATACTCTTTGGGAGGCGTGGCCCGGCATCCAGAGCAGCGACATCGCGCGGCGCTGCCAAGTTGCCATTGAGACCGGCGAGGCGCAGCACTTCGACTTTCAGTACATCGATGCAGCCGTCTCGCTGTGGCTTGAACTCCATGCCTATCCCATCGAGGGTGGTTTTGCCGTCTCCTTCCGCGACGTGACTGCTTACAAGCGGGAACAAGCCCGGCTGGAGCGCGTGGAGCGGGCCTACAAGGCGGCCCTTTCCAATACCCCCGATATGGTGTTCGTCCTGGACCTCAACCACCGCTTTCTCTATGCCAATGAGACGCTGCTCAAAGCTTGGGGGCGCTCCTGGGACGAGGCCGCCGGGAAGACCTGCCAGGAACTCGGTTATCCGCTTTGGCGCGCCCAATGGCACGATCGCGAAGTCGACCGGGTTGTGGCCACAAAGCGGCCAGTCCGTGGCGAATCGCCCTTTAACTGCGCGCAGGGGGCCAGGATCTATGAACACATTTTTGTGCCCGTCCTCGGGGTCGACGGCGAGGTCGAGGCGGTTTCAGGAACCTCCCGCGACATCACCGAACGCCATCAAGCGGAACAGGTGCTGCGCGCCAGCGAGGAACGGCTGCGGCTGGCGCAAAGCGCCGGCGGGCTGGCCACCTGGGATTTGGACCTTTCGACCGGCAATGTCCTCTGGAGCCCCAGCAGCGCCAAGGTCTTTGGCCGCCCACTGGAGGAATTGACCGCCAAGGAGAGTGTGGCCGCTACCTTCCATCCCGACGACCGCGAAGGCGTCCTGGAGGCAGTTCAGCGCGCCATCGACGGAACAGGCGTGTACCACCACGAGTTTCGCGTCGTCTGGCCGGACGGATCCATCCACTGGCTGGAAGGCAGGGCTACCATCATCCCTTCACCGGACGGCCAGGCTCTCCGTGTCCTTGGCATCAACTCCGATATCACCGCGCGCAAGCTGGCCGATGAGGCCCAGCAGAGCGAACGCAGGCGAATGGCCGAGCTTTTTGATCAGGCGCCCGCCTTCGTGGCCGTCTTCCGCGGCCCTGACCATGTCTATGAGTTCAGCAACCCCCTCCACCAGGAACTGATCGGACACCGCGATGTCATCGGCAAGCCCATCCGCGAGGCTCTTCCGGAGGCCGAACAGACGGGCTCGATCGAGCGTCTGGATCGCGCTTATCGGACCGGCCAGCCGGTCACCACGCATGCGCTGGCAAACGACCTTGTGCGCCACCCTGGCGAGCCGGCGGAACGGCGCTATCTGAACATGGTCTATCAGCCACTGCGCGAAGCGGATGGGACCGTCTCCGGCGTCATTCTACTGGGCGTGGACGTGACCGAGGCCAGGAAAACGGAAGAGGCATTGCTCCGCAGCGAGAAGCTGGCCGCCGTCGGCCGCATGGCTGCCTCCGTCTCCCACGAAATCAATAATCCGCTCGCGGCCATCACCAATCTCCTTTACCTTATCCAGGGCGACGGTTCGCTGACTCCCAGTACCCGCAACTACCTTGAGATGGCGCAGTCCGAGCTGCTCCGCATCTCCCAAATCACCACCCAGACCCTGCGCTTCTTCCGCCAAAGCACAAACCCGGCACGGGTCGACATCGGCGCCATCCTCGACTCGGTGATTGCTCTCTACGAACGCAGGTTTCGCGCCGGCGAAGTCACTCTCAAACGCCAATACTCCAGCGCCCAGCCCATTCTGGTTTTTGACGGCGAACTGCGCCAGATCGCCGCCAACCTGGTCGCCAACGCCCTCGACGCCGTCAATCCCGGCGGCCTCATCGTCCTCCGCGTGCGCCAGGCAACCGACTGGCCTACCGGACGCAGAGGCACCCTGCTCACCGTCGCCGATTCGGGCCACGGCATGAGCCGCGAAACCCGGCAGCGCATTTACGACCCGTTCTTCAGCACCAAGCTCGACACGGGCACCGGCCTGGGGCTGTGGGTCACCAGCGAGATGGTCGCAAAGCGCGAGGGCAAAATCCGCGTGCGTTCGAGCGAGGAGGGACCGCGCCGCGGTACGGTATTCTCCGTCTTCCTGCCGGAGCTGACACCACCGCGCCCTGTGCCCCTCGCCGCCATCTATCCGGCTCTTGATGATTGAATGGGCGATTGAAACAAAACCAGGCGCCCTGGCCTTTGAATTGGGATAACGAATCGATTCAGCTTCGTCCGGCCGGGTTATACCATAGGAAAACAGCGAGGCTTCCTGTGCGAAAAACAATCAAATTCCTGGCCGGCTCGGTCATGGCTATCGCCCTGGCCCTGGCTGCGACGGCGCAGCGCCCGGCACCCACCCGAGTCATCGGCTTCATGACCGACTTCGACGTGAAAGACGATGCTGTCGGCATCTGCAAGGCGGTGATGGACGGCGTCGCGCCCGGCGTGCGCATGATCGACATCACCCACCAGTCCGAGCCCTTTAACATCGCCATGGGTGCGCGCTTCCTGGCTGGCTCTGCGCCCTACTTTCCCAAGGACGCGGTTTTCGTTGTGGTTATCGATCCCGGAGTTGGCTCCACGCGCAAAGCCATCATCGCCAAGTCGCGTGCCGGCCAGTTCTTCGTCCTTCCCGACAACGGCCTGCTCACCCTCGTTCAGGATCGCGACGGCATCGCGGAGGCGCATGAGATCACCAACCCCGCGTGGATGATCGGCTCCGGTATCTCCTCTACCTTCCACGGCCGCGACATCTTCTCGCCCGCAGCCGCTCACGTGGCCCGCGGAGACGACTTCGCCCAGGCCGGCCCGGCCCTCGATGTCAGCAAACTCGTTCGCCTCGACCTCAAAAATGCGACCGTCGATGCCAGCGGCCTGCATGGCCAGGTCATCGGCACCGACGGCCCCTTCGGCAACCTGGTGCTCAACGTCCCCGCCGAGACATTTGCGCAACTGGGATACAAACTCGGTGACCGCGTGCCCCTGACTCTCGCCGGAAAGAGTTACACTTTTCCCTTCGTCAAGACCTTCAGCGATGTGCCGGTGGGCAAAGAGCTCCTTTACATCGATTCCCGCGGCCGCCTGTCGCTGGGCATCGATCAGGGCAATTTCTCCTCGACTTACAAGGTGGGCGAAGGCGTCGAGTTGATGATTCCCAGAAAGTGACGCAGTTATCGGCGCAGAATTGCGCCGGAAAGGGTTTCAGCATGAGACAGATTTGCTGTGTGTTTGCCGGAGTCGTTGCACTGGCCGCACTGGCCGTCGCCCAGGCTCCGCAGCCGGCCGGCCCGGCAGCCCGCCACTGGACCATCGTGGTGCACGGCGGCGCGGGCGTCATTGAGCGCCCTGCGCTGGGGCCCAAGGGCGACGCGGCCTATCGCGCCTCGCTGGCCCAGGCTACTGAAGCCGGAGCTAAAGTGCTTGACAGCGGCGGCTCGGCGCTCGATGCCATCGAGGCCACCATCAACATTCTCGAAGACGATCCGCTGTTCAACGCGGGGCGCGGCGCGGTCTTTTCGGCCGAAGGCAAAAACGAACTCGACTCCTCCATCATGGACGGCTCCAACCTCAAGGCCGGCGCGGTCGCCGGGGTCACCCGCACCCGCCATCCCATCAGCCTGGCCCGCGCGGTCATGGAAAAGTCGCCCTACGTGATGCTGGCCGGCGCCGGAACCGACGCTTTTGCCGCCAGGGTGGGCCTGGAGCAGGTGGACCCCAGTTTCTTTTTCACCGAAGCCCGCTGGCAGTCGCTGGTGAAGCAGCTCCAAAAGGAGGGCCGCCCGGTGCCGCCGCGTCCGGCCGGCGCGCCCCCTCCGGCTCCCCCCGTGCCGGTAGCCCAACTCCTCCAGATTGAGGAATCGCCCGAAGCGCACATCCACGGCACCGTCGGCGTGGTGGCGCTCGACCGGGCAGGGAACATTGCCGCCGGCACTTCCACAGGGGGCCTGCAAGGCAAAATGCCGGGCCGCGTGGGCGACTCGCCCATCATCGGAGCGGGCACCTACGCCTCGAACCAGTCCTGCGCCGTCTCCGCGACCGGTTCGGGCGAATACTTCATTCGCTTGGGCGTGGCCCGGGAAGTCTGCAACCTGGTTGCCTTTAAAGGCATGACGCTCCAGCAGGCCGCCGACCAAGTGATTCACACGGAATTGGAGGCCCTGCACGGGGACGGCGGGGTCATCGCCATCGCCCCCGACGGCCAGACCGCTTTCAGCTTCAACACTCCCGGCATGTTCCGCGCCCGCCTCTCGGAAGGCGGCAAGCTGGAAGTTCACATCTATCGCGACGAACCGTGAATTGAGGCTGGAAAACTACACCGCGGGTGCCCCAGGTCTCGATTTTGAGACCTGGGAAACCACAAACTCAATCCGGCTCTTGCGGCCTACGCCGACCGGTTCAGCGGATAATCTCGAACTTCTCCCACGGGCATTTGCACACCGGGCAGCGCTCGTGTTCCTCTTCGGTCTCCGACGTGTAGCCGCACACCGGGCACACGTAGAAGTCGCGCGCCTCGGCAATCCACGAGTCCTTCTTGCCGGCCGCCAGCAGGGCAATGGCCTCGCTGTAGAGCCGGGCGTGGGTCTTTTCCGCTTCCATGGCTCCGGTAAAGGTGCGGATTGCGGCTGTGTTCTTCTGCTCCTGGGCTTCTTCCAGGAACCCGGGATACATGGTGTCAATCTCGTACTGCTCGCCGTTCAGGGCGGCCTTCAGGTTTTCGAGTATGCCCTTCACCTCGACCGGGTGGATCTCGCACTCGGCGCGAGCGCCCATCTGGTGGAGCACGCGGGCGTGGTTGGTTGCGTGAATCTGCTCGGCGCGCCCCGCGGCGCGAAACAGGCTGGCGGCTCCGTGCAAACCTTCCTCGTCGGCCTTGGCGGCAAATGCAGTGTACTTGGCGTGCGCGTTCGATTCGCCCTCAAAGGCGGACAACAGATTTTGAACGGTGATGGTGTTTTCCGCAGCGATTCCCGGCATGATTAATCCTCCCCAACTCCGTTCAAGAGCCTACGAGCGCCGGGAGGGCCCCGGCTGTGACGCAGGTTACAAGGGGTTGCGGAGGCGATTTCGCTCGGACGCCGGCCGACTGCAGAGCATTCTGGACAGTGTGCAAAGGTATCCGGATGCTTCCTGATCCGGGCCCCCCGGCAAAGGGGACGGCCATCAATTCCCAGGGTGTTTTCCTTCTGCCACCGCAAGCCGCGCAGGTGTACTATGCAATGTGCCTGTGGAAAGACGCTGCAGGACGCCCCGCATAGTGCTTCGAGCGCAGCAGCCACATGAGTCTCACTCGCCCCGTTCGAAGGATCCATTCCCGGCATCCTGCCTGACGAAACCGCGCATCACTGGAACCTGGGAAAGGATGAAAACAATGGTTACACCAACTCTCCTCGTCCTGGCAGCCGGCATGGGCAGCCGTTACGGCGGCCCAAAACATTTCGATCCCGTTGGTCCCGATGGCGAAACCATCATGGACTATTCGATCTATGACGCCCACAGTGCCGGCTTCGGCAGGGTCGTGTTCGTCATCCGCAAGGAAAATGAGCAGCCGTTCAAGCAGATGGTTAGCGCGCGGTATCAAAAGCGCATCGCGGTCGAGTACGTCTTTCAGGAACTCGGCAAGCTCCTGCCGGGATTTTCCGTTCCTCCCGGCCGCACCAAGCCGTGGGGCACAACGCATGCCATTCTGATGGCCGCCAGCACCATTCACGAGCCCTTTGCGGTCATCAATTCCGATGACTTTTATGGAGCGGAGAGTTATAGCGCCCTGGCCCACCACTTGCAGTCCGGCAGCGAGGACTACGCGATGGTCGGATTTGTGCTGCGCAATACACTCTCCGAATTTGGCGCGGTGGCGCGCGGGGTGTGCCAGGTGGATGACACCGGATACCTTCAGAACATTGTTGAATTGAAGAGTATCGAACGCCAGGGCGGCCACGCGAGCAGCACCGATGCCGAAGGCGTGGAAACAAGGCTGACAGGAAATGAGGTCGTTTCCATGAACATCTGGGGATTTACTCCCCAGGTGTTTGCTCAACTGCACGGGCACTTTCAGAAGTTTCTTCAATTGAATGGCGCGGACTTGAATGCGGAATGCTACATCCCCAGCACAGTGAATGAAATGCTTGTGGCCGGGCAGGCGCGCGTGAAAGTGCTGCGCACGCATGATTCATGGTTCAGCGTCACCTATCGCGAGGACCACCCGCGCGCCGTCGAGAGCATACGCCGCCTGATCGAAGCGGGCAATTATCCGAAGCGGCTCTGGTGACAAGACAGGAGAACAAGATCGGCTCCGCTGCGCGCCGGTTTTCCATAAGCCGGCGCACGCGAGCCATCGGAATCAAATCGTAGCCGGATACAATGGAATGCTGCCGCGGAATACAAGGTTATGCTGCCGCCCAGATCCGTCCGGGGTACCCTGCAGCCAGTCTTGGGGACAAAGATGGTTCCTTTCGCCCCGATGCGGAGGTCGCTTGTTACGCCGATGTAGAGCGTGTGGCTGCGGCTCGCCATGATGTATGTAAAATAGCTGTGATCCTGCATCGGTGGCATCATAATCTGCTCAACGCCGCATTGGCTGTGACGCGTGACGCGAAGAACAGCCGCAGATCCTTCGCTGCGCTCAGGATGACAGCTGCATTTTTGGCGGTGGGTGGATCACCGGCAACCCGGAAGTTACTTGTTGATCAGCATTCCAGCACGCCTCATCGAGTTTTCCGCAGCCTGTACAGCCCACAAAAAACGGATGCCCTCGCTCACGCGAGGGCATCCGTTCTTTTTCAGAAAATCCAGTTGGAACACCTCGTAACAGCGTTACGGCTGCATGGGTACGCCCTCGGTTCCCGTGTTCCGCGCCTGCGCCTTCTGCGCCAGAACCTTGTGGGCGCTTTCTTCCAGGGCCTGCGCTTCGGGCAGGAATGTGACCGCCTTCTGGATCATGGGGTCCCAGTCGGCCAGCGTGTGCAGCCCCTGCAACTGGCCAAACTGGCTGGTCACAATCTTCTCCTTGATGCTCACCTTCAGCCAGTCCATCACGCCGTTCAGATCGGCCTCGGTCCAGGGAATGTTCTGGCTGGTGAGGTACTGCTTGAAGTCCACCAGCATCGGCTCGTCCACCTGGAAGTTCCTGTCCACCGTGCGGTTGGCCAGGTAGTGGGCCGCAAAGTGGAAGAACACCTGTTTGCCGAGCAGTTCATCCTGAAAGTGGTTGCTCTTGGGGCTTTCGATCTTCTCGTCCGGCGTAATGCCGCCGCCGCCGTAAACCGTGCGGCCCGCATCGGTAAGCTTGACCTCGCGGTTGGTGGTGTCGGCCGGCTGCGCGCCCGCGTGGTTGTAGTAGTAGTCGTAGAGCGATACGCCGGAGTAATTGCGCTGGATGAGCCGGCCCGAGGGCGTGTAGTAGTGATAGGTGGTCAACGCCAGGCCGGTGTTCTCGCTCAGGTTATAAACCGTCTGCACCAATCCCTTGCCAAAGGTTGTCTCGCCCACGATCAGGGCCCGGTCGTGGTCCTGCAAGGCGCCCGACACAATCTCCGCCGCCGAGGCCGTGCCGCGGTTCACCAGCACCACGATGGGGAAGGTCTTGCCGTCGTTGCCGTGGGTGGCCGTGTAATTCTGATCCGGGTAGGCGCGGCCCCGCTGGGAGACGATCGTCTGGCCCTTGGTCAGCAGGTGGTCGCACACTTCAACCGCCTGGCTCAACAGGCCGCCGGGATTGCCGCGCAGGTCCAGCACCAGGCCCCGCAGGTTCTTGAAGCCGTCCACGGCCTCGATGACTTCCTGGGCCGTGGTCTCCTGAAACTGCGTCAGATGAATGTAGCCGATGCCCGGACGAATCTCATATTGAAGATCGACGGAGGGGTGCGGAATCTCGTCGCGGATCAGGTCGAACACCAGCGGCTTGGCCTGCCCCTCGCGTACCATCGTCACCTGCACATGCGTGCCCTTGGGACCCTTCAGCGCCTTGGCCACCTGGTCGGACGAAACCAGGCCGTCGGGAACCTTGCCGTCCACCGATACGATCTTGCCGTCCACCGACGAGATGATGTCCGCCGGCCGGATCCCGGCCCGGTAGGACGGCGTATTCTCATACGGCGTCACCACGTACACCTTGTTGTTCTGCTGCTGGATCAGCATGCCCACGCCGTAGTAGCGGCCGTGCTGGTCCTCGCGCATCTTGGCGTAGGCCTTGGGATCGTAGAAGTTCGAGTGCGGATCCAGCACGCGCAACATGCCGGGAATCGCCCCGTCGTAGATCGCCACGTCGGCCTTGTCGCCGTTGATCGGCTCAGCGTAGTTTTGCTCCACCAGCGAATACACGTTGGTGAAGGATTTCAGGCTGTCGCGAAGCTGGCTTTCATCAGCCGAAGACTGGGCTCCCACCTTGCGTTGCAGAATGCTGCCCACAACGGCGCAGACGGCAAAAAAGAGAACCACGGAAAAAAATGCGCGGCGGGCGCGGGGAGTCATATGCAGATGGAACCTCCGGACGGCGAATGCGGCAGGCTCCCATGGGCGAATTTCCAGGTTGTCGAGTCCGGTTCCACCACGAAATTGGGAACCATCCCTCGATAAAAATTGACCTTGCCCGGTTGCGGCAAGGCCAACATTGCTGGAAAACCGATCGATGGGGCTCCGCGGAGCCATCTTGGCACCAAGTATATCACCGTACTGGTTGGACGCCCCTCAAGGCCATTCCGGTAGCCGCACCCGTCTTTTGCCGGCTTACCCGCGCCGATGTCCCCAGCGCCAGCCGAAGCGGCCAGCTTTCGCGATCCAGAACCGTGCAAACCCCGATCCGCGATTTTCCTCGGTCAATTTTGCCAAATCCACAAATTTCAGCCAAATCGCGCCGAATCGACCCCCATTCGCCGCTGATTCGACTTCGGATTCGCCCCCCACCATCGTCTTGCTGCTTCCCAGGCATTTACAATGGCGTCTATGCATCAGGTAGCAATCCTGCGCGGCCTGTCGTGTCCTGACCCTATGACTCTGAGACTCTTTCGCATTCCCGCGGCTTTCGTGTTCGGCACGGTGCTGCTCGCAAGTTCCACTCTGGCGCAAACGCATCCCGCCGCGCCGGAGAGCCCATACGGCGGCACCACGGTCGAGGACATCATCGCCCGGGTCAACGATCAAATCATTACGCGCTCTGACTACGATCGCGCCATGAAAGAACTGGATGCCGAGGCGCGCCAGCACGGGGCCTCCATGCAGGAGATTTCCGAAGCCCATAAAGATCTGCTGCGCAACCTCATCGACCAGCAGCTCTGGATCTCCAAGGGCAAGGAACTAAGCATTACGGGCGAAACCGAGCTGGTGAACCGGCTCAACGAGATCCGCAAGCAATACAACCTGGAAACCATGGAAGACCTTGAAAAGGCCGCCAAGGAACAGGGCGTCTCGTTTGAGGATTTCAAGGCCAACATCCGCAACGGCATCGTCACCCAGGAGGTGATGCGCCAGGAGGTGGGCAAGAGGATTCAGTTCACCCCCGGCGAGGCCGAACGCTACTTCGAGCAGCACAAGCAGGATTACGCGCAGCAGGAGAGCGTGAGCCTGGCCGAGATTCTGGTTTCCACCGGCACGGCTACTCCATCGGCAACGACTCCTGGTGCAGTGGAGCCTGACGATCCGGCGAAATTGGCCGCGGCCAAGGCCAAGGCAGACGACATTGAGGCCAAACTCCACGCCGGCGGCGACTTCAGCCAGTTGGCGCGCAGTTTCAGCGACGGTCCAACAGCCGCCGAAGGCGGCGATCTGGGCCAGTTCAAGCGCGGCGCCTTGGCCAAGGTTCTGGAAGACCAGACCTTCGCCCTCAAGGCGGGGCAGTTTACCGAGCCCATTCGCACCCGCCAGGGCTTCGTCATCCTCAAGGTGGCGCAACACACTCCGGGGGGCATTCCGGCGTACAAAGACGTTCAGGAGCAGGTCGAACAGGCTTTCTACATGGCCCGCATGGAGCCCGCCATGCGCGAGTACCTGACCACCATGCGCGAGCAGGCTTTCATCGACATCAAGCCGGGTTTTGCCGATTCCGGCGCCAGCCCACGCCAGACCAAGCCGATCTACAGCGCCTATGTCCCGCCGGCTCCCAAGAAAAAGAAGAAGGTCGAGCGCACCCGCTTCCGTGAAACCACGCGCACCTTCCGCCAGAAATCGGCCCAAGCCGCCGCTCCATCGGATGAGACCGCTGCCACGCCGGTTGCCGCTACAGCAACCAAGGGCACAAAGAAAGCGAACATAGCTCAGGTCACTCAAAAGCCCGGCAAGAAGGAAAAAATCCGCCTTGGCCGCGCGCCCACCAAGACCCTGCCCAGCGCGCCAGAGGCCAAGACCGAGGACGCTGGCGCTGGCGAGCAGACCGCCAGTGCCGCTCCGGAACCGGTCAATCCGCTGGAAAGTAACGCCAAGCCGGATAAGAAGACCCGCTTCAGCGAGCGCGCCAAGCTGCCCAAGCAGGCCAAGGCAAAGGGGCCGAAGGTCGACACGATGGCCCCCGCCGCGCCCGACTCTGCCGAGGTTGCCGACCGCCAGACTCAAGCCGGTCCGCTGGGCCTGGCCGGCGATACCTCCAAGAAAAAGAAGAAGGCCACCACTACCGGCGATAAGACCCGCCTGAGCGACAAGAAGAAGACCGAGACCCAGCCCGAGGGCGATGTGCCGCTGGGGCCCGCTCCGCAAACCCCGCCGCCGGCTCCGGCCGCGACTCCGGCTCCGCAGAAGTAGCCGCATTGAACACGAAAAACAGCCGGGCCTGGGACTTACCTCCCAGGCCCGGCTTGTTTTTCCCCTCAATCCTCTGCGCGCCTTGTTTTGTGCTGCGCGTGGTCTTCAATCCGATTTGCGGGAGACGCCCATCGGCTAACCCGCTATCCGCGCGACAGCGCGGGAAACCTGCTGCTTTTGTCTCTAAACGGCCGCCATTGCTTTCGCCTCACAGCCCGTTTCTGCCCACGCCCCGCCAAAGTGCGGTAATCTTCTCGTCAGAATGAAAGACATCTATATTGCCGATCTGGCCAACTTCGACGAAGGCAGACTGTTCGATGGCTTCTTCCTGGTCCTTTCCAAGCAGCAGCGCACCACCAAGAACAACAAACCCTACCTGAACCTCATCCTGGGCGACAAGACCGGCCAACTTGAGGGCCGCGTCTGGGAGATTTCCGACCCGCGTATTGCAAAAGACTTCGACAAGGGCGACATCGTCAAAGCCCGCGGCAGCGCCTCCCGCTTCGACGACCGCTTGCAGATGAAGATCGACCAGCTCCGCGTGGCCCTGCCCACCGAGGTGGACAAGAGCGACCTGCTGCCCTCCACGACTTACGACGTTGCCGCCCTCTGGAGCCAGCTCGAGGGCTTTGTCTCGAGCTTCACCAATCCCGACCTCAAACTCCTGCTCACCACCATGCTGGCCGACTCGGCCCTGGCGCAGGCTTACCGCGAGGCCCCGGCCGCCAAGCAACTCCACCACGCCTGGCTTGGCGGTCTGCTCGAGCACGTCATCAGCCTGCTCACCCTGGCCGATCGCGTCGCCCCCCACTACCCGCTTCTAGACCGCGACCTGCTGCTCACTGGCGTCATTCTTCACGACCTGGGCAAAATCCGCGAGCTATCCTGGGATGTCGGTTTCGAGTACACCATTGAAGGCACGCTGCTGGGCCACATCCAGATCGGCACAGCCATCGCCGAACGGGCCATCGACAGCCTCCCCAACTTCCCGCCCAAGCTGAAGACCCTGGTGCTGCACATGATCCTCTCGCACCACGGCAAGCTGGAATTCGGTTCCCCCAAGCTCCCCATGATCCCCGAGGCTCTGGTCCTCAACTTCCTCGACGACCTCGACGCCAAGATGCAAGCCATGTCCAGCGAGTTCGACAAGTCCATCCGCGAAGGCAAAGGCCCCGACGAGCTGACGGGGAAAGTTTGGGCGCTCGATCAGCGGCAGCTCCTCAACACCAAGCGCTGGCTGGGAGAAGGAAAAGGCTAGGGAACAGGGATTAGGGAACAGGGATCAGGGATCAGAAGTGCGGCGCGCTTTTGATCCCAGGTCTCAAAATTGAGAGTCGGGAGCACCCGGTCATCAATGTATTCTGGCGACTGTTGACCGCGCCTTTTCATTGAGACTCAGCATCGTGCTCCTGTGTTTGAGGAGAAGATCGTGCAACGCTGAGTCGTTGGCAAGTAAATGATCCGGATGTGCTCTGTTGTGTCTTGCAACCATCGAATCGTTCCATTCAATAATCCGCAACTGCTTGTCAGTATTAAGCACAATGGAGTCTGTTGCCAAAATCATTCTCTTCGCCTTAGAAGACCACTTCGAGGCCGCGTCCAGACGCATTCTCGTGGCATCCTTGCTCATCAATCGCTGTGCTTCAGTTGGATGCACAGGCGCGGGCTCATAGAACAGCGATATAGGGGTGACGTCCTCATTCATCATTGGCTCGATCAGAGTGTAAATCTCATGCAGATCATGGCAGTTCTGATTGGCCTGTGCTAGAGAAGTTACCGCATCTCCTTCCGCAGGGAAGCACTTCTTTATTGCTTCGTCAAAGCGGCCTTCGGCATCACGGGATTGATTCTGCTTGACTGCGTCCCGAGAGACAAACCAGAAATCAGTAAAGGCTGTCTGAATATCAGAAGCTTCTTTTGCCCTGGCTGCATATGTTTTGTCTGTATCGAGTTTCTCCGAGTTAGGGTTGCCTCCTTGAAGATCGGCAATTTGATTATCTAGCCGATCGTTCTCGACCATGAGATTCCAGTTGCTGAGGGCGCCAGACTCTTCAAGTTCTCTCCACGCGAAAGCCAGTTTGCGACTATCTTGCTCCTCTTGTTCTTTCGTGTAAGTCTCTGTGGTGCTTGCAGGGTGTGCACTTTGTGGTCTTAATGGCTTCGCGTGCGCAGAAGTTGTGGATGTCGTCTGTGCTGAAGAAATGTAAGGAATCAGTGCTGTAGCTAGAAGAATCGAAAAGATAAGTCGGATATTGAACTGTGCTCGCACAGGCGTGCCCTCTCGACAAGTCTACATGGGACAGCAGGCGGACGGTCCACCCGTTGATCCGCCGGGTGGCCAGGTCTCGCTTTTGAGACCTGGGAATCAGTGCTCTCAATAGAATCACGAACTCCGTTCGCTCCAGAGGGCCGGCGAAGTTGGGACGTCGGAGATTCGCCTATCTGCGCATCGCAGGTGAGATAAAATATATCCTATCTGTGCTAGGATAATTCCATGACCGCAGCAAGGGAGCGGCAGAGCAAGCCTCAAAAGGTCACCGACGAAATTGCAGCAATCCGCTGTATCGCCGGAGATGGCCTGATTCGCGAGGAAGTCTGGAAGGACGCAACCGGTAAGGTTGTCCGCTATAACCTGGCCTTCGTCAACTTTCATTTGTTCGCCGGGGACCATGGGCGGGTGCTGGGATACGACACGGCGCATGGGACTGCCCATCGTCACTTCGCTGGAGCGGTTGAGCAGATCGAGGCCGCCGAGTACCGCGATATTCTCGAGCGGTTTATCGCCGAGGTCGACGAATTGAGGACGCGGAGGAAGCTATGAAGACAAAAGTGCATTCCGATGGCTTTGGCGGATGGGCGGAACGGGCCAGGGCGCGCGCCGAAGCCATGGATACGGGGCGTGCATTTCCTGCCTCGAAGGGAATCACCTTCGAAAATGCTGCGGAGATGGTTCGTCTCCTCACTCCGGCCAGGCTCGATCTTTTCAGGACGGTCAGGAACCAGACGGTTTCGATCAAGGATCTAGCCGCGTCTTTAGGCCGCGACGCGAGTGCGGTGCGGCGCGATGTGGCCGCGCTGGAGAAGTTCGGCATCGTGAACTCCCAACAAGTGGTGAACCCCGGCCACGGACGGGTTCGGATGGTCTCGGCGCCGGCAAGCATTGCTATTTTCGCCGAATTATAGGCTCTTCGGTCCGGTTTCGGCAGTTCCTCACCCCAAAAACCACTCCCACTGCTCGTCGGTCAGCGGCACCACCGAAAGCCGGCCAATCACCACCAGCGGCGAACCAGCAAATAGCGGCTCGGCCTTGATGGCCGCCAGCGTCTTCGGCTGCTTGAGCCGCTTGCCCACCTTCACTTTCACGACCGGTACCTTGGGATCGGCCGCATCCACGCTCACCACGCTGCCGGTGCCCACCGCGGTGCGTTCGTCGCCGGTGTGGTAGAAAATCCACTTCGTGCCTGCCTTCATCTCGCGCAGGTACTTTACGGCGGCCGGGGCGGTGACTCCGTCCCAAACGGTTTCCTGGTCGCGGAGAAAGTCGTCGAAGGAGTAAACATCGGGCTCGGTCTTGAAGAGAAAGTGGCTCATGCGCTCCATGGTAGGCGAGGGAACGGGGAACGGGGAATAGGGATTAGGGAACAGGGAACCGCGGCCGGCGTGCTGTTCCGTCTTAGCAGGAATCCCGGACGCGGTGAGGTTCCCGTACCTGTGTGCTACGAAAGCAGATGCCGCACCGGGCAGGCCTTTGCTTTTCCTGTTCCTCACTCCCTATTCCCTGTTCCCTGCCTCTCCCCGTTACAATCAAGAGAATATGATCCGTTTCTCCACTGCCGGCGAATCCCACGGCGAGGCCCTCATCGCGCTGGTCTCCGGACTGCCCGCCGGCGTGCCGGTCGATCTGGACTTCGTGAATCGCGAACTCTGGCGTCGCCAGCAGGGCTATGGCCGCGGCGGCCGTATGAAGATCGAAACCGACAAGGCCCACGTGCTCTCTGGCGTCCGGCACGGCAAGACCATTGGCGCGCCTATCGCCA
>Ga0181520_10003396_pt1 | contig 28099 bp, 18 predicted proteins | sample PEATcosm2014_Bin_29_FD_132451 | JGI IMG/M metagenome (GOLD analysis project Ga0181520, IMG submission 132451) | Peatland microbial communities from MTU Mesocosm Facility, Houghton, MI, USA - PEATcosm2014_Bin02_30_metaG | ecosystem: Environmental > Terrestrial > Soil > Wetlands > Peat | place...
CCCATGATAGCCGATTCGAGCCCTTAGGTGGAGATCGTTTGTCCACCGCCCGGGTTTACGAAAACGCCTCCGCAGTCCCCCCCGTTTTCACGGGCTTTCTTGATCGCCGGGAATTGCTGGCTGCCGCTCCCCCTCCTCGGCGTTCGCGTACCTCTCGCGTAATGCGACGTACTCCTTGTCTGCAAGTGGGGTGAAGAAATCCCCAACCAATAGCTTCGAACTTATTCCGACGGCGTCAGCGAAGAATTGGCCCTGTTTCGCCGTTCCAGGCCGGACGTAAACATTGCCCGGCCGCACACGAGTATCACTTTTGGCAACATCTTCAACGAGCAACATGCGGTTCAAGACCGCCTGTTGCTCCTCCGTCACTCCTGCTTGAATTGCGCTTTTGAGCGGCCGCGCGTGACGCTGAAGCTCGTGGCCCCGCTGCTCTTGAACCATGCCCAACCGGTCGAAATGGACCAGAGTGAGCGATTCGCACAGAGCCCATAGTACGGAACGGGCGGTTCCCAAAGCCCTGCCTGCCGAGGCACGCACAAGCGCAGCCAACATTCCAAGCATCTGGGTGCTCCAGACCGCTGGCATCCCATCATCATTGGCAATCAGGCCTGAGAGCATGCCCGTCGTTCCAGTCGCAGCGTCATGAACACACTGTTCCCAAAGGCAAATCAAGTCCAACGGCGTATTGGCGCGGAGAATGCCATTGACCTGCTTCGCAATCGCATTCAAGTTGTCAACGAAGTCGGCCTTCGACATGGTAGCAACGATTCCCGGCCTTAAGTTCGGTAGCTCTGCCCGCAACACCTTTTGAAAGTCACTCACCAAGTCTTCCTTGTTCGTCCAAACAACGATCATTAGAGGGTTAGCTTCGGCGGACAGGATCTCTTTCAAGACGTTGATAGTTTGCCCAACGATTTGCTTTGCTTCTATGGCTCCCGTTCCGAGGTCCATATCGAGCAACAACAAGCGAATGCCTGCAAACTTCTCTTGTGGCAACTCATCTGGCTGCCCCGTACAAAATACCGTGCCGACGCCCAACTGCCCAAGGGCTTTCAAAATCGGCACCGCCTCCTCAGGCTTATCGTCCACAACGAGAACTCGCGATGTCTTCAGTCCGTTCATTTGCCGCCCCCAAATACAAGCGCGACGACAGCCCCATCTATGCCGTCAGGTAATTCACAGTCGCCAGGATCAGGAAATTCTAGACGTCCTCCGTGCGCCTTCATGACTTCGCTTGCCAAGTGCAGCCCGAGCCCCATGCCATCCGGCCTTCGCGTAAAAAAAGGCTGCACGAGGTACTCCGGCGGGTCAACAAAGCCGGGACCGTTGTCAGCAACTACAATAGCTGGGCCATGGGACAATGAGGTGGTTGTCCCCAGGTAGATGCGCTTGTCCCTGCGTCCTTCGGTTTCGAGCCAGTAGATCGAATTGTCGATTAAGTTCATTAGCGACGCGATTATTAGGCGACGGGTACACCGAATGTTGAAATCAGGATTGTCCTCTCCGTCGATGCCATTGGATGCCTTGATTTTGTGGTATCGCAGCCGGTAGTCCGTGTTAAACAAGGCATGGCGGATCAGTGTACTGGCCTTCTCCTTTGTAAGTCCAGACTTGCGTGTAAGATAGGTCAGTCCTTCCGTCAGCTCAGCCAAATGCTCCCCCAACTGCCGTATCTGATCCAGTGGAGCCTGGCGGTGCAAAGCACTGACCATTGCGCCAATACCTTTCTCCACCTCGTGGATGACGGTCGCCAGCGTGAGGCCAGCACCGGCTGCGGTCAACAGCCGGTCGCGCACCTCCCGAAACTGGGATTCCACGCTGTCGATGTACCCGCCGAGTTCCTTTTGCAGATTCAGCCGTTCGACTTCCTCACGTAGACGCAAGAGATCCTCAAGGACCGGCTCTTTCTGCGTTCCTTTGGCGTATGCCCTGCGGATTCGGTCCTTATCTTGGTTGCGTTCCGCCTCGACTTGTCGGACTGCAAATAGCACGGCTTTGCAGAACTGCCGATAGGCCGCGTTTTCGACAAAGCCTTCGCGATTTGTCTTCTCCACTAGGTCTTCGCTTTGATCGTGGCTCAGTGACACCGCGCCGATGACGATGTTATTACTAATGCGCTTCGCAGGGACATTTACCCGCGTGCCGCTCAAGTTGAGCCAATCGTTGCCGGGTTCGCCGTAGTCATACACGCGTACCCCATCCCGGTAGACCCGAATTCCGCCGTTGTGTTCCAGAAAGTCGCGAAGTCCTTTCTTGTCGGAGACGCCGAGAGCCAGAACCTGTGGATCGAGGTCAAAAATTTGGAGATCCAGTTTTACTTTGCCAATCCGAAGGGGCTGTCCTTCCCATTCGGCAAGCGATGAACCCTGTGGCAAGCTCATGGGGCGTGGCTTGGACTTTCTGCCCTTCACACGATCCATTGCTGGCAACGGAGAGAACTTGTAATCGTACGTCAGTTTCTTGCCGTCGATCTCGCACGTTGCACGAAACAAAGCCAGTTCCAGCACGTCGTCGACTTTCAACAACCCCTTAAGCCAACCCGGATCAGGATCGAGCACGAGCTCCGATTGGAAGTTCTCAGGCCCCGCAAACGGCGAGCAAATCGACTTAACTTCACGATATAGCTCACGCACCATGCCACGCGTCCATTTGTCCTTCAGCCGGCCTATCTCAATTCGTGTTCCCGTTTGATCGCCTGCAAAAACTCTTGCCGGCCGCTCGGTCACGTCAACCTTCACGTCGCCGATGTAGCGTGCTTTCTCAAACTGCACCCAGTCTATCTGAACGACTACTTCGGGCTTGCGGTATTGCCTGGAGATGAGGGTGATATCCCGGCCTAACTTGTGAACGGCGAAACGGCCGACGCCTTTTTCGCCTAAAGGCAACCGCTTGTACTTGGTGGTTCGCTTGCGATCTTTGAACTGTCTGGTCCGATAATCGGTCCCCGGCTCCATCCATACTTCCGTGACTGTCTCCCAGTCCATGCCGATTCCATCGTCGACGATAACTAAGCTCGCTTCCTGAGGATCCTCTATGTTGCGCATCGTAACGGTGACGTTACTCGCGTCGGCATCGTAGCCGTTCTTGACCAGTTCAAATATGGCCACACCAGCGTCGCGAATGAGTTGGTCGCCGAGGAGTAGCAACAGCCTTGCCCTCGGCTTAAACGGGTGTTTGCCAGACCGGTGTTCTGCCATATCTTTCCCCTATTCTTCCTTGGTATTCAATTGAGCCATTCGTTCCGCGAGGGCACACAGAATGCGAGAAATACACCTCTCGGGCATCGCCTCGATTTGGTGTTCCCAAATCCTAATCACTCTCCAGCCCATCCGGCGCAACCTGCCGAAGTTGCGGTGGTCTCGTGTGCGTGTGGCTGCGATCTTCTTCCGCCACCATTCGGATAGCTTATGCTCCCAGAGCGGGAAACGCCAGCCGTGCCAGAAGTCACCGTCGATGAAGACTGCCACCCTGATTCGCCGAAATACGATGTCCGGCCGTCCAGGCAAGTGCTTGGCATGACTGGAGAAGTACACTCCATGCCGTCGCAGCTCCAGACAGATTGTACGCTCGGGACTGGTGTTCTTGCTCTTGATGCGTGCCATGATCCTGCTGCGCGTCTCGGGCGACATGATATCGCCGCAGTGTCCTCCTGGGACCGGTGCGCTACAAGCAGCCCATGAGCGATGGCCCGCTTTCCGTCGAGATGTCTGCTTCTCTTGTGTACGTCGCTGCATGATTCCGTTAACGATGAGTTGGCATAGGCTTGTGATCGGTCTGCTATTAGCCACATACGCCCGAAATCATTCTCTCTACGATGTCCGCGAAAAAGCCGAGTGTCGGATTGTCCGGTGTGCCAACCAACGCTGCCCGATCGAGAAAACGGTTGCCTTCCTCACAACTGGTCTCAGGGAGCAAAGCGCAGGCGTGACACGCGGCACGATTCAGAGAGTCGATGCCCTGGCCACGGCTTTCGATGCAGAGCGGGTCGGATGAGCACCATCGGGCTTCTTCCACAGCCCGCAGTAGAAGAGACTCGAAGCGACCAGGTTTGCCTTGTCGGACAAGGCCCCCCATCGTGCCCTCTGAATCGCCAGCGGCTGTGTAGATCAGGATCCCCGTCATCTCCTTGCCGGGCTCATCCCAACAATAGAGGCGCTCGCGCAACGATGAACTGCCGTAGCCGCACTCGAAGCTCAATTGCCGAATCAAGAGATGCGCCAACGTGTGCAGCAAGAAGAACCTGGATGGCAGAGTGCGCGGCATTCGACCGAGCTTGAGGTATATCCGTGCGTGGTTGGCAACGATCTCTTCGTATCGCTCCGACACTGCCTTGGTCGCCCATTCATCGACCGCGGTGTTGTTGAGCGTGAGGAAAATTCCTTCGCCGTAAACTCGTACGGCCGGCAACCAAGACCGAGTTTTGAGGCTGAGCTGCGACTGATCCTGTCTGTCAAACTCGCGATATGGGGGCGGACTGATCCGGGAAAAGCCGGTCAGAACTCGAGTCTCGGCCAGTTTTTCGACAAGCACAATGTTGCCGATGTACTTGCGAACCTCATCGCCGTACGATGCCATATCCTGGGCGAGTGTGACAAACTCGTCTTCTACGTCACGCGATGGCCCCAGCAGCGCTTGGTACTCCGAGTACCGGAATTCCTCCTCGCTCTCGGCACTTGATGAGGCGCCTACGCCAGCCAATTTCTGTGCCACCACCTGTTTGAGGCGATCAAAATCAAGCCGCTTGAGCTGGGCAAAGAACCGGAGTCGCGTCTCGTCGGGCGAACCGTCCTCCTGGACGCCTGATGTCAGGAGCCCCCAGTTGTGCGGATCGTCAACGATCCTTCGCAAGGGGTCACTGAAAGGCGGAATCAGGATGGAGCTTGCCACTTTCGGAAAGTAGAAATTAGTTGCGCCTCGTTGTAGCATACGCGGCTGTTTTTCCGGCTTGCACTCTTGCTGTCCATTTGGTCCAAGCCAGGGACGTTTGCCTGTGCAGCGCCACCCCTTCAACGAATCGGGGCCGGCGGATCCCATTAGCGATCGCGCTTTGGCACCGCACGTCTCGTTTTCGCACTTGACAATCAGGCCCATGAGGCCAGCCTTGCCCGAGTAATTCAGACGCAATGTCGGTTTGTCGCAGATCTGTGCCTGATCGAGTGGTTGTCCTGGGCGGTTATGCGCCCACTCTTCCCAAGGGAACTCGTCAACGTGTCCGTTCTCGCAGACGACGATGAAGCGGACAGGGATCATGCGCCAACGTCTTATCTCTGGAAGCTCTGAGCACGGCGGCGGCAACTTCTTTCCTGGTTTCGGCTTGAAGCGAAGTCCAAGGGGACTTGAACAGCGAGGGGGCCGCGGTTCATTCCATGATGTTTTCACCAAGGCACGGCATCGTGGACAGAAATGCCACAAGGGAAAACGGACAAAAGGCAAGTAGTCGCCCTGCTGCCCATCCCCCGGGGCAGGAGGCGGAGCACGAAAATAGGCTACACCCAGCCGTCTTGCCAGACGCTCGTCCTCGATCCGACATTCCGGTTGGTCCGGCCATGCATCGAGACCGGCCGCCATCAAGCTCTGCGCCGGGAAATCGACAATTGCGCCAACGCCGAATGGAGCGATCATTTGCGAACGACGAATTGCTTTTCTTGCCATCGTAACGTGCCTGTTTCTAGTCCGTGTCTGGATAGGTTGCGATTACGCGCGCATCGCACTCAACGTCCACGTTCCGCATTGACGAAAGGGTTGGCCACGGAGATTCGTCCCACTCTTCCAGAGATTCCGTGCCCGCTGGATACATAAGTGGCCGGCTAAGTGGAGGCCGACCAAATCGCCCCCACTCCGAGGGCCGAACATCATTCCAGTCTTTGAGCAGCCGCTTGAGCTTGCCCAGAAGCACCACAGAGTGCTCTGAATCGACGTTTCTGCACCGTGCGTCGATGAAGTCGATGATCTGGTTAATTGCTGGTACAGTCGGGTTGATCGCATCCGGAGATTTCAGACCAGCAAAGTGTCGAACCAGAACCACGAGTACAGCATGAAGAGCACGCTCCAGCACAGGTAACGAGAAAGGCGTAACACTAGTTGGCTCAACGTATTTGTAGAACGCAGCGTGATAATCTCGGAAGTGCTCGTAGTGCGAGCGGTCTCGCGGCTTGCCCGGATTGTACATGGCGACAATGAGTCCCGGTGCTGATTGAGAGCGCCCCACGCGGCTGCTGGCCTGGATGTACTCGGACGTAGTTTTTGGCTGGCCGATCATGACCATCAAGCCAAGTCGATCCACGTCAACGCCAACGGAGATCATGTTGGTTGCGAGCAGTGTGTCCAAGGGGCGAGGGCCGTCGTCGGTAGTGCGCGGATAACGGACAGTCAGCCGGTCAAGGATCTCAGGAATCTCATCGGCATTGAGCCGGCTGGTCAATTCCACGGGTGAACCAAGATTGCGGCACAATTCCTTGGGCAGGTGTGAACGACTTGCGATGGCCCACATATACTCAGGAATATCGGCCTCTACGAGCGTGGCTGCATGTCCAAGTTCGCGCAGGCTGTTGAAGTACTCAAGTACCGTCCAGTATGGATCACGAGTGTTCTCACTCGCACCGGCAGGAAGTGGTGTTGACTTACATGCCTGAAGCAGCGCACTCAAAGCGCGAACCTGCGCCGTAACAAACGACGGTGCTGCCGATGCGAACACCCCAACATAAATCCGCCCCGCAGCATGAAGGTTCTCTCTAGCAAAATAGGAATCGGAGATGTCCAGACCTTGCGGGGGGAACTGAAATATGGGGCGATCGTAAAGCGATTTGCACTGGTGCCAAGCGCGCCGGATCGTTGCTGTCGACGCGACGATTTTCGGAGGCCGGCCTCTCCATGAGCAAAGCAGGTCGATTGCACTCTCGTACAGCCCGACAACCGATCCCAGGGGCCCTGAGATCAGATGCAACTCATCCTGGATGATCAGATCTGGCGGGTCGCACTCACCTGAAGAAGCGAGGGCGAAAATCCTGCCAGCCTGCTCTCGCCACGCCAGCATGGCGAACTTGTCTACCGTTCCGATAACGAGCGTTGGGGGCCAGTCGTAGATGTCGTCATCAATTACCAGTACAGGTAGGTGCTGCGATTCGGTTCGTTCCTTCTTCCGCATTGAGAACGGGCACCGAGGCTCAGGACAAACAAACGTGACGCTCTTCGGTGCTCCTGCGAACTTGTGAGGCACGTAACCAAGATGGTCGTCTTCATCAAGCGCCGTGCCGCACCATGGACATTTGAGCAACTGAAAAGGATTCTCGGCTTGCTCGGGCTTGTCCGCAAGATCGTTCAGCGCCTTGAGAGCCTGGTCGCGATGCGTTGGCGTCAACGATTCTCCGACCCACAGGCCGATCGTAATCGGTTCTTCGCCGAGCGGTTTCGGCGGCTGACGACGGATCATCTCACACGCGCAAATCATCGAACTGGCACGCTGAAACTGCTGTGAAGTAAGCAACCGCAACGTATACCGCATAAGCACGGTGCAGCCGGCATTGGAGGGGCGTTTCAGTCGCCTAAAGAAAATGTCGCAGGCTGCCAAGCCGAGATATGCTTCCGTCTTACCGCCGCCCGTTGGAAACCAGATCAGATCGACAAGCCGCCGATCAGCATGATCCGAACCGTCGCTCAACGGCGCGATTGATGGCAGATTCATCAGAATGAAGGCAAGCTGGAAGGTACGCCAACGACCTGACCAGTCGTCTTTCGGCGCATAGCTCTTCGGCAATTCCTCCCAACGACTGTCCATGGAGCGTTTCTCGCGGCGGGAGTGATGCTGCTGCATGAGGATCGCTCGATTGGCAAGCAAAAAGGCTGTCAGCATGGTCTCGTTCGTTCGCAACAGCTCAATGCCAGCTCGAATACGCTCCAGACACTTGCGACAGGCGTTCAGGTTATCGACCGCCGGCGGCTGCAAATCCTTTGGCAAGGTATTCAGTTCTGAGGATCGTTCGCTGATCCAATTCTCGTAGCCATCTGCAAGGTTCCTGAGGAGGGCAAGAATACGTTCCGGGGGAACGTTGCCGTCCGCACCCGACAAGTGGTACATGCTCAGCTCATCCCCTCCCGCAGTGCGCGGCTCGACTGGTGGTACCTTGAACTGCGGAACCATCGAGGTTTTCACGCGGTTGGTGTAGCCTTCCGACTCGTCACCCCAATCGGCCGAGCACCCATGGCCGATCGCGTAGGCTTTGCGCTTACGATAGAGCAATTCAAGCACGGCTTCTTCCCTCTCGTCCGGGTCATCCGTATCATCATTGAGAGCCCTCCTGACTACCCGATACTCCTTGAAAACGGAGCGACCATGCGTCTCGGTGACGTCGAAACCCACTTGAAAGAAGCAGTCCGTGCCGGAAGGTGGCTTTGACGGTGAAGCCATCTTGGTGTTCAATATGGAAATGGTCACGAGGAAGGACCCATCGCCGCGACGATGGTAAATCGCCCGCAATCGCAAGTGTTCGGCAAGGCTGAACTCTTGCATGTCGTGCCAGGCCGTAGTTGAAAACGTCAGCATGACGGGGTTGATCGACAACTCTGTGCGACGCCATTGACGCAAGCGGTTGTTCGGATCGACTGGGACCTGTGAGCGGTAGATTGCTGCTCTGGCGACGATAACCAGCCCGTCTTCAGGAAACTTGGTCAGGAACGTCAGCCCCATGGCGGATGGGAAGTACTCGTTCGCCATCCGAATCGTCTCGTCACAGGCATCAGCGAGCTGATCGCTCAGTTTTCCGTCGCGCATCACGTCTGTCGCCTGATCCTCCACGCGACTCTCGGGGGCTTCGCCATCAGACACGTCCCCGCCCATTTCCGATTCGTCCGTGTTGTCAATCTCATTGATTGCTTGACTTGTTGGGAAGAGAACCCCCGCCGAATACCGTTGGATAGGGGACTCCTCAAGCAATTCGGCATACGTTTCGCCGTCAGGGACCTCCATCCCCCTGGGAGGCAAATCTGGGCCGACCAGTTCCCGGCAAAGAGCATCAACCAATTCCTGGCGAAAAGTCTCTTCGTGAGTCATGTCGTCAACTCCGGCTCGGCACCGTGCTCCTCCAGCCAGCGGTGCAGACATTGTTCGTAGATCGGACGCAAGGACTTGTTCAGCAACAGATACAACCCTACACGTGCCCGCGACATCCCAACATAAACCACCGAACGCCACCATTCGGATTGGAGGTCGTCTATGTCGGTCAGTACGATAAAGTCGTTTTCCAAGCCCTTGAACGAGGACACCGAGCAGTAACCAATCGCCCTGTAGGCTCGGCTGGCGATGTCCCACACGTTCTGCCCGGTAATGCGAACGAGCGGTGGATCGGTAATCGCTGATGCACAGCACTGTTCCATCTTTCGCGGCGACAGCACTGTTATGCGATTAGACACAATCCCCTCGGTCAGCAACCGCTTGAGAACGCGAGCCAGAGCAGTAGGCTGTTCACTCGGTTCATCATACCAACTGTACTTGACCGGCACCCCTTCAACAGTTGCTGGAGCCCTCACCCTCGGTCGTGACAGCATCGCTGTCTCATCTGCAATTTGCTTCGTATTCCGGTAGTTCGTTGGCAGCAGTAGCATTTGCCCGAACTTCATAAGCCGAGAGAGTGCCGCCTGGTCAAAGGCTCCGAACACGGCAGCTTGATTGTTCACATCACAAAAAACCCACCACCGCCCAGCTTCAAAGCCGCCTTCGACATAGGCGTCGAGGATATCCAGCAGTTCCTCCGTCATCATATCCTGTGCCTCGTCGACTATAAGGGATCTGAACGGCTGCACGTCAGTTTCCATTAGTGCCAGCGCCGCGTATTCAGGGATCAGAGACCGATAGACGATCGTCTGGTCCACCTTCTCCCGCTTGTCCTTGAAGTCGTCAGCCAGCGGTGATGATTCGATAAGATCATTAAGCAGGCTGTAGATGGACTTGGCTACTATCCGCTCCCCATGATGATATTCGGCCTTGCTCTTGGCATCGAGGAAAGCTGCGAGCATACGATTGTAACAAAGCAGCAGGACTTTGCCCTCGGATTTTCGGGCTTCCCGTTTGGCGGCCTCGAGAGCAAGCAACGTCTTGCCCGTGCCAGCACTGCCCTGAACCAGCATCCTAGGTTTCGAGAATTGTTCCACCGCGTCCAGCACCGCGTATTGTTCCTTCTCCAGCGAGAGAAGCTGTTCTGCAGCCGCATCCGCCAGCACGCTGAGCGGCGGAATCAGGTCGAAATCGCCACGCAGGAAATTGACGATCACTTCGATGTCATTCACCGTCGGAGCGTAACGGTCGCATGGATCCCGCTCTCGCCAGTACGCCGCAAGGCGGTCTATGAACTGCGTGATCGGCTGTCGTCGATCTCTCGCATCGTAGACTTGCCGTGGATCGCCTTCAGTACCAGTCACATCAAACACTACGTCCGGGAACATGACGCCGAAACCAAGCAGCAGCCGGGATCGACGATTGTTGTAGGGAAGATGTTGCCGGATGTCGTCCTCCAACGCAAACATCGCACTGGCTGCCTGATCAAATGGTCCCTCGCTGTTCTCGTGAATATCGTCATACCGATCGGTAAAGCGCCACACTCCCCTCTCACGGGATACCCGTCCGCCTTTGACTTCAAGAACAAATACGCCTTTTCTGGTCATCAGCAAGAAATCAATCTCACCGCGGCGTTTTGTGGCGTGTCGGGCGAGCCCTAAGGAATGCAAGCAGACCCAGTCATCCGTTCCCGACGCATCACGTATGACACTGAAAAGTTTCCTTTCCGCCCCACTGCGAACCGACGGGTGGATTGTGGAGGGGATCATTCGTGCCATTGCTCACCCTCCAACAGCTGGTTTACCAGAGACTGCCGCACTTGGGTCAACTGCTCATCGACCGCCGCAACGCGTACCACTACAACGTCGGACTCGATCTCAACGAGCGGCGAGAATGCCCTCTCTTCCCGGAGCATGGCTACGGTCTTGGCGATCACTTGCCTCGCCAATTGACGAGATGCTTGCAGGTGTGCGCTTCGAACCTCATTGATGGCCATCAGCACATCATTCATGTGCTTGGTGAGCGATTCATCTCGGGTGAGTTTGGCGATCAGCCCAACGTCCCGCTTGTAGGCTTGCGGCGCAATAGTGTCATCCGTTTCCAACCAGTTTCTGATTGTCTGGTACTGCAGTGGACATCCCGCCACACGGAGCCGTTCCCATAGTGCCTCGGCTGTAAGCCCTTCATGGGCAGCGTACCCCAGGAGAGCCTCTCGCCACAAAGACGATGTCTTTCGCACACCCGGGCCAAGAATCTTATCGGCAGCGATGCGGATCACATCCCTGGCTGAGCCGCGATGAAATAACAAAGCATCACCTACGCTGAGTTGCCTTGCTAGAAGCCGTTTGATGTCCGCTTCATCGTCTAGATCTTCGACGCTGCTGTCCAACAAATGAGTGACTACATTTGCCCTGTACGAATCGGTTAACAGTGCGTAGGTGTCCCCCTCGAACATAACTAACCGGGCCGAAACCTCTGCCTCACTTCCATCTGATCGGGAAGCATTGTAGACCCGGTGTCGATAGCTCAGGTTCACGTACTGGTGGATCGCCTCCAATTCTTGCAGGCTTGTATCACGACCCGTATCTGTTGCGTCAGCGTGCTCTGCAACTGGCCTGCCCCAGCCCTCAACCTTCGGAAATACCCTTGCGCGACTGCTGTGGACCTTCCTGGTGTCACGAGACCTTCGTCGCTCCCGACGGAAGGCGTTGTACCACTCTTGCTCGACGTCGTACAGCACCAAGTGCATCGGGCTGGTGACTGGTGGCACCAACAAGGTGGCCATACGCTCTTTGCCGAACCAGCCCGGAACAATTGCGCCACTCAGATTGCCGTCATCATCTTCGCAGTGGTACAGCACACGAGTATTGGTGTTCGAGTACGCAACCCCAAGATCGGCATAGAGGCGCTTGTCAGGACAGATGATCGTGAGACCTGATTGCACCAACAGCAACTCTCTCAAGAGGTTTGCTTTTAGATTGGCATGTTTCAGTTCTACAAGAAGACCCCGTAACGAGTTCTCGGCACAAGAGATGGCAGATCGTTCCGCTTCTGACAAGTAAAGCGAGCGATCTCGGATCTCCCCCAACTGGCAAAGACCGTGGTCGATCTCCTTCGTTGATGGAATGTCTGCAGTCAGCGGAGTTGCCGATCGCAGCAGACGTGACATCAGACTCAAGCTCAACGCCACAATATCATCCAGTTCCGCGAGGGACTCATCACCCCGCGCATGAGCGCACTCCCGAACCTTATTGACAGCGTCAAACGCCTGCCTCGCCAGGGGCATGGGCAGGTTCTTAATCTCGGGTGTACGCACCAACTGCAGCTGCAATCGTCGTTCATACCTGACGATGGGGCCCGTTCTGTCTGTGGTCGTTTGTTCCGGCCAGAGCAGCGATGCAAAGTCGTCGCTACTCCACTCCCATAGACCAACATGATCTTTGTTCGACAGGTCAAGTTCGTTGGCGACCCTTTCGGTTGAGACAACCAAGGTCCTGATCTTCAATTGTTGAAGCCGCCGCAGACTTGCAGTCTTGTGAGCATTTCGACCAGAAGCATCCACAATGACTAACCCGTTGGCTTCAGGTTTCTCATCTGCAAACTGAAGGGCAAGATCCAGGTCAGCTGCGAAAACGAGTAATGGCTGCTGTTTCCCGAACCGGTTAGACCAAGGTCTTATACCTTTGTCTACAGTCAGGTGGCCCATTGGGATCATGTCCTTCAAGCGGTGCCCCTGAAATTGCAGTTGCTGGGCCATTTCGTAGACATCGGCCACTGGGATCGACATCACCACAACAACGTGTTTCTTGACTGCGAGCAAATGAACGGTCTTGTCTGAACTAAAGAGACAATCCAGGCCCGGCAGTGGGGCATCGCTGCTGTTCAGGTCGTAGGTCAGTTGTCCTCGTGTTGGTAGTGCCCAGTTGGCTGGTACAAGTCGCCGGAGGTCAGATATCGGCCAGGACCGAACTCGCGAGAGACGTTCACCGCGCTCGGTGTAGTATTGCCGCAATCGGAACATCCTGCGCCCCTCGCGTGTCTCGAAACCATCAAACTCAGCAACATCGAAAGCATCAACGCGAACCTTCTGACCGGGACGGAATGAGTCTTCCGAAATCTCAAGCTGCTCCGATTCATGGACCAGTCCCAGGGCAGCTACGAAACCCAAGATGAACGGTACAGGGCCAGTGAGAGGCGTAACCAGCACTGTTGCCAGCGGATTTTCATCTCCGCGCAGATCTTTGCATGACAGGGCTGAATTGATAATCAGGTATTCGGAGAGTGGTCGCCCGCCACTTCCGTCGTCGATGATCAGCCCATTCAGGAAAGGCCACGCTCCCACCGTGGCATCGAGCAGTTCAAGCCATGGCTCACGGGTCGGCTCGATCAGGTCCACCGCTGTTTGAGCAATGAAGTTGTCGTTGAGGTACCCGACAATACCAAGCCGGTTGTCAATGGCATCGGCTTCACATACGACGTAGCTCAGTGCAGCGCGAGCATAGGAACGCTGTTCTGGAGTGCGACCCGAATCATAAAGCACGGAGATCAGGAAATCAATGTTCTTTTGTAGCCGCCGGAACAATCCGCACGTGGCTAGGCCTGCCAGATAGTTTCCAACCTTGCGAGACTCCTCGACCAGTTTCCCGTCTTCCAGAAATGGCTTCTCCGCAAACTCAAGAAATAGGTTCTCAGCCCGGCCCTGCTCACTGCGTGTCAGTTGCGGCGGATTGTAGGTCGCCTGTTCGCCCAGACGGGTGCGGATCTCATGGACCGCGTAACTCGAAACAAACGCATCATCTAACAAGCCGAACTCACCGAGCTTCGTCGGACCGTGTTGAAGAGCCCGCACCACATATAAGAGCCCTCCCCGGGCGATTTCGGTAAGATCCTTGTCAGCCTTGTGCTGCACCAAATACCGCGAAAGAACGGCTATGTCGCGTGTGAGTGCGTGCTCAAATCCGAAACTTGGGGCGAGCCGTCGAGCGAACTCACACGCTTCGGCCAGCAATTGTTGATCCGATCCGTGCCAAGCGTCCTTCAGCGAATCAAATGTTTGGAGCAGCAGTTCACGGTCGGCATAAGTCAGTTGTCTCACCGGTGCGCCCCTTTGTCATCGGTTGGTCACTGCTTGTCGGTACGGTTCGGAGACGGGGCCGTGGTGGCCTGAGTGACGGAACTTTGCGGGCCCTTGCCCCGGGCTGTTTTTGGATGCCACTGGCCCCCCTGGAACCGGCTCGCCTGCTCAATCTGCCAGAAAATCACCACGAGCTCGGCTTTGGCGAATAGGTGAGATGACTTAATCGACCCCAGAGGGCCTGACAGGGTCGAACTCCGTCTTTCCAGCAAATTCCCGGATTGATAAGCTGACATCGTGTTGCACATTGGAACCAAGATTGGACGATGCCCGAAGCGTAAGCAACGAAGGCCACCATTCATGCCCCCCATCATAAGGACTGGCCGGTGAATTGGGAATCCGTGCGGGGGGAAAGATGTCCGACTGACCACGTCGGAACACCGGGAATACTGGAGGTAATGCCCTAGAGAAAGAGATTCGGCGGCTGCACGCTGCAGGGGCAGTTCAGTCCGGTATTATCGCGGCCTCTGGGAATGCCCCGGACCACCCAGCCGCATCAATTGGTGCTCTCTACGGTGCTCTGTTTTTGGCCCGAGGTGAGCGCCCTGGTGTCATACTGCTCGCCGCTCAGCGTCACAATTTGCCGCTCTTTGCAACGAAGCCCGGGTGAAACTGGCATGAGCTTCGGCCTTCCTGACCGACGGAAGTGACGACGTGGGCTAGAGATAGGGCCAGAAGGCCAAACGCCGCAAGCGGTTACAGCTTGCGGCGTCTTGAGTTACGACGATTTTCGGAAAGTATCCCCGTCGTGATTCGAACACGAAACCTTCGGCTCCGGAGGCCGAAGATAGAATCGCCCAAAGCGAAACGGGCGTAAGGAGTTGCGGCGACTCCACAAAGACGCGGTGCTTCCAGTGGTGCTACACTACTTGCCGCTCAGTGGCACTCGTTGCATCAGTTTGCATCGAAGCAGCTTCCGAAACTTCGGCAGCGAAAGAGGAGTTATACCGCTGCCAGTACCGCGTCTGTGTGCGAGGCGACGCGACGCACACCGACGCCGAGCACTCCGTCCATGATATCGTCTGGTAGGCGCCGTCCCTGAAACCCGCTAGAATTCCAGTGTTTTGAGGATGCGCTAGTAGCAAGGCTTGGCGAGGTGTCCGCAGTTCTCTGCCGCGCTTTTCTGCCATTCATTCTTGCGTCGGCTCTAACGTCTTAATCAGAAAGCAGTTACAATCAAGTCCCCGTAGCTCAATTGGATAGAGCGTCGGCCTCCGGAGCCGAAGGTTTCGTGTTCGAATCACGACGGGGATACTTTGATGAGATCGTCGTAACTCAAGACGCCGCAAGCTGTAACCGCTTGCGGCGTTTGGCTTTCGGGCCCTATCTCTAGCCCACGTCGCCACTTCCGTCGGCCACGGAAGCCGAAGCTCATGCCGGTTTCAGCCTGGGTTTGGTTGCAAAGAGCGGCAGATTGTGACGCTGAGCGGCGAGCAGTATGACACCAGGGCGCTCACCTCGGCAAAAATAGAGCACCGGGGGGAGCACCAAAAGATGTAGCATGTGCTCAACGCCTTTCGGCATCAACGGAAGGGACACGGGGGCTTGGGTGGGGCTTTACGAGCCGGGTAATAGTGCTCAACGCCTTTCGGCATCAACGGAAGGGACACATCCTCGGGAATAATCAAGAGTGGTTCGTTTTCCAAGAGTGCTCAACGCCTTTCGGCATCAACGGAAGGGACACTGTGGTTGCCGGCCGCGGCGAGTTGTTCCAACAGAGTGCTCAACGCCTTTCGGCATCAACGGAAGGGACACGACGACGAATTTCATTACCATCGGCATCAGTAGTAAGTGCTCAACGCCTTTCGGCATCAACGGAAGGGACACCGGACCACCCGTGAGCCAGCCCGCAACACTTCGTTGTGCTCAACGCCTTTCGGCATCAACGGAAGGGACACTAGGGTTGAGGGGCCGCGGGTGTACTACCACACCTAGTGCTCAACGCCTTTCGGCATCAACGGAAGGGACACACCCGCCCCAATCCCGCAACGGGCTCTAAGAGTATAGTGCTCAACGCCTTTCGGCATCAACGGAAGGGACACACCGGGGCACGCCCCGCCGCCCGGCGTGAACTGCATGTGCTCAACGCCTTTCGGCATCAACGGAAGGGACACCCTGCCGCCATCTCGGACGCGCATCCTGCTAATAGTAGTGCTCAACGCCTTTCGGCATCAACGGAAGGGACACATGCACGCAAAGCGCTTGACAAGCTAACTATGCCAAGTGCTCAACGCCTTTCGGCATCAACGGAAGGGACACTGCTGCGTCGAAAAATCAAACTTCAATCCCTCGATGTGCTCAACGCCTTTCGGCATCAACGGAAGGGACACGATGTCGGGCTCAGAAATGGCGGTTGAAATAGGTTGTGCTCAACGCCTTTCGGCATCAACGGAAGGGACACGGCTGGTTTCGTAGGAACCGCCCGCTTTCGTAACATAGTGCTCAACGCCTTTCGGCATCAACGGAAGGGACACCCGGCCTGATGTTCTCTTGCCACTTCCTGCCATCATGTGCTCAACGCCTTTCGGCATCAACGGAAGGGACACAAAAACGTTTTTGTCCCCATACTACTATGCTACGAGTGCTCAACGCCTTTCGGCATCAACGGAAGGGACACCAGTTGAGGCTAGATGGAAACATAGCCCACTGTACCTGTGCTCAACGCCTTTCGGCATCAACGGAAGGGACACAGGGTCCAAGCCTTTAGTCCGGTCCCGCCGGGAGTCGGTGCTCAACGCCTTTCGGCATCAACGGAAGGGACACGTGATGTAACGGGGCAGCATCCCAAATGCACCCACTGGTGCTCAACGCCTTTCGGCATCAACGGAAGGGACACAAGAGCGAATCGGTCTGCATGGCCCCAGAGCCGAAGGTGCTCAACGCCTTTCGGCATCAACGGAAGGGACACGCTGGGGCCAGGGGAACATATCGAAGGCAGCGGACAGTGCTCAACGCCTTTCGGCATCAACGGAAGGGACACACCTTGCCTTGCTCGAGCAGCTTATCAAGTTTGGCGTGCTCAACGCCTTTCGGCATCAACGGAAGGGACACAGGGAATAGCATAGTGCCCCAGGTGGCCGCGACGTTGTGCTCAACGCCTTTCGGCATCAACGGAAGGGACACGGCCACCAGCACGTGCGGAACCTGCCAGACCTCGGCGTGCTCAACGCCTTTCGGCATCAACGGAAGGGACACCGGCAGACCTCGTGCGAGCGAAACCGCTGGACGGAGTGCTCAACGCCTTTCGGCATCAACGGAAGGGACACGCGCGGAGCGCGGCGTCCTCCTCGCCCTCGTCCTGCTGTGCTCAACGCCTTTCGGCATCAACGGAAGGGACACTACATCATGGGTTTCGGCTCGTCTTGGATTGTTGAAGTGCTCAACGCCTTTCGGCATCAACGGAAGGGACACAGCACTTGCTCCAAACGCTTATAGCTTACCAGGTTACCATGCCACGATTCAAGCACCGGACGGCAGCCAGCATCTGTTAGACGCTGGTTGGCCGAAAACCGCCTGATACACCGTCGACCGACATCACCTAACGGTTTAACGTGAAAGACCTTACGCCGCACAGACACAAGCGTCAAGCACCTCTCCGCCGACTGGAGCATCGCATTGCCGATTAGCAGCAAGACGTTAAGTCGGTGCCCAGGCTGGTTGCCATCCACCACAGAGCGATCCATGATTGTCCCTTCAGACGACCTTGAACGTCGGCAGTGGCTCGGACCAACTCGACTGGTCACCTGTGGAATGCTCGGGTACCCGAGTGGCGCAGTGACGGCATAGTGGGATAACTAGCAGATCATCGACGTCTTCCATGATTTGGGCCAGTTGCCAGTGAAGGCGTTCCAGCATCTGGACATCGAGCCGGCACCGGAAAACACTGTATTGCAGCCGAGTGCCGTAGGATTCCAACGTCTTGGCCACGCGCCGCAGTCGTTTCGGGTCACGAACGTCATAGCTGACCAGGTGCCATTGTTTGGAGGCCATAGTCTACCTCAGCCGCAAACGAGCGAATAGCCCAGGACATCCCGTCCACTCCTTCTCCAGCAAGCGGGTCTCCAGTTCGACGATTCGGGCATAGCTGAGTGACTGGCCGGTATGCGGATGTCGATAGGACTCGGTGAGCCGCTGCTCGAAAATCTCGATGACCTTGCGCCGGCCGGCATCGCTGAGCCAAACTTGGCCCGGCGTGATATTGAAATCGTCCACCGGATGCCACTGCCCCCGATTGAGGCTGCCGATCAGCGGGATGTCCCACAAAAGCGTGCGAAACAGTTCCATCAGGTCCAGGACCAGCGGCGGGGCCGCGGTGCGAGGTTGATGGTAAAATCCCAGCGCGGCCTCCAAGCCAACCGCAAGAATCGTGCGGTGAATGAGCGACTGGAGCAGCGCATAGCCGAAACTCAAGAGGCAGTTGAAGCGATCCTTTGGCGGACGGCGATTACGCCCATCGGGGCGAATCTCCTCGGGTGTTCCCGTGCCGACGAGCACTTTCAGGCAGTCGAAGTATGCACGGGCGGCGGTCCCTTCGAGGCCCAACAGCGAGGCGGGCGACTCGGCCTTAGATACCTGGCCAAGCACAGCACGCATTTGTTCCAGGCGTGGGCGACACCAGGCGCGATGGGCAGGCTCTCCTCGACTTGCTCGCATAACATAGCGACGCTGGGTGTCGATCTTGGCCTCGACCAATCGCCGGGCCAGATCGAGCCGCATCGCCGGATCGGACAAGCCCGCGTACTGACGAATCCGCTGTTGCACGCGCCCTGGCGACGAAGCCGTGCATGCGGCGAACTTTCCACCCATTGTGAACCATTGGACTGCAACCCCATGCTGCGCACACAGATGTACGGCTTGCGTCGATACTTGGGCGAACCCGTGGACAACGACACTGTCGATTTGTTCGATCGGGATTTTCTGTTTGTCGTCTTCGTTGGTCAGCAATAAGGCCGCGCCACTACGGCCGAGGTGGGCGCGGGGGGAGACAATATGCAGCGTCTGCTCCTCCCGTCGCGACGGAAATAGCCGCGGCGGCTCATGGGGAGCCGCATTGTCCTGGCGGCCCAAGCGTTCTTCTTCGGGCAGGCAAACCGGCGCCAACGAGCAACGCGGGCAGAGCTTTTCGTTTTCGGCCACCGGCGGCCGCTCGGTGCTGCGGCGAAGCTCGCACGCCCGTCCGATGGCGGTTGCCAGATCGTCGCGTGCCGTTTCGTCAACCTCGACGAAGGCGGTCACTCCATCGGCGTGATAGCGGACGCGGGCCTGCGGGACGGCCTCGCCGAGGGCCTCTTCCAGCAGCACCGCGTAGGCCACGGCCTGAATCCGATCGCTGGGCCAAGCCTGCGGGTGTTTATTCTCGTCACGAAAGCACCGCCCTCGTTTATGCTCGATTGCCACCCAAACCCCGTCGCGCCGTCGCACAGCGTCAACCTTGCCCATCAGCCCCCAACGGTCACTGGAGACCTCGAAGGACCGGTGTTCGGGTGTTTCATCGTCCGGGGCTGCCACCTCGTCGTGCAGCCGCCGGCCGGCATAGACGGCGGCGTCGGCAACACGAATTTCCTCCACTTCCTCCAAGTAAAAGAGTCGTTCGCAGTAGAGCAGCGCATGCAACGACATGACGCGTAGCGGCGGCTCCGTGGTGACAACGCATGCAACATCGGCAGGGGAAGCTTCCCCAATTTCAGGGTCGCTCCCCGATAGAATCGTGGAGAGTGGTTTGTCCAAGGCAGCACCGGTCGATTCGGCTGACCATCGGTATTCAAGCCGATGGCCACGGCGGTTCGATGACCGGCATCCATTCCAGCGAAGGGGGTAGAAGACAAAGCTATTGGTTGTTCATCCTCCTATGCGGCACCAAGCAGATTCGAGTCCTTTGACCACAAACATTGGTTCTGATAGGCGAAATCGGCGAGAAATGGTGTTTTTTGCATCAGCATAATCAACCCAGACCGGAAGGCTATAGAAGCCGCTCTCATCCTGATGGAGAAATATGAGCGGCTGCTTGATATCATTGATTATCTTTACCGTGTCAACGAGATAGCTGCTCTCTCCGAGCGATAAACCGCCGAAGCGGGTAATCATGCCAGGATGGGCCAAGGCGACTGAGACTCGCTCCGCCAACGGTGGGTTCGTGGCATCCTCGCCTTTTCTCAACCATATCCAAAGTGTCAGGCCCATCAGCAAATCCTGGTAATCTGGACGGGTATCGGTGAGTTCTTTCCCGCGACGGAGCTTCCGAAAGACTTTGGCCCGTCCCGGTAGAGCCGAGACGGCGAGAGCCATTTCGGCCCCGCGATGGAGGGCCTTCGCTTCACGAGGTACGCCAAGCAACGAGAGCAACATTCCGTACACACTTGCAGGCGTGGGCACCGGGTACGTATCCTGGTACTCACGAGATGCGTAAGGCCGAAATGCGCATACAGGTACTTCCACACGAATTGGCGATGGGACAGTCACGGTTGGTTCTCCAATCTAGTCCTGGGTCGTCTTGCCCACGCGAGCTAGAATGTCCGAAAACGCCTTCTTGACACCATCGTGAACAGGCACCTTGAGTTTTCGCAACTCGTCCAGTCCGTCGATGGGCTCGGCGGTGCCGACAGTCAACTCCGTCGGATCAATATCGCCGCCTTTCACACGAGCGACCAGCTTGGCGAGCGAAAGCCGCCCGTCCTCGCCCTGTCCGAAACAGAACATGATTCGAGGCGCGGGATCCAGAGTCCACCGCAGAATGATCGCCTCGGGAGCGAAGTCGAACAGGAACCTAGCGTGGTTGCCGGCCGGCCGACGCAGGTTTTGGATTGCCAACAGCGTCTTTTCCGTGCGGGTTTGTTTGTCCTTGAGCAAGGAATCCGGCGTAAGAGCAAAAGTATACTGATAACGGGTATCGTGAACTTCGCACTGATAGGGAATGGGATTGTCGGACGACACCGATGGGTTCGATCCCGGCGACGCGAAATGTGCGGATATGGTGCCGGGCCACGGCGTAGTGCTGACCGCTCGGCCGATCTCCAAAATGCCCCGGCGGCTGAGAGTCTCCTTCCTGGCGTGCATATAGCCGAGCACATCGTCGTCAATGTGCTGGGCGGGCTTCTTGAACTCTTTATCCGCCCATTCCGACCCGTTATGGGACACACGGCGATTCAATTCGAGCGTTTCGTCGTCCTTCCAGCATTCCCGCAGCGCATAGCGAATGGCCTCGCTGCTGACGGTTGAATAGAGTTCGCCGTCCCGGATCACCTTCTGAAGCGTGGAGACGGTGCCTTCCGATTCGCCTCGGTTGTTATGTGCTACGGCTTGGGGCGTCAATACGGTTCCAAAAAGATGCATGGTCATTAGTTAGGTTCCTTGTTCGGTAGTAGAGGTAATAACAGACTCACGATCTTCTTTTTTGCGGTGACTCGCCAAGGCAAGCAAGGCAAGGTCGCGGCCCTTCATCCGTTGTTTCGGATCATCGATTAGCCGCCAGATGGCGGCCGGATGAGCACGAATTGACCTCTGGCGACCTGCCTTGGCAAGTAGGTCAGTCAGTGCAGCTCGCAACAATGTTCGCGTCTTTGCCTGCGTCAGGCGCCGCCGAATATCCTCATTAAGGTCATCGAAACGCTCAACCGCAGTTCGACTCCCGCCTCTTTTCGTGGCGTCTGCCTCCTGTGCATACAACGAGTCGAGCATTTCCCAAAACGCCTCCACGAAGACCTTCTCGGCTTCCGTGTCCCATATGTCGTCTTCCGCAATCAATTTCATGAGCTTGCTCCTTTGATAGCAAAAAATTTGAAACCACGCCCGTTCTATGGATGTGCCGAGTTTTTTTCGTGCCCTTTCAGCCTCGTTGAGGTTCCAGATCAAGGGTACAGAAATATCTGTGTACCATGGCCGTCCCAGGGTGAGATTGTCGGCAATGCGCCCACGAGCGGATGGCAATCGAATATATCCGTTTTCGCTTGGAGTATTGCCTTCAGGTTCCGTTGCCTTCCGCAATTTGCGAGTGCGTCCTTTGGGGTCGCCATCCGCCGAAGATGCATCTTGCAGCCTCGGCTTAATCACCTCATAGGTGTTCCTCATTTCACGGTGCAAGATGCGATATCGTTTGACTGAAAGTAGCTCTGGCGGGACGTCGAGCACGGCTTTTCGAATACTCTGGCCTTGGTAGTAGCGGACATATCCCATTGCAACGACCCGACACCCGCTCCCAAGAGATTGTCGTGGGCTACGAGTCGAGTATTCGGCAAGGAACTGCAGTCCAGCATCGCCTAGGCTGGCCACGTCGGTGAGGGTGGCATCCAAGTTCATTCGGACACGCGTCTCGGCGAATTCTTTCAAATCGCGGATGTCTGGTAGGACGAACACCCAGTTATTACCTTCGCCCTGCAAACGCTGATACAAACAGACTGTAGGAGCCAACATTAGCAACATGGCCATCGTCGCCGGTCCGTTCCAGGATTCCTCCTCTCCGTATCGTCCGGCAATACCAGGATACACCCAGTTCGACAATGACACATTTTGAGACGCGAAGCATCCGGTGCGGTCAAACAGCTTCTCCATGTCCTCATGTGGTCGCACTCGCTCCGCCGCAATCTTTTTCTTATACGGTCGGTCGGTTTTTGGGTTGATTTCCCTTTCGTTATCATCCACGCGAATCGCCGGCGGCTCAAACGTGACCGAAACAGTCTTGTTTTCGTCGAGTTCGATTATACGGGTTACGGCATCCAATTTGGGTTGGGTGTTGACATGCTGAAGAAAGGTTCGCATGATTCCACTGTGAAGTGGAACACGATACCTAATAGCAGCTCGCTCACGCTCGCCATGCACAGCTGGCAAGTACAACACTCCGTCGCGTACCTGCCATGCCCACTCCATCAGCTTGCTGAACGCCGTTTTCGCCAGGCCGACCCAACGAACTGTCACGGAATCGGGCTTCAGGTCCTCTTGCCGACAACTGAGCGGCGACAAGTCGGCGCCAGACTCGGTGGCCGCTTGCAAGGCCATGTAAAGCCCGGCCAAGCCCGCTCGTTCCAACAGGTCCATGCCTGGATCGGAAAGCCGCCACGTCAACGATTGCTCTGTGGCTGTCGGGGTGTTCGTTGTCACGCCTGATTTTCGCTTGCCCATGCTGCGCCCTCCACTTCGGAATACGTAATGTCGCCTTGGGATGCTACCGGATAACCGCCGATACGATCCACCGGTTGAAATCTACGTGGATACAACATCGGGATCGTCCACGGCACAAGTTTTGACGCAGTCCATTGCGATGGCTTTGCATTTCTTGGCCCAAGTTCAGCTTTGATTGCAGCCAAATCCTCTTCTCGAATTAAGGTGATGGTGTTGCCACCGTCTCGGAGTTGGGCCGGTTCGGTTAGCCATCCGTCATCCAGCCATGCCGAATACTCCTCAAACTCTTCGGCGGCGATCATCTGATCGAGGCGTTCTGCTAGATCTCTCTGACTGCACGGTTGTCCCGCCAGCTCCTTAACGGCTTGGCGGGCGGCAGCCATGCCAATGCGATAGTCGCCGTGTGTTTGAATTGATTCCTCCCTTTCGTTATACGGATTACCTTGGAATGGATACACAAGGCATGTCCAAGGGTCGTCACTTTTCGCATACCTATTCAGCCGACCAAGCCGCTGAACCAGTGACGGAAGCGGACATTCCGCGGTGACCATCAGGTCGGCGCTAATATCAAGCGACATCTCGCAAACCTGTGTGGCGATGACCAAGCACGGACCTGACACAATGCGTTGGCCTTTTTGTCTGCCCTCGTTGTAATAAGCAAACTCGGCAATGACTTGCTTCTGACGCTCTACGCGGTCGCGATAACGAAAACGGCTATGGTAGACAATGATTCTGTCGGGGGCGACGCCGAACCATTGGCGTGCCTCGCGGGCCGTCTTAACTGCATCGGCCACGGTATTGCATACCCAGATCACTCTCTTCTCGGCTTTCAGCGTATCGACAACCTGCTCTTGGCAGGCCGGGGCCGACTCGCGAGGTTCGAGCCGATAGCGTTTATGCCCTTCCATCGCTTGGTCGCCGAGGATCACATCCCCCGTCCGGTCGCCAAGGGCTTTCCTTAATGCTTCCAGACGCCGAGGCGGAATCGAGGCGCTCATAAGAAGCACCGGAGCGCCGGGGAATGTTTTTAGAAAACGGAGCAGAGAACCGAACAGACGTGGATCGTAGCTGTGAATTTCGTCGAAGACGAACGCCCCAGCGGCAATTGCTGGAAACGAAAAGAGGGACCGGCGTTGGTTTTGGAGCAGACCGAGGACGGTATCCACCGTGCAGACGATCGCCTGACGGTCCCAAGCGCGGAGCGACTCCAGTCGGAGCATTTCATCATCACGATCATCTTCCGACGTACCATGGATCGCTTGCAGATCCACTTCCGCCCGACCGTGCATGAGAGCTGAAAGCAGGTCGGGGTGGTCATACAGATAGCCCTGATAGCCGGCTGAAGCCGTGCCCGTCGTGGGGTAAGTGAACCACAACTTCCGTCCCACCGCGTGCCGTTCCGACCAGAGGTATGCCGCTGTCGTCTTACCGTTGCCGCACCCGGCAATGACGATCGTGACCGACTTCGTCGAGTCTCTCACGGCTTCCTGAAACTTCAGCGGCTTCTTTCCCTTCATGCCCTTCTCTACAATGGGTACGAGCACTTCGGAGGTGAGACGCACAGAGAGAGCACGTAGAACCCATTCCATTGGTGACTGCTCGTCCGCGACGAGGGCCGAGCCAGCAACGTCGGCGGAAATGAGCAGTGCTTTCAACAGCGCAGTGCGGTAAACGACATCTGGGTTTTGCCGAAGACGAATCCACACGCGATACGATAATTCAGCGAATCGGGCGATACGCTGTTCGAGTCCGTCATCTGTATCGTCGACTGTCTCAAAATGAGCATCCGCCACCTGCGGCATATCTGGCGTTGTCCCCAGCAACGAAGCTGCCTCTCGCAGGAGATCGCGGACATCAGGGGCACTCAAGGGAACGCTCAAAGCACGAGTTCCGCTTCCGGCGTTGAAGAGCCCGGCACCGCGGGCCGAGTCACCCATTTTCAGATGGTGGCCAGCCACGGACCAGATGATGGGCCAAATCTCAGCTTCACGCCGCAGGCCCGTAAACCAACAACCAAAAAAGTCAGGATCGCTTAAGAGCCAAGCTGCAAGTATCTCATGTCGGACAGGCTGCCGCTCATTGTCACCTGGCTTTGCTTGCAGCATCGCCTGAAAGCTCGAATTTACTTTCGCAAGATCGTGCAGAAGTGCTGACATGAGATATGGTACACAAACGTCTTCAGCAGTTGGAGCATTCACGCCCAGAAAGACAACCAAGTCGTTGCCGATCGAAACAAAGACCGCTTCGGCCGCGTCACGCACTGACCGAGAGTGCTCCACCACCGTGGGCGGTGGCGGAGAGTGCTTTCGAGGCCGTTTGGCTAAGAACTGGGACATGAACATGAGGCACCTGTCGTCAAAACAACTGGCACAAAGACTCCGCATCCCATGTGGCGGCGACCACCGAGGCCGTGCTTCTGGAGGACAAGCGATTCCTCGGCAGTGAGGGTTTCGACAAGTACCTCGTAGCCGACTACCTCCTTGTCCTTGATCCGCAGCGTGCGACGCTTTCCCAAAGAGAGGGCAGCCTTCTTGGAAATCCTCAACTCGGCAAGTTGCCGGACGGCACCCGCGCGAAACGTCTCGGCCGCGGCGTCGGCCGATTGCGAAATCACCTCAGGAAGTTTGATCGTGACCAGCCGGCTGCGAAGGGCCACCGCGGGGACGAGCGAGCGAACCTGCGGCACACCGATACGCAACGTTCGCTCCAACAGCCGCAGCGGCTTGCCCGCCAACGGCAGGAACCGGGCGATTTGCTCGGCATCGGTGCGAATCACCAGACGGCTATGCTCGGTCAGTTGCAGCGTTCGCCCACCGAGTTGCCGCCCACGGATCGGGTGAATCCCATAACCGTTGGCCCGGTGCGCCTCGGGCAACATCCGCGAAACCGCGGAGTACAAGAGGTAGCCGTGGTCGGCCGGCAGTGCATGAGGGCAAACAATCGAGAAGGCAAGATCGACTATCATTGGTCATTCCTCCTAAAGCGTTGACGAAGCTCGTCGGTCGCTTCGCCCGCGTGGTGAATAAACTTGACGCATCGCCGCCGCTTCATCGCACATCTGGTTGGCGAGCGATGCCGGCTCGATCACCTCCGCATGTCGCCCGAAGCTGAGAATCCAACGCATGATCTCCTCCGTATCGCCCAGGTCGAACTCGGCCAGCAAGCCACCGTCCTTCTCTTTGGTAAGCTTCTGGCTCGCGTGCCAGGTGGATTCCTGGACGTAACGGGCCACCGTCGGCGAGAAACGGACCTTTACGTGGATCTCGCCGTCGCCATGGAAGACGCCGAACGACTTGGCAAAGTGGGCCTGTAGGTCGAAATCCTCCGGCCGGTTGAAGCGAAGCTCCTCCAGCTTGGCAGCCTCGATCCGATCAACCTTCCAGTGACGGATGGCGTCGTGCTGCGGGGCATGGCCGATCAGGTAGAGTGAGCCTCGATGGTAGGTCAGGCCGTACGGATAGATATCGTAAGTGACCGGCTCAGTCGCTCGCAGCGACTGGTAGGTGATGAACACGGCCCGGCGTTCCTCGATCGCCACCATAAGGTTGTCGATCAGGTCGGCCTTTTTCGAGTAATCGCTCACGCCGACCATCGTTTGATGGAACATCGTGGCGAACTGGTCGACGTATTTCAGGGCCCCCTTGCCCAACGAGGCGTGAATCTTGCGAAATGCCCGCTGGGCAGCTTCCCAGAAGACTGTGCCAGCCAGCGGCTCCAGGAACCGGCGGCCGAGGTAGAGGGAGATCGCCTCGTCGAAGGCGAAGCACATGCCCGGTTGGGTCTTGGCGGGGTCGATGTGCCACTTCTTGCGGCCGAACTGCTCGACGGTCTCCACCAGCGGAAACCCCACCGTCTGGAAGGTCTCCAGGTCGCGACGGATGGTCTTTTCGCCGACCCCGAGTTCTTCGGCCAGCTCTTTGACCGTTGCCCCGTATCCCCGGGCACACAGCGCCCTGAGCAAGATCCACTGGCGAATTAGAGCCGACTGCCTTGCCACGAGCCGTTACTCCAATTTGGTAGCACACGGCGATGACACCAGGGTATCCCGAACCGGCTACCACACAAGGGGTCCACCAAGGTGGGGGATCGCCTGTGGCGTCGCCTACGTGACGACGCAGTTCGCCACAAACACCGACCGCCGGACGCCCCGAATATAGCAGAGCGATTGGACTGGTCTGGTCCAACCAGAGTGAATTTTCTGTTCGGACTTGGCCGCTCGGTAATTTCGGGCGGTACAAACCCCGTTCACTTGTTGTGGCCAGAAGCTGCTTAACTGTGGGGGGTTCTGGTAACGTTCACACGACGGATCTCCTCCCACAACCTTCGTTGGGACAAGTACTTCCGTTCGGCGGTGCCGGCAGCGACTCGATCGCCGCACTGCAATCGGGTAGCTCGACATGGGTGTAGACGCCCAGCGTAAGCCGAATAGCAGTCCCTGTATCTCTTGCAAAGAGGTCCTCGATCCAAAAAAGGCGTCAAGTTCCGTCTCGGCAGGAGGTTCGCTCATATCGTCGCTCCGAGAAATCGGTCCTTTTACGATACGTCTCATCTGGGCCATACGTTTGCTGGGACTGATGACGGTCTGTGTGACCGATGCGCGCGGCGTAATGCCGAGCGGGCCGCCAACCAGAACGGCGGCGGTTGTCGCCTCGGCCAGCATGGCAATCGCTTCTCGCACCGCCTTAGTGTGGTCTATCGTGGGCCACATCTCTAAGCCGAGGAAGCCGGAATAGCCAGTCGTTGCGATCGCCCGGAAGACGTTCAGATAGTTGATCTCCCCCGTGCCCGGCTGGTGACGGCCCGGCACG
>Ga0181520_10003397_pt1 | contig 28093 bp, 23 predicted proteins | sample PEATcosm2014_Bin_29_FD_132451 | JGI IMG/M metagenome (GOLD analysis project Ga0181520, IMG submission 132451) | Peatland microbial communities from MTU Mesocosm Facility, Houghton, MI, USA - PEATcosm2014_Bin02_30_metaG | ecosystem: Environmental > Terrestrial > Soil > Wetlands > Peat | place...
CACAGAGAACGACTGGGAAACGGCCGGCCTGCCCCACGATAGGCGTTAAATGACGTTGCCGTTCTCTGTGTCTCTGTGGTCAATCGCCGTCCCTTTCTCCGCATCGCATCTCATTGCCGAGCAAGGCCGCACAACCTGCGTAGTAATACTATGCAGAGACAACATCACTTTGACCGTCTGCAATCTGATAGAGAAAAGTAGGCATCACCGAGAGAGTATGGAGAGACACGATGAGATCAGATGCACTTCGTAGCGCAGGATGCGGCTGTCGGTGGGCCTCGGTGCTCGTCGCCGCAGCGCTGGTTGCGCTCGCGCGCCAGTGTCCCGCGCAGAATGCCGCCGGCACGGTGACCTATCTGCCATCGCGGTTCAGCCTGGCGCCGGCGAATCTCGTCAGTCTGATTCCCGACCCTGAGGCGACGGAGAAGCAGTTCGCGCGTCAGGACGCGAAGGCCAGTTGGGGCGTGCAATGCCCGATAGATGGCAGCGCGCTCAGACCCGGACGGACGTACAAGCTCCTTGCGGTCGTGCGCGTCAAGCTGGCGAAGGATGCGGCCCGTGGGCCGGCTTTCGGCATCGGCGTGTACGACTACATCCGGCGAGCCGCGGTCCTCGGGGCACGCATGAGGCAGGCCGAAGACCTCCCTTCCGACCAGTGGCAGACGCTGGAGTGCGGGGAGTGGATACCCGCGCCGCACGAGCAGACCATCTGGATCGGCACCGAGACCGGGGCCATGCAGTATCTCGACATCGACCGCTTCGTCATCGTGCCACAGGAGAATGCGGCCCTGGAAGCCCTCGACCAGCGCCTCGCGCAATCGCCCGGCGATCTCGCCCTGGTGGCGCGGGGCGGGCAGAGCGGCTGCACGAGCGTCGAGCTGGCCGATGCGCGCGGCCTCGATCTCAGCGTGCTCGCCGCGGGCCGCTGGGATGCGAACCTGTGGCCGAACGCCTGGATTGGCGTGATGGCGTATTACCACACGCCGAAGGGCTACACCGAATGCGCACAACTCTCCTGGTCGAGTGGCTGGCGCGGAGCCCCGCAGCCGGAGGACTCGCCTCTCGGTAAGGCTGCAACCGCCCCCGCGGAGTGCCGCAGCGGGGTGCTGCCCGGCCCTGTGGAGCGCAATGCCTGGGCCCCTCATCCGGGTCTATTGGAGCAGTTCGCCCCGAAGGACTGGGACGGTCGCGCCTGGGTCTGCGTGCTCGTGCGCGGGCTGGGGACAGACGAGGCCACGCTCGTGGCGGCTTTTGGGAACGCGCAGAAGCTTCGCCTGCTGAACACTCGCCAGGACGACTCGCCCGACGCCGGCAACGACTACGCCGGTTTCGGAGGCCTCACCCCCTCTGCACTCACAGCCAGGGTCGCGAAGGGACGCAGAGACGCGCTTTTTGGAGCCGTCGCAGCACAGGCCGGCGGGCGACTACCGGCGTATGTGCTGCGCACGGAGTCCCCGCAGGCTCACGTCTTTAGCGACCAGGTCAACCTCGGATGGCTGGAAAGCGCCGCGCCGCGCGAGCCGATCAGCCTTAGCCTGGCGCGAAACGAGTGGGAATCCGCGCAGGTGGCAATCATCCCGACCGGCACGGAGACGCTGCGACGCGTGGCCGTCAGTGTGGGACCTCTCAGCGGGCCTGGCGGGGCTTACATCCCCCGAGAGGACATAACGCTGCACCGCGTGGAGTATGTCGATGTCCCGCATCCATCTTCCGGGGCGCCGTCCGGCCGGTGGCCGGACCCTCTGATGGACAACGCGCCCTTCGACGTGCCTGTCGGCGAAAACCGGGCGGTCTGGCTGACCGTGCAGACCCGCACGGGGACAAAGCCGGGCCGGTACACCGGCACACTGGTCGTCACCGCCACCGGCGTGCCGAAGTCGAGCGTGCCCATCGACGTGACCGTGTGGGACTTCGCGCTTCCCGCGCGCAACCACCTGAAGACCGATTTCTGGCTCTCATGGGGGCAGGCGGAGAGGTTCTACAACGCGCCGAAGGGCTTGCCAGCCACGATGCAAAACCGGCTGATCGACTTCCTCAATCAGTACCGCATCGGGGCGGACTTCGCAGCCGCCGACCATGTCGATGGCGACAACCGGGGCTTCACCATGGCCCGCGAGGCCGACGGTTCGTACAGCTTCGACTTCAGCGATCTCGACCGCCTGCTGACCCGGTGTTTCGCCGGCGGGCAGAACGACTTCAATATCGCCCTCGCTTGCTGGGCCAGCCAGCCCTGGGATCACATGGCGATCCTCGACAAGGCCACCGGGAAGACGCAAATCTACCAGGTGAAGGGCTACGACGATCCAACCTTCTGGCCGATCTATGAGGCGTTTTTGACGGCCATCACCCGGCACATGAAGGCCAAGGGCTGGTGGCAGTTTATGCACTATCAGGGCTGGGACGAGCCGCAGGAACTGCGCGGCGACTTCGAGGGGCTCAAGCGGCTCTACGCGTTCACCAAAAACAAGGCGCCCGACCTGCCCCGGCTCATCACTACAACCCCCAACCCGAAGCTGTATGGGGCGATAGACATCTGGTGCCCGCTGGACGTGTTCTTCGACCCTGCCGCCTGCGCCCAGCGACAGGCCGCCGGGGAGACCTGCTGGTGGTACGTCATCGGTAATCGGTTCAATGTGTCTCTCCCGCCGATGGACGCCCGCATGGTCTTTTGGACGACCTGGAAGTACAAGTTGAGTGGGCTTCTGTACTGGTCGAGCGACTGGTGGTGCGGCAACGGGGCGGACGGCAAGCCGGTGAACCTGTCGGCCGATCCCGCCAAGCGCTGGCCCAACGTGCCCTGGAATATGGGCGCCGATCCGTCGGGGCAGCTTTGTTACCCCGGCCCGACCGGGCCGATCGCCAGTCAGCGCCTCGAGGCGATCCGCGACGGGATCGAGGACTACGAGTACCTGTACCTTCTGCGCGAGAGGCTGGCCAAGCGACGCGCCGCAGGCGCGAAGCTGCCCTGGGCGTCGGAGGCGGAGCGCATCCTGGCCGTGCCCAACGAGATCGCAGCGGACAAGCTGCAGGGCCTGCAGGATCCAGGGCGGCTCAGGGACCTGCGACGCCAGATCGCGGAGATGATCCTGCGAGCGGGCTGAAGGTGAACGTCGGCGACCGCTGGCGCCGTCAGCCGCAGCGGCTCTGGCCTCTCCCCTTGCCCACCGGATTCTGGTAGAATATACGCTTGTGGCATGTCGGGCAGGCCCGGCGGAACGCCGGTGAGTGGAGCGGACCGCATGTAGACATGGCTTCGACGGCCCGTGGCGCCATTCAGGAGCGTAAGTGTATGCGTGCAAGTGTGAGCGAGGCGCGGCGCAAGGTCCGCGCGATTTTCGGCCCCTACGCCGTGCGCAAGGTCAGGGACGCTGCGGCCCGCCGAAGCTGGAGGGATGCGCAGGCACTCGGGGCGCGGCTGGGGGCCCTTGGCCGGTGGGTGTCTCCGCACCGCTACCGGTTGGCGATTGAGAACCTGCGCGTAGCTTTCGGAGATACAAAGACGGAAGCCGAGATACGCCACATCGCCATCGAATCGTTGCGCAGCGTCGGCAGGCTGGCGCTCGAATCGGCGCGCCTGCCCAGCATGTCTCCCGACGAGATGGCTGATATTTGCGAGCTGCAAGGCCTCGAACATCTGAGAGCGGCGTTGGAGGACGGACACGGCGCGGTCCTGCCCACGCCCCATCTGGGCAATTGGGAGATACTGGCGGTCAACTGCATCAACCAGGGCTTCCCGCTGGTGGCATTGTCGCGCGCATCTCGCGAGGAGCGCATCGCCCAGGCGATCACCAGTATGCGCCAGGAGCTTCATTTCCCGACTATCGCAGTCGAGAACGGCATTCGCCCATGCCTGCGCGCGCTGAACGACAACAAGATCCTCGCCATTCTCCCGGATCGCCGGGCGCGCGGACAGGGGCTGGAGGTCGAGTTCCTGGGGCGACGGGTCTGCGTCTGGCACACCCCGATCCTTCTCGCCGCCCGCACCGGCTCGCGGGTCATCATCTCGCACACGCCGCGCCGCCCGGATGGCACGATCCTCGGAGTGCTCGATCCTCCGATGCCGCTGCAGGTGACCGATGACCGTGATGCCGACATGCTGGTCAACACACAGCGCATGATGTCACGGCTGGAGGAGATCATCCGCCAGTACCCGGAGCAATACATGTGGCATTATGATATCTTCAGGGACTCACACCCCATTGGGGCAGCTTCAGCCTGAGGATAGCGCAAGTGACGACCACCGGCATCGGGTCACAATCAGGGGGGCGCAGGGGGCATCGGATACTGCCTATCCGCGGATACTACGCCGTGGCGCTGCTGGCCGGCCTGGTCGGGATCTACATTCTCTACTTCTGGCGGCTGGGTGTCTGTCCGCTGTTGCCGCCGAATGAGGGCCTGTACTCCGAGATCGCCCGTGAGATGAACGAGACGGGCGACTACCTCACCCCTCACCTCAACCACCTCAGGTACTACGAGAAGCCTCCGCTGTTCTACTGGTGCACGGCCGCCTCATTCAGGTTGCTCGGGGTGAGTGAGGCGTCGGCGCGGCTCGTTTCCGCTCTTTCCGGCGTCGGCACCATCTTCCTGACGATGCTGATGGGGAGCCTTCTGGGCGGCAAGCGCCTCGGCGCGCTGTCGGGGGTGATCGTGGGCTCATCACTGGGCATGATGGGCATGTGTCGGCTGACGATGTTCGACCCGTTGCTGACTTTGTGGGTCACGCTCGCTTTCCTGGGATTCACCATCGGGTATATCTCACCGCGCCGGGCCTGGGGGTATCCGCTCTGCTCCGCCGCCTTTGCGCTGGCGCTGATGACTAAGGGGCCGGTCGCCCTTATGATCGGCGTCCCGCCGATGCTGGCCTTCATCACTCTCACCGGCGGGTGGCGGCGCTGGCGGGAGATGATGCTGTGGCAGTGCGCGCTCATCTTCGTCGCGATCGCCGCCCCCTGGCACATCGCGGTAAGCCTCCGCGATCCCAACTTCGCCCACTTCTACTTCATCAACGAGACCATCGACAGGTTCATCGGCACGCGCATTCCCGCCGATTACCGCACGGACGAGTGGTATTTCTACCTGACGCGCACTCTGTTGCTGTTCGCGCCCTGGTCGCTGCTTCTGCCCCTGTCCATCGTCGCCTGGCCGCGAAAGCTCTCCGGCGCGAACGGGCGCGAGACCGATGCGGCGAGCCGCAGCACTATCGCGCAACTCGACGCTTGGGCCGACCCATCGCCTTCGGGCGCGCCGAGCTATCTGCTGGCAGTGTTGTGGTTTGTCTGGCCCTTGACCTTTTTCTCGATAGCCACGAACAAGGCGAACTACTACCTGCTGCCAACTTTCCCGGCGCAGGCGCTGCTGGTCGGCAGATTGCTGAGTCTGATGGGCCGGGCGAGAGTTGCGGCGTTCCTTCCCCGGCGACTGGTTCTTGTTTCCTTCGCTCTCATGGTCGTCATGGCGCCGATCGGCCTGTATCTGGTCGAGATGTATCCGCACCGCATGGTCGCCGCTCTGGACCCCATCGCGCGCTCGGAGGTTACCTGGGCCCTAGTCGTCACGCTGGCGCTTTGGGTTGTAGGCGGGTTGCAGGGGGTGTTCGCGCGGGGGGCGAGGAGTGGGGCGGTAGGATCGCTGGCGCTCAGCGCCGTATCTCTCGCCCTGGCGATGGGCCTGGTTGTCGGCCAGGTGCCGGACGAGATGCCCAGCAGCAGGCTTGCGGCCGCCGCGGCTCGCCAATACGCTGGAGATCGTGTGCCCGTTCTCTTGGACGGTCCTTACGAGCAGCGGGCAACGGTCGGCTTCTACCTGCATCGGCGGCTGGTGTGCATCAACGGGCGAAACGGCGATCTGTGGTTCGGCAGCACACTCGAACCGTGCGATGAGTGGTTCCCCACCACCGCCGAGGTGCTCCACCGCGCGCGTCACGGCGAGAAGATGGTCTTGTTGGTGCCGGCGGAGGGGAAGCTTGGATACTGGCTGGCGCGAGCGGGCAGCAAGGTCGCCAATCGTGGGCTCTATGGAGACCTGTGGGTCATCACCGTGAACATGTGAGCGCGGCCGGTTCCAGCCTGCCGATCGCAGCGGGCAGGTCCAGCAAGTCCGGCACGCACGCGTCGGCTTCCTCGCACGGCCCCTCCCCTACGAGTACCGTCTTCATCCCCAGCTCTTGCGCCGGCCTGAGATTGTGGGGTGTATCGTCCACGAAAACGACGGTCTGCGGGGCGACCCTGAGGCGCGCCAGAGCGTTGTGATATGGCGCCGGGTCGGGCTTGCTCACATAACCCCCCACGCTGATGTCGAATACTTCCGTGATGCACGCGGCAATCCCCAGCGCTTCCAAAACCTTCCCGGCATATCGCGCGCTCGCGTTGGTAAGCACATAGGACGGGGCCGGGAGAGCGTGGAGCATTGCCGCAAGCTTCGGCGCGGGCTGCAGGTAGGGGCGTGGGTCGAGGGTGTCGATGGCGTAAGCGTACATCTCGGCGGGGTCGAGGCCGAACTCAACCGCAAGGCCGCGCGCCGTAGCCCCGTACTCGCGCCATGTGCGGACCCGCAGGGCATCGGCCTCGTCTCTGGGCAGCTTCAGCCGGCCTGCGATATAGTCGGTGATCCGCACATCGCCGGCCGCGACCAGCCCCGAGGCCACCGGATATAGCGTGTTGTCCAGATCGAAGAGGAAAGCCCGGATGACGGCACTCATTCTCGCCTGCTCGGATGTGCGCGCGCCCGGCAATCCCGCCGAAACGGGGCCACCGGGCGCAGGGTAATGGCCCATAGGGGAAGCGTACGGTACGTTATTGCTGGGGCGTCGCCCCCAAGAGCTTCAGGGCGTGGTCCACGTACTCCTCGGACGCGTCATAGTTCTTCCCCGCGAACGCGCTTCTGGCCGCTTTGAGGATCTCGCCGATCTGGTCGGCGGTAGCGGGATCGCTGGCACGCATGGCCTCGAAGGGCGTCTCACACTGAGCGAACTTCGCCTTGATCCGGTTCTTCTGGGCCACCTTCGATCCGGCTGCACCGGCAACGTCCGGGCTGGATGTGCCGGGTTTCGGGGGCTTCGATGCGATGACAGTCGGCTTGGTGATGGGTTTGGGGGCGGGCTTGGGCTTATGTGCAACGGCGGTCGGGCCGCTGGTCGTCCCCGATGCCGCCACGGAGGCCGTCGACGTCGGGAGTGCAGGCGGGTTCGAGCCGCCGGGCTGCGCCTCGCCTACGAAGGAGGCCAGGTTGGCGAGCAAATTGGACGCGACTTCATCGCGCTTGCCGACGTAGTCCTCTTGCGACAGGTTGCGCACCACGTTGAAGGCATCGAGGATCAGCAGGACGGACGCGCTGCGTGGCAGTGCGGCGGTGGGCGTAGCGGCAACGGCGGCAGTGGCCGGCGCGGGAGTGGTGTTATTGTCCGCAACGGTTGCGCCCGCGGGGGCAGCCGTCGTCGCGGGGGGCACGGTAGCGACTGGCGCTGCCGCGGCGCCAGCCCCATCCGGGACGGCGGCAGCGGTCGGCTCCCCGCCGGTTGCGGCAGGCTCGACCGGCTTGTTCACTGCCGTTGTGGTCGGCACGAGCGGCTTGACGACCTGCCCGGGCTTGGGCAGAAACGCCGAACGCGGCAGCTTCGAGCACGGCGTCGCCCGGGGAAGCTGCTGCCGAACGTTGTTGGCCCACTGAATCGCCAGATCGCGCACGGAGACGCCGTTGGGCTTGGCATCGCCCGCGTATACGCCCATCACCTTGATGGCCCCGGAATAGACATACCACACGCCTCCGGACTGCTTGGCGGAGACTTTCGGATGCTGGGTATCCTGGGTGGAGATGACCTCGCAGATGGCCTTGTCGATGGACGCGGCCCGTTCGGCCACGCTGTCGTACGGGCCTTTGTCGCGGATGCGCGCGACCGGCTTGCTGGCGATGACGACGGTCTCCGAACCCTGTGCAAAGGCCTGGAGGGTTCCAGTCAGAGTGAGCAGGCCGACGGCAACCAGAATGCGGCAGGCCAGGGAGCGACTTAGCATGGTGGACACCTTCAAAGGGGAATGCCCGGGGCGATAGAACAGGCGGCATCGAACCAGCTTATGGCCGGGAAGTGCCGGTGCAAAGCGTCCGCCCACGGCTGCGGTTTGCATAGTCATACTATATGACACGGGAGGCACCGTCAAGGTTCCGGGCACACATGCGGTGAGGGCCTGTGCGAGAAGGATGACCGGAATAGAGGGGGAAATGAACATCGTGAGGCGATCTCCGTGACCGCGACTTGAGGGCCCCTCAAGCCTGGGAGGCCGGTTGCCTGACCTGTGTGTTACTGCAAACGACGCCCTCGGAATAGCGGGGCAACTGCTGTTCGACAACCCTCTGGAGCTCCATAGGCTCGATGAGTGAAGACGCGCTGCCGGTGCCATCTGTGCTGCCCGATTCCAACCAGCGAAAGCTGCGCCGGGCCTGCTGGCTGCTGGTGCTGCTTCTCCTCTTTGCCACCGCTTACCACTGGCACCCCGGAGGCGGCTGGAACGTGATGACCCGGCTCGCGCTGATCCGGGCCATCGTCCACGACCACACGCTTTCCATCAACCGCTCTCACGAGCACACCGGGGACAAGGCCGAGTACCCGCCTGGCAGCGGCATCTACTACTCCGACAAGGCTATTGGGGGACAGGTGCTCGGGCTGGTGGGGTATCTGATCGGCTACGGCGGCGCGGCTATCGGCGCCACGCGGGGCGCGAGCCTGAACGCCGGAGCGGTCGTCGGGACCTGGGCGGCCGTCGGGCTGCCCACCATCATCGCATGTCTGCTGATGCTGCAACTGCTTCTCAGCTTCGGCCTCAGCCTGCGCCAGGCAGCCTTCGTCACCCTCGGCTACGCTCTGGGCACGCTGGCCTGGCCCTATTCGACGGTTTACTATGGCCACCAGCCCGCAGCGGCCTTCGGGCTGATCGCCTTCTACTTCGCCTTCCGCGCCGTCAGGGGGGAACGACTCGTGTGGCCCGCCCTTGCCGGCCTGTTCGCCGGCTGGGCAATTGTCGCGGAGTTCCCGGCGGCGATCATTGCCGCGGCGCTGTTCGTCTACATCGCCCGCCGGGGCCCGCGCAGCATCGTCGCCTTCCTCATCGGCGGCATCCCGTTCATCGCCCTGCAACTTGCCTACAACTGGGCGTGTTTCGGAAGCCCCCTGCGATTTGGGTACGCGTACGAAGCCAACCCGGAGTTCGCCCACCCGGCCTCGTGGATACGCCTGCCACAAGCGGACGCTTTGTGGGGGATCACCTTCTCTGCGGACAAGGGCGTCTTCGCGATGTCGCCTTTCCTCCTATTCGCGGTCTGGGGGCTGTGGCCGATGGTCCGCGACCGCGCCTGGCGCGCCGAGGGTTTGCTCGCGGCGGTAATCGTGCTGTCGTACTTCGTCTACAACTCATCGCATTACATGTGGCGGGGCGGCGTCTGCTTCGGCCCCCGGCACATCGTGCCCATGCTGCCTTTCCTATGCCTGGGGTTGGGATACGCCTGGCCGCGCATGCCATCTTTCGCGCAGCTCCTGTGTGGCATTCTGGCAGGCTGGGGCGTGTTGGTGATGTTCGCGGCGGTGAACACCATCGCCGAACCGGCGTATCAACTGGTGACCGGCTCTCCGGGCCCGGTGGAGGCCTTCGTGCGGCTCAGCCTCGGGGTGGTGGAGTGGCCGACCCTGGGCTTGGCGCTGGGCTTGCCGGGCTGGGGGTCGGCGATCCTGCACGCGCTGCTCGTGGGCCTGCCGGCGATCTGGCTGTGGCGCGTGACTGCGAGCAGCGAGCCGGAAGGGTGCGGTCCCTAGCCGTTTTGCCACAGCGACGACCCGTGCGACGGGCCTCGTTATGTTCTCTCCGCCCCCGGGAGAGGACGGAGGGTAGAGGCGTCGTTGTCGTGTCCCCTCCCTACGAGGGAGGGGACAGCCACGCGCAGCGTGGCAGGGGTAGGAAGCCTTCCACCCGCAAATAGTCGGGGGTCTGCCCGCCGATTACCTACCATCACATTACTATGCCGCTTTGACAACCGGCAGACGAAGCGCTCGGGATCTTGTCAGAGGCTGACCGTCAAGATGAAAGGCGAACGGCGTTGAACCACGGAGACACAGAGGGCACAGAGAACGGCTGGGAAGCGGCCCGCCCGCCCCGCGATAGGCGTTAAGGGACGTTGCCGTTCTCTGTGTCTCTGTGGTCAATCGCCGTCCCTTTCTCCGCGTCGCATCTCATTGCCAAGCAGGGCCGCACAACCGGCGTAGGAATACTACCTACAATTGGAAGCCTTCCACCCGCGAACAGCCGTTTCGATCTTGACTTGGGCCGAAGCGGTGCGATATACTATCGCTCCCAGCCGGTAGGCTATCGCCTCTCCCCGCAGCGGACCATCCGTAGCGGGGAGGTTGCTTTGCCGTCTTGCTGCGGCGAGTCGACTTGATGTGGAAAGGAACTGCTCGCGATGTATGCGATTTTTGAAAGTGGCGGCCGCCAGTATCGGGCCGAGGAGAATGGCGTCATCCGCATCGACAAGCTGGAGGTCGAGGTCGGCGACAAGGTCACCTTCGACAAGGTGCTCGCCGTGAACACCGGGGAGGGCCTCGCCGTCGGCGCGCCGTATGTCGAGGGCGCGAAGGTCGAGGCACAGGTTGTCGAGACGGGCCGGGCGCGCAAGATCATCGTCTTCAAGTATAGGCCGAAGAGCCAGTACAAGCGCATCCGGGGGCATCGGCAAGACTTCACCGCGGTCCGCGTCACTGGGATCGCCGGGTAGGACGGGGCATCCCCGGCAGGATTGCCGGGGCCACTGGCAATACCTCTTGGCAGGATTGCCGATGCTGTGGCTTTCATTTCCCCGACAGGATTGCCGGGGCCACGTAATTGAGCGCGGGCGGGGCGCGCTTGGAGGAATCGGACATGGCACATAAGAAGGGTCAGGGCAGTTCAAAGAATGGTCGCGACAGCCAGCCGCAGATGCTGGGGATCAAGGCCCCGGCCGGCAAGCTCGTGAGCGCGGGCACCATCCTCGTCCGCCAGCGCGGGAAGCGCTATGGCGCAGGCCGCAATGTCGGCATCGGCAAGGACGATACCCTCTTCGCGCTTACCGAGGGCTTTGTGAAGTGGGATGTGCAGGTCGGCGGGAAGAAGCGCGTGAGCATCGCGCCGCCCGAGGCCCAAGCCGTCGCGGCGTAGCGGCTCGGCTGACCTACAGCAGACTACTGGATTGCCGGCACGTCAACGTGTCGGCAATTCGTGTTTGGGGCGGCGCGTCCCCGGCAGGACTGCCGGGGACATATACGTGGAGGCGTGACCTATGTTCGTTGACGAGGCATTCATCACTGTCAGGTCGGGGAAGGGCGGGAACGGATCGGCATCGTTTCGCCGCGAAGCGCACGTGCCCCTCGGCGGGCCGGACGGGGGCGACGGCGGGCGCGGCGGAGACGTCATCATCGTGGCCGACCGCCGCCTGCGCACCCTGTTGGACTTCAACTACCGCTCCAGCTTTCATGCCGAACCGGGCAGGCCCGGAGCCGGAACAAATAAGACCGGCAAGAGCGGCAAGAGTTTAACCATCAAAGTCCCGCCGGGGACGGTCATCTACGACACCGACACCGGCGAGCAGGTGGCCGACCTCGTCAAGGGCGGCGACAAGCTGATCGCCGCCCGCGGCGGCGTCGGCGGCAGAGGCAACAAGCAATTCACCACGGCGACCCGCCAGGCCCCGAAGTTCGCGGAATTGGGCCACCCGCTCGAGGAGCACAAACTGCGGCTGGAGCTTAAGCTGCTGGCAGACGTGGGCATCATCGGTTTCCCGAACGTCGGCAAATCGACCCTCATCTCGGTGATCTCGGCCGCGAAGCCGCAGATCGCCAACTATCCTTTCACCACCCTCGTCCCCAATCTCGGCGTCGTGCGCTTGCCGTGGGGGCGCTCGATGGTCGTCGCCGACATGCCGGGGCTGATCGAGGGCGCCTCGGAAGGCGTCGGCCTGGGACACCAGTTCCTACGCCACGTCGAGCGCACCCAGGTGCTGGTCCACGTTCTCGACATCGCCGCCTTCGAGGGGCGTGATCCGCTTCAGGACTTCGAGATCATCACCGCCGAATTGGCGCGACACAGCACGCACCTCGCCGAATTGCCGCAGGTCGTCGCACTGAACAAGATGGACCTGCCGGATGCGCAGGCGAATCTGGCCCGCTGCCAGGAGTTCTTCTCGGCGAAAGGCCTGACTACGTTCGCGATCTCCGCCGCGACAGCGCAGGGGACGACCGATCTGGTGGCGCACGTAGGGCACCTGCTCGACCAGATCGACCCCTTGCCCGACGAGTTCGCGGAAGTGCCCAAGCCGACCGTCTACGAGATGCCGGCGCCGCCGGAGCGGGCCCTGAAGGTGCGCCGATCCGAGGAGGAGGGGGTCTACTTCGTCACCGGCACCGAAGTGGAAATGGTGGTCGCCCGCGCCAACCTCAACACGCGCGACGGCATCTTCTGGCTGCACGAGCAGTTGGAGAAACTGGGCGTTCTGCGCTGGCTGGAGAATCTTGGCGCGAAGGATGAGGACACCGTCATCATCGGCGAATTCGAGATGGAGTACGCCGCCGAAGGGTATCGGCGCTATGAGGAAGCGATGAGTGATGAGCGATGAATGATGAGCCAACGGCGCACGGCGAGCTAACGGCAGACCGACGGCCAACGGCAGGTAAAGTGCCCATTTGCGTCGCGTGAACGAAGAGGGGGACGGCTGCTTTGCCGTCCCCCTCGCTGCTTCGGGAATGAGTGGGCGCGACAATCCTGTCGCGCGTGGGGCGGGTGCCTCGCTTGCCATCGCCGCTGTCGTTAGCCTCTCCCCTCCCTCGGCCGCCAGAGGCGGCCACGCGGGAGGGGTGCCCGCGAAGCGGGCGGGGTAGGGCCGTCGGCCTGCCGCTTATCCCTCCAGCAGCTTCAGCATTGCCTTCGCGGCCTCGTCGTCGGACTTCGTCGTCAGACGATTGTCGGCTTCGGCCTTGATTGCGGCGCGCAGCGTTTCGGCTTCAGCGGTGCGGTTGAGGCGAGCCAGCGCGCGGGCCTTGTACACATCCGCTTCCCCGATGCCTCGGTGCGGCTCCTCGGCGGCTACCATCAGGTACTGCTTCTCCTTGTCCGCCAGGCCCAGCTTCGCGGCGGCGTCGGCGGCGAGAAGGTAGATGCGCGCATCCGTCGGGTGGTTGAACTTGCCCACGCCGAGATTGCGCGGGTACTGCATCGCTGCCTCGTAGTCGGCGAGAGCGTCCGCAGTGCGGCTCTCGGCCTCGGCAGCCTCCGCCCGGCCCAGAAGCGCCCCCAGGTAGATCGAGCGCATGCCCGTCGCGCCCTCCCACGGGAAATAGCGGTGCGCCGACAGAAGCTCCAGCGCGCCGTCGAAGTCCTTGCACTGCACCTTCAGGTCGGCCATGCGGGAGGCCATCTGCCACTTGGCCTGCACGTCGTCGGGCGCATTCTCATACAGCGCCAGGCGGGCTTGCGACTCGTCGCCGCGCTTCTCATACAGGCGCTCGAGGTCGAGGTAGTAATGGCAATCGTGCGGGTTGCAGGCCCTCGCTTGCTCGAAGGCGGCGATGGCTCCGGCGACATCATTGCGTGCCCGCAGGACCGATCCGATGTTGTTGTGCAGGACCGCGAAGCCGGGCCAGAGCGCGACGGCCTTCTGCCAAAGTTCCAGCGCCTCGTCGGTGCGATATTTCGCGGCCAGCAGATTCCCCAGGTAGTACATCGCCCGCGCGTCGTTGGGGTTGTGCTCCAGCGCGGTGTTCAGGACCTCGATGCTCTCGAGCCGGCTGGGGAAGCAATAAGCCGGCGGCATCGCGGCGGCCATCTCAAGAGCCTGCGCGGCGGCCTCATCCTCGCCGAGGACTGTCGCGACGTAGCCGATGTAGTAGAGAGCTTCCGGGTGAACACGGACGGCCTCGATCTGGTCCATCCCGTGAGTCAGGAGCACGAATGCGTCGTCGTGCATCCCCCACTCGATGTAGTCGCAGGCGACTTCCAGCCAGGTCTGCGGCTCACCGCGAGACCCGTTGACAAGGTCCTTCCAGGCTATCTCGGCTTCGCCGGCGTCGCCGGATTCCGCGGCGGTCAGCCAGGCCTCGGCCCGGTTGAGATGGGAGATGATGTTGCTGTCGGTCTCCGGGAGCTCGAAGCCGGGGAAGCCCGCTCGTCGGGCCATCGCGGCGATCAAGACGTTGCCCTTGTCCGTGTAGTCGTAGTCGGCCGGGGCGTCCTCCTCGCGCGCGGCAATGACGTTCAGCAGGTACTTCGCCGGCGCGGAGCAATACTGGCGGTTCGCGGCCTTCCACAGGGCACGCTTCGCTGCGTCGTGGTTGCTGAGGGCGATTTCGGCCAGGCCCAGGTGATAGAGCGCCTCGTCCTCCTCGCGGTCGCGATCCAAAGCGGCCTGGAAGTGGTCGCGGGCGGCCTGGTACAGCCCGGCCTGGTAGTCGAGCAGGCCGAGGCCGATGTGAGCTTTCGAGTATCCGGCGTCGAGCTTGAGGGCCTTCTCGTACAGCTCGCGTGCCCGCGGGACTTCCTTGGCGCGCACCTGGTCCGTGGCGCGCACGCAGAGTTCCTCGGGGACGCACTGGTCTTCGGCTTTCGGCTCGGGGCGCTTGTCCTCGCCGGTGATCTTCACCGACGGCAGCTTCGTGTAAGTCGCCGGGTGGATGTAGGTGAGCACCTCCTCGTCGAGGTGGTTGGCGAGGGTCACGCTGACCTCGGCGGGGAGGTTCATCGAGGCGGGAACGGCAAGCTTTGCGGGTTTGTCGGGCGCGAGGTCGAAGGGTTTCGATTCCCACAAGAGCGAGTCGCCGTCGGTGATGATGAACTGTGCGCCGGGGATCGCGGAGGTGCTAAGGGCCGCGAGAGCCGCCCCGCCGTTCGCCGGCTCGTAGTTGATAGCGACCTCGCCATTCGCCCACACGAAGCTGCCCATCCCGTGCAGCGGGTACCAGCACTCCTCCCACGAGAAAGCCTGGTGTGGGAACAGGCACTCCCAGGTACTCTGATCGACATACCGGCCGCTTTGGATCTCGACATACGGGCCGTCATCGTCGGATAGGATCGTGGCCCAGATGAGGCCGTCATCGCCGGTGCCCCAGGTGAAGAACTTCTTGCCGCAGGCGAGCTTGGTATCGCCGGCATTCACCATGCCATAGTCGGAATCGACATAGTAGCAGCCGAAAAAGTCCTCCTCGGCATCCAGGGAGAAGATGTCATTCGCCCACGGGTGGTTCTTGTACCAGCTTCGATCCATCCCGTCCTGGATCGGGTAGTCGGTGATGCCCCAGCCGGAGAGCGCCTTGCGGATCGGGTAGACCAGGTGCAAGTCGTCCGTGGCCGGGACGGCGGAGTTCGACCAGAAGTAGTGGCGTTGTTTGATCGGAGTGCGGTTGTACAGCGTGGTCTTCTGGCGAACCTTGGCCTCGCCGGGGTGCAGCGACAGCGAGACCGCCCATTGCATTCGGCTGACGCGGTCGATGTTGCCGACGGTGACGGTCACGCCCTCGTTGGTCTCGCCGAGGTCGTAATCGACCGGATCGACGGTGGTCATCGTATGCCCTTGCGGGAAGTTGAACTCGACGCCGCCGGAGATCCAGGCCCCGCGGCAGGCCACAAGGCCCGGCTTGACCACGTTGTTGCGGTAGAAAAGCTCGCGTTTCGCCGTCTTGTCATAGCACGAGTAGAGGTGTCCGCCCAGTTCGGGGAGAACGATCACCTTCAGGTACTCGTTCTCCATGCACAACGCCGCGTACTCGACATTGGCCGACGTCTCGGTCAGGTCATCCTCCATCGTGTATGGGTAGATGGTCCACGACCCGGTGCGGTCGAAGGCCGGATTCGGGTTGTCCGGGCCGCGAAGATACGTCTTCATGGGAAGAGCTTCTTGCCAGACTCTGACGCTCATAGTTACACTCCAAGAATGCAGAAGGCGGGTCGGCAGACCCGTGTGAGGCGGGGCAGTTCCCTGCAGTGCGGTGAGGCACCTTTCGGGCGAGGGAACTTTCGGGTGATAGGGGGCCGTTGTTTGGAAGGCGATTCACCCTCGGCCCCTCTTTCCGCCCAGGCGGGATGGAGAACGACAGCGGCGGCGGGGGGGGGGTTCTCGGGCAGACCCCTTTCGCATCATGTGGCCGCGCCATTCATGGCGCGAATCGCGCGGTGAACCGCGCGTCCACAGGTAACGCGAGGGGAGGAGACGCCCGCCCCACGTGGTATTTTCAGGGCGGATGGTGATGCGATGCTGACGGTCCGAGTCTTCGTTGCAGACCCGCAGATGCTCGAAGGGCACGATGCCGCGGCGGTCAAGCGCGTCGAGGCGGTGGCGTCGCGCTTTGCCGGGCAGGTTGAGGCGTGCGTGATCGGCCTCGACGACGATGAAGCGCTGGACCTCGGGGCGGCGGTCTCGCCGACGATCATGGTCGGCGACACGGTGATCTCCGTGGGGGAACCCCCTTTGGCCGGGCAGATTAAGCGGTTCATCGAGATGGAGCTGGAGGGCAGTTGAGTGGCCGTCATCATCAACATCGTGGTCTCGCCGACGAAGTGCAAGAAGTGTGACGCCTGCCGGGCGATGGCGTCTGAGCTGGCGGCGAAGTACCCGGGGCAGATCGAGGTCAACATCATCCTCGCGAACACGCCGGAGGCGGACCGATACGGCGTTGTGCTCCCGCCGACCGTCGTGGTCGCCGACTTCATCGTGGCCGCAGGAAACATCCCCCGGCGCGATGCGCTCGAGGACATCATCAGAACGGAACTGGGAGTGCCGATACCATGACGGAAGCGCCGCTCGTTGAGGTCAGAGCCGACGAATGGGATGAGAGCCTGGGCTGTGAGCCTATGATGCTCTTTTGGTACGTCGCGGAGGGCGACGCAGTCGCGGAGGGCCAGGAGCTTTGCGAGATCGAGTCGGCCAAGGCCGTCTTCGTCATCACCGCCCCGTGCAGCGGCGTCATCGAGCAGATCCTGTGCCCGGAGTCGGCGGCGGTGGACTCGGGGCATTTGCTGGCGACGGTGAGGCCGGCATAAGCGGGAGGGCTGGACATGCCTATTACGAGAGTGAAGCTGGAGAATTTCACCGCGTTCGCGAGCCTGGACTTCGAGCCGGGGCCGGGTGTGAACATCCTCATCGGCACGAACGGCACTGGCAAGACGCACCTGATGAAGGTGATCTATGCGGCGTGCCAGTCTGCCAAGAGGGACATCCCCTTCGTCGGCAAATTGACACGTGTCTTCTCGCTTCACGAGGACTGGGGGCGTCAGTTGGTCCACCTCAGCGATCGGCCGGTCGACATGGTCGTGGAGGTGGCGCGCGGTGACGCATTTGTGCGGGCCAAGCTGCCGGGCGGGAGCGATCTGTGGCAGATCGCGGAGCGTCAGCAGCCTGGCGCAGCAGTCAGCAGTGCCTACATTCCCGCGAAGGAGATGCTCGCGAATGCGCCCGGCTTCGAGTCCCTCTACCAAGCGCGCGAACTGGCCTTCGAGGAGGTCTATCCTGATATCATCTCGCTGGCGTATCTGCCTCGGCTAAGGACACTCGCCATCCCCAGCTACGAGCGCTTGGTCGCCAAAATCGAGGAGGTCATTGGTGGAACAGTGATCATGCGGGGCCAGAAGTTCTTCCTGAACCTGAGCAGCGGTCTGGGCGAGCTGGAGTTCGCCCTTGTATCAGAGGGTTGGCGGAGGCTGGCTCTTCTTGGGCTTCTTATCCAAAACGGCTCCATTGCACCCGAATCAGTGCTGTTCTGGGACGAACCGGAGGCCAATCTTAACCCCAGCCGCATGGGTGACGTGGTGGATATCATGCTCCAATTGGCGCGTTCGGGCGTTCAGGTGTTCCTGGCCACACATGACTACGTCATCCTGAAACGGTTCGACCTGCAATCGAGGCCGGATGACACCGTCCATTACCATACGCTCTATCCAGACGGCGAGGGTGGCGTCGCGCTGAAAAGCACGGACGATTACCTGCAGATCGAACCGAACAAGATCGCGGACACGTTTGTGAATCTGTATGACGAGGGCGTTAGGCGCGCTCTCGGTGGGGGGCCTCGGAGATGAGCCAGGTGGTCGAGGAAGGGGAACTGAAGCTCACCTTTCCAAATGACACGGCGGTCGAACGTCTGGACAGACAGAACTGTAGCAACTGGCCGCCGAACGGTCTGTGTTTCGTGGACTTCGCAGTTGAAGAGGCTGATCGCGTGCTGCTGCTGGAGATCAAGGACCCGTCCGACTCACACGCACGGGGGCCGAAGGCTGCCGGGTATCTCCAGCCCGCTTCGTGGAAGGCCATCGTTTGTGACGAACTGGTTCCGAAGGCGCGCGACAGCTACACGTACATGCACCTGATGGAGCGCGATGCAAAGGAATTTGCCTACGTCGTGCTCATCGGAGCGGAGAGACTGCCGTCGGACGGTAGTGAACTCGAGCCGCTCCGGGAGTTGCTGGCGGCACGCCTTCGTAGAGAGACGACTGAGCCTTGGAAGCGCCCATACGTGGCCGACTGTGTCGTCGCCACCGTCGAGACTTGGCAGAGACATTTCCCGGACTATGTGCTGACCCGAGTAAGCGGAGACGAAGCCTGAGCTACCATGCCTGAACGCGAGATCTACCTCGACCACAATGCCACAACGCCGGTCCGACCCGAAGTCGCTGCGGCGATGAGTGCTGTTGTCGGCGACGAGATGCTGACCAACCCTTCCAGCGTCCACCTCGCCGGTCGGAAGGCCAAGCGCGCGGTCAAGGCCGCTCGACAGACCGTTGCCGAGGCTCTTGGGGCGCAGCCGACGGAGATCGTCTTCACCGGCGGCGGGTCCGAGGCCATCAACCTCGCGATCAAGGGCATCTACTTCTGCCACGAGGCCGAGCGCCCGCATGTCATCACCACGCGCATCGAGCATCCGGCGGTGCTGCGGACGTGCGAATGGCTCGAAACCCTCGGGGCCACGGTCACCTACCTGCCGGTTGACAACTACGGGTTCGTGAACCCGGCGGACGTTGAAGCCGCGATCACCGACCGGACGATCCTCGTCTCGGTGATGCACGCCAACAACGAGGTCGGGACCATCGAGCCGATTGCCGAGATCGGGGCGATCACGAAGGCGCGCGGCATACCGTTCCACGTCGACGCGGTGCAGACCCTCGGCAAGGTGCCCATTGATGTGGGCGAATTGGGCGTCGATCTTCTGTCCGTATCAGCGCACAAGATCTACGGGCCGAAGGGCATCGGCGCGCTATATGTGCGGACTGGGACGAACCTCTGCCCGGTGGTTCACGGCGGCGGGCAGGAGGCGGGCCTGCGCGGCGGAACGGAGAACGTGCCGGGGATCATCGGCTTCGCCGAAGCGGTGCGGCTGGCCGTCGCTGAGATGCCCGAGAACGACCGCCGGTATCGCGAACTGCGCGCGATTCTCACCGCAATCCCGGGCAGGCTGAATGCGGTGCGGGTGAATTCGCCGGATCACGACTGCCTGCCGCATGTGGTGAACCTGAGTTTCCTGTATGCGGACGGTATGCCGATCATTATGAACTTGTCGATGAAGGGCATCTACGCCAGCGTCGGCTCGGCCTGCGCGTCGCACGAGATGAACCCGTCGCACGTGTTGATGGCGATGGGGCTGACCGAGAAAGCGGCCTTCGGCTCGGTGCGCTTCTCGATGGGGCGCTCGACCACAGCGGACGACCTGGAGTACGTCGCGGACCAGACGATCGCCATCGTGGAGAAGCTGCGCAAGGTGACGGTGCCCGAGAGCATCGGCAAGTGCGACGAGAATTGCCCCTGTTTCCTGGACTGAACGCGCGGGCCGGTAATACCCAGTACCCTGGCAGTGGGGTGTCTGAACCTGCGTAACAGGTGAAGACGGGGACCCCACAGTCTCAGCAGAGCGCGCAGGGCCCTCACCCGCTATGAAGCGCGAACGGCATTGAACCACGGAGACACAGGGGGCACAGAGAACGACTGGGAAGCGGCTCGCCCGCCCATGATAGACGCTCAAGGACGGAGCCGTTCACTGTGTTCTCTATGTCTCTGCCCCCGAAATGAAGTGGGCGCGACAATCCTGTCGCGCGTGGGGCGGGCGTCTCGCCCGCTGTCGCCGTCATTTCCATCGTCCAGAGTGCCGGAAACCGGCATGACGACTGCTTCGAAAATCGCCGTTTGCCGGGCGAACGGCGACCTCACCCCCGGCCCCTCTCCGCAAGCGGAGAGGGGAGAACGGCAGTAGTAGTTCACAACTGCGTGAGAATCCCCGTTAGCCTTTCCCCTCCCGGAACGGGAGGGGTGCCCGCGCAGCGGGCGGGGTGGGGCCGTCGCGGCACATTCTCATCGTCTCAGAGTGCCGGAAACCGGCATGACGACTGCTTCGAGAATCGCTGTTTGCCTCTCCCCTCCCGTACCGGGAGGGGAGAGGCGAACGACGATTCCCGCGCAGCAGGGAACTGCTGCTGTTCTCCCCTCTCCGCTTGCGGAGAGGGGCCGGGGGTGAGGTCGCCGTCCGCCCCACGGATTCTCGAGGCAGTCGGCATTGGGCACGGCCTGGCACGACCGTCCGATTAGGTAGATACGCATCATGGCGCCGAAGCTGGCCATGGCGGGAGTCAACTACAAGACCGCACCTGTGAGCGTGCGCGAGCGGCTTGCCCTGTCCAACGGCATGCTGGAGTCCGCGCTGTCGGCATTCCCCTCCTCCCCGGACGCGCCCGAGGTCCTCATCGTTTCGACCTGCAATCGCACCGAGGTCTACGCCGCGCCGCGTAGCGACTGCAGTGCCGTGCCGGAGCCGGTGCAACTCCTCGCCCGACCCAGAGACCTGCGCGCTGAAGACCTGCAGCCCTATCTGTACCAGGCCGACGACGAGGCGGCAGTACGGCACCTGTTCGCAGTTGCCGCTGGGGTGGACTCGATGATCCTCGGCGAGCACGAGGTCCTCGGCCAGGTGCGAAACGCCGCCGAGGCGGCCCGCAAGGCCGGGACCCTCGGCAAGGTGCTCGACCGCCTGTGCAATCAGGCCATTGCGACTGGCCGGCGCGTGCGGACCGAAACCGGGATCGGCCAGGGCGCGCTATCGGTGGCCTCGGTCGCGGTCGAACTGGCCGAGAGCATTTTCGCCGATCTCACGCGGGCGAAGGTGTTGATCCTCGGCGCGGGTGAGAATAGCGAACTGGTGGCGGCGCGGCTGGTCGACTGCGGCGTGAACAGCGTGCTGGTCGGCAACCGCACTTTCGAGCGCGCCGCGCAGCTTGCCGAACGTTTCGGCGGGCGGGCGGTGCACTTCGACGCCCTCGATGACGAACTGTGCCACGCCGATATCGTGATCGCCTCGACAGGCGCGCCGCACCACGTCATCTCCTGCGGCCAGGTGCAGCTTGCGATGCGCCGGCGGCGGCAGAGGCCGATCTTCTGCATCGACCTCGCCGTCCCGCGCGACATCGACCCTTTGGTCGGCTCGCTGGAGAACGTCTTCCTCTACGACATCGACGACCTCGAGCAAGTGGTCGCCGCGAACACCCGCGAGCGCGAAAGCGAGCTGCCGCAAGCCCGCCGCATCATCGAAGAGGAAGCGGCAAGTTTCGCGCGTTGGATGCACTCCCTGGATACGCTCTCCACAGTCCTGGCCTTGCGTGAGAAAGCTGAACGTGCCCGCGATGAGGAGGTCCGCCGCGCTCTCGGGAGGATGCGGTCTCTCACCCGGGGTGAGGAGAAGGCGATCCACGACCTGAGCAAGGCCCTGGTCAGCCGGCTGATCGGCGAGGCCATTGAGCAGCTTCAGTCGCGTGCCTGTGACGAGGGAACGCACGGGCGCGTGCAGGCGCTGCGGGAGCTTTTCGCCCTGGACGAGTTCGACTGCGACGCGACGCGGGGACAGCGGGAGGAGGCGGACGATGACAGTGTCGCCTGAACTGCTGCTCATCCCCGCGGTAGGGTACCTCGCCTCCGGGGCGCTCTTCGCCCGCCACCTGCACTCCCGGCGCGAGGGCTCCGCTTCGCTGGCAGCGTGGGTGGCTGTCGGCGTGATCGCAGTACACGCGGTCATCGCCGTGGCCCGCTTCGCCAGCGCCCCTTACGCTCCGTTCGCCAGCATGGCGGAGTCGCTGTCCCTGTACGGGCTGGTCTGCGCCGCGTTGTCGCTGTATCTGCAGCGGACGTACCGCGCGCCGGCTCTCGGATGCGTTATCCTGCCTGTTTGCGGTTTGGCGGTCGTGGCTGCCGCAATGCTCTCGCCCGAGCGCGTGGCCGCATTGCCCCAGCTTCTGCGCAGCCCCTGGTTCTTCATCCACATCCCATTGTGCCTTCTGGGCTATGTGGCGATGATGCTGGCTTTCGGGGTGAGCATGCTCTACCTGCTGCACGATGGTCTCCTGCGGCACAAGCGGCTCGGCATCCTGCATCGGCACTTGCCGCCCTTGAACATGCTCGAGCACATCGCCCGGCGGCTGGTGGCCTTCGGCTTCCCGGTCCTCACGGCGGGCCTCATCGCCGGCGTCGTCTGGGCGCGAAGCCTTCCGGCTGATTACACCGGCTGGCACGCGAAGGGCAGCGCGGCGCTGGTCACGTGGCTTCTGTACGCGGCGGCGCTCCACGCGCGCAACCTCGCCGGCTGGCGCGGGCGCAAGTATTCGTGGCTGCTGACGCTTGGCTTTGCCTCCATCGTGGTGGGATATGTCGTCGTGAGCCTGGTGAACCCGGGCGCGCACGATTTCAGGTAAGGGAGCGGAGAACGTCAACCTTACCCCCGGCCCCCTCTCCGCAAGCGGAGGTATGTGTCTAGCGACACTTCTTTCAGACCATGTGGCAGCGCGATTTATCGCGCGGATCACGTCGTATAGTTACCGACGCTTCGACTTCGACGGAGTGCTTGCTCGCAACTGACGGCGCAATGGGCGGAGAGCAGTTCGGCCCGTATTTGGCGCGATAAATCGCGCTACCACATGGTCTGAAGAAGCAGTCGATAGACAGGTACAAGCGGACAGGGGAGAACGTCAACGGCGAACGGCGCGGGCCGTTCGCGACTACCGGCTTCGGTCACTGAACGGGTAACGAAACACCATGAAGCCATGCCGAGTCCATCTCATCGGGGCGGGGCCGGGCGATCCCGGCCTCATCACCGTCAAGGGACGCGAGCGCCTCACGCAGGCGGACGTGGTCGTCTACGACCGGCTGATCGGCGGCGAGATACTCTCGTGGTGCCGCCCCGACGCCGAGATGATCTATGTCGGCAAGGGGCCGGACCGCCACACGATGACGCAGGAGGAGATCAACGCCACGCTCGTCGCCAAGGCCCGCGAGGGCAAGCGCGTCGCGCGGCTCAAGGGCGGCGATCCGTTCGTCTTCGGGCGCGGTGGGGAAGAGGCCCTCGAACTGGTGAAGCACGGGATTGACTTCGAGGTCATTCCGGGGGTGACCTCGGCCATTGCCGCGGCGGCATACGCCGGCATTCCGGTCACCGAGCGCGCCGTCGCCACGAGTTTCTGCGTCGTGACCGGACACGAAACGCCCGACAAAGACGCGCCGCAGGCCGACTGGGAGCGCCTCGCCACCGGCCCGGACACGCTGGTGATCCTCATGGGTGTGGCGCATCTGCCCGAGACGGTCGAACGCCTCATCGCTCACGGTCGCCCGCTGGACACGCCGGTGGCCTGCGTGCGCTGGGGCACCACCGCCCGGCAGGAGACGGTTGTCGGAACGCTCGGCGACATCGTGCAGAGGATCGCCGAGGCCGGACTTCAGCCGCCGGTCGCGACCATCGTCGGCGAGGTCGTGCGATTGCGCGAGCGCCTGCGCTGGTTCGACAATCGCCCCCTGTTCGGCAAGCGCATTCTCGTGACCCGCACACGCGAGCAGGCGGGGGAGTTGGGCGCGCTTCTCCGCGACCACGGGGCCGAGGTCATCGAGACGCCGGTCATCAGGATCGTTCCGCCGGAGGACTTCGGCCCGCTCGACCGCGCCCTCGCGCGTGCGGCGGAGTATGACTGGCTCATCTTCACCAGCGTCAACGGCGTGCGGGCGGTGCGGGATCGGCTGTGGGAGACGGGACTGGACATCCGCGCCCTGCATGGCCCGAGGATCGCCGCCATCGGCCCGAGGACCGCCGAGGAGTGCCAGGCCGTGGGCTTACGCCCCAGCGTCGTTCCGGCGGAGTACGTCGCCGAGAACCTCGCCGCGACGCTGGGGGCCGAGGGGGTCTCCGGCCAACGCATCCTGATCGCACGAGCCGCAGAGGCGCGTGAAGTCTTGCCGGATACGCTCATCAACCTCGGCACGCAGGTCGAGGTCGTGCCCGCATATCAGACCGTCCCCGACACCGATGGCCTCGCCAGACTCGCCGATGCCCTCGACGCAGGGGACATCGACATCATCACCTTCGCAAGCTCTTCGACGGTGCGCTTCTTCGTCGAGGCGCTCGGCCAGGACCGGGCCCAAGCCCTAACCTCTCACGCGAAAATAGCCTGCATAGGCCCGATAACCGCACAAACCGCCAAAGCCTTAGGCCTCCGCGTAGACATGATTCCGTCAGAGTACACGATCCCGGCCTTGGTCGAGGCCATCATAGATCGAGCCCAGTCCACCTCCGCATAGCGCCGTTGCCGTTCTTTCTTGCCGTTTTGTCGTTTTTCGCCGTCCCTTGCCGTAGATTCTGCGTTCAGCGTTCAGCGTTTAGCGTTTAGAGGTCCTTCATGATTGGTTGTACGAAGCTGCTTTGCGGGACGGCGACTGTCGCCGAAGCCCTGCATCACGAACGTTCCAGCGAGAAGCTGCCGCCGCACTTGCTGCAGTTCTCGTCCGACTTGCGGCCATTGGTGGTCTGGAACGTCACGAACCGCTGCAATCTGAGCTGCAAGCACTGCTACATCAGCGCCGAGGATCGCCAGTATGCCGACGAGCTGACGACCGCCGAAGCGCGGGCCTTCATCGAGGACCTCGCTGCGATGCGCTGCCCGGTCCTGCTGTTCTCCGGCGGCGAGCCGGTGGCGCGCCGGGACATCTACGAGCTGGCGCAACTCGCGAGCAGCCTTGGCGTGCGGCCGGTCTTGTCTACGAACGGGACCCTCATCACCCCGGAAGTCGCCCGCGATCTCAAGGACGCCGGGTTCCAATATGTGGGCGTCAGCATCGACGGCCTTGAGGTGATTCACGACGATTTCCGAGGGCAGGAGGGAGCCTTCCGGGGGGCGATCCAGGGGGTGCTGAACGCGGCTGAAGCGGGTCTTCGCACCGGCGCGCGCATGACCGTCAACGCGCTCAACATCGGCGACCTGCCGGGGGTGATCCGGTACGCGGTGGAGGTAGGCATCCCGCGGCTTTGCATTTACCACCTCGTCTACGCCGGGCGCGGGACGGAGATCGCGGCGCTCGACACGACCCTCGAGCAGAAGCGGGAGATGATGCAGTTCATCGTGGAGGAGACGAAGCGGTTGCACCGCGAGGGCGCGAACATCGAGATTCTCACCGTCGACAACCACGCCGACGGCGTTTACTTGCTGGATCACATCCGCCGGCACGATCCCGAGCGGCTCGAGGAGGTCACGCGGCTGCTGCAAATGCACGGCGGCTGCTCGGCGGGCACGAAAATGTCGAACGTCGACCCAACGGGGAACGTGCACGCTTGCCAGTTCTGGGGTCACAGGACGCTCGGCAACGTGCGGGAGCGCAAGTTCTCGGAGATATGGCGCGGCGAGGGCGACGAGTTCCTCAGCGCCCTGCGCGATAAGCCCGCCCACCTGAAGGGCAAATGCGGGCGCTGCTCGTACAATGCGCTGTGCGCGGGATGCCGCATCCGGGCTGAGGTCGTCACCGGCGACATCTGGGAAGCGGACCCGGCGTGCTATCTGACCGAAGACGAGATCGCGGCGTCACAGCCCTGAGCGGGCAGCGTACCCCGCGTGGCTGGAGCAGCCCCGCATGGCTGGAGCAGCCCCGCGTGGCGCGGGCGTCTCGCCCGCGATCCCGTGCAGGAGGCCCCTCACTTGCGGTCCCGCGCAGGTCCCCCCGCGCCAATCGTCGAATCCCGCCGCCATGTCACCCCGTCAACGCTTCCTCCAGATCGCCTCAGGCGCCCGCAAGGGCGACCTCTTCCTGCCTTTCAACCTCAACTATGCCTGGTTCATGGACGAGACCCTCGAACGCTGGCGGCGCGAGGGTCTGCCCGCTGACGTCGACCTCTGCGAGCATTTCGGCTTTCAGAAGATCGGCTTCATGGGCGGCGCGCCATACTCGCTCATTCCCGCCTTCGAGGAGGTCGTCCTCGCCGAGGACGCGGAGACGCGCACCGTCCGCGACGGCTCGGGCGTCACGTATCGCATCTTCAAGCAAGACGGGGCCTCGAAGATGCCCCAGTGGCTCGACTACTCGGTGAAATCGCGCGAGGACTGGAACGCGCTGAAGAAGCGCCTCGACCCGACCTCGCCGGAACGCTACGCCGGATTACTGGAAACCTCGCCCGGTGATGTTGGCCGCGACTACCCTCTCGGCTTCGCGCCGGGGAGCTTCTTTGGGCACACGTTGCAGAAGTGGGTGGGGACGGAGCGGCTCTGTTTGTGGTTCTACGACGAGCCGGCGCTGGTCGAGGAGATGCTGGACTACCTGGAGTTCTTCTTTCTGGAACTCGCCGGGCGCTTTCTGGGGAAGATAGACTTCGACTTCGCATCCTTCGGGGAGGACATCGCTTACAAGGGCCGCGCGTTCTTGTCACCCGCGATGTTCCGCCGGTTCCTGCAGCCGCATTACATCCGCATCTGCGAGCGCATGCGCGCCAGTGGCATCGAGACGATTTTCGTGGACAGCGACGGGTACATCGACGAGCTGATCCCGCTGTGGATGCAGGTCGGCGTGAACGCCTTCTCGCCGCTGGAGGTCGCCGCCGGGGAGGACGCGGCGAAGCTGAAGCGCGAGTACGGGGACGCGATCGTGCTGGCGGGCAATGTGGACAAACGCCTGCTCGCGCGGGGCCGCAAGGCCATCGACGGCGAGGTCGCGCGCATCAAGCCGATCCTGGACGAGGGCGGCTACTTCCCCGCAGTGGACCACTCCGTCCCGCCGGACGTGAGCTATGATGACTTCCGGTACTTTCTGGACAAACTGCGGGCATAGGACCGTGACGAGCGAGACTCCCTCCCCGCTTGCGGGAGGGCTGGGGAGGGGTCGCCGTTCACGCCTGGACGCTCACTTCCCCCATCCCCACCGCATTCCCCTCGTCCCCGATGACCGCGACCCCCACCGGGTAGCTACCCTTCGCCTGTGCCGTCGGCGTCACAGTCACCGCCACACGGTGTTCCTCGCCGGGCGTGAGAGTGCCCTGCCAGTCGAGGCCACGGACCTTATCAAGGGTGAAACCCAGGTTCGTGACGAACCCCACCGGCCAGAAGCGTACCTTCTGCGGCTTTGCGGAGGTGTTGCGGGCGGTCAGGGTAACCTCGGCTGCCTGCCCTTTGGCGACGGAGATCGGGTTTGCGGTGCAGTCTACCGTTACAGGCGATGCATCTTCTATATGTAGCCGCCCCGTCAGTCGGCCATACTCATAATAGACCGGCATCGGTCGGAGCCGGTCATCTTCATCCCGCAACGGGCCGACGGCGGCGCTGCGGTCCTACTGCCGGATGGACTTCACCAAGCTGCCGAACGTGGGGACACTGGAGTTGAAGCTCTCGCCCGCGCTGACCCCCGGCGAGTCCGACACCGACGCGCTCGTGGCGCTCCTGCGCACCTTCGTAGACCTGGGGGGGGGGTGCTACCTGAGCATTGACGTGCTCGACGCCGACGCCCTGCTGGACGCGAAAGTCCACCCCGAGCACCACCAGAACCTGGCGGTGCGCATCTCGGGCTGGTCAGCGCGGTTCGTGACACTGAACGAAGACTGGCAGGACATGATCATCGGGCGGACGCACCACGCGCTTCAGTGAAGGAGCGCTGTCGTGCCGGATCGTGACCGCCTTCATGCTGGGGGAGAAGGTGTACCTGGACGACACTAGTGCTCCGTCAGTCGTGAATCTTTAGGCAGAGACCTGTTAAGGCACGCACATCAACGGCCTATACGTCCTGGGGGATTGCATCCCCCAGCCCCCCGCATTCTGGACGCCTTTGACCCTGA
>Ga0181520_10003398_pt1 | contig 28089 bp, 21 predicted proteins | sample PEATcosm2014_Bin_29_FD_132451 | JGI IMG/M metagenome (GOLD analysis project Ga0181520, IMG submission 132451) | Peatland microbial communities from MTU Mesocosm Facility, Houghton, MI, USA - PEATcosm2014_Bin02_30_metaG | ecosystem: Environmental > Terrestrial > Soil > Wetlands > Peat | place...
CAGAACCGGCGATGCGTTTGAGTCACTGCCGTGAACCGCGTCAAGATAGTAATCCGTAAGCATAGATCCTCCTTAATCCGAAAAGTGGTTTTTTGCAAATCGGCCACAACGAATGCCTCGTCGGTCCCCAATCGCCCAGGCGATGTGGGGTCGCCGCGGCGCGTGAATACAAGGACGCCTTCGCCGAGGTTCTTTGGTGAAAAATCGTGGTGCGGTCGGCTCTTGGGGGCGACCATAAGTTAACAGGGGGGGGGGGCGTCAAGAGAAATCTGCACCGTTGCATTTATTATTTGCGCGGCGCACAGGGCGAATCCAAAAAAATCAGATTTGATTCGTAATGATTTTGCGTGGTTACAACCTGTGCCCGGAGCGCATAAATCACTGGGTCTCAGCAGCGTTGCCAGGACGAATCAACGGATATTCTGCCCATACGCGCCGGATTAAGGCCCGCAACACTCTGGTGGGAATTATGGGACGCATGGGACAACATGGGACCGATGGGACCCATTCTTTTAGGTTCACGCGTATCTACGTGATCCGGGCTGCGCGCCGTCGGGGCGCTCGGACCGCCCCTCTCCGCGGCGGGGAGGGGCCCGGCCACGCCGAGCGTGGCCGGGCGAGGGGTCTGCGCGGGAAAAAGTCAACGCAAATTCTTGTTCGATGCGCCGAAGTCCTTAACCGAGCGCGCATGGGCGCGACGCCCCCGCTATTTCACCCAGCCTTCTTTCTCTAGATAGTCGGCCAGCGCGGCGCCGAACTTCCGCGTGCCTGCCGGACGGAAATGCACGAAATCCTGGAACAGCGTCAGGTCGTTTTCTGGGTTGTCGCCGCCGCGAACCGCCCGTCCGGCGTCCCACACCGGCACGCCGGCGTGCGCGGCGGTCTCGGCCAGCGCGCGCGCCAGCGACGGCGGCGCGCCCTCGGGCTCGGGAATCCCTTTGTAGACATAAATCTCTTCGAGCATTTGATCGAAGAACGGCCGCGATTCCGCGGCGCGGCCCAAACGGATCAGGGTCAGGCCTTTGATGTAGTAAATCAGGGCGTAGTGCGGGTCCAATTGCAGCAGTTCGTCGGCGACGGCGAGCGCCAGCGGCTCGTTCTGCTCGTCCATCGCGGCTTTGAGCTGGCGCGCGGTTTGGTCCCAGCGGATTTTGTTTTTGAGATAATCCGGCCCATGAATCGAGGAGATCGTCGGCTGCAGGCGATTGGAGGTCGGCAGGCACACCAGCATTTTGACGCCGCTGCGCTGGCAGTAACCGATAATGCGTTCGAGGTGGCTGCACGCCGCGACGATCGTCAGCCGTTTGTGCTCCTGCAGGCGGTGGAACTGCCCTTCATCCACCGTCGCCGCCCGGGCCGCTTCTTCGACGAAATCGGCGACCGAGGTGCGCGCCGGGAACGGCCGCCGGCGCCATTTGTAATGGTGATAACTGAACACGCCCAAACGCAACGAGGCGAGGTGCTGATACAACGGCATCGTCCAGCGCGAATGGGGGAAATTGATGGCGAAGGCGAAGTCGTTGCGGTTGGCGTGCAGCGGATACGTCTCGTTATGGCCCGTGTAAAGGATCGCGGCCTCCGGATGCGTCTGCGGCGCCAGATCTTTGAGGATTTGCAGGATATCGACCATGTTGATGCCGGAGACGCCGCCGTTGATCGCCTCGACCCGAAAGCCGCGGGCGCGCAGCACGCTTTGGGTTTCCACGGGGATCGTCTCATCGTCGGCCAGCCGGTCGCCGAACACGCTGGATTCGCCCAAAAAAAGGAAGCGGCGTTCGCCGGCGGCCGGCGCGCACGGGAAACTCTGGTTGCGAAACGCTCCCGTGAGCCGGCAGCCGCCGCCGTCGGCGCAACGGCAGTCGATGTACTGCTGCAACGTGGGGTTGTTGCCGTCGCGCAGCAGCCCTTCGATCGACCCGGGGTGCGCCAGCATCGCATCGCCGGCCATTCGCGGCGCGATCAGCCGGCTGACCCCTTCGAGAACGAGAAAGAACAGCAACAGCGCCGCCGCTTGAAAGAGCAACAGCCGGGCGAGTTTATGTTTGCGGGGTGGAGAAATCGGCCGCCTCCCGGGCGAACTGTGCAATTGACGGCAATCTAGCGAACGGCCGCCGCCGGCGCAAGAACGGCCGGGCCGGCGCAGGCCGGCGCGAGGCCCTGCTGCCGCAGCCAATCGGCGATGTTGTCGGCGTACCAGGTCATCACGTAAGCCGGCGGATGGATTTCGCGGTATTCGGGCGGCTTGTCCGCCGCTTCGAGCGACAGCACCGGCGCGTTGGTCGCGCTCGTGTAGCGGCGTTTGTGGTCGCCGTCCGGTTCCTGGCAGAATTGGTGCGGGCAGAGGAAAAACGCGAAGCGCGTTTGGCGCCGGTAGTCGATCAGCAGTTTGCGCACGGCCTTCACGTTTTGGTCCTCGTATTGTCCGCCGCCGACTTCGGTCGGCTTGGCGACCTTCTTGTCGACCCACGCCAGCAGCGCCAAACGATAGAGCCGCACGTGCCGCGCGAGCCACGCCTTGGCGTCGACCGACAACAGCGGCGGAAGCGGAAGTTCGGCTCCGACGACGATATTCCGCCAGAGAAGCGGATCGCGTTCGAAATAGGTCTCGACCGGTCCGCCCTTGAGAAACGGCATGATGCCGGAGTTGCTCGGGCTGACGATCACCAGATCCGGGTGGATGCGCTCGATCGCCTCGGCGGCGAGCGCCGCGTGCTGCCGGCCGCCTTGAGCCGACACGCCCAGGTTCCAGACCTCATAGCAGCCGCCGCCCGGCAGCGCGTTCAACTTTTTTTCCAGTTGCGCCGGCCAGGTTTCGTCGTCGTTGAGGTTGGCGCCGTACACGTTCGAACCGCCGACGCAGAGAATGCGGTACACGCCGGCGGGTTTGGCCGCCGGCCGCTCGGGGCTGCGAAAGCCCAACGAATTGATGGTCACCTTGTAGCGGCCGTAATCCACCGCCGTGCCGGGCTTGAAGCGAAACCGGATATTCGGATCCGCGACGGCCTCGTGGCTGGGCAGATCGACATCCTGATAAAACGCGATTTTGCGGATGTAGCGCCAATCGAAACCGCCGATGCGCACGACGGCTTCCGCGAACAAGAAACCGACCGCGATGCCGAACAAGAGCATCCAGATCCGCGGCCGGCGGCCGCCTCGCCGTTTCTTTCGGGAACCGCCCGCCTCGTTCATGGCGTTCTCGTCTCCGTCGCTCGGCCCCGTCCGCGGTTCATCGGCCGGGCCGCCGCGGCAGGAACAGTTCGGGTTTCATCCAGACGCGGGTGCAGGAGCCGTCGGCCAGAGGAAATTTCAAGAACGGCCGGTACCGGGTCGCCAGGTGGGCGATGTCGTCCTGCAATTCCGTATCGCCGAACGCCCCGACCGGTTTGCCGGAGGCCATATCGACGAACGGCGCCGTCTGCGACTGGTGCGCCAATCCTTGCACGAAGTCCGTGCGCGTGTGCATGCAATCATTCGCCGGGCCGCAATCGGTGAACACGATGTCATATTTGCCGTTCAGCAGGTTTTCGTGGAAAAGCGAATAGTAAAAGAAATAGTGCCGGTCGATGTAGAACCGTTTGTCCCACAAGTTGTGGCGGCGCAAGTAGTACTTGATGTTGTAATCTTTGATGTGCTGGTTGTCCCACAGCGGATGCGAGGCCATCATCACCGGCCGGTTCGGCCGCCGGGGCGCGCAGGTCTCGATGAACTTCACGAGTTGTTCCGAGCCGTTGTTGTTGAACACCGGCCGCCAGCGATCCTGCACGTTGATGACGAAGCCCGAGAGCGCCATCGCCCAGATGGCCGCGAGATACGGGATCTTCACCCAATTCCGCCGGATGTGCGCGAGCGGCAGCGCCGCGCAAAACGAAAACGCCGCGGCGATCGGCCAGTAATAGCGCGCCTCGGTGTGCGGAAAACTGACGAAGATCGCCCCGGGCAGGATGACCGTCAGCAACGTCAGCCCGAGCGCCCGGCCGCGCCTCGGCGCCAGCAGCAGGGCGAGCGCGGCGACCTCCGCCAATTGCAGGCGGCAGATCGTGTAGCCGATGTCGGTCCAGCGGCCTTCGAACAGCCACTGGGGGAAGATGTGGAAATCCCAATCGGGACACCACGCGCAGAAACCGACGGCGTCGGCCAGCCAGCGCGGCAGCAATTGGTTCGGATCGTTCACCGACGTCTTGAAGAAAAAATCCCACGGCAGATAGAGCGCGTACCACCAGCCGGCGACGACCAGCGCCGCGCCGGCCCAGAGGCCCAGGTTCGCCGCCTGGCGCCCGTTCAGCCGTTTGAAGCCGCGCGCGTCCGCGTTGTAAAACGCGCCGGCGACGACCCAGAGCGTCAGCCCGACGGTGTAAAACACGAACGACCACTTGGTCAGCATGCCGAGGCCGCCCCAGACCCCGGCGAGGACGGCGTGCCGGCGCTGGCGGAACTTGTCGGCGGCGACCAGATGGAACGCATAGGCGACGATCGGCAGCGGCAGCAGGCTTTCGATCGCGAAATTTTGCATCAGGGGGATGCCGACCACCGAGACCAGCAGCAAGATGCCCGGCGCAAAGGCGTAGGGGCCCAGGCCGGCCAGGCGGGCCAGCCGCGTCAGATAGAACGCGGCGAGCAGGAAGCAGACGGCCTGCGCCAGCACAATGCGTTGGTAATCGCAGCCGAGCGTGCGATAGGCGACGTCCATGAACACGTCGTACAGCGGCGGGTAGTAGTTGGTGCGAAAAACGTGCGCAAAAAGCCTTTCGCTTTCCCAATCGATCTGCTGCGTCAGATGCAGGATGCCGTACGTCAGTTGCGGATAATTATGATAATAATGGAAATAGAACAACTGCTCGCCGAAGAACACGGCCATGCCGACAGCGAGCAGGCCGTAGACGAGACGCCGGTCGTCTTTGGGCGCGGTCGGCTCGGTCATTCGGGGCTCGGCGGCGCGGCGGCGTCGCGGCGCGACGTCAGCCGGCGATTGAGATAGATGCGGGAGCAGGTGTCGTCGTGGAAGTTCATGACTGCGGCCTCGTCGTAGTGCCCGTACAGATAGCGCAAGCCGTCCGCGATGCGGTCGAGGTCGAACGAGCCGTACGACGAGCCGTCGTGGATCGTGATATAGGGCTGCGTCAGGCTCTCGGACACGACGCGCTCCATTTCGCCCCGGCGGGTGTTCATGCAGTCGTTGTCCTCGCCGCAATCGAGCAGCACCACGTCGTAGATGCCGGCGACCAGGCCGCGGTGGAACCGGTTGTAAGCCTCCGGAATGAAAAAATCGACGGAGATTTTATCAGCGAGGCGGCGGCGCGCCAAATGGTATTTGTAGAACTCGCCGCGCAGGTGGGGGTTGTACCAGAGCGGATGGACCGCAACCCGAATCAGCTTGTCGTCGACGACCGGGCCGATTTTCTGCAGCAGCGTCCGCAGGATCGCTTCCGACTGGCCCGCGAACGAAGGGTATTCGAAGTTGCCGTCGGTCACTTCCAGCCGCCGGGTGATCGCGCCCGGCAGATCGCGCAACGACTCGCGGAATTCGCCGTTGAGCAGGGCCTGCACCGCATCCGGCGGCGGCCGGCGGGCGGCCAGCGCCGCTTTTTTTTCGCGGGTCGGCGTGAAACTGTCTTTCGCCACCTCAAAGTGCGAATTCGTCGCGAAAAACATCAACAGGCCGGCGAGCGCCAAACCGACGTATTTGTTGCGGGCCTGCGACGGCAGATAGATCGTCACGAACGAGAAGACGGGGATGAGCGGAAAGAGATACCGGTCTTCGATGTGAATCGACGCGCCCAGCAGCAAGGTCGGGATGAGCATGCCGCAGACGACGACCGCCGCGCACCACCACGGCCGGCGGAACAGCCAGAAAAAGACGAAGAAGAACGCCAGGAGATAGACCAACTCCGGATGGAACCGGCCCAGGCAACTGACGAGGTAGAATTGCAGATTCAAAATGATCGAGTACTCGATGAAACTGGGCGCGTTGCGGGCCGTCTTGAAGAACCACTCGAGCGGCAGCATGGCGTACCACCAGCCGCAGAGGAGGCCCAGCACGCCGAGGGCGAGGGCGATGTTGAGCCATTGCTGTTTCTTGGGCAGCCGGAACCGGCGCGCGTCGAAATCGTAGAGCAGCACGAGGGTGGCGAGCAGCGTCGCCGCGAATACGTAAATCGGGAACGTCCATTTGGTCAACATGCCCAGCGACGCCCAGAACCCCGCCATGCCGCTGTGATACCGGTTCAGAAAACGTCGCGACGCGGCCAGGTGGTAGAGGTAAGCGGGGACCGTCAATGTCAGCAACATCTCGATGCAGATCGGGATGACGTAATAAACGTAACTGGCCGACAGCAGCACCAGGCCGCCGGCCAGCGGGGCCAACGGGCTGTCGTCGCTCATCTCGCGGAAGAGCAGCGTGACGTACAGCGCGGTCGGCGGCAGCAGCAGGCTGTTGATGAACAGCACGCGGAGGTATTCGTAGCCGCCGAAGTAGGTCGCCAGGTCGCAGAAGGCGGCATACAGCGGCGGATAATAGTGAAACTCGAAGAACTTGTGGACGATGTCGCCCAGCGACAACTGGAACAGCATGCCCAGGCCGTAGGTGAACGGCTCGGCGATGTAGAAGCGGATGTAATTGGCGTACGCGTAAAAGCCGAAAAACAGCGCCAGCGCGCCGTACGTGAACAGCCAACTGCCGCGTGAGCCGACCGGCCCCGTCAGCGGGCGCGCGACGCTCCGCACGGCGGCTTTCGCTTTTTGAAACGACAAGTTAGCGCGTCCCATCCACGACCTTTGGTCTGCCCCGCCGCGCGCCCCGCCGCGGCGCCGGCGCACAGAAGGCAGGAAGGATTCACATACCGGGATTCCGGGGCGGAGTCAACAAGAGGCCGGGAGGCGTAATTCCCCGGCCAACGAGCGGCAGGCAAGAATCGGCGCGCCTACCGGTGCTGGGCGAGAAAATGCTCGACGCGCTCGAACGGGATATGGTCGCCGATGTCGGCCCCGTAGAACGCATCGGCCACGATGCCGTTTTCGTCGATCAGGAAATCGCCGGGGATGCGCGTCTTCGAGCCATCGGTCGCCCGCGGGAAAAACCCGGCCGCCATCGCTTGGAACAATTTCCCGACGGCCGCCGGCGCGACGAGGCCCGCGAGGCTCGTTTCCAGACCGTACGCTTGATAAAGCTTTTCCTCGGGGTCGCTTAGCAACGGGAACGGCGGATTCGCCGGGCCGAGATATTGTTCGAGCCGGCCCAGCGGGCTCTGAAACACGCCGAGGATCGCCAGGCTGTTTTCTTCATAATGCTTCGCCTTGGCGATGATCTGGCTGATTCGCAGGTTGCAAAGCGGGCAACCGGCGTAGCGGAAAAACGCGAGCCAGACCCGTTGCCCGCGCAGCTTGCTCAAGGTGGCGTCGGCGCGCCCGAGCGCCGGCAAGGTGAAATCCGGCGCGGGCGTCCCGACTGCGATTTGATTGGCGTTCGCCATCTGTCCATCTCCCGTGGTCGGTTGGTGAAACTATACTGGTTTCGGCCGCGCGCGGCTACTTGCCGAACAGCATCGCGGCGGCCTCGCCGGCCCGCGCGATCAGCCATTGCGGCACGACGCCCAGCGCGAGCACCAACAAACCAGCCGCCCAGAGCGCCACGTGTCCCGGCGCATCCGCGGCCGCGGCGTCAGCGGTTGCGGCGCCGGCCTCCGGCTCGGTCATGTACAGAATGTAGATCACGCGGACGTAGTAATAGACCGAGATCGCGCTGGTCAGCATGCCGACGATCGCCAGTTGCAGCAGGTGCGCCTGCACGGCCGCCGCGAACAACAGAAACTTGCCGACGAAGCCGGCCAGCGGCGGCAGCCCCGCCAGGCTGATCAAATACACCGCCAGCGCCGCCGCCAGCCACGGTCGCCGCCGCGCCAGGCCGCGATAACTGTCAAGGTCGTCGGCGTCGGCGTCGCGGCGCGACAAATGCGCGACCGCCGCGAATGCGCCGATGGTCGCCAGCCCGTAGACCGCGAGGTAAAACAACACCGCGCCCGCCGCGTCGACGTCCTGCCGGAACATTGCCGTGACGCCGACCAGCAGGTAGCCGGCGTGCGCGATCGCCGAATAGGCGAGCAGGCGCTTTAGGCGATTTTGCACCAGCGCCGCCACGTTGCCGAAAATCATCGTCGCGATCGCGACGTAGTAGAGAATCGTCGCCCACTCGCCGCGCGACGACCCGAACGCCACGGCGAGCGTCCGCACCAGCGCGGCGAACGCCGCGGCCTTCACCGCCGCCGCCATGAACCCGGTCGCCGGACTCGGCGCGCCCTGGTACACGTCGGGGGTCCAGACGTGAAACGGAAACGCGGCGATCTTGAAGCCGAAGCCGACCAGCAGCAGCGCGACGCCCGCCGACAGCATCAGGTTGCCGGCCGCGCCCTTTTCGCCGATGGCCGCGAGGCTGGTCGAGCCGGTCGCGCCGAAGACCAGCGCGATGCCGTACAGCAGAAAGCCGGTCGAAAACGCGCCGAGGAAGAAATACTTCATCGCGCTTTCGCCCGACTCCACCCGCCGGCGCAGGAAGCCGGCCATGACGTAGAGGCTGATCGACAATATTTCGAGGCCGAGGAACAGCACAATCAGGTCGGCGGCGCCCGCCATCAACATGCCGCCAAACACCGCGGCGAGGAGCAAGGCGTAGTATTCGCCCTGATCTTCCTCGACGACGCGCAGGTAGGTCCACGCCGAAAGCACGCCGAACGCGCCCGCCAGGCAGAGCACGCCCTGCGCGAAGAGCGCGAGGCGGTCGCCGCTGACCATGCCGGAAAACGCCAGCAAGTCGTTCGCCCTCGGCCAGCGGAGCGCGACGGCCGCCAGCCCGAACAGCAGCGTGACCAGCGCCAGCGCCGGCGGCAGGTTGCGCACCGCCCGGCGCGTGTCGCGCGGCGAAAAGATCTCCAGCAGCAGCACCATCAGCATGCCGTAGAGAATCATCAGCGGCGGCGCGATCGGGCGGAACGCGAAATCAGGCATCAGCCGGAACCTCTTACTTCACGACAAAAACCGGACCGGGCGCGGCGACGGTCGCGCCGGCGGCCGGCAGAGCGTTCGCCGCAGCAGGTTTCGCCGCCGCGTGGAACGCCGTCAACCATTGATCGATGCTCGGTTCGATTTTGCGCAGGAACGCCTGCGGATAAACGCCGATCCAGAACACGAGCGCGACGATCGGCAGCAGGTACAGCCATTCGCGCGCGTTCAAATCGGTCAGGTTCTGGTTTTCCTCGTGGGCGATCGGGCCGAAAAAGACCCGTTGCACCATCCACAGCATGTAGGCGGCGGAGAGGATCACGCCGGTCGCCGCGACGACGGTCAGCGCCCGCCAGCGCCCGAACGAGCCGAGCAGCACCAAGAATTCGCCGACGAAGCCGTTGGTCCCCGGCAGCCCGATCGACGAGAGCGTCACGATCACGAACAGCGCGGCGAATGCGGGCATCGTCCGCGCGACGCCGCCGAAATCGGCGATCATCCGCGTGTGCCGCCGTTCGTACAAAATGCCGACGAGCAGGAACAGCGCGCCGGTCGAGAGGCCGTGGTTGACCATTTGCAGCACGCTGCCCGAAACCGACAGGGCGTTCCCCGCAAACATGCCGAGCATCACGAACCCCAGATGGCTGACGCTACTGTAGGCGACGAGCTTTTTGACGTCGTGCTGCATCATCGCGACGAGCGCGCCGTAGACGATGCCGATCACCGCCAGAACCCCGAAGACCGGCGCCAGTTGGAGCGCCGCCGCCGGATACAGCGGAATCGCAAAACGCACGAAGCCGTATGTCCCCATTTTCAACAGCACGCCGGCCAGGATGACCGAGCCTGCCGTCGGGGCCTCGACGTGCGCATCCGGCAGCCAGGTGTGCAGCGGCCACATCGGCACCTTGATCGCGAAGGCGAGCGCGAAGGCCAGGAAGCACCAAAACTGGACTTGCGGCGCGAAGCCGTGCTGCGTCCAGGCCAACAGATCGAACGTGCGGTCGGGGAGTTGGAAATAGGTCGCCAGAATCGCGACGAGCATCAGCACCGAGCCGAACATCGTGTAGAGGAAGAACTTGACCGCGGCGTAAATGCGGCGCGGGCCGCCCCACACGCCGATGATCAGGTACATCGGCACGAGCATCGCTTCCCAGAAAACGTAAAACAGAAATACGTCGAGCGCGCAGAGTGTGCCGAGCATCGCCGTTTCTAACAGCAGGAACGAAATCAGGTAGGCCTTCACGCGGTCTTTGATGCAGCGCCACGACGAGAGCACGCACAGCGGCGTGAGGAACGTCGTGAGCAGCACGAGAAACAGGCTGAAGCCGTCGATGCCGACCGCGTAGTTGACGCCCCACGACGGAATCCACGCCGCGGCCGGCTCGGTCAGCCACAAATCGTTCGCCGGCTGATACAGCCAGTAGAGCGGCAAGCTGAGCGCGAAGGTCGCCAGCGAACCGGCGAGCGCGACGCAGCGCAGCAGTTCTTCCCGCGCTTTGGGCAGCGCCAGCAAAACCGCCGCCGCCGCCAGGGGCGAGAAGATCACCAGCGAGATCAACCGATGCGCCATCGTTCGTTTATCCTCGCGCGCTCACCACGCCCACAGCGCAAAACCCAACAGCGCCGCCGCACCGAGCAAAATCGACAAGGCGTACGCGTAAATTTTCCCGGTTTGCATTTTCGTCAGCAGGCCGCCGCCGGCCTTGGCGGTCGACCCCGCGCCGTTGACGAGGCCGTCGATGACGGCGGCATCGACAAACTGCCAGAGGAAATTCGCCGACGCGCGCTTGAGCGGCCTGACGACCACCGCGTCGTTGATTTCGTCGACGTAATATTTGTTCCACACCAGCCGGTGCAGGCGCGGCAGCGCCGCGACGATCTTCGCCGGCCACGCCGGGTTGCGGCGGTACAAAACGTACGCCAGGAAAATGCCGAGCAGCGCCACGCCTACCGAAACCGCCATCAGGCCGATTTCCAACCCGGCCGTTTCATGCTCCGCCGCCCCCGCGCCGACCACCGGCCGCAACCACTCGGCGAACAGCTCGCCGCCGGGAAGCGGCTTCGCCGCGCCGACCAAGCGGCCGAGGGCGTTCAGAAGCGTATCGGGCACGCCGACCAGGCCGCCGCCGATGCTGAGCAGCGCCAAAATCAGCAGCGGCGTCGTCATCACCGCCGGGCTCTCGTGCGCGTGGCGGGCGAGTTCGGGCGTGAGGCGGCTTTCGCCGAAGAAGGTCAAGAACACCGCGCGGAACATGTAAAACGCGGTCATCCCCGCGGTCAGCAGGCCGAGCCCGTAAATGCAGTAGTTGAAAACCGGCGGAATGCCTTTCAGTTCGGTCGAAAACGCCCGCCAGAGAATTTCGTCTTTCGAGAAAAAGCCGGCCAGCGGCGGAATGCCGGAGATCGCCAGCGCGCCGATGACGAACGTCCAGCACGTCTTTGGCATTTGCTTGCGCAGGCCGCCCATTTTGTAAATGTCCAACTCGCCGGAGAGCGCGTGCATGACGCTGCCGGCGCCGAGGAAGAGCAGGGCTTTGAAAAACGCGTGCGTCATCAAGTGAAAGATGCCCGCCGCATAGGCGCCGACGCCGACGCCGACAAACATGTAGCCGAGCTGGCTGATCGTCGAATAGGCCAGAATGCGTTTGAGATCGCGCTGGGCGAAGGCGATGGTCGCGGCGTAGAAAGCCGTCAGACAGCCGACGCCAGCCACAATCGCCTGAGAGAGCGGCGCCAGGGCGAAGAGAAAATGCGTGCGCGCCACCAGATAAACGCCGGCGGTGACCATCGTCGCCGCATGGATCAGCGCGCTGACCGGCGTCGGGCCTTCCATCGCGTCCGGCAGCCAGAAGTAGAGCGGAATCTGCGCGCTCTTGCCGGTCGCGCCGAGGAACAGCAGCAGCGTGATCGCCGTGACCAACTGCGGCCGGACCCCGCCCAACTTGTTCGCGACTGTCGCGAACTCGAGCGAGCCGAATTGGTAGTACGTCAAGAACATCGCCAGCAGAAAGCCGAAATCGCCGATGCGGTTGACCACGAAGGCTTTCTTGCCGGCGTCGGCGGCGCTTTTCTTCTCGTAAAAAAAACCGATCAACAAATAGGAGCAGAGCCCGACGCCTTCCCACCCAATGAACATCACGACCATGTTGGAGCCGAGCACCAGCATCAACATCGCGAACACGAAGAGATTCAGGTAGGTGAAAAATCGTTGGAAGCCGCGGTCGCCGCGCATGTAGCCGATCGCGTAGACATGGATCAAGAAGCCGACGCCGGTGATGACGAGCGTCATTACGGCGGTGAGATTGTCGAAGGCGAACGACAGGTTGATGTGCAGCGCGCCGACGGCGATCCACGGGTAGACGATCTGGTGCAGGCCGATGGTTTCGCCGAGGCCCCACAATTCCAGGAAAGCGAGCAGGCTGAACGCGAAGGACACCAGCACCATCAGCGAGGCGACGACCCCGGCGAATATTTCGTTCGCCGGCTTGCGCCGCAACGCCAGCAATCCGCCGCAAAGCGCCCCGAGCAAGGGGAAGAGCGGAATCAGGTAGAGGAAATCCTTCATCGTCATCGCCCGCTCCTACCCCTTCATCGAATCGAAATCGCCGAGGTTCACCGATTCCTTCCGGCGATAAAGGGAAATGACGATCGCCAAGCCCACCGCCGCTTCCGCCGCGGCCACGGCCATGATGAACAGCACGAAAACCGGCCCGTCGACCGAACGCAGGCGATCGGACAGGCCGATGAACGTCACGTTGACGCCGTTGAGCATCAACTCGATGCACATGAAAACGATGATCGCGTTGCGCCGCACCAGCACCCCGAACGCCCCGATCGCGAACAACAACGCCCCGACCGCCAGCGGGAACCCGACCGGAATCATGGCCGCTCTCCCTTCGCGTCGGTTTCGTCGCCGTGCGCCGCGCCGGCCATCTGGGGCGCGCCTTTCGGGCGGCGCGTGAGCGAGACCGCGCCGAGGATCGCCGCCAACAGCAGCACGCCCGTCGCTTCGAAAGGCAGCAAATAGTGCTCGAAAATCGCGTGGCCGAGCGTCGCCGGGTCGCCGAGGCCTTTGACGACTGCGGCGCCGGGCGGGGCGGCGGCGACCGCGCGCCAGGCGAGATACAGCAATTCGCCGCCCAGCAGCGTGCACGCCAGCAAGGCGGCGATCTTCTGCGGGAACGACCAAAATCGGGTCAGACCGGGGCCGGGCTCGCGCAGCGCCAGCAGCATGATCGTGAACACGACGAGGATCAAAATGGCGCCGGCGTACACGATAATCTGGATCATCGCGAGCATCGGCGCGCCGTGCAAAATGTAGAGCGCGGCGACGCAAATGAAGGTGAACAGCAGCGCGATGGCGCTGTTCACCGGATTTCGGCGCGCCACGACGTTGAGGCCGCCGGCGACGGCCCCGAACGCGAACAGCAGGTAGAGCGCGAGCAGCGGCGTCATGGTTCGGCGCGCTCCTCTGCGCCGCGGGCCATCAGGTCTTCTTTCTGGAAAATCAGGTCCGCCTTGTCGACGCGCGCGAGTTCGTGCAAGCCGGTCAGCACCACGGCTCCGAAGGGGCAGACCTCTTCGCAAAAGCCGCAGAAGACGCAGCGCGTGATTTCGATTTGGTAGACGTGCGGATAGCGGCGGCCGTCGGGCAGTTCCAGCGGTTCGACCGTGATGCAGCGCGACGGGCAAACCGCGGCGCACAAGCCGCAGGCGACGCACTTGAGCGAGCCGTCGTCGTACAGCGTCAACTCCTGCCGGCCGCGGTAGCGCGGTCCGATGGGCCGATGCTGCTCCGGATATTGATACGTGACCGGTTTCTTGAAGGCGTACTTGAGCGTCACGCCCAGGCCCGTGAAGAGGTCGGTCAGGAAAAATTTGCTGAGCCGGCCCACGTTGCGCCCCCTAGCCGAAATATCCGACGCCAAAGGCGCGGCCGAGGTAAATCGCCAAGCCGGCGACGAAGACGTTCGCCAGCGCCAACGGGAAAAACACTTTCCAGCCGTAACCCATCAACTGATCGTAGCGCGGCCGCGGGAACGTCCAGCGGATCCAGATGAACGCCGCGACGACGGCCGCCGTCTTGCCGAAGAACCACACCGGGCCGAGATACGGCGCGAGCCAATCGGGCACGATTTTCACGAACGGCAGGCCCTGCCAGCCGCCCAGGTAAAAGGCGACGATCAGCGCGGAAATGGTGATCAGGTTGCCGTACTCCGCGACGAAGAACGAACCGAACTTCATCGAACTGTACTCGGTGTGGTAGCCCGCGACCAGTTCCTGTTCGGCCTCGACCAGGTCGAACGGCGCGCGATTCGACTCGGCCAGCAGCGCCGTGACGAGCAGAAAAAAGCCCACCGGCCCCCACGGCAACCGCATGATGTTCCAGAGGTGCGCGGCGACGAGCGGAATCTGGTCCGGCGGCATGGCCTTCGCCGGCAGATCGCCCTGCGCCTCGACGATTTTGTTCAGGCTCAGGCTGCCGGCGCTCATGATCACGGGCATCAGCGACAGGCCCATCGAGATTTCATACGAGAGCATCTGCGCGCCGGCGCGCATGCCGCCCAGCAGCGAATACTTGCTGTTCGCCGACCAACCGCCGAGCAGCACCGCGTAGATGCTGATCGAACTGACCGCCAGCACGAAGAGCACGCCGACGTTGAGGTCGGCCATCGAAAATTTGTTCCAGGCGTCGGGCAGTTGTTCGAGAAACGGCGCCTTCCAGCCGAACGGCACCATCGCCACGAAAAGCAGCGCGGTCGTCAACGAAATGATCGGCGCCAGAATATAGAGAAAGCGATCGGCCTGCGCGGTGACGATGTCTTCTTTGAAGAACAGCTTCACCGCGTCGGCGATCGGCTGCAGCAGCCCCCACGGCCCCGCGCGATTGGGGCCGATCCGCTGCTGAATCGGCGCCACCACGCGCCGCTCGTACAGCGTGTTGTACGCGGTCAGGCCCAGAAATATGGCCATGAACACGAGGATTTTGGCCATCGCGATGAGGACCATGATCCACACGAGCCGTTTTCTCCTTGGGCGACCTGCCCGTCGCCCCTGCAGTCGTTACAATTGCGCCTCTTGCCGCCGCAACGAGGCGCGAATTTGGCGAATCACCTCCGGGTGCGACAGCGGCACGCTGCCGACCTCCGCGCGAAACACGCGCGTATCGAGGCACAGCTCGGCGCGCGTCCCGTCGGCGCGCACCTTCTCCCGTCGCAGCACCCAGTCGACCCCGGGCGAACCCATGATCAGGGTGATCAGCGTTTCGTCGACGTCGCCCAGCGGCAAGCCGTCTTCGTGGCTGAGGCGCATCGTGCCGCGCAGCAGCGTGCCGCTTTCCGGCGCGCTGTGCGCTTCCATCTTGCCGCCGGCTTCCTGGCAGGCCCGCGAGAAAAGCGTCAGGCCCATCCCGCAGACCTTGCAATCGGTGAGCGGGCCGTTGACCTCGCAGACCGCCTCCGCGGCCATCCCGGCGCCGTCGTCCTTGATCTCGATCGTCAGCAAATCGGCCGGCTCATCCTCGGCGATGCGGATCTCGATCAATCCGGCGCCCGCGGCGGTGCTGTTTTCCGCCAGGTCCATCAGGTGTTGGCAGATGTTTTCCATGGCTCAGTTCCCCCCGATCGTCTATTTGTCGATGTCTGCCAGGCAGATATCGATCGTCCCGATCAACGTCACCATGTCCGCCAGGAACCCGCCCGGCGCCATCTTCACAATGCTCTGCAAATTGCTGAAGCTCGGCACGCGCATCGCGCACCGGAACGGCTTCCGGCCGCCGTCGGCGACCAAGTGAAAGCCCAATTCGCCTTTGGGCGCCTCGGAGGCGAAGTAGATTTCCGCGGGCGGCGCCTCGAACCCTTCGGCGGCCAGCAGGAAATGATGGATCAAGGCCTCGATGCGCACGCCGATGTCGGCCTTGGGCGGCGGCGTGATCTTCGGAATGTCGGCCAGGATCGGGCCGCCAGGCAGCCGGTCCAGCGCCTGCTCGATGATCCGCACCGACTGCCGCATCTCGCGCATGCGCACCAGGTACCGGTCGTAACTGTCGCCGTTTTCGCCGAGCGGAATCTCGAAATCGTACTCGTCGTAGCCGCCATAGGGGATGACCCGGCGCACGTCGTAAGCCACGCCGCTGCCGCGGGCCATCGGGCCGGTGACGCCCCACTCGGCGACGTCGGCCGCCGTCAGGACGCCGACGCCTTTGGTCCGCGCGATCCAAACGCGATTTTTCGTCAGCAGCTTTTCGTATTCGTCGACTTTTTGCACGAAGATCTTGCAAAATTCGCGGCACTTTTCGACCCAGCCCTCGGGCAGGTCGAAGCCGAGGCCGCCGACGCGCGGATAGCTGACCGTCATCCGCTGGCCGCAAACGGCCTCGAACAACTCATAGATGAATTCGCGTTCGCGAAACGCGTAAATGAACACCGTCACCGCGCCGATGTCGGCGGCGTGGCTGCCCAGCCAGATCAAATGGGCGCCGATGCGCGACAACTCGGCCATGATCACGCGGATCGTCCGCGCGCGCGGCGGGATGCGGTCTTCGATGCCGAGCAGCCGCTCCACCGCCCAGATGTAGCCGAGGTTGCAACTCATGCAGGCGGTGTAATCGAGCCGATCGGTCAGCGGGATAAATTGGTGAAATGTCATATTTTCGGCGAGCTTCTCGATGCCGCGGTGCAGGTAGCCGAGCACCGGCTTGACCGAGACGACGCGTTCGCCGTCGAGTTCGAGAATGAGCCGCAGCACGCCGTGCGTCGAGGGGTGCTGCGGGCCCATGTTCAACGTCAGATAGCGCGGCTTTTCCATCGTCACCCCTCGTCGCCGTTGAGGGGGAACTCTTTGCGCAACGGATGGAAATCCGCGTCTTCTTCCAGGAAAATCCGCCGGTGATCGGGGTGGCCGGCGAAATGGACGCCGAACATGTCGAAGGTCTCGCGCTCGTGCCAGTTGGCCGCCCGCCAAAACGCCGCCAGGCTCGGCACGGTCGGCGGGTCGCCCGCGGCGCGCACCTTGACCGCGGCTTGCGCCGGCAACGTCAGGCTGGTCAGCCGCACGACAACCTCAAACGGCTCGGCGTCTTGCGGGCGGTGGACCGCGGTCAGATGCGAGAGGATCGCAAAGCGCAGCGCCGGGTCGTCGCGCAGCGTTTTGACGACGTCGACGTAGCGTTCGCGCGTCGCGAGCACCACCGGCTTGCCGTCGCTTTCCGCGGCGATCGTCAAATCGGGGAAAAGCGCTCGCAATTTTTCAACGAGCGCCTGCTGCATGTCCGCCTGGGCCGTCATCGTTTCGTCACGCCCGCTTCTTGATTGAATCCGTTTGAATCTTCAGCTTTTGCAGTTCCAGAATCGCGAACAGCAGCGCCTCGGGCCGCGGCGGGCAGCCCGGGACGTAAATATCCACCGGCACAATCTTGTCCGCGCCTTGCACGACCGGGTACGAGCGGAAAATGCCGCCCGAGCACGCGCAGGCGCCCATGGCCAGCACCCATTTCGGCTCCGGCATCTGGTCGTAGACCTTGCGCATCACCGGGGCCATTTTTTTCGTGAGCGTCCCGGCGACGATCATCAGGTCGGCCTGCCGCGGACTGGCGCGGAAGATTTCCATGCCGAAGCGGCTGATGTCGTAATGCGCCATCGCCGTGGCCATCATCTCGAGCGCGCAGCACGCCAGGCCGAAGGTCACCGGCCACGTGGAGTAAGTCCGCGACCAGTTCACCAGCTTATCGACGTTCGCGGTCAGGAAGCCGTCCGGAATGTATTTTTCTATTCCCATTCCAGCGTTCCCTTTTGATCGCATAGGAGCGCCCTTCCGGGCGCGATTTCCGGGCGCGCGATTATTCCCATTCCAGCGCCCCTTTCCGCCAAAGAAACAAATACCCTACAAGCAGAATCAGCACGAAGACAGCCATTTCGACCAGGGCGGCGAGGCCCCAGCTATTGCAGAGGTCGCCGTAAATCACGGCCCACGGGTAGAAAAACACGATTTCCACGTCGAACAGGATGAACAGCATGCCCACCACGTAATATTTCATCGGGAACTTTTCGTGGACGCTGCCGACCGGCGGCACGCCGCACTCGTACGGGTCGAGCTTCTCCGGCCGGTCGTGGCGCGGGCCGATCAGCCGCGACAAACCGACGATTCCGCCGGCCCCGATCGCGAGCACAATCAGCAGGTAAAGAAAAATCGGCAGGAAGTCGACCGGCATCGCGCCCCCGAAATATTTGCGAACCGGCTGCGATCTTAGCACCCTAAGGGCGAGTGTCAACCAAACGAATTCGCCTGGATTTCGTTGAATTAACGGTCATTTTGCGGAGCGGGACGCCGGCAGCGGGATTCGGGAATTTCCGGGCGTCTCACGCGGAGCCACGGAGACCGCCCAGAGGATGAGCCGGCCGGACTCTGCACGGCTCTGTCCGTCTCCGTGTGAGGCCCGGAAATCCGCAATCCGCAATCCGCAATCGACCGTTGGCCGATTTCGGCCACTATTTCGCGTCGAGTCCCGCTTCGCGGCGCTTGGCCATGACGCTGTGCCGGCGGCCGTAGAGAAAATAAATGAACATGCCGATCGCCATCCAGACGAAGAGCCGCAGCCAGTTTTCCGATGGCAACGAGAACATCAGGATCAGGCACGACAGAATGCCCAGGATCGGGATGACGGGCGACATCGGGCAGCGGAACGGCCGCTCGGCCTGCGGATTCGTGTAGCGCATGATCAGCACCGCCGCGCAAACGATCACAAACGCCAGCAGCGTGCCGATATTGACCAGTTCCGCGAGAATGCCGAGCGGGATGAAGGAGGCCGTCAGGCCGACCAGGCAGCCGGTGAGGATCGTCGATTTCCACGGTGTGCGGAATTTCGGATGCACCGCGCCGAAAAACGAGGTCGGCAGCAGGCCGTCGCGCGCCATCGCGAGCAAAACGCGCGGCTGGCTGAGCATCAACACCAGCATCACCGAGGTGATGCCCGCGACCGCGCCCGCCGAAATGATGAACTCGGCCCACGTCAGGCCGACGCTGTGAAAGGCGGCGGCGACCGGCGCATCTACATCGATCTGGCCGCTCGGGACCATGCCGGTGAGCACGAAGGTCACCGCGATATAAAGGAACGTGCAGATCGCCAAAGAAGTGATGATGCCGATCGGCACGTCGCGTTGCGGATTGCGGGCCTCCTCGGCGTGCGTCGAGACCGAATCGAAACCGATGTAGGCGAAGAAGATCATCGCCGCGCCGGCGAGCATCCCGACGGGCGCGCCATCCGCCCCGGTCTGGCCCCAGATCGTTTTGCCGAAGAGGCTGAGGCCGGCCCAGCCGTACGGGGCGAACGGATGCCAGTTCGCCGGCTTGATGTAGAACGCGCCGAGGACGATGACCAGCAGCACGACCGCCACTTTGACGGCGACCATCACGTTGTTGAAGCGCGTGCTCTCGCGGATGCCGATCACCAGCACGACGGTCAGAATCGCGACGATCACCAGCGCCGGCAGGTCGAAGTAGCTGCCGGTCGCCTGCAGGGCGGTGTGCGCGGCGTCGAAATCGAACGGCGCCTTCGCCGCGATGGCCGGCACGTGAACGCCGAAAATGCCGAGGAAATTTTGAAAATATTTGGACCAGCCGTGCGCGACCGTCGCCGAAGCGACCGTGTATTCCAGCACGAGATCCCAGCCGACGATCCAGGCGAAAAGCTCGCCGAGCGTCGCATAGGCGTAGGTGTACGCCGAGCCGGCGACCGGGGCCATCGACGCAAATTCGGCGTAGCACAACGCGGAAAAAATGCACGCCAGGCCCGCCGCCACGAATGAAACGAGCAGCGCCGGGCCGGCCTTGTAATGCGCCGCGAGCCCGGTGACCACGAAAATGCCGGCGCCGATGACGCAGCCGATGCCGAGGCTGGTCAGCGACCACGCGCCGAGCACGCGCCGCAGCCGGTTGTCGCTCTTCATTTCCTCGTGCAGCAGGCTCAGGGGCTTTCGCGCCATCAGTCGTTCGAACATGAATCGCATCCTCGTTGGAAAGAGCCTTTTTATGCCGTTTTCTCCGAAGAGTTGCAACGGCCCCGCTGAAAAATCCGCGCCGGTGGGGAAAAATTCAGCGGGGCCAACGTTCTTGTGACTGGCGGGCGACGCGCAGTTGGACGTGGCCGGTCGGCCGCCGATCAGGCAAACCCATTGAGATAACTAAGTAAATTGTTTTTTCAGTGGCTGGTTATGGCAAGCGGCCGCGAAGTTGCCCCTTGGCTCGATTTATGCAAATAATTTCTACACTATTTGATCCTTGTCGATTTCAACTTGGAAGGAAGCGGGCGATGAAAAACCTGGCGTTGATCGGTTTCCTCGCGATGCTGGCGGTCGTTTCTTTTCTTCTCGCCTGCGCGCCGCCGCATTCCGGCGACGACGATCACGCTCCGAGCACGACGGACGACGATTCGACGCCGGCGGGCGATGACGACGATAACGACGCCAGCCCCGGCCTCGATGACGACGACGACGACGACGCCAGCCCGGGCGCGGATGACGATTCGTCGCCGAGCGACGACGACAACGACGATTCCAGCCCGGCCGCGGACGACGACGACGATAACGACGATGACATCGACGACGATAACGACGATGACAACGACGACGATAACGACGATGACGACGACGACGATGACAACGACGACGATAACGACGATGACAACGACGACGACGACGATTCCTCGCCGGATGACGACGATAACGATAGCAACGCGATTTGCAGTCCCGACGGCTGGTGTTGGCAGTACCCGCTGCCGCGGGGAAACGTTCTTCGCAGCGGTTGGGGCGCCTCGCCGTCCGATGTGTTTGCGATCGGCGACATCGGCGCCATTATTCACTACGATGGCGCCGTTTGGTCCGGGATGACGAGCGGACAGTACGATGTGCTTTACGGCGTCTGGGGCAGTTCACCGTCGGACGTTTTTGCGGTCGGCAGGTCCGATATCCTTCATTACGACGGCGCTTCCTGGTCGCCGATGGCGGGCAGTGGGAATAGCGTTTGGGGATCGTCACCGTCGGATGTGTACGTCGCGGCCGGGATGCTCGCCGGCGGGGATGACGGCTCGATTCTGCACTACGACGGCGCGTCCTGGTCGCAAATCCCGAACCCGCTGGAATACGCTCTTTTCGGCGTTTGGGGAACATCGGCGACAGACGTCTTCGTCGTAGGCTGCGGCGGCATCGACGTGGACGTGAACTGCAACGTTGGCGGAATCGCACATTACGACGGCGCCGATTGGTCGGTAATGGCGAGCGGGACGACGTCCGTGCTTCGCGCCGTCTGGGGAGCTTCGCCCGCCGATGTGTTCGCGGTGGGAGACCAGGCGATCCTGCATTACGACGGCGCGTCCTGGTCAACGATGACGACCGCGTATGCCTGGGCGGTGTGGGGGAGCTCGCCCAGCAACGTTTTCGCGCCAGGTCTTGGCGCAGGCGGCAACCCCGCGGTTTTGCACTACGACGGCGCCTCGTGGTCGCAGGTGCAGACCGGAGCGGCGGAACCGGCCAGCGTGTGGGGTTCGTCGTCGTCGGACGTTTTCGTTTTTGGCTATGACGCCGGGATTTTTCATTATGACGGGACTTCCTGGTCGGCGATGTCGCGCGGAACGAATCAAGTAGCTGCTGGAAGCTACTTGTGGCTGGGGGGCGCGTGGGGCGCCTCCTCGTCCGATGTGTTCGGCGTGGGTTGGGGCGTCATCCTGCACTACGACGGCGCCTCGTGGTCGGTGATGAACGGCGGCACGGGATATGAACTCGCCGGCGTCTGGGGATTTTCGTCGTCGGACGTGTTCGCGGGAGGCGCGAACCTCTCCGCCGCGATCTTGCATTACGACGGCATTTCTTGGTCGGAGATGCCAAACGTACCGGCGTTGTTCGGCGACCGCATCGAAGGCGTATGGGGGACGTCGCCGTCCGATTTGTTCGCGGTGACCGTCGAGGGCGCGATTCTGCACTACGACGGCGCGTCGTGGGCCACGATGGCCGCAAACTTGGCCACCACGCTTTACGGCGTCTGGGGAACCTCCCGCTCCGACGCATTCGCGGTGGGTTATAATCGCCTGCCCTCGGGAGACGGCATCGCCGTCATCGCACACTACGACGGAGCGTCCTGGTCGACGATCACGAACGGAACAACGGCCGAACTCAGCGCTGTGTGGGGCTTCTCACCCTCTGATGTGTTCGCCGCCGGAGGCGTGGGGGTCGCCGGTTACGCCGGCTGGCCCGGCGTGGTTCTGCATTACGACGGCGTTTCTTGGTCCACGGCGTTGCAGGATCCCGCCCTCACGTTGGGCGGGATGTGGGGAGATTCGCCTTCCGATATTTTCGTGGCTGGAGTTAGCAACGGGGATTTGCCGTCGGTGACGCCAGTTTATCACTACGACGGCGCCGCCTGGTCGAAAATGACGACCGGCTCCGAAATGCTGGGCGGCGGCGTCTGGGGCTTCTCGCCGTCCGACGTGTTTGCCGCCGGCGGGGCGGTCATGCACTACGCCGGGCCGGCGAAATGAGCGGTCGGCAGTGAGAAGTGAACAGTGAGCGATGAACAGTGACCAGTGAGCAATGAACAGGCGCGGAGGCGGGCGATGAAGAACTTGGCGTTGATCGGTTTCCTCGCGACGTTGGCGGCCGTTTTTTCTCTTCTCGCCTGCGCGCCGACGCATTCGGGCGACGACGACGCGGCCGCGGACGACGATTCGACGCCGGCGGGCGATGACGACGATAACGACGCCAGCCCCGGCGTCGATGACGACGACAACGACGCCAGCCCGGGTGCGGATGACGATTCGTCGCCGAGCGACAACGACAACGACGATTCCAGTCCGGCCGCGGACGACGACGATGATGACAACGACGATTCTTCGCCGTCGGGCGACGACGATGATAACGACAACGACAACGACAACAATGACAACGACAATGACGACAACGACAACAACGACAACGACGACAACGACAACGACGACACCTGCGATTTGAACGACAACGGCGACGGAACCGCGACCGACCCCTGCACGGGGCTGATGTGGCAAGTGACGCCGCCGACAACCGTATTGAGTCAGGGCCAAGCTACCGCCATAGCATATTGCGCGAGTTTATCCCTTGGCGGCCATAATGACTGGCGGACGCCGGACATCGACCAATTGCGAAGTCTCGTCCGCGGTTGCCCAAATACCCAGTCAGGAGGCTCTTGCGGAGTGACAGACCAATGCCTGGACCTTTCTTGCATGAACAGCGCGTGCGCGGGATGCAACGCTGAAGGCCCAGGTCCCGGCGGCTGTTTTTGGCCGGCGCCGCTTGCAGGGTCATGCGCGATCTATCATTTCTACTGGTCGTCCCAGAACCCGCCGGATGACCCGACTGAGGGATGGGATCTCGATTTCGGCTGTGGCGGGCAACAAAACGGTTTCGAGTGCGCGAACGTCCATACCGCTGACGCTAACGGCGCCTGGGGCGCCGTGCGGTGCGTCCGTGGCGCGACCGACGACGACGACAACGACGATGACAACGATGACGACACGACCGACGACGACAACGACAACGACACGACCGACGACGACACGGCGCCCGACGATGACGACGACGACGACATCAGTCCGGGTTGCAGCGTCGACGGCTGGTGCTGGCAAAATCCCTTGCCGCAGGGAAACTGGCTGGACGGCGTTTGGGGCTCTTCGCCGTCCGATGTGTTCGCCGTGGGCAGCGACGGAACGATTCTGCACTTCGACGGCGCCGTTTGGTCGGGGATGACGAGCGGCTCAACGGCCAATCTGGTCGGCGTCTTCGGCGCTTCGCCGTCCGACGTAGTCGTGGTGGGCAATGACTGGGCGGCCCTGCACTACGATGGCGTTTCCTGGTCGGCAATGACAACTATGGACGCGCCCGGGTGGGCGCTTAATGGCGTTTGGGGAAGCGCGGATACCGACATTTTTGCCGTGGGCCTGGAAGGTTCGCAGTACCCCCTCGGCCTCGGCGTCATCGCGCATTACGACGGCGTCTCGTGGTCGGCGATGGACGCCGGCACAGCGGCCCCTTCCTGTTTGAACGCCGTGTGGGGCTCCTCGCATTCCGACGTATTCGCCGTTGGTTGCGCCGAAGTTGACGAAGAGTCATGGGATATCTGCACGAGTTCAGCGATCCTGCATTACGATGGGGCCTCTTGGTCGGCGATTTCCCAGCCGGGGCTGTGGCTTCTCGCCGTATGGGGAACCTCGCCCTCTGACGTGTTCACGGGGGGGTGCGGTAATTATCTAGATCAAGACAACTGCGAGATTCTCCATTACGACGGCAATTCTTGGTCGGCAATGAACATCCCGTCGTCGGCAATCTGGCTGGTCTCGGCTTTCGGCGGCAGCTCGCCCTCGGACGTGTTCGCCGACGCCTTGAGCGCCGCCTATGTTGGCGCCCCGCCCACGGCCACGATTCTCCATTACGACGGCTCCGCCTGGTCGGAGACGGCGACTTCGCCCCGCGACTTGCACGGAATTTGGGCCGCGGGGGCGTCGGATGTTTTCTCCGTGGGCGACGCGGGGGCCATCATGCGCCTGCGCCCCGGCGGCGCGTCGTGGTCGATGACGACGCGGGGCGAGATGAACGATTTGGCCGGCGTGTGGGGCAGCTCGCCATCGGACGTGTTTGCGGCGGGCAATGCCGGCACGATCCTGCACTCGGACGGGACCGGCTGGTCGCCGATGACCATGACCAGCGGCGCGAGCGCCGACTTCACCGGCGTCTGGGGGAGTTCTGCGTCCGACGTGTTCGTCGTCGGGCAGAACTATGGCGGTTGTTATTATTCTGGTTCCGTGGTTGCGCACTACGACGGGAATGCCTGGTCGGCGGCGAACTTGATGAATGTGTGCTTGTACGACGTCTGGGGCTTTTCGCCGTCGGATGTGTTCGCCATCGGAAACGACGGCGGCTCGTGGGGGCGGATCATGCGGTACGACGGGAGTTCCTGGTCGCAGATGGCGTTACCGCTCTACGAAGGCTGGTTTACCAGCGCCTGGGGCAGTTCGCCCTCGGACGTGTATGCCACGGGCTCCGACCAGTGTCTCGGGGACGGCGGGATCTACCATTACGATGGCGCTTCCTGGACGCAAATAAACGATTCTCCGAACCTTTCCTTCGGCGGCGTGTGGGGCAGTTCGGCCTCCGACGTGTACGTCGTGGGCGCGAACCTGTGCTTTGGGTGCTGCCCCTTGATCATGCATTACGACGGCGCGGCCTGGACGACGATGTCGCTCCCGCCCGGCTTCGACTCCACGCTTTCCGGCATCTGGGGAACGTCGCCGTCCGACGTGTTCGCCGCGGGCAGCGCGATTCTGCACTACGACGGCGTTTCCTGGACGGAGATGACCAGCGGAACCTCAAATTGGCTGACCGGCGGGTGGGCGTCGTCGGCAACGGATGTCTTCACGGTGGGCGGCGGCGGGACGATTTTGCACTACGCCGGACCGACAAAATGAGCAGTGAACAGTGAGCAGGCGCGGAGGCGAACGATGAAAAACCTGGCGTCGATCGGTTTCCTCGCGATGTTGGCGGTCGTCTCTTTTCTTCTCGCCTGCACGCCGCCGCATTCCGGCGACGACGACTCCTCGCCGGCGACCGACGACGATGACAACGACGACAACGACGCCAGCCCCGGCGTCGATGACGACGACAACGACGCCAGCCCGGCCGCGGATGATGACGATGATGACAACGACGATTCTTCGCCGTCGGGCGACGACGATGATGACGACAACGACAACGACAACAATGACAACGACGACGACAACGACGACAACGACGACAACGACACGGCGCCCGACGACGACGATGACGACAACGACGATGACGACGCGAGCGGCCCGGTCTGCAGCCCCGACGGCTGGTGTTGGCAGAACCCGTTGCCGGTAGGCAACCCCTTATTGGCGGGTTGGGGAACGTCATCCTCGGACGTGTTCGCGGTGGGGGAAGCCGGCACGATTTTGCACTTCGACGGAAACTCCTGGTCGGGAACCATGGGAATAATGACGGGCGACTTCCGCGACGTCTGGGGAACGTCGCCTTCCGACGTGTTCGCGGTAGGGGACGAGATATTTCATTATGATGGAAATTCCTGGACAGCGATGACAAGCGCCGCGTTTGCGGGGCTCGCCGGCGTCTGGGGATCGTCGCCCTCCGACGTGTTCGCCGTGGGCGGCGCCGTGATTCTGCACTACGACGGCGCCTCGTGGACAGCGATGACGGGCGGTGAGAATGAGTCGCTGTCCGGCGTTTGGGGGACCTCGGCCTCAGACGTGTTCGCGGTCGGCGTCGACAGCCAGAGCAACGGCGTAATCTTGCACTACGATGGCGCCTCTTGGACAGAGCTGGCCGGCGTGCCGGTCTTCCAACTGGCGAGCGTTTGGGGAACGTCGCCTTCGGACGTGTTCGTCGTGGGCGGCGCCCAGGGCGGGTACGGGTACGTCGACGCGAGTGTGGTTCTGCATTACGATGGGGCGTCATGGACGACGATGGAGAGCGCGACCGACCAGGTGCTTTCCGGCGTTTGGGGAACGTCGCCTTCGGACGTGTTCGCCGTGGGCACGGAACAGTTTTTCAGTCTCAATGTAATTTTGCATTACGACGGAACGTCCTGGGCGCAGATGCAGAGCGACGATCGTAGTCAAGTGGGGCTCGCCGGCGTTTGGGGAACGTCGCTTTCCGACGTGTTCGCCGTGGGCGGCGCCATTGCCGACACGAGCGTAATTTTGCATAGCGACGGAACGTCCTGGACGACGGTGACGAACGGCGAGGACGCGGGCCTCGCCGGCGTTTGGGGAACGTCGCCTTCGGACGTGTTCGCCGTGGGCGGCCCGGACGCCACAGGTGTAATTTTGCATTACGACGGAACGTCATGGACGACGATGATGTTCAGCGATGACTACGAGCTTTCCGGCGTCTGGGGAACGTCGCCTTCGGACGTGTTCGCGGTGGGCGTCGACGGCCAGAACGGCGTAATCTTTCACTACGATGGCGCCTCTTGGACCGAGATGGCCGGCGTGCCGGTCTGCCAACAGACGAGCGTCTGCCAACTGGCGAGCGTTTGGGGAACGTCGCCTTCCGACGTGTTCGCGGTGGGCGTCGCCTCGGCCGGCGCGAGTTTGGTTTTGCATTACGATGGATCGTCGTGGACGACGATGACGAGCCCGGCGGCGGCCACGCAGCTTTTCGGCGTCTGGGGAACATCGCCCTCCGACGTGTTCGCGGTGGGCGACGCCTCGGCCGGCGGGGGCTTGGTTTTGCATTACGACGGGTCGTCGTGGACGACGATGACGAGCCCGGCGGCGGCCACGGGACTTTTCGGCGTCTGGGGAACGTCGCCTTCCGACGTGTTCGCAGTGGGCGACGCCTCGGCCGGCGCGAGTTTGGTCTTGCATTACGATGGATCGTCGTGGACGGCAATGACGAGCCCGGCGGCGGCCACGGGGCTTTTCGGCGTCTGGGGAACATCGCCTTCCGACGTGTTCGCGGTGGGCGGCAACTCGGCCGGCGACAGCTTGGTTTTGCATTACGACGGGTCGTCGTGGACGACGATGACGAGCAACGCGAGTGCAGCGTTCGACGGCGTCTGGGGAACGTCGCCTTCCGACGTGTTCGCGGTGGGGATTCACGGCGGGATGATTCTGCGTTACTTCGGGTTGTCGCGATCCATGGCCGGCAAGCAGCCAGCGGCCAGCGGTCAGGGGCCAAGCGCCGGGGTTAGGGGTCAGGAGCAAGTGAAAACGCGCGGAGGCGAACGATGAAAAACTTGGCGTTGATCGGTTTCCTCGCGATGTTGGCGGTCGTTTCTTCTCTTCTCGCCTGCGCGCCGACGCATTCGGGCGACGACGACGCGGCCGCGGACGACGATTCGACGCCGGCGGGCGATGACGACGACAACGACAACGACGACGCCAGCCCCGGCGCGGACGACGACGACGACGACAACGACGTTTCCGCGAACGTCAACGTGCCGGCGAACGACAAGAACTGGACGCCGACCGGCTTGCAGGGCGCTGTCGGCGATCGGCTGACCGTCAATGCGACCGGCCTGGTCAACCTGGGGTCCGATGGCGCGAAC